>Ga0265295_1000847_pt1 | contig 58041 bp, 46 predicted proteins | sample Munlansysbiofilm_FD_192503 | JGI IMG/M metagenome (GOLD analysis project Ga0265295, IMG submission 192503) | Leachate microbial communities from a municipal landfill in Southern Ontario, Canada - Methane capture system biofilm | ecosystem: Engineered > Solid waste > Landfill > Unclassified ... | reverse complement strand
TACAGGCGGTTCAAAATCGTATGATTTATGAGGATTGACGCAACATCAGATGTAAAACTTTGATGTATGTAATAAGTGAATAAAATAGCAGTTTATGAGGTACAAAAAACGTGTCGAAATCAAAAAATGTATGGGAAGAGTTCTTTGCAGATAAGAAGAGAGGAGGGCACAGATCTTCAGCTGAAGAATTTTTATCCAAAGAGGCCAGAGAAAAGCTGTACCATCTGAATGGGGGCAAAACCCTTCTTGATTTTGGCTGCGGCGCAGGAGAGCTTCTGGTTTATTATTCTCTCGAATATGAAAAGCTCGTAGGAGCTGATTTTTCCGCATCAATGCTTGAAGAGGCAGGCAAAAGGGTCAGGGGAAGAAAGTGTGAAAATGTAAATTTAATACTGGCTAATGATAAGAATGTCTGGGAAAAGCTTGATTTTTCCTTTGACCGGATAACTGCAGCCGAAGTGATCCAGTACCTCACATATGAAAAAGTTGATAATTTTATTGCCAGTGCTATGAAGCATTTGAACAAAGGAGGCAAAATAATTCTCTTTGACCTTCTGGACCCTCGGTTATACCCGCTATGGAAAATAGGGCTATTCTCACGAGATTTCGGAGTAGATAAAATTCTTCGTAGGATAGCTTTTGAAACGCGTACAATTTTCCTGGCGACTCTTAAAAACCGTCCAAAAGATATTCTCGGATACACTCATAAGCCCCATACAATAGAAAACATTGCAAATAAACATGGTTTCAAGATGGAGTATGTGAAGTCCATGTATTATGAGTATAAGTACCATGCAATAATATCATGAGTGGAGATCCTGATTAATTTAAAAACCTTTTACCCTTAGTGAAGTCAGCTGATACCCTGCAATATACTGAGAACTCTATCATTTTAAGGCTAAAAAGATTATTTAAAATAAAGTTGAAGTAAAAATCTAATATACATTTGAAAAGCAAATCAGGTATATTTTCAGAAAATTGGGGAAAAGTGATGTTTGGTAATATTTCTACCTCTGGACTTTTGAATGGGAAAAGCTTATTTCTTTCTTTATTCCCGGAAAGAGATAAAACACTTCCTGGCCTGAAGAAATTGAAAAAAAGAACCATTAAATTTTTTCTTTATTCATTTAATACTCTAATCCTTACGAAAATAATACTGTTTCTGGTCCCCGATGCCCTGATTTTGCATTATTTTGGAGCCAATCCTTGCTGGAATAATTTCGGAACTTCTGCATTTTCCGGGTCAATCATCCAGATACCTGGTTTATTGTTTCACCCGATGGCCTGTACTCTAGCTAAGCAAGGTATAATACACGCTGTTATTGAAGTTTTTATAGCTGCTATGGTAGTTGTGGGAATTATCGCACTGTATATTGAAGATAAATATGCCAGCCAAAAACCGGCAATAAACGGTAATGTCTCAAATTCTGGACAAATGGGAGACATAATTGGAGATCACATTAGAATTAAACGGGAGCAGAAGGACAAGAATAATTTTGTGCCTGTAGAAGACGATATACTCCCTGAAGTATTTAGAATATCCGGAGGCTCACGGTTCTGCTGGTTAGATATGTATGGTGAAAACGTATATGGGCCGATTTTATGGGAGGAAAAATCTGAAGAATCGAAAAATGAAGACTGATACTGTTGTGAGAACTGAAAAAAAATCAATATCTACAAATGTGTCCCATTGCAGGAAAGATAATTTCAAACATCATTAAATTCGATACTTAGGCTGCCTGCTTTTTTTGCCAGAGATCTGGCAAGAAATCCACATTCCAGTTTGCAAAGGTTGAGTACTGCGCAGGGCACAAGGCAATTTGAGCAGCACCTAGCTTCCTGTGCTTTATCAATCACGTAATTATTCTTGATATCAAGAATTTCATTCACTGGGATTTCCATAAGAGAAAATTTCTTTATCTTTTCGCATGGGGTTTCGATGTCAACAACAATTTTACTTCCTTTTTTGCTTCCGCGGATTGTATGGACAAAATCACAGATAGTAGAATTTACGGTAATTTCAGTCAATGTATAACCTTCTACTTTTTAGTCTTGCAAGTTTTCTTTATCATCTTTTTAATTTAGAACTTAATGAGAGTGAATAGTAATCTCAAGTCTCTAGGATATATCAAATTTCGTTGATATCTAACTTTATGTGCTTTATAAATTTAAATAAAATGGATAATTGTGAAAATAAAAGAATATCAATAATTTCCTTAAAAAAGTAGCAAAAAAGGAGTAGTTTCAACATGCAGTATAGCCTGGGGATTGATGCAGGAGGCACATACACAGATGCTGTGATTATAAGGGACTCGGATGGCATCATTGTCGATTCAAATAAGGCACTTACAACCTACCCGGATCTTCACCCTGGTATCAAAAACGTACTCGACAGCCTGAACCCTGATTACCTGAAAAACACAAAGCTGGTTTCGGTTTCCACAACTCTTTCTACCAATACAATTCTAGAGGGCACTGGTTTTCCAGTAGCCGTGATCCTTATAGGAGATCATCCACTTGAACGAGAACTACCGACCGAATATGTACTTTATGTTACAGGTGGACACGACCACAATGGGGAAGAAAAGGCTTCACTCAACCTGGAAGCTATTGAGAAATTCTCCCTTAATGTTAAGGGCAGGGTTTTAGCTTTTGCCATATCGTCATATTTTAGCACTAGAAACCCGGAACACGAACTGAAAGCAAAGGACCGAATCCTTGAGCTTACGGGGCTGCCTGTGGTTTGCGGGCATGAGCTTTCCCAGGAACTGGGAGCTTACGAAAGGGCAGTAACAGCTTTTCTTAATGCGCAGCTAATCCCCATAACAGGGCAGTTCGTACAGTCCATAATCACAGATATAAAAGAGCGGGGAATTAATGCCAGGCTCCTTATGCTAAAATGTGACGGTTCAGTTGTCGGAATCAAAGATGCCCTGAGAAAGCCAATAGAAACTATATTCTCAGGTCCGGCAGCAAGTCTTATTGGAGCTTCTTACCTCTCTGGACTTGAGACCTGTGCCGTAATTGATGTAGGAGGCACAAGTACGGACATCTCCTCGATCCATATAGGCGTTCCTGATCTGAACAACGAGGGAGCTGTTGTAGGGGGCTGGAAAACCCGCGTTAGAGCGATAAGGATGGAAACAACGGCTACAGGCGGGGACAGCCACATCTGGACAGTAAATAGGGAACTCTACCTTGGACCCAGGAGAGTTATACCGCTTGCAGTCGCTGCAGTAAAATACCCAAATTTTCTGAATAATCTCAAAAGGACTCCAATGCCTGCCAGAGAAAATCTGTGTGAGAACATTCAGCCCACAAAGTTTTTTGCCAGATCAGGATATATTGCAGGTGAGCTGAGTAAAGCCGAAGCCGAAGTACTGAAGGTAATAGGAGAAGAACCTGTTTCTGTGTTCGAAATATCAGCCCTTACAAGAAAAGACTTTCATCCTCAGACGCTTGACTGTCTCATCAAAAAACGCCTTGTTCAGGTAATTGGCTTTACACCAACAGACGCTCTGCATGTGTTAGGGGAATACACAGCCTGGCGTGAAGAAGCTTCGCGTACAGGAGCAGAAAGGCTTGGAAGACTCATGCGCATGACACCAATAGAATTCTGTACTGCCGTAAAAAAGAAAGTTGCCAGAAATATGGCACTTCATCTTCTCTCGTATATCCTGACAGGTGTCCCATGCGAATCCATTGAGAAGATTTTGGACGTAGACTATCCCGCAAAATTCAAACTGCAACTTCCTGTTGTCCTGCTTGGAGGACCTGTTAGAGCGCATAGAAAGGAACTGGAAGAACTGATAGATGCAGATATCCTGGTTCCAGAACATGCCGAGGTAGGGAATGCAGTTGGAGCACTTGTAGGAAAAGGAATCAAAAGAGCTGAAATTCTCATAAGGCCAGAGAGCCTCATGTCTCCTGACAGGGATTTTCTTGTCTTTGCCCCGGGAAGCAGACTGAAATTTGAGACTTACTCAAAAGCTTTGGAGAAAGCAACCGAGATTGGAAAAAAGCTTGTTGAAGATTATATGAAAGAATGTGGGCTCAGTGGCAACCAGGTTGAAATCTCTAGTGAGAAAAAGACCGTTTCTCCTGACGGCTGGAACCATCCTCCTACGGAAACAAATCTGCTGGTTGTGGGAGTAGGTATGAGAGAATTGCACGTTTGAGCAACTGACTCAGAATCGAATCATGAAAGCTGGCAAGGGTTTTTAAAAAACAATTAATAAGTTTGTCTTATCAGGCTATACCCAGGATCCACGTTTAAGACTTTCTCAATGTGGAGTTTGTATTTTAAAGTAAGGGATAAAAATGGATGAAAAATATTTGAGGTATGTAAGGCAAAACAAAAAAAAGATAGGAGCATCCATTGTAATTCTTGTTTTCCTGATTGCAATGGGAATTTTCATTCTTTATGCCATAAAATCCGAATATTCTCCTATACCTTTAAATAAAAAGGTATATGTTACAGGCGATAGAAGTGGAGATTTCAACTGTGACGGAGAGGCTGACCAGGTAGAGATAAACCAGGCTCTTAAATTCGTAGCAGAAACACCAGGATATAATACTGTTTATCTTAAAGGTCCCTTTACCTATACTATCAACAGTACCATTTACATGCAAAGCAACACGATTCTTGAGGGAGACCCTGATGCTGTTATCAAACTGGTTGATCATGCAGGGTGGACCAATTCTCCCATGATCCCCCTGATTGGGAAATATGGAGACTCAGAAATAACCGATGTAATTATTCGTGGGTTTGAAATCGATGGCAATCATGATAACAACACTGATCGTTCTAAAGGTAGAGGCTACTATAATATAATTTATTTCACCAGTGCGAAAAACATAAAAGTTTATAATATGTATATGCATGACGGCCACGGTGACGGATTAAGGATTAACCACGGTAAAAATATTCAGTTTTATAATAACAAAATATATAAGCTTGGACATGATGGGCTTTATGCTATTGAGTGCACAAACGTAAAAGCCTGGAATAATACGATAACCTGCAGAACTAACAGTGGCCTCAGAGTCTGGAATTCGAATCATGTGAAGTTCTATGATAACATTATTAATTCCACATTTGACAGGAACGCAGGCGGCCCTGGAATCCTGATTGAAAAAACTACCGGAGTTATGAATGATATAGAAATCTACAATAATTCTATTCACAACACCTTCGGACCCGGATTATGGTTGATAGGATACGACTCTTCTTATCCCAAAAAAGAGGCGCAGAATATCCATATTCATCGAAATACATTTTATAGTACGGGTACTAATCCGAGTATAAACTGGGTCGGTGGCATCGTAACAAGTGGCTTTTACGATACTCTTATAGAGAACAATATATTCGATGGTGTGTACCACGCTGCAGTAATCCATATGTACCCGGATGGTAAAGTCACGGACCTTTCACCTGCAGGTACGGGACACACAACAACCGTCCGCAACAATATTATAGTGAATACCCAGAAACGCACAGAGAATCCAGATGGGACCGGATATGCAGTAATCAATTATCTCCCTGAAACACATAGTTTTGTGCTGGAAAATAACTGCCTTTACAATAATTCTGCGGGTAACTATAAAAACGCGAGTTCAACAACTGACTTCTATGCAGATCCTCTCTTTGTAGACCAGAAGAAACATAATTATCACCTGAAATCAAATTCTCCCTGCATAAAGGCAGGTAACTCTTCTTAAATTTTTAAAAAAATTGGAAAAAAATGTCCAAATCAACAAGGAAAAATCAATAGGAATATGGTTAAAAGTGTAGGCTCATACAGAACTCAGCTTCCTAAAGTCAAATCGAAATTAATATCATAATTAACAGCTCATTAAAAATGAAATGCAAGTTATCAAAAAGTGAACTAAAAAACCGTTTAACATGAAGAACTACTCGGAAAAGGAGCTTTTACATGGGATGGCCTGTAATTTCCGGCGATTATATAGTAGGAGATCCAAAATCTCCTGTGGCAGTAGTAACCCTCGCTTCTGACTATCAAAGCCTGAACCTGAAAAACTACGCCATCTGTGGAACCTGTTTTACGGAAAATTTTGGAATTGAGAAGGTAATAGTTAATGTGCTTTCGAATCCCCGCATCAGCTGCCTGGTTGTCTGCGGACAGGAAAGCGACCATTTTGCCGGGCAGTCCCTGCTGGCACTTGCCGAAAATGGGGTTTCTGCTTTCGGAGGGTCAAAAAGGATTATCGGGTCAGAAGGAGTGATCCCTTATCTTGACGACATCCCGGCAACCGCAATATCCCGCTTCCTCAGGGAAATTGAAGTTATTGACCTTGTCGGGACAACCGACCCTGCAGTCATCCAGCAGGCAATCGATTCCTGCAGCGGAAAAGAAAGAGGCGAAGCCCCGGAACTTTCTATGCCCGAAATTAATGAACATAGCTGGAAGAAATACGAACCTGAGGTAAAGAAGAATATAATGTCCAAAATTAAAAAAGGATAAAATTCGCCTCTTTGTTTAAACTTCATTAAACTCTATACTGATACTGCCTGCTTTTTTTACCAGGGATTTTGCAAGGAAACCGCTTTCCATTCTGCATAGATTGAGCACTGCACATGGTACAAGGCAATTAGAGGAGCACTGCGCTTCCTGTGCTCTATCAATGACATAATTGTTCTTGATATCGAGAATTTCCATCATGGGGACTTCCATGTGAGAGAATTTTTTTATCTTCTCACAGGGGGTTTCAATATCAACAATAATTTTGTTTCCTTTTTTGCTTCCATGTATCTTGTGTACAAAACCACAGATCGTAGAATTTACAGTAAATTCAGACAATGTGCCACCTTTGATATCAGTCAATTAAGTTCTTAGATTATCCATTTTCGAACATCTTTTTCATCCGGGACTTTACCTGCAAGTTTTACTTCACCATCAATAACAACTGCAGGAGTGACCATAACGCCGTAGCTCATAATTTTTTCAATATCCTCAACTTTAATTACTTCAGCTTCAACTCCAGTTTGCTTCAATACTTTTTCAATCGTTTCTTTTGTTTTTTTGCATTTGGGGCATCCTGTTCCGAGAATTTCTATTTTCATACGCTTTCCTCTGTTATTTAAGTTCTGTTCCTATTTTGGCTTATTTGACATTTAATTTCAAAAATTTGTAAGACATTGGCAGATTTACAACAACACATTGAACAAATAACCTGTAAAAATTATCGATAATGCTACAATTGAAACAAATATCGCAATCAATTCTTTTTTCAGTACTTTTCTAAGAATAATCATCTCAGGCAGAGACACTGCTGTAACAGACATAAGAAAAGCAAGGGCAGTCCCTACAGGCAGTCCTTTTCCAATCAAGCTCTCTACAATAGGGATCATAGCCATGATATTCGAATAAAGGGGCACCCCAATAAGGACCGCAACTGGCACTGCAAGTAGATTGTCCTTACCAGCGTATTTTTCGAGTATTCCTTCGGGCGCATATCCATGGAAAATACCTCCGATAGCGACTCCTATTATTACATAGAGCCATACTCTGCCCACAATTTCTTTTACACTTTCAAAGGCATATTCTGCTCTTTCCTTCATTATTAGTTTTTGATCTTCCACACTGTGCTTTCCTACTTTCATCTTGTAAACAAAGCCTTCGACATATTTTTCGAGTTTAAGAAGGCCAATTAGATATCCCCCCAACACGCCCAGTATGACTCCTGAAACAATATAGATTACCGTAGCCTTAAGGCCGAGAGTTGCCCATAGAGCGGCTACAGCAGCTTCGTTTACAAGAGGAGAGGTGATCAGAAAAGCGAAAGTAACTCCCAGAGGCACTCCAGCTTCAACAAATCCTATGAAGATCGGGACAGACGAACAAGAACAAAAAGGAGTTACTGTTCCGATGAGAGATGCAAGAAAATAATATCTGATTCCTTTCTTACTTCCAAGAACCTGCCTTGTTCTTTCGGGAGTAATGTATGTCCTTATATAGGAAACAACAAAAATCATTACAGCTAAAAGGACGAAAATTTTCATTACATCATAAATAACAAAATTAACACTGGATGCAAGGCGTGTATCAGATGCAATCCCTAAGATCTCATATGTCAGTTTGTCAGCAATCCATTGAAGAGGATAAAATATATCGACCATTTTAGACCCTCCTTTGTATCCATCATTTTATTACTGTTGCTTCAATCTTCAAATATATCAATATATATTGATATATTGTGTGCTATATAAATATTTCCATTGGTCTCGGAATATTTTCTTTATTTTGAACACCATTCATTGGTCATCGGTTAAGGAATTTTTTTGCCTGAAAGCTATCGATTTTGCACCAGAAGCCTATCTTAAATTTTGGTCGATTTACATGAAATCGATATTCTGTTCATGCCTATAATGAAATTAAATATTTGATGAATGTCGTAGGAATGGAGGCAATTTATCACGATTCATCACTTAACCGAAGACGCATGGAACACCATTATACATTTACAGCTACCAGCAAGCCTTCCCAGATATTTTCAGAGAAAAACAGCAAATTCACGGGACAGAAAAAAGATGAAATATAGAAAAAGAGTCCCTAAAACTTGAAATAAATAAATGAGTTTCGATGAAAAAAGAAAACTTCCTCCTTCAGATAAATGCCTGTTAGTTCAAAGAGTGAAGGTCGGTTTTCTGAAGAGAAAGAGTAAGAAGAACTTATTTCATTTAAAAGGAGGCAGTGTTGCGAATTTTCTGTGAATTCAAAGTCAAATTATTGCATACTGAATGAAATTTGGTTCTCTTGAGGCGAGATTTCTTCCCCAATAACTTATTGAGATTTGTGATTTTACAGCAAATTAGGCACACTGCCTAAAAGGAGAATATTGTTATTTATGAGATCCTGAAAAAAACTTTAATCCACTCATAACTTTCAGGGAACACAGCTCATAAGGTTTCTATAAGAATACTAAAAGATTCTATAATAATACTAAAAGTTACTATAATAATACTAAAAGTTCCTATAATAATACAAAAACTTTCTATAATAATACTAAAAGATTCTACAATAATACTAAAAGTTTCTATAATAATACTAAACATTACTCTTCAAGGACTTCCAGGATTTTCCTGATTTTTTCGTTTTGTATGGAATATAATCTCTTTTTGCCTTCTTTTCTTACTTTAATTATCCCCCAGTCCTGTAGTTTTGCAAGGTGCATTGAGGTATTGGATTGAGTCTTACCAATAATTTCTGGAATTTCACATGCGCATATTTCACCTTTATTACCGTGTTTATTTTCCCCACATTTGCACTCAGATTCAATTAGAGCCTTGATGATTCTATACCTTGTATCTTCGCTAAGAGCCTTGAAAATTTGTAAGTTTTTTTCATTAATCATATCAAGATACATTGAATGTGAAAGATATATACTTTTCTAAAGCCAGGAATTAATACTGAATTGAATTATCCTGATGAATTTCCACGGTCTTAATTGCTTATTAATCCTTATCTCTGCCCTTGCTATTCTTGGTCCCTCACTTAGAAATTACAATATAATTGTCAACCTTGAAAGCGGCTAATATCGTAGTTTCGATCGAACATCATGAAAAGCCACATAGGCCTATTTTTTCTATCTTGAGGTTTCTATTTTTTGAAGTCGTTATCATTTTATAGCATATCGATAGACATAAATATCAATAATTCTTGATATATCTTATAGATCTCTAATGGAGATGTTCTTAGATGGGCAAACTTGGAAAAAATTTGCTTGGAAAATTGGTTGGAAGCGACAAAAGTTGCTGTTGCTGCGGCCCTTCTATCGTAAGTGTAAAAAAAATAAAAGTTGACAACAAAGATATGGAAATTGCCGGATTAGATGAAGAATTCGAAAAATATTTTTCTGCAGGCAAGACACCTGAAAATATAGATATAGAAGAACTTATCCGAACCCTTACAAAAATAAATGAAATACCCGAAGAAGGACTGGATAAGTTAAAAGTCGCAGTACTTGAGGAGTACGAGACATACTGGCAGGGGAAAAGAAAATAATCATATCTACGTGTGTGAATATGTAGTGTTGCCATTTACTAAAAGATTTTGTCGTGAGTCGATGGAAATGAATCCCGTATGCTCAATTTGTGGAAAAGAGGAAGATTCGTTACTCAGAGCCAATCACAGGGACTTAGGAAATATAAAGATGTGTGTGAAGTGCTGGTCAAAAGAACAGTGTAAAAACATGCTACTTCCTATAGGAAGTGGAGGCAGCTGCTGCAGGTAAATTCATGAAAGCTGAAAGAAAATCAGATGTGAACAAAAGAAAGCGTGAAGTGGAAATTGGAAGATTGGAACGTTTTATTTTTGACAGAGATCAGTTAGAGGTAAGAACGCAAAAGCTCAGTTCTCTGGTAAATGGGCTGGATGAAGAAGCACTATACTCAGAAGCCAGGATTTTTAAAGCCCTTGCAGATCCCAATCGCCTCAAAATTGTAAAACTATTAAAAGAAGGAGAACTCTGTGCCTGCGAATTAACTATTGCTCTTTCCAGTTCCCAATCGACTGTTTCTCACCATCTTTCGGTATTGAAGAGTGCGGGCCTGGTCAAAGAACGGAAAGAAGGAAAATGGTCTTACTTTCGTCTCTCGGAAGGAGCAGTTATTGAAATACTTAACCAGGCAAAACTGCTTCATGAAAGATGAGATTTCAGAAAGTTATATTTTTAAAAGTAGCATTAAGAACCGGATCTGTATCCCTTAAAAAGGGTTAAAGCTTCACAAAAGTCGCGTTCCTGAGAGGGTGTCTGGTGTTTTCAAGGTTCCAATAGCTGTAGCTTTCGGTAATTTAAAGGGAAAAATAATTTTGAAGGAAGATCAAAATGTTCTGGGATAATTTAACTGTGGCGGCTAAGTTCTTTATTGAGATCTCCGTTGAGCTAACTATTTTATTTATAGGTATAACTTTTCTAGTGGGGCTGAGTCAGGAGTATGTGCCGGACGAGACCATAAAAAGAGCCCTTGGTGGGCGGAATAAAGTTATAGGCAGTATCCTTGGGGCAGGATTTGGTGCAATTACCCCTTTCTGCTCCTGTTCAACCATACCGCTTCTCCTGGGAATGCTTAAGGCTGGTGCACCTTTTGCTGCAGCAATGGCATTCCTATTCTCGTCGCCTTTACTAAACCCGGTGATAATATCTCTGTTTGTCATTCTGCTGGGCTGGAAGGTAACTGCTCTTTATTTTGTCGTCGTTTTTATGTCTACAATTGCTATAGGTCTCTTACTTGACTGGTTAGGCTTTTCCAATCAGATTAAGCCAGTTGCTGTTGTAAGAAACCGTTGTGATTGTGAGCAGGACACAAATGCGAAGTCCAGAATACAGCGGTCTGCAGTATTCGCGTTTAGCCTTTTCCGTCAGCTTATGCCTTATCTCCTCTTGGGAGCAGGAATTGGGGCATTTATTCACGGATTTGTACCAACAGAAGTTATCACCCGCGTTGCCGGACCGAGCAATCCTCTAGCGGTTCCTGTTGCTGCAATTATTGGTGTCCCCATCTATATCCGGGCTGAGACTATGATTCCTATAGGACTGGCACTCATCGAAAAGGGAATGAGTGTGGGAGCTGTTCTGGCACTGATAATAGGCGGTGCAGGAGCCAGCATACCCGAGCTGACACTTCTGTCATCAATATTCAAGAAGAGACTACTTACAGCCTTCATGATAACGGTTTTTTCAATAGCTGTGATTGCAGGATATCTTGCAAATCTGCTGACACTGTGAAAACCTTATAAAAGCTTAGGAACCATACCAAGCATGTAGATCAAAGACCTGGATCATTTCTCAAATATCCGGATGATCCAGTCTTTTATCTCATCTCTGATCTGGCGGAAGATCTTAAGCTTCTCTTCTTCTGATCCCAAAGTTGCAGCGGGATCCTCAAAACTTTTCTGAATCACCTCTCTTGCTCTTGGGTATTCGGCTGGAACCTCCAGGTTTGTACTGCAGATAGGACAGGAAACTTTAGCCTGATCGCAGACTGTAACTGCCACATCAAAAATGGTGTCCTGAAATTCTTTGGGAGTTTTGGAGTATTGGCTGGAGATATCAATGCCAATTTCCTTCATAACTCGAACAGCATACGGATTAACGGTTGTAGCTATAATACCGGTGCTGTAAGCCTCGTACCGATCCCCATAAATAGCTCTCAAAAGACCTTCAGCCATCCGGGATCTGGCTGAGTTGTGGGCGCGTAAAAAAAGAACTTTCTTTTTTCCTTTGATCCCGTATTTGGTACCATATGACTGTTATTGCATATAATAATTAATTATCATTGTGATGGTTCTTTAATCTGTCAGGTCATGTATTAAAAATGAGGGAGAATAGTAAAGGTTCTTTAAGTATTAAGAGAAAAATTGAAAATCGGTAAGAGTAACCATCAGGAACTGCTGATATCCACCCATACTTTATTCCATATTTGTCCTGTCTTCTATTACACCCGGGCTTTTAATTTCAGGCTTTCGACTGGCAAATCTCTGTATTGCCTTTTACTGATATCTAAATCTTCATTCAGGATTTCAACCGAAAACCCTGCCTTTTTCAGAAGCCCCAAATATTCCTCTTTTAAAACGGCACCAGCAATACAACCCGCAAGCAGCTCACTGTCATTTTTAAGTTCTTCAGGCAGCTCATCAAGGAGAACCATGTCCGAAATATACATTCTGCCTTCCGGTTTCAGAACACGGAACGCCTCTCTGAAAACTTTTTCCTTATCAGGAGCCAGGTTAATAACACAGTTACTGATAATAACATCCATAGAACTATCTTCAACCGGGAGAGACTCAATATCCCCATGGCGGAATTCTACATTTGAGTAGCCATATTTTCGGGCATTAGCCTGCGCTTTTTCAACCATTTCAAGAGTCATATCGACCCCGATAACTTTTCCTGAGCTTCCTATTTTCTGTGCAGCAAGAAAACAATCAAAACCCCCGCCAGAACCCAGATCCAGAACGACATCTCCGGGTTTCAGTTCTGCAAAAGCGGTAGGATTGCCGCAGCCAAGACCCATATTCGCATCCGGAGCAGCCTGAACGTCAGATTCGGAATAACCAAGTGACCTGGAAAGGTCTGTTGAGTTAGAATCACCGCAGCATCCGCCAGAACAGCAGGAGCCCCCTAAAATTGCAATTTCCTGATACTTCTTTTTGATAACTTCCTTTTTTTCATTCGCATCCATTTTTATATCCCATTCCTTACCATTGATATTTTTCTATTTATCTTGAGCTTACTGTCAGTTATTTTTAACTTTGTTTTCAACCCGGTTTTCAGTACTCCCATTAATAGTGTTGTTGATTCGGTATTCGGTTTTACATACAGGACATACCTCTGAAACAGAGCATACTCCTGAAGCCTGCTGCCCATCACAACAGGGTTTTATATCCCGGATTCCAAGAGATAATAGCAAACAGCTGATCTCTTCGTTTTTAATGCTGTAAATTACGTTTCTTCCCTGCTTTTCGTACTTTAAAATTCCAGCTTCAACTAGGACTTTCAAATGTTTTGAAACCGTTGTCTGGTCCTTTTTTGTAAGGGAAGAAAAGTCACAGGCACAGTAGCTGTGTTCCAGCAAGTAAGAGAGGATGGTAAGCCGTGTTTCATCTCCGAGAGCTTTAAAGAATTTCACTTTACTATCAAGCATGATTATATGGATATATGCACATATATCCATATATATTTGGTGGTCACTGGTTTAGAATTCTATTAGTTCAAAAATCCATTTTTTACAAATAACAATCAGTTTACCGGGCACTGTTTTAACACTTACGCGATCAAAAAAATAAGTGTTTAGAAGAGTCTAAGAAACTCAGAATCCGCTGAAGTGGTTCTGGTAAACCATATAAAAGCCGACACATAAAACAATGATGCCTGCAACTTTTTTTAAAGGAAAACCATACTTTGAAACTTTCTGAAGCCTTGTGGAAGAAAAGCTTGCAGAGTAAGCAACAAGAAGCATTGGAATGGAAAAGCCGATAGAATATATGAAAAGCATCAGTGCCCCATATGCAACTTTTCCTGAAACTGCTACCATTGTAAGGATTGAGCCAAGTACTGAGCCCACACATGGAAGCCAGACAATCCCCAGAGAGAGACCGAGCAAAAGACCTCCGAAAAGTCCTTCCTTTCGGGAATTTGCAAGTGAAGAAAAATTTCCAAAAACATTGAAAATATTGAGGTCAAAGATCAGTGAAATACCCATTGTGACCAGAAGAACTTCGGCGAAGATGTAAAGTAGATCGAGATATGCAGTTAGCGTTGCTCCGAAAAGAGAGGTGACAATCCCCATGCTGGTAAAGGAAATAGACAACCCCAATACTATTGCAAGAGGCCTGAACTTTCCTTGTTCAGTTGAATAAGCAAAAACTGCCGGAATTACTGGAAGGATGCAGGGGGAGAGTACACTGACCAACCCTGCAAAGAAAGCGGCGACCGGCAGAAAGTCAGAAAACATAAATTACTCTCCATGGTTTCTGTCTTCGATGGCTTTCCCAAGAGTCTCTGAAAGGGTTGCTTTATCGACAACACCCAGGAACCTTGCATTTGCTCTCTCCGAACTTTCAGTTCCGTCCTGCCGCATGTAGATATATTTACCGTCTTCGATGACTGTAATAACACAGGTATCTGGAATAACTCTTACCCCAAATGTTGATGCAAATTCAGGGTACTCATTGACATCAATGAGCATTATTGAAGCTTTATCCTGATATATCGGTAGAATCTCTGTAAGTATCTCTTCCTGTTCCTGACAGGGGATGCATCTTTTAGAACCAAGTTTCAACACAACAGGACCTTTATCAAGAGCTTCGTCAATCTGGCTCAGATCTGTAACCTCGACCAATCCTGCTCCACTGACGGAATTATTAATGTCAGCAGCGGTTTCAACAGTCTCGGCTTCACTTTCGGAACCATTAATATCCGTGCAGCCTGAGCTGAAAAGGACAAAAAAAATAGCTAAAATAGGGAGCGGTTTTTTCAAAAAGGACTGAAACGAAGAAGAAATTCGTTCTCTGTCCTGTATTTTATGCAATCGCTTCATTACAATTCTCCTAAATCAGGTTCTGTATTTATGCATATAAGAAAAGGATTAAAGAATCAAAATATGTTGATATATTCAAGTATAATATATGATATAAATATTTTACCTGGATCATTCGGATGCAGAAAAAAATTCAATAAACACGCATTAATCTTTCAATTTAGTTCAGGATTCGTTTGATAAAAAAATGCAGGTTAGATATCAAAATATATTGATATGGGTCCTCCAGACTCGAAGTCGAAAAGTATCGCTTATAAATAATAATACGTTTAATATCAAACAAAATTGATATGAAAAAATTTATTTAGAAAGCTTAACTTCTTTTATTCATGAGTTATTGCTGCCCTGTGGACCCGGAGAAAAAAAAGGAATGGGAAGAAAAAATGCTCCAGGAAATAGATTTTCTGGACAACGACATTAAAAAAGCAAGTGAGATATTTAGTGCTCTGGGACATCCGATAAGACTGAAAATTGCTTATTTTCTTTCTCAGAGAGACCACTGTGTCTGCGAACTGATATTCAAGTTAAATGAGAGGCAAAACCTGGTCTCCCACCACCTGGCGATTTTGAAAAACTGCGGGGTCATTGAAGCCTATAATGTCTCAAAATGGAGGTTTTACAGACTGAACCCTGAATTCGGAGATATTTTGAATAATATATTGAAAATGTGAACTGCTGCCAAGCTAAAGACTTGCCGGCTTTCCGATCATCCTTCCCTCTAACGACACCCACACAGGGCCCTACCTGCAGTCCCTGCGGTGGCAAACCCAAGTCCAAAAAAACCGGGTGAAATGAATTCAACTAGCTGTAAAGGAATCAAAAATAGTGGAAATGGTTTGGCTCTCAGTCCTCACAGCAACAGCAGCAATCCTCTTCTTTCCTGTCTTTATCCTTCTCGAAAATTCTGTTGTATACATTTTCCTCATATACGTTTGTCCACCCTATCTGTGAACCGGCAGCAACAAACATTGCAACAGAAATGGCTTCTGCGATCTCCTCCTTTGTTGCTCCGGCAACAATAGCCCTTTGAGAATGCGTGTCAACGCAAAACTGACAGCGCATAAGGACCGAGGAAGCGACAGCAATTAATTCTTTTGTTTTAAGATCAAGAAAAGCGTCTTTAAAAATGGAATTTCTCATCTGTCCAAAAGCTTCTGCAGTTTCAGGCAACATTTCATTTAAAAATGACATATCAATACCTCTTCTAAAAGAAATCACATCACTGATAAAATTAGTTAGAAGTTATGAATTTTCAGGTGTTCTGTGCATTTTTAATGACCCGGTCTTCTGCAGAAAGCAGAGTTCCATTGCATACTATTGCCGCGGTTTTCAGGTTTATGTGTATACAGCAAGTCTTCTTCATCATTTTCAGGATTATTTTCAGGATTATATTCAGGATTCCCTTCTTCCTTTACTCCATCACTTTCTATTTTCATATTTGACCTCGGAGTTCCATTGAATGATTTAAACTATAATAGAAATAGGAATCCAAATTTAAAAATCTGGAGGACGAGTATCAAGAATAATTGATACAAAAAAGAGCTAACGAAGAAAACCTGAAATATTGAAAAATATCAAAGAGGATATGATTGAAGAATATCAAAGAGGATATGATTGAAGAATATCAAAGAGGATATGATTGAAGAATATCAAAGAGGATATAACAGTCTTATGAAATAGAACGCTGTCAGGCAAAGAGAAATAATATGCGAAAAACACATATTCCTGTATGATAAACCAATAATTAGAGGTTGCAGAATTTAGGAAAAAAAGAATAAAATAAGAAAATATAATGCAGATTTTTGGAGCTCAACGCCTCTGCACCTATTTTTCAATTATACTGAATTTAAGCAGACCGGGAAAAACTATTCACTGCTTCCTGCGCCTCAATACATATATGGAAGCCACTAACGCAATACCTGCCCCAAATTCAAAAGCTGGTGCAGGTTCAGCTTCACTGCTCTCATCAGTAGTCTCTTCTTCCTCTGTTTCTTCTCCAGCCCTTTCTTCCCCGGCTTCAGGCTCAATGTCAATTATAATTTCATGTTCCGAAAATTCGGGGATATATACTGCCATGGTCGCAGTTTCGTTTTCCTGCAAGAGATAACAGAGCGGACGGTTTCCACCGGCGAAGAGTTCATCGATATTTCCCGCTTTTTCAATTACTTTCCCATTAAAGCGGAGCCTGATGCGGTCTGGACTGGAAAGGTTGACGGTCTCGTTGTCCACATTTATGGTAATGACTCTGCCTTCTGGAAGATCGGAATTCACCTCGAGGACTACACGGTCTCTGTCCCTTTCCCTGATGTGCACGCCCATGGGAGTGTAGTTCACAACGGATGCATTATCCCCGCCTGCACGGAGTGATATTTCGGCTCCGATTCTGCCGCGGGCAATTTCCCGGCTAAGCACCTGGTGCATGTATGCAACATGGGGGCCGTACCGGTATCCGGTCTGCATGAGAACAGGGTCCATGGGACTTGCACGGAACATGACCACACTGTTATTTACAAGAGTCACTGTAACCCTGCCGTCTGAAACCCTGGCATCAGGTCCTTCGATAGGCTCATCACCAGTGGCGGTAGCAAGATAATTCTTGAAGACAATAAGGTATCCTGCAAAATTATTTTTGGAAATATTTACAATGACTGCATCTCCCGGACTGTCTGAAAGTTCGGTATCCATGCTTGCTTCCACTTCTTCCGCAAGGTCAAAAACTACAGTTTTATTGGCAAAAGCCCGGATCTGCAGGATTCCCATAGGGTTATCATGGAGGAAAATCTGGCTGTCAGCACCTTCGTAGACAGCAGTTGCCCCTGCAACCCTCTCTTCCTTAAAGGCAAAATCAGAAACCGTAACCGAATTGAAAATCAGGTCTCCGCCAACCGCAAAACTGCTGACTTCTCCTGAACTGTTATCAAAACTGAAGGTCGTATAGTTCCCATATGCAAAGCGTCCCTTATGCATGAAATGCATTCCCTGTCCCGTACCCCTCATGTTCTGTACAGCTTGCTGGCGCATCATGAGCTGTTGCCGGGAATTAATAGAGGCAGGCTTCTGCTGCATATTCGCAGCCATGTAGCTCGCAATTTCCTGCCCTGTAACTCCGTAATGCTCTTCAACCTCAAGAATCGTAAGCTGCGGATCCATATCCTTCGGAAGCCCGAGATCGGAAAGTGCGGTTTCTACAGGGATTCCAAAATTGCTGCATGCCTCATTGAAAATCATTGATCCGAAGCCTGCAAACCTGCTGTCGTACCTGTCAAACCCGTAACCATTCATCATTCCATGTCCCATTCCAGGGCCCATGCCGTCAACAGGCTTTCCTCCCTGCCCGCCCCCAGATCCTCCACCCTGCCCCATCTGGGCAAAAGAGGGAACCGCCCCCAGGAACACAATCAAAAGGACACAGAATACAGATAGAGCTAAGCATTTCATATTCAACTTTACTTTCATCCTTCACCACCCACATACAATAAAATGTTAATAATTGCCAGTGGCCTTGAACTGTCAGTGACCTGTCCAGCTTAAATACAAAAAGCTAAAAAATACTCAAAAAAATAAAAAACCAAAACAGTTGATTATATGGTTTAATCATATAAAATCTCTAATACTGAGGATCCTGCACTAAAATCCAGGTCTTTAAATCCGGACCCATAAATAAAGATCTGTAACAGATCATCCAGAAAAATGAAATTTAAGATAGGATTTGTCCCCAAAAATTCTGCCAGACCAGTAAACTTCAGGAAAAAACAACAGGAAGATTGACTTCTTCCAATTGATAAAGTTAAGTAATATTGAAACAGGTAAAGCCTCTTAGAATACATCGGAAAATATAATAAGAGGCAACCTGTTAAATTGCTGGATTCAGTATCTACGTTCCACCGTGAAAGTAACCTTTTTAGAGCCGTCTGCGGGTACGTTTACTTCCCACTCGGCAGTGTAAGCATCCGTCTTTTCATAAGTATCTGAACCCGTGGTAATTTCCCAGTCCCCGTAGAAGTGTTCTACGATGCGTATTTTTTGTGCCTGAGACTTATGGTTTTTCAGTTCTATCTCGTAGCTCTCCCGCCAGACATCAGTGCTTATTCTCTTGTAATCGGTCTGGGTCCTGGTGCCTGTTACATCAAAGGCGTTTCCGACAACTACCTTAATTTCCTCATCTTTCGGGGTATGGTCTATGCTGTCTTCCCCGAGGAACTGGAGCTGACCTTCGGAATCAGATTTGTATACCCTCAATACTCCGGCAGGGAGAGGCATTCCAAGGCCCCTGTCTTTTGAGTTGGTCAGGTTAAGGGCTACCTGTACTTTATCGCTTTTTGAGACATCAAAGATAAGTTCCTTTTTCACGGGCACGGAATCCGCGGAAAGTAGGGAAAGCTGCTTAACCTGCTTGTTTTTAAGAGTTGCCGGCCTTTCCAGGGTATAAAGGTGGTACTCAAAGAGAGATTCTTCAGCAAAACCTTCTTTTACACTATCGTATGCTACTTCCTCTTCTACTGCAGCTTCTTCATAATAATTCCTCTGCGGTACAGCTATACGGTGGACCTCTCCTGCAACAAGCTTCAACCTGGCGTCCTCATAGGTGGTCCCAGCCTGATTATCGATGCTGACCCAGCCCTGGATGTCAGCTTTTGTGTCATCAGCATTAGTCTTCACGATATAATCCGCCTTCCAGTTCATGCCACCTGTAAGGTAAGATGTGAGGACATTCCTGCTGCCTGATACGGGGGAATAAATCTGCCAGACGAGGGTAGGTTTTGTGAGCAGACCTGCGGAATCAGGGAATTCGAGTCTGGAAACTTCTGTAAGACTCACTACTTTTCCGTCACTCAGCTGGAGCACAACCCCGCCGTCATGGCTTAGAAGAGTACCTGTATAGGTTTCTCCTTCCTTTTCGGTTGCAGTGATTTCCTTGCCCAGGAATTTGTCCAGAAGCTTGTAGCTGCTTACCAGGTCATATTCATAGTTCTGTTCAAGGACGGCAGTATTTTTGTTTTTTGTGTCCTCAAATATGACAGATGTAGGATCGATAAGCGCTGCAACATCAGTGTATTCGACATTGTTAACTCCCGTATTGAGGTCGAGTTTCCGGCGTTCTTTCACAAGAGCAAGGTTGTTGTTATAAACCGTAACCTCAGTCGCCGAATCAGTCCCTGCAGCTCCGGCAGTAAGAAATTCCAGAGGATTTGGAGGTTCTGCCTTTGTTATTATGCTGGAAGAGGATTCAATCCCGTTAACAGCCATTTCTCCTCCCTGAGCAATGGTTTCGCGCCCGTCTGCCTGGACTGTATTTCCAGCAGGTCCGGGATAAGCAAACACTGCAGCTGTGGCTGCAATTCCTATAAAAGCCAGAGCAAGCCATATGTAACTTTTTCGTGTTATCATAGAAGAGAATAGAACACTGTTTTATTTATATGTGACTTTGACTGCGGACAGACTTGAAGTTATCTCGTTTCCCATCTGAAATAAACAGGCCTTAGGATGCTGAAAAAGGAAAAATCTTCAATTATTTGATAAAAGTCAGGCCAAAAACAGTTATAATAATATACACCAATACAGAATATAGAATTTAAGATAGATGGTGGCGAAAAATGCAGATAAGCAATTGCAGATAAACCAGGAAATATAAAGGATTCATCTTCATGAAAATGATCGAACCCCGGGAAGTAAAAAGCCGGACAGGATTTTTGCATTTAATCTCCGGCATTATACTGATCCTATTTTTTACAATAGCTGTATTTCCGGTTTCAGCCTCCGGAATAGAGGCAAACAGGGAAATCTCTACAGGAACAGCCACAGGAATAGCTTATACAGGCGGGAGTTTTACAGTTACCGTAAATATATCAACAGACCAGAACATTGAAGCCCTCGCCCTTGACGAAAACCTTCCTGAGGGATGGAATGTGAATGTGGTTGAAAGTGCAGGAGCTACTTTCCAGAATATTGAGACGTTTAAAGAGTCTACCCTGGAATGGATCTGGGTCGAAAGCATTCAGGCAGGAGGAGAAAAAACAATCGTTTACAGTGTGACAGTACCTCCGTCTGCTGCACCTGGAAACTTCAGGCTTTCAGGCAATATTTCCGCATATTCAGTCTCCGCCATACCTGTCACGGGAGATTCGGAAATAATTGTGACATGCCCTCCCCCGGAAGCTAACTTTTCCGCAAGCCCCCTCTCCGGCACCAGCCCTCTTAAAGTCCAGTTCACTGACCTGTCCACAGGAAATCCGGATTCCTGGGAATGGGACTTTGACGGAAACGGAATCACTGACTCTTTAGAAAAAAATCCGGTATGGACCTATGAAACAGCCGGGACATATACTGTAATTCTCAGGGCAGTCAATAAGACCTATGGAAATGATACCAGGACAAAAACAGGTTATATCACAGTTATTGAGGAAATCCAGTCTTCCGGAGGAAGCAGCGGGAGCAGGGGAAGCGGCGGAAGCGGAGGAGGAGGCGGAGGAGGTGGATCTCCTGAATCGACAAGGAATGTAGAGCTAAAGGAGATTTCAAATGAGCAGGTCTTCAAAGGAGTCCATACCTGCTACACGTTCAGAGGAGAGACAAACGATGTCGTTGCTATTGAGTTTGACCCCAAAAAGAATTTTGGAAAAACAACAACGATTGTAGAGATGCTGAAGAACACGTCCATATTAGTTAAAAAGCCTGCCCCGGGAACGGTCTATAAAAACCTGAATATATGGGTAGGAAACAGCGGATTTTCAAGCTCGGAAAACCTTGAAAACGCCAGCATAAGCTTCAGGGTAAACCGGATATGGCTCTCCGAAAACAGCATCGGTGAAAACACGATAACCCTTTACAGGTACAGTGACGACACATGGAATGAACTTTCCACAGTCCTGACCGGAGAAGACGAAGATTTCTTCTACTTTAAAGCAAAAACTCCGGGATTTTCACCTTTTGCTATCTCAGGTCCTGACGAAAAAAGCCAGCCGATTGAAATCACTCCTGCCAGAGAAGAGAATAATCTTATGAGCAAAGGAGAAACACCCGAAGAAGAGAATAAAGGGAATATGGTTTCACATACGGAAAAAGAAAGTGAAAGTGCCCCTGGGGCAGGAGTTTTATTTGCAGCAGCCGGAGTTCTGGCATCATATGCAGCGATGAAAAAAAGTAAATTAGAATAAAATAGAATTAAACAAAATAAAGTAAATGAGAGTAAAATGGGATGAAATAAAAAAAGAGAGTAAAATGGAATGAGATAAAATTCTCAAGACTGAAGCCGGTGAAAATATTTTCAGGCTAATTGTGGATATTTAGATGAATCAAATGTATCCGCACTTTTCAAGCCAGGTAAGAGACCTTATCCATTCCCCTTTAGGCTCCCTTGAAGTACCCACAACAAGCCGCTTAATGTTCCCGACTTCTTCGACCACTCCGCGGGCTTCTATGATCTCTCCGGGGAGAGCCTGGCCTGCGTATGTATGAGTGTAGGAAAGCACATGGTCAATTTCTTCGTGTTCCACTTTATAATAGGAAGGGCTATCAAAGGCAAAGTCAGCATTTATAACTTCGGCTTCAATTTTCATTTTGACGGTATCTTTTCCCCGCAGCAGGGGTTCTTTAATCTGGTCCCATTCCCGCACGAAGAGGAGGTCAAAGTACGTGCCCTCAACCATGCCGCGGTTTCCTTTTCTGGACTCATGCAGCATGAATTCATCAAAAGAGATCTCAGGGATTCTTTTTCTGTAGATCCTCTGCCACATGTCTTCATCCAGTTCCTCCACAGGCCCTTCTTGCTGTTTAGCAGCGGTTATGGCATCTCTTGCCCTGAACCACATGGGACCGTAGACAACAAAATCGACATCTGAACTCTCATTTTGCAGGCCTGCAAGCATTGAACCCGTGACTCCCATACTTGTCCTGGGAATTTCCGCCATGTCAAGCACTTTTACTATTGCCCTTACACGGCTGTCGGAATTTATAAGCTCGGGAATTATGTCAGAAGGGCGGAGCACTTTTTCTACTTCGGATTCAGGGACAACGTGCACGTCCCGGACCCATTCTGGCCTATTTTTTTTCATGAATTCGAAAGCAGGACCGAAATCATATTTTTTGTACCTTACTCCGTTTAATTCCCTCTCTCCGGTTTCATCCGGAACGTAGCGAAGCGTGGCTCTTATCCCATCGGTACGGAAATAATCAGAAACTGCAAAAAGCCAGTCGTCTTTTGTAAGAAGAAAATCTCTGAGGCGTGTTTTAAGCATTTTGTATCATCCCTGGAGCCTGTAAAAATAATCCAGTCTGCCGAACTTAACTGCTACGGATTGGTTTTCAGTCAAGAGTTTCCCATAAAGAATGGACCTGTAACGGCCATAATAACCTGATAATGAACCTTAATAACAACCTTAAAAATACCTGAATATAAACGGATTTGAGACCGGACTTCAGGTAATTGACGCGATAAAATGTATTGTACCATTCATGTATTTAACTGCCGATGTTTTGGCTCCTGATAAAATTAGCTTATTTCGAAAAAATGGAGTAATATACCCGGAGTAATATATACTAAAGAAGTAAAATAAAGAATACTGAAAGTATGCTCTGAAAAAAAATGCGGAACATCATAAAAAATAAACGGAATAACCTGCGTGTGCAGAAGATCCGAGGTAATAAGTTTGAGAGATGACCCGAGTGGAGAATCGCTTGATTCCTGGATTATCCGGCTGAGGCGAGAATTCCACAAATACCCCGAACTCAGTTTTAAAGAATACGAAACCCAGAAAAGAATCCTGAAAATTCTTGGAGAGCTTGGTATAGAAGGCAGGAAGATTGCGGATACCGGCGTGCTTGCAAGCATCCGCGGAACTAAGCCCGGTCCCTGCATTGCCCTCAGGACGGATACTGACGGACTCCAGGTACAGGAAGAGCCTGCGGAAAGAAACAGGGAATATATTTCCAGAACCGAGGGAGTAATGCATGCCTGCGGGCACGACGGGCATATGGCAATGCTCTTTGGGGCTGCAAGAATGTTTATGGAAAACAGAGAGTTTCCCGGAGAAGTCCGCCTGATTTTCCAGCCCGCAGAAGAGATCCCGCCCGGGGGCTCGGAAAGGGTTATCACCGAAGGAGGGCTTGAAGGCGTGGACGCGATAATTGGCATGCATATTTTTACCAATCACGAGTCCGGAAGCGTGGGGTTTCGTCCCGGACCTTTTATGGCAAGCACAAACCGTTTCGAAGTTATACTAAAAGGAAAAGGCGGGCACATCTCACTGCCAGCAAAATGCATTGACCCTGTGAGGATGGCTGTAGACTTTATAAACAGCCTCAATTCCGCTCTTGAGGAGCGGCTTGATAAAGAAAAATATGTCCTTGGAGTGGGCAGGATCCAGGGCGGTGCTCAGTTTAACAGGACACCTGACAATGTAGGGATTCTCGGGAGCTACCGGACATTTGACAGCGAGACAACAGATATTATCGACGCGACGATAAAAGAGTGCCTTGAAAAAATAAAACAAGAATACCTGAAACACGGAGAGGAGTTTTCAGGCCTTCCGGACTATGAACTTGATATCCTGCACGGATATCCGGTCCTGGTAAATGACCCTTTTTTCACGGAAGCTGTAAACTTGAAACTGCATGAGAGCTTCCCTGAGCTCACGGTCTACCCGGAAATCGAAAAGACCTTTGCTGCCGAAGATTTTGCAAGCTATCTGCAGGTAGTGCCGGGAATTTTTATTTCACTCGGCACGAGGAACCAGAAAAAAGGAATAGTGGAGATCAACCATTCATGCGCTTTTGATATTGACGAAGAGATCCTGCTCAAAGGCAGTGAAATTTTCCACACATTATCCCTGGATTTCCTCAAACAACCTGAAAAATACCTCAGCCTCCAGAAATACCACGGGCCTCAGGAATATATCGAGAAAACCTGAATTTTAAAAAGTCCCTAATTGAGAAAAACAAGGAGAGAAAAATGATAATCCAGATGTACGACGATTCCAGAATGGATGAAGTCCGTGAAGTTGTCCTGGGAGTCCTGCTGGAGCACGGTTTTGAGTATGACAGGCTTAAAGACGCCGACCTGAAGGACATAAACAGCTACTATTTATCAAAAGATGGAGCCTTTTTCGTAGGAATTGATAACGGCAGGGTAGTGGGCACCGCAGGGGTCCGCAAACTTGAGGAGAACATGTGCGAAATCAGGCGCATCTACCTTAAAAAGGAATACAGGGGTAAAGGAAACGGAGAAAAACTTTTTCTGGCTGCTCTGAATTTTGCAGAGAAAAATTGTGCGGGTGCTCTTCTTAAAACAGATCCGGCCCTTAAAAAAGCAATAAACATGTACCTTAAGCACGGATTTTCCTTTGTAATGAAAAAAGATGGGTATATGTATTTTGAGAAACGGTTTTAAAGATAGGTATATGTATTTTGAGAAGCGGCTTTAAAGAAAGGTGTCATATTTTGAGATAAGGTATTAAAAAGAGAGTGTAAAAATTAGCTTCAAAAAAACCGTTTTATATTTCCTGTTGAAATGTCAGTTTTACTTTTCCGGAGACTGCATTATTTTTCCGGCAAAATGCAGGAACCGCCTTCTCTCCTGTCAAGAGCCTGAAGATATTCAAGCACCGCAAGCACAAAGGCTGAATGTGACCATGCAAGCGGGAGGACGGAGAGAGGCTTTCCCCCATTATCTACCTGCTCGGGCATAAGACCTGATGGATGGGCGTGGGCTGCACACCATTTAATAAGCTCAAGAGCGCGGTCCAGGTTCCCAGTTGCAGAATGCCATTGAGAGAGCCAGAGGGTGCAGATAATCCAGCTGTTCATATAACCAAAGTAACTGTCATGGAGATACCTTGCAATCCCGCCTGAGGGGCGCAAAAGTTCGCGCTCTATTGCTTCCATTGTCCTTACCATTCTGGGATCATCCGGGGGGAGGATCCCGAAATACCAGACTGCAAATACAGAGGAATCAAGATCTGGCTCTTCAAGAGATCGCCTGAATCTTCCTAGCTTATGGTCGTAAAGCTTCTCAATAATGGTTTCTTTTAACTTCCCTGCAGCCTCTTTCCAGATATCTGCATTGCCATAATCCCCAAGGGAACGGGCAAGCTCACAGGCGCCCTTGAGCCCCGCATAGACCGTACAGGCACTGTAAGTATGTACGCCTTTTCTCTCTTCCCACAGGTCAAAACTTGGAATTGGCAGGCCTGTTTCCCTGTCAATTGCTTTTATGAGGTAGCTGGCTGCGGGGATTACAAGAGCTCTGTAGTACCTACCTGTTGTCCATACGCTCCTTGCAATCTCCCAGTTGTTATAAAGAGCATAGAGAGGAAGACCTGTCTCATCAATCTGTATCATGGGCACAGGATGCCAGGTACTCCCAAAATCCCCTGCAGGCGTATATTTATGCAGGAAATTACCTCGATGAGTAATAGTTCTTGAAAAAAACTCAAATGTTTCCGCACTCAGGTGGTGATACCGCGCCCTGTCAAGGGCAAGGCAAACCCAGGCAGCATCCCTTGGCCAGCAGTAAGTGTAAAGGTCTGCCCCAAACTGTTTAATATCCGAATCGCAGGACGCGATCACCGAACCCGTAATGTCCATATGGGCTACGGATGCGAGAAGGCTTCTGTAGAAACATTTTACAACCTCTTCAGGAAGCTGCGGCATCCAGGCATATTCAGGAAGTACGGATATCCTTTCAGTAAATGAATTCCAGAAATTGAAGTTATGGTGGAAAAGGTAACTTCCTGTGTTCTTCACCCTTCTATGAACTTTAAGCACACCGCAGTAGTTCTTTCCGATTGCGACCCAGAAATGCACCCTCGTTGCTTCCCCCGGTTTTAACTCCGGAAGGGTCCAGCCAAGTGTGGAGTCCACAGAGCCGTGAGCTACGGGATTTCCGCTCAGGCTTGCATCACTTTCCATATCTTTCCAGGTACCTTCGAGCCCTCTCCATTCTGCAGTCCCCACTGCATACTGGTCAAAGGCTGGCTCACTGGCATGCAGAAAATAACGATCTCGTTTGTAATGGATAAGGACATTTTTGTCTATTACGGCTGTTTCTCCTATTTTGGTTTCAAGTATCCTGTAATTCTGGTTGGAAAAAAGACGGAGGCGCCTTGAAGAATTGGAGACATTCCGGATCTCAAATGTCCTGTAGAAAATGCTGGTAGACGGGTGAACCGCCTCCCAGACCGTGACTTTAAGGCCAAGATCCGAATTTTCAAAAACTGTTTCCCCTATGTTCGACGTTACCTCCCTGAAGGTTTCAGGTGTTTTTTTATTGCCTGCTCCTTTTTCGCTAGCCATTACGCGTGCAATCTCTTCCTCCGGGCTTTCCGAGATCTCATGGACCCTGTTGCAAAACTCGGTATCAAATTCGGATTTATACCGCTGTCGGATATTCCAGTTTTCAAGCCAGCTGCAGTAAAGAGAATCAAGGTCACATATCCCGACCCTTATTGAGTTTCCGTGATTTTCAAGCCCTACATACGGGAAGTAAACATCCCTTACAGTCCCCCTCTCATCTTCACAGATAAGGATTTTCCCATTTCCAAAAATCAGCGGCCTAATTCCGGACACCTCCGACTATATTTTTTATAAATTTTCCGGTTATTTTTTCACTTTCCGTCCAGGTAATACTCTGTTTTAGAAGAGAATCCGGTCAGGAACCCAGTCCGGATTCGAAGTAATTGGATGACTGTATTTTATTTTAGATCTTAATATTCTTTTTCGAGCCAGGAATGTAAATAAATCTGTACATTAATAACTCCTGGATTTCCTTAAACCTGATAATTCTCAGATCACTATTCAGTACCGCCCTGAATACCCAGATAAAGAGCAGATAAAAAGCAGGTAAAAAACGGTAAAAACAGATAAAAAAGGCTGTGAAAACTATTTTAGTTTTAAAAAATTTACCTTCGGGACGAACCCTGTAAAATAATTTTATTCCCAAATATTTGTAGAGAAAAGATACACATTTGCTGCATAGGGATTCTAATATAAAGCACAGCTAAGCTCCGGAGAATAATAATATTTCTTACTAAGTATATATATAAACATAATACGAAAGTTTATATTTGGTTGCGTTCTTTTTAGTATGATTTAAAAAAACGGCATCTCTAAAGAAAAAACCTACATACAGAAAATCTGCGTGTCTACTATGGTTTACGTAACAAAAATATGTCCCGTTTGCGGGAAAGAATTCTTTGTCCTCAAGGATGCAGAGGAAAAGGCAATATACTGCACTCTGGCGTGCCTGGCAACAGCTCAGGAGAAGTTTGAACGCAGAGGCAGGTCCTTCCCGAGTTTTAGCTAAGCATTCTTATTTCAGGCAAAAATAACTCAAAAACTGAAAGGGAAAACACCCGGGAGAAGGGAATGTTTTTCCGCCCTTTTTATTTTTAGAGATATTATTTTCCAGCAATTTTTTTTGCTATCTGAGTTACATGCCTGCCCTGGTAACGTGCCATCTCAAGTTCATTCTCTGAAGGCTGGCGGCTCCCGTCCCCACCTGCAATCGTTGAAGCCCCATATGGGCTGCCGCCTGTAATTTCGTTCATTATTGTCTGCCGCTTTTCTGCATAGGGAAGACCGACAATAACCATTCCAAGGTGAAGCAGGGTAACATGAAATGAGAGTATAGTAGATTCCTGTCCGCCATGCTGCGTTCCGCTGGAAGTAAATACGCTCCCCACCTTTCCTACAAAAGCGTCCTCACTCCACAGTTTTCCAAGCCCGTCAAGGACCGCACGCATCTGGGCAGTCATCATCCCATAACGTGTGGGAGTACCGAATATTAATGCATCGGCTCCAGCCAGGACCTCTTCATACATATCCCGCGTCACGACCGGAATGTGGGCAAAAAGTTTTTTGGTTTCTATTGCTCCCATTTTCTCAAGAACGTCCTCCGGCAGGGTTTCCGGGACCTGATAAATCCCAACCTCTGCCCCCTCAACTTCCCTTGCGCCTGCAGCGACAGCTTCTGCCATCCTGTAAATGTGCGCGTGAACACTGTGAAATATTATATTTACCTTAACCATCCAATCACCTTCAAAAAGCCGTTAAAATTATACTGAGATGTGATTGAGGTCCCAAAAATAAGATAGCCTGATTTAAGCTCCTGAAAACTCCAGAACCCCTCATTAAAGGTAGTTTTCTGATACTTTATATAGCTTGTTAGCAGAAGTCACGCCCTTTTCCCGGGCTTATTTTATACTGCTTATCTTTCTGAAGTATCAAAATAGTTATTAAGAAATATGATGTATAAGCTGGGCATGCCCTCTCTTTCTATCGTAATGCCTTCCATGAATGAGGAAGAAACTATTCGTATCTGTATAGAGAAAGCCCAGTATATATTCAAAAAATATGGTATAGAGGGGGAAATAATAGTTGCTGATAATTCTTCTGACAGAACTGCAGAGATTGCAGCATCAATGGGTGCAAAAGTCATAGGCCCAATAAAAGGTTACGGGAATGCTTACCTCAAAGGGCTCGCAGAGGCAAAAGGGGACTACATTGCTATCGCAGATGCAGACAACACCTATGACCTCCTTGAACTTGACAGGTTTCTGGATCCCCTTATGTCAGGAGAAGCAGATTTCATAATGGGCACGCGGCTTAAGGGAGAAATTAAAGCAGGAGCCATGCCCTGGCTGCACCAGTACATAGGCAATCCCATACTGACAGGAATGCTTAATTTCCTGTTCAAAACGAAAATCTCGGACGCACACTGCGGGATGAGGGCTTTTACTAAAGAAGCCCTTGAGAAAATGGATCTTAAAACTCACGGCATGGAACTCGCATCTGAGATGGTGATCGAAGCTGCAAGATGCGGGCTCCGAATTAAGGAAGTTCCCATAACATATTATTCACGCAAAGCTCCCTCCAAACTTCGCTCATTTCAGGACGGCTGGCGGCATGTAAGATTTATGATGTTATACAGGCCTGTCCCTTTCCTCTATATCCCCGGAGCTTTCGTATTTCTCCTGGGTTTCCTTATAACCGCTTCCCTTCTTCTTACGAACAACGCTGCATATAACCGTCTGCATTCCTTTATCTTGGGCAGCATGCTCTTAATTATTGGCGGGCAGATCCTTGCAACCGGAGGGTACATGAAAACATACGGAATTATCCACGGCATGTACCGCGATGACGAAAAAGGCAGAAAGCTTCTGAGCTACCATTCCCTTGAAAAAGAGCTTGTAGGAGGATCCCTTATCCTGGGCTCAGGATTTATTATCGGACTGAAAGTTGCCTATACCTGGGCCAGTACAGGCTATGGCACCCTTGAAGAGGTGGAGTCTGCGGTAATCTCAATGGTCCTTGCAGCAATCGGGCTTCAGCTGATTTTTGCTGCGATATTTGTAAGTGTAATGCTCCTTGAAGTTGACACCGACTGGTAAAGTGATCAGATGAAAGTTGCCTTTGTATACGATGCTGTCTATCCCTGGGTCAAGGGCGGTGCTGAGGTGCGCATCCATGAGCTGGGGAGGAGGCTTTCCTTACAGGGACATGATGTGCACCTTTTCGGGATTAAATGGTGGGAGGGTGAAGATGTTTTACAGTATGAAGGCATGACCCTTCACGGAGTCTGTAAAGCCCGTGACCTGTATGTAAACGGTAAGCGTTCGATTTCCGAAGCACTCATTTTCTCTTTAAAGCTGTTTCCGGTTCTTGTAAGAGAAAAGTTCGACCTTATTGACGTGAGTGTATTTCCCTATTTTTCCTGTTTCACCGTAAAAGCTGTTTCAGTCCTGAAGAGCACCCCTGCAGTATTTACATGGCACGAGGTATGGGGGGACTACTGGTACGAATACCTTGGAAAAAGAAAAGGCTTTTTCGGGCTTGCGATAGAGGCTGCGGTTGCCAAGATTTCAAAGAATGATATTGCGGTCTCGGAGTGGACAAAGAACAGACTTGAGTCGGTTCTGGGAACGAAGAGAGAGATAGCAGTCCTGCCCAACGGGGTCGACCAGAAGCTGATCTCCGGGATCAAGCCTGCAGGGCAGGATTGTTCAGAAAAACAAAAGGGCAAAATTTATGACATTATCTTTGCAGGCAGGCTCATAAAAGAAAAAAATGTTGATGTTTTGATAAAAACTGTTTCCCTGTTAAAAAAAGATAACCCTGAAGTTTGCTGCTGTATTGCCGGAGATGGGCCTGAAAGAAAAGCTCTTGAGAAATTTACTCTTGAGATTGGGATGCAGAAAAATGTAGAATTTGCAGGGTTTCAGGAGTACAGGGCATTAATAGGAAAAATCAAAGCCTCAAAGGTTCTTGTTCTTCCTTCAAGCAGGGAAGGCTTTGGAATGGTTGTAATCGAGGCTTTTGCCTGTGGTGTGCCCGTAGTAACAGTAAAAGAAAAGTATAACGCAGCACAGGGGCTTATTGCAGACGGGATTGATGGGTTCGTCGTGGGGCTTGACGAGAGAGAAATTGCAAAGGCTATAGACAAAATAATAAAAGAGCATCAGGAAGGCATAAAGTATTCAGAAGCTATATTAAACAAAGCTAAAAAATATGATTGGGACGAAATCGTTAAGAATGTCCTTATCGCCTACAGAGGCTTTATAAAAAAGGATTAAAGTTAAGTATTCCTACCTGTATAAAAAATAAAACCTACCTGAAATCTCTTAATAAAAACAACCCGATTCAAAGAAAATATAATAAATAATTACCTTCTTTATAAAAAAAGTATAAAACCCCAGTTTTAATAAGGAATTAAATCGTAGTTTTTATTAGAAAAGTAGTTAAATTCCTATATACATTATTTAGTGGGGGATAGGCGATGGGCAAACTGAGCTCATACCTGTGCAGTTTGGGTTTTAATAGTCCTGGTTGCCACATACAGCATCTGAATTACTACATAGCATTATTACCCAGGCTATTTGAGAACATCAAATTGAATATACTTTCAGATATAGCTTAAATATTTACATCTTATTTAAAAATTCAGTTGTATAGATCCAGTATATATTAGAATACACAATTTAAGGAATTAATAAACAGAAGCTCCAATTAATTCCCCCTAAGTGTATCCCATCTCAGAGGATTATACATGTCTAATAAAACCCAGTTATCAATTATAATCCCGGTACATAATGAAGAGGAAAATATCTTAGAGCTATACAAAAGTTTATACAATATTCTTTCACTGGTTGGAAAAACATATGAAATAATCTATGTTGATGACGGATCTACGGATGATAGCTTTGAGAAAATAAAAAGCATTGAGGATGCAAGGGTTAAAGTTGTAAGGTTTCAGAGAAACTATGGAAAAGCTGCGGCTCTCTCCTGCGGATTTAAAAAATCAAAAGGGGATATTGTTATTACAATGGACGGGGATTTGCAGGACGACCCCAAAGAGATACCCAGATTTATAGAAGAACTTGATAAATATGACATGGTTTCAGGCTGGAAAAGTAAAAGATATGACCCAATTTCAAAAACCCTGCCTTCAAGATTCTTTAACTGGTTAACCCGATTCATAACCGGGGTTAAAATCAACGATTTCAACTGCGGGTACAAAGCATATCACAACTATGTTGTAAAAAATATAAACTTATACGGTGAATTTCACCGCTACATCCCGGCTCTTGCTTACTGGAGAGGTTATTCAGTTGGAGAAATTGAAGTGGAACATCACCCGAGAATACACGGGGAATCTAAATACGGAGTCGAAAGGTTATTGAAAGGTTTCCTTGACCTTATAACAGTTACATTTCTCATGATGTACAAAAAGAGACCTCTGCATATGTTTGGAGGCATAGGATTCCTTCTGGGCTTTTCAGGAGTATTCATATCAGTATATTTAATGTTTTTATGGATAATAGGGGAAAGAATCGGAGACAGGCCTCTTCTTATGCTCGGGATACTGCTTACGGTGATAGGAGCCCAGTTTGTTTCTCTAGGTCTTATAGGAGAACTGATTACAAACTCGAGAAACAATGATGATTATATTATAAAGTACGATAGCTATGAAATGGAAAACGGCAATTAAAGTTGCAGTTACCTCTGGATTAATGCTTTATCTGATAAGCAAACTTGATGTGAATGCAATCTATGAAGCCTTTATTCAAATGGATCTGGCATTACTTTCTCTTTCATTACCTTTCATTGCCCTGATGTATTTAATAAAAGCAAGGAAGTGGCAGGCACTGCTTGATTGTATAAATGTCAGGATCCCGATCAGAAGGTCACTGGAGATAATCCTGATAGGTACATTCTATGGAGCACTTACTCCAGGAAGGGCAGGAGAGGTCTCAAGAGCTTTTTACCTTGATGCTGAAAAATCCAGGAGCATTCCCACTGTAATAATGGACAGAGTTATAGATGTAATCTGTCTCCTGACATTGAGTGTCCTGTCAACTGCCCTATTCTTTAAAGACAGAAGCCTGATTTATCTGATGATTTTAGCTGTGCCGCTTTTTATTTCCGGGATAGTTATCACCATGAATGAGAGAATAGTAAGCTTTGCTTTCAAGAGCTTTTCTCAGGGAAAAGAATACACAGAAAATTACATGAAAACAATCAGGGAGATAACAGGCAATAAAAAAGTTCTGCTTTTTACTTTTTCTTTAACTCTTGGCTATTATATCCTGAACATGATTGTGTACTGGATAGTGATAAAATCCCTGAGCCCTGCTTTAAATAATATCCTTACCTTCTCCCTGCCTATAATAGTAATCCTGGGCAATTTTCCCATATCCATATCCGGATTCGGAGTCAGAGAGTTTGCAAGTGTCACTATTTTCCAGATGCTGAACGAGAATTCAGCCTATGGGTTCACATGTCCAGTAGTCCTTTACCTTTTAACTTCCCTTTCTCCTGCATTACTTGGATTTTTATTTACTTTAAGAAAAAAAGTTTGAAAATTAAGCTATAAAGCTCAAATCAAGGATGAATCGGGAATAAATCAGGAAATAAATAAAGGATAAATCAGGAATAAATCAAAGATAAATCAGGAAATAAATAAAGGATAAATAAAGGATAAATCAGGAATAAATCAGGAATAAATCAAAGATAAATCAGGAATAAATCAGGAATAAATCAGGAATAAATCAGGAATAAATCAAAGATAAATCAGGAATAAATCAGGAATAAATCAGGAATAAATCAAAGATAAATCAGGAAATAAATAAAGGATAAATAAAGGATAAATCAGGAATAACAAATATAGACAGATATGTAGAATCAAAATCCAATACCGGAATTTTAAAACGTTTTATGGGGATTAAAATGAGCCAGAATTCAGAGAGTGGAAATTACAGGAAGTATACTTCCAGAAACCCGCTCATGGGGATAGTTGTATCCGGGTTTATGAAAGATTTGAGCGAAACTATAGCTCCACTGGAAGAAGTGGGAAGTATTATCGATATAGGCTGCGGGGAAGGGTTCATCATTAACTGTCTTAACAGGAAAGATATTACAGGCGTGGATGTCTCAAAGAAAGCGTTAAATATCGCAAAACAAAAGAATCCGGGCTGTAATTTCTGCACGGGAAGCATATATGACCTGTCATTTAAAAAGAGCAGTTTTGACCTCGTAATTGCAACGGAAGTGCTGGAACACCTTGAAAACCCGGAAAGAGCTCTCCGGGAAATAAAGAGAATATCTAAAAAATACTGCATATTCAGTGTGCCCAATGAGCCATATTTTCGCACAATGAATTTCTTAAGAGGTAAGAACCTTACACGCCTTGGGAATGACATTGAACATTTACAGAACTGGAGCACAAAAGAGTTTGTAAAGTTAGTGGGAAGGCATTTTAATGTGGTGGAAGTAAAGAGACCTTTTCCGTGGACAATGGTATTGTGCGAAAAATAAGGATTAAAGGTGCAGGAGCTTGGATAATTTTTTAGGAATAACTTTGTTCTCGTGGTCGTAACCAATCCCCGACAAATCCAGTTCAAGGGATTTTTTAATGAAGTTATTTTTATATCAAATATATTTTTGAGGGAAGAAATCGTCTGCCCGGACCCAGTAATCCCTGTGCTAGCAGCAGTCTGGAAATAGATGAGCCATGTATACCCCCAGCAACGTATTGCGGAAGATCCTTACAGAGTCGCTGTGAGTTATAAGGGGGGGAAGTAGCTGAAGGGGTTAAAGGGTATTTGAAAATAAAAGCTATTTAAAGAAAAACAGCTCCATCATGTTTAAAAAATCTGAAAAATCAGAAGTGAAATATTTATTTACAAGCATTCTCTACGCATGTAAGGATGTGGAATAGACTCTGAAGAAAAAACAAATACTGGTTTTGTGTATAACAGGTAAGTACGTATGAAAATTCTGCACCTTACAAAGAAGTATCATCCCATGATAGGAGGAGATGCTTATGCCGTATACAATCTAAAAAAGTACCAGATGGAGACTGGCTGTGCAGTTTACGTTTTAACCTCTAATTGCGATGAAATAACTCAAAATGAAAAAGTCTTCAAGTATGGCTTAAAAGATACCTCAGCAAATCTGGACAAAATTACCCCTCAAAGGCTAATATCTCTTTTTTTATTATTTTTTGAGAGCTTCAGGATGCTTGGAGAACTGAAGCCCGACATTATCCACTCTCACTCCGCAGACCTTGGATTTTTCATATCCTTTGCAGCAAAATTCTATAATATTCCTGTCGTCAATACCTGCCATGGAATCAGCTTTGATGATAAACGATATTTCTTTTTGAAAAGACAGGCTGAAAAGTTTTTCATAAAACATTCAGGATTTAAAAAAGTTATAGCTGTGGACAAAAATGGGCTTGAAATCCTGAAAAAAGCTGAAATAAAAAATGGGATCTATATTCCGAACGGTGTGGATATTCACCGATTTGAAAATATAACCAGAGAAAAAAACTGTGGAAAGATAAGATTCCTGTTTGTGGGAAGGTTGGAAAAACAAAAAGGGCTGGAGTACCTCTTAAAGGCGACAGAATACCTCCGCTCAAAAAACGATTTTGAGATTATTATCGCCGGTAATGGTCGAGAGGCTAAGAAACTTAAAGAGAGTGCAAAAGAGTACGGAATACAAGATATAGTAAAATTTACCGGAAAGCTCAGCGAACAGGAACTGTTTGAACATTACCTCAAATGTGACATATTCGTTTTGCCTTCATTATGGGAGGGTCTGCCTTTGACACTCCTTGAAGCCGCATCTGCAGAGTTGCCCATAATAGCTACTAAAGTTGGGGGCATACCTTCTGTTTTTTCCCATGGAAAAAATGCAATTCTGGTAAAATCAGGGGAAAGCATGGAACTAGCAAGAGAAATGCGCAGACTGATAGAAGATAAAAAACTTAGAGAAGTACTGGGTTCCAACGCCAGAAACCTTGTAGAAGAATATTCATGGGAAAATTCAGTAAAAAAACTGGATTCAGTTTATTCTCTGCGAGTAAGTTGAGAGAAATTCAACTGAACAGTAGCTGAGTAACTAAACTTAAGCAGGGAAAAATCTTGCTGGGATCTGATTAATAGTGCCCTGAGGCTGTGAATTTTCGTTTTAAAGCCTGGGGGAGGATATCAAAGTGCAGACCGAGCCAGAAAGCTGTGGCTTCCACGAAATGTCTTACTACAGCTCTCGGAACCCATTTAATAATATTTATTGTCTCATAATTATTGAAGAACATAAACCTGATGTCCAGAAAAGTTGAAATCACAGAAAAAAAAGGTATAAGAGGCAGATACACGTTGTTTCTATTTTTGAATATCTGAATATGCGCTGTACCTGCATCAAAGTATTTCTTGAATAAAATTTTCAGAGAATTATTATGCGAATGCACAACAACTGAACCCGGATCGTACACTATTTTATAGCCGGCTTCGAGAACCCGTTTGGACCAGTCCTGATCTTCAGTCTGAACCAGTAACTCATTAAAAGGAAACTTTTCCCATGTATCCTTTCTGATGCAGGAGCTGGTATTTGAGAAAAATACGAGTTTCTTATAGTTCCTGCAATTCTGCATACTTTTGACTTCCCTATCAGACCCCCAGCCGCTTGAAATGTATCGTGCTTCAAAAGGATCACAATCTGATCTTGGAACATTCCGGCTATACACACCCGCAACTTCTTCATCAGAAAAATTTCGAATTAAGTTTTCAAGCCAGTGTTCATTGAAAGGCGATGCATCCTGAGTTAAATAAGCCAGATACTTCCCCTTAGACAACTTTGCGCCATAATTTCTGGTTTTTCCATGTCCAAAGTCTTTCACGTCTATACTGAAAAATCTAACAGGAAAGTTATTCACAATATCCGGGGTTCCGTCAGTCGAAGCCGAATCAATAACTATAACTTCAAAATTTGTATAATTCTGAGCATATACCTTTTTCAGGCATTCCCCAATAGTTGCTTTTCCATTTCGGGTCAAAATAATTATAGAGACTTCTGGACAGGGCATTAAAATGATATCATGCATACTTCATTATATAAATGTCGATGATATAGACGATTCAAGCCACGCTCCATATATAAAAATCCATAATTAACCCGAATCTATGGAATATAATAGAATAAAGCATTTTTAGTATAGAGCGAGCATATCAGAACTATATATAATACTTTATTTTTAGAAAAAAACAATCAAAAAACAAAAGCTTATTAATAAAAGACTCCTGCATCTATCTTCAAAATTTATCATATAGAAAAAGAAGTGAAAAGATAGAAATATTAAAGAGTTAAATTGAAAGTCTCAGTATCATGCAGATTTAAGAGCAGGCTGATGAGAATTTTACGCAGAGATTAGATTCAAAAATCTGAAGATAATCTGGTAAGATATTGCCACTGCATATCAGGTTGTTATGAAGGTTAGAATTATTATAAAATCCAAACAGACAATTTTGCCTTTATGCATGGTTGATTAAAATCGCTCTTTATGATTCAAGAGACGATTCTCCAACCTGCGGAAATATAATGGAACCGTTTATAGGAAAAAAGAACAAGTATCCATAAGCAGACCGCCTCATGTTCACAGTAGCTGCAAACAAAACTGAGACAGAAACAGCAAATATTATAAACGTCCTGTAAGGCAGTACAATTACTCCAAACTCGACCGTTCGGACTGCCGCCAGAAATGAACAGCTCGAGATATTCCGAAGTGGTCTATGTGAAGCCTTTCACACTGCCATGAAAATGGCCCGCCAGAAACCTAATATTAATTAAAAAAAAGTTTCAGATCCATTATGCAATAAAGGAAAAAATGCCTGATCATTTTGATGGTTCCAGGCATGGGTATGAGGAATTTTGTTTAACAAATCCTATTAATTAATGTTTATGGAGAAGCCATATTTTTGGTAAATGACATCATCTAAAGCATAAGGTTAATATCACCCGTACATCCTGAAAATACACACCGGGAACATACCACACCATAAATAAAGGATCATTTTCATGATATAAACCTGTAAGCTACTACTGAAACATAGTATTCCGTGCAATTATAAATTTCCAGGAACAGTAAAATGCCCTGGGGTTCTGAGTATTCTATCCTGACAAATGCAAAATTATCCCTCCAGACCATGAAAAGGAACCCATATTAAATATCCTGAACTGAGAAAAAGTATAAAAAAAGGAGTAATATCTATGAAAGGTGTAATCCTCGCAGGAGGCACAGGCTCTCGCCTCTATCCGCTTACTAAAGTAACAAACAAGCACCTGCTACCAGTATACGATAAGCCGATGATTTACTATCCCATACAGACTCTTATTAATGCAGGAATCAAAGAGATTATGATCGTTTCAGGAAAAGGTCATGCCGGACACTTTCTGGAATTGCTAGGCTCAGGTTCCGAATTAGGTGTCCGTCTAACCTATGAAATCCAGGAGGAGGCCGGAGGAATTGCTCAGGCACTTGGACTTGCGGAAGACTTTGCTGACAATAGTCCAGTGACAATGATTCTTGGAGATAATATTTTTCAGGATAATATCATTGATTCCGTAAAGTCTTTCACATCAGGAGCAAAGATATTTCTCAAAGAGGTTTCCGATGCTCACAGATTTGGAGTCGCTGAAATTGATGGAAACCGGATAATTTCTATAGAAGAAAAGCCTAAAATCCCGAAATCCAGCCTTGCAGTTACGGGCCTGTACATCTATGACTCCAGAGTCTTTGAGATAATACGCAACCTGAAACCCTCCGGAAGAGGGGAGCTTGAGATTACCGATGTCAATAACGCATATGTTAGGATGGGTGAAATGGAATACTCAATACTTGAAGGGTTCTGGAGTGACGCGGGTACTTTTGAATCTTTATTCCGGGCAAGTGAGCTTGTAAAAAACTTAAATAATAAAAACTAACGGAAAAACGAATATGTATATTTTTGAATACAGCGAGTTAATCCGAAATCTGGTAATAAGCGACCTCAAGGTCAAATACCAGAGTTCTTTCTTAGGTTTTGCCTGGTCGATGTTGAATCCGTTATTGATGATGTTAGTATTATATGCTGTGTTTCAAAACATTTTCAAGTTCGAACAGGAACATTTCGCTCTATATCTTCTTATAGGAATCATTGCGTGGCGTTTTCTATCAATCGGGACTATGACAGCCATGGGTTCCATTGTCGGGAAACCCAGTCTTGTAACTAAGATTTATATTCCAAGAGAAATACTTACGTTCAGTATTACTATGTCAGCATTCATCAGTTCTATACTTGAATTTACAGTGCTCATACCCTTAATGCTGATACTGGGAGCTCCAATATCAATAACTATATTGCTATTTCCAGTAGTTCACGCACTGTATTTTATTATTGTGTACGGGCTCAGCCTTGTACTTTCTGCTTTATATGTTTATTTCCGAGACTTAAATCAAATATGGGATATCCTTCTTCAGATTGGGTTTTACGTGTCCCCTATCATATATCCGCTTACTATGGTACCTGAAAAATATCTCCTATATTATACCTTGAATCCTATCACTCGCTTAATAATGATGTACAGGGACATCTTATTGTTCGGCAATTTTCCTACGGTCCTTGATTTTTTAATCGTTGGCGGCTTCGGAGTAGTATTTTTAGCATTTGGGTCTGCAGTCTTCAAGAGGCTATCCTTAAGGTTTGCGGAAGAGGTGTAAAAGTTGCAAGGGTTAAATTTTGGCTCAAATATGAAAGAAAAAAATAAAGAAGAATACGCTATCGAAGTTAATAATGTGTCAAAAAGTTTCAGGATTCCCCATGAAAAAAGAGTAACCGTATACGATAACCTTGTCGGATGTGTCACAGGCAAATCATATAGTTACGAAGCTTTTGAAGCACTTAAAGATGTTAGTTTCAATGTAAAAAAAGGGGAAACTTTTGGAATAATCGGCCGAAATGGTTCCGGGAAAAGCACAATGCTAAAGATACTTGCGAACGTTTTGACCCCGGACAATGGCTATGTAATAACGAAAAATAAAATTGCTCCTTTTTTAGAACTCGGAGTGGGTTTTCAACCAGAACTCACTGCTGTTGAGAATGTGTATCTTTACGGAGCAATCATGGGATTAAAACGTGCCGAAATGGATACGAAGATCGATTATATCTTCGAATTTTCAGAGCTGGAGAAATTTAAAGACACAAAACTGAAAAATTTTTCATCCGGAATGTACGCAAGGTTAGCTTTTTCTACAGCTATTTCTACAGATCCGGATATACTTTTAATAGATGAAGCGCTGTCAGTAGGAGATGAAGCATTTCAAAAAAAATGCGCGGAATGGATTGAAAATATCAAAAATAAAGGTAGAACAATTGTTTTTGTGTCACATGATCTCAATTCTGTAAAAAACCTGTGTAGTCGATGTTTGCTGCTAAATGATGGAAAAGTATCCTGCATGGCGGACACCGAAACGGTCATTGCAGCATACCGTAAAATTATGAACACTTCTGAGGATGAGATAGAAACTGCTCATGTTCCCTCGAATGATGAAACCGATATTTTGCACATAGAAGAACCTGCAGGGATGATAGGGATTCCAGAACAAACAGAGACCGCAGAACCAATAGAAGTGAAGAATTGTATGCAGCATATAGAAAACCTTCAAGCTGTCAAAGTAAATGAGACTACAGAAATTTCATACGACAATTTGCTGTCTTCTAATGTCCATATTGGAGAATACACATATGGGAACCCGCAAATATTCATCTGGACAGATAGATATCATGTTCATATTGGGAAATTTTGCTCGATTGATGATAATGTAAAAATATTAGTTGATGGCGATCACAGATTGGATTGGGTATCTACGTTCCCATTTGGTCATATAATCCCGTCAATTAGAAAAAATATAGATCATCATAAAGGGAAAGGGGATGTTATTATTGGCAATGATGTTTTTATTGGCTATGGCTCAATAGTACATTCCGGGGTAAAAATTGGAGATGGAGCGGTAGTAGGAGCAGGTTCAGTAGTAACAGAAGACGTCGATAATTATGAGGTAGTCACAGGAAACCCTGCCAAACATGTAAAATACAGATTCTCAGAAGAATCGATAGAGAAATTGATGAGAATAAAATGGTGGGATTGGGACATTGAAAAAATTAGTGAAAATATTGAGCTGTTCGAATCTCAGGACATAAATTCATTTATATCAAAATTTATTAAAGGTTCAGGTTGATGTAATGCTCGAGTGGACTGGTGAGAGATATCTGCCTTTTATAGATCCAGGTGTATGTGGGGCAGAAATTCATTATGAACACTTACATCGTTATGCTTTTGCGGCTCAATTTGTAAGTGGTAAAAAAGTGCTGGATCTTGCATCCGGAGAAGGTTACGGAAGTTACTTATTAGCAAAAGAAGCAAATTTTGTCGTTGGTGTCGACATCGATGAAAATGCCGTAAAACATGCTTCACAAAAGTATCAGGCAGAAAATCTCAATTTCGTGAAAGGCTCAATTTGCGAAACCCCAATTAAAGGAGAAAAAGAGTTTGATGTAATTATTAGTTTTGAAGCAATAGAGCATATTGAGGAACAAGAAGCTTTTCTTTCCGAGGTAAAAAGACTTCTCAAAGACGATGGTTTATTTATAGTTTCCTCACCAAACAAAACCCTTTATACTGATGAAACGGGCCAGCAGAATCCACATCATGTAAAAGAATTATATTTCCACGAGTTTGAAAACTTATTAAGGAAATATTTTTCAAACACTATTTTCTTTGGACAGGAAGTATGCTGTGGTTCAAATATATGGGAACTGAAACAGAAAGGAATTTCGAAATCATTAGATTTTGTTATTGAAAAAAAGAATACAAATTTTGACTTTGTAGATGAAGATAGTAAGGACCCTCTTTACTACATTGCTGTAGCTTCAAATTGTAGAACAGAAAAAGTTGAGGACATATCAAGTTATCTTGTTGATAAGTCTCACACTCTGCTAAAACAAGGACTTACCTATATAAGAGAACTCGAAGAAGGAATGCATAAACGTGAAAACCTGATTTCAGGCTATGAGGGAAAAATTTCTGATTATGAAGAAAAAACTTCTGATTATGAAGAAAAAATTTCTCACTATAAAGGAAAAATTTCTATTTATGAAGAAAAAGTTTCCGATTACGAAGAAAAAATAAATAGCTTAAATAGCCAGATCTCAGATTTAAATAAAAGGTCTCAGGAACTCGAGCATGAAATCGATGAGATGAAGCAGAGTATATTATATAAAATTGCGATGGGTTTTCAGACAAAATTTGTTGAGCGAGCTTTACCAGTAAATACGCGTAGAAGACGAACTTATGATACATGTCTGCTAACCGGTCGTACTTTGATAAACCAGGGGCCCAGTAATTTATTAACCAGTCAAAAAAAAGACCAGATGCAAAAAAAAGATGCAAGTGAATCCTCAGACAGAGAAAAAATTCAGGACCTCAGACCTGATCAAACAGGCATTAATATTGACCTATATAATAATATGAAAAAAAGCAGACTTCATGAATTAACAGCAAAATATGTTCGCGGCAAAGGAATACAGGTAGGACCAGTATATCACGAATTAGGTATTACGAGCAATATAGACATAACATATTTAAATCATACAGGACAGGAACAAATAAGTCAGGAACAGCCTGAACCTGAAAACTCCGTACCTGCCAAACCTGATAAAGTTATTGATATAGGATGTCTGGATAAATATGAAAATGAAGAACTCAACTTTTGTATTGTTAATAAGGTTACCGAAAAGGTAAAAGATCCTCTGGAATTTTTGAACTGCGCGTTGAGAACTTTAAAACCCGGTGGAATACTCTTTTTAATAGATTCTAATAATGCAGACTCGCCAGAAACCAGTGATGAAAAAGAAGAAAAAACACTAAGCAAAGAATATCCAACTGAAGCAATCCTAAAACAACTTAATTTACAGGAGCCTGACCTATTTACAGTTCTTGAAGATGTTGAATATAATTTTGAACATGAAAAGAAAGAGGCTCAAGAGCATGTATTTATAGTTGAGAAAGGTCATTTTGAAAAAGAAATAACCAGGCTTCTTAAAACTTCAGATGGTATTATAAATTCTAAAGATATTGAACTGGATGTAATTGTTCCAGTTTATAATGCTTATGAAGATACATTAAAGTGCCTTTACAGTGTTCTGAAAAATGCTGGCAATTTCAGGACCGTTTTGATTAACGATAAAAGTACTGACCATCGGATAAAAGACCTTTTTACAAAATTAAAACCTTTCGAATCCGAAAAATTTGTTCTTCTTGAAAATCCTGAAAACAAAGGATTTGTAAAGACAGTAAATAGAGGGATGAAGTTTTCAGAAAAGGATGTTATCCTTTTAAACAGCGATACAATTGTTACCGAAGGGTGGACACGGAAGTTAAAGAGATGTGCGTATTCTGATGAAAAGATAGGGACAGTCACACCTTTTACTAATAACGGTACAATATGTTCTATCCCCAATTTCTGCGAAAACAATGAAATTCCCGCAGGATTCACAATAGAAGCATTTGCAAATTTTATCGAACAAATATCCCTTAAAAAATATCCGGAAATCCCAACTGCTGTTGGCTTTTGTATGTATATTAAAAGAGAAGCCCTAGACAAAGCAGGATACTTTAATGAGGAAGCTTTTGGGAAAGGGTACGGAGAAGAAAACGATTTTTGTATGCGAGTTATTCGTAAAGGATATAAAAATGTACTCTGCGATGACACATTTGTATTCCACAAAGGTGAAGCGTCTTTTTCGGCAAGTAAAGCAGAACTTATAAAGAAAAATCTGGATACCCTCTCAAAAATGTATCCTGACTATATACCTGCAGTTAGCAAATTTATTAACTCAAACCCTTTGAAAGAAATACACGAAAATATACAGTTAAGGATACAGACATGGGATATCCAAAAAAAAAAAATAATGTATATACTTCATTCATGGGGTGGCGGAACAGAAAATCATGTTAAAAATTTGATCAAAAAATTTAGCAAAGATTATAAGTTATATGTTTTACAGGTGATCAGTAACAAAATAATATTAACGGAGATAAATAACAATAATGTTTTAAAATATATTTTTTCAATGAATTCACAAATGAATAGATTTGAATTTCATAATGAAGAATATGAAAAAATCATTTCGAGTATTATAGATACGTTCCAGATAAACTTAATACACGTACATCAATTAATTGGTCACACTTTTGATGTATTCAATATTGCAAAAATTAGAAATATTCCTATTGTATTCTCAATTCATGATTTTTATTCTGTTTGTCCAAAAATTAATTTAATAGATTATAACAATAAATATTGTCATGGAAAGAACAATTCAACTGACTGTAGAATATGCTTTATGGATTTCGGGATAACGTCATTTTCCATTACTTCGTGGAGAAATAATTTTACGGATATTTTTGAACAAACAACTCTTATAATTGCTCCCTCAAAGTCTACACTTGAGATTCTGAGTACATATTATCCTAATATTGCAGGCAAATCGATAGTCATAGAACATGGACATGAGGAAGAATTATTAATAAGTAGAGACGTGGCCAAAAAACCGAGAGATATGCGTAATAAACCCTTTCACATTGCATTTATAGGGGGGCTAAGCCCTGGAAAAGGTAGGAAAATATTTTATGATCTGGCAGGCTCAAAAGAACTAAGAGATAAAACGAGATGGAGCATTTTTGGAATCTCAGATATACATTCCGACCCCGCATGCTACCAGGATTTAAATGTGACAATTTTTGGGAAATACAGGAACTTCCTGGAACTTAAAAAAATGATTTTAGAGAACGAAGTCGATCTGGTGATTTTTCCTGCAAAATGGGCAGAAACTTTTTCATATACCTTATCGGAAGCCTGGTCTATAGGGGTTCCAGTATTGGTTTCTGACCTGGGCGCCCTGAAAGATAGAGTGGAGAAAAATGGTGGCGGTTGGGTAGTAGATATATCAGAGACAAAAAATGTCGAAAACAAAATACTTGAAATTATATCAAAGCCTGAAGAATATATAGCAAAAACTAACGAAGTCCAGCAAATTAGTTTGAAAGACCTGGACTCAATGATATTTGAATATGATACAGTTTACAAAACCTACTTAAAATCTATAACCCCCATATACTTCTCTCAAAATGTCTTCACCAATAATGACCTCTTAAAAAATATATTCTCAGAAAATTTACATACACCCAGCGAAACCTCAAACATAGAAGCTGAATACAGTGCAAATTTACCCAGGAGACTAGTTCAATGCTATTATGATAACGGTTTTATCTATACAGTTAATAAAACCAAGGCTTATGTATGTGAAGCTTTTTCCCGTAAATAATAGTCAACATAGTATGTGCACTTTTAAACATTACAATATAAATATGCAGCAGTAGGAAACGCAGATGGGAATGGAAGAGTTCAAAAAAAAGCAACTATTAAAATAATGGAAAACATGGAAATAAATATGTCTTTACTTCCCTTTCCTATTTTCTGTGCTTTCCATAGTATACATCTTTGAATTGTAAAAACAAAGAATCGAGCCAAATTAAAAATTAGCCATGCTTTCCAGGACATTACTTAAGTGTCATTTTCATTTAGCAAATATTTCCTGCATCAACTATACATTAAGATACATTCTGTAAGTCGTCAGTTGAAATTCGAGTCTCAGATCATGGGAAATATTTCTGAAACTTTCTGATTTTTGAGAATTAAATTGCTTTGGAATAAACTATTACGAATTAGAAATTAATAACACGATTCTGAGTTTTTGGATTAGTTATTTAATTCCCTATTATTATTTTACTGTAAGGCAGATAGGATATCAAGTAAATACTAAAATAACTTAGTATAAGTACCGATATAAACAGAACAGGATAAAATATTAAATGATAAGGGTCGATACCAAGCCGTGGAAATATTAGTGTACCGATCAGTGTAATATATAAAACATGGATTAAATAAATCCCAAAAGAATATTTGCCAATCAGTGAAAAAACATTTAAATATTTTGAATATTTATATTTATTAGTATGAATATTTAAACTGATTATAGAAAGCATTGAAAAAATAAGTGGAAAGTATATTGAGTCAAGAAGGTTAGAAACTAAAAAATAAGATTGAGGGATGCTACGGTAACTTCCATATTTAATGATACCATTTATCTGTAAAGCAGAAATTGCTCCTGTAAAGACTACTATTGTTACAATAATCCATTTTTTATTTTGAAAAACTTTATCTGTTACGTATTCATAATTTCGGCATAAATAGATACCAAGTATAAAATAAAAAATATAAGAAAAAAATGCACGATCTACAAAGTAAATTGATATAAAATAAGTTAATGAGCTAAAGTGAGTGCTTGAATTAATATAATTTATTGCAATCATTTTAATTACTATCCATAATTGTTGTGCAATCAGTGCTAAAAATATAAAAATTGTTTCATAATTACCCACAAACTTTTCATATATCTTTATAATATAAGGATAAAATAGATAAAATTGAATTATTAAAGAAAAATACCATAAATGATAAGAACTACCCGCAGTAAGAAAGTAAAATATTACTGTCTTTATAGAAGGATATTCCAGATTACCATGTATTTCAGAAATTATTATATTAAGTAACAAATATAATATTGAAAAGATTATATATTGAGGAAGTATTGATTTAGCTCTCTTTTTGTAAAATGTTTTTTGTGAAAATAGACCTCTATAATTGAGGGAAAGAACAAAACCAGATATAAATATGAATAACGGGACAGCAAAGTGTGAAAATACGTCTATTATTAAGTTTACTATTAATAACAAATTTAGATTTAGTATTTGTGAGTTCGAAGAGGTGTGGATAGCTATTACTGCTAGCACAGCAAATCCTCTTAAATAGTCGACTTCCCCAATTCTCTTATTTTTTTGAGTAGATAAATCATTCATACTTGCATAAAGAGCACTTAAAGTTATATAATATTATTTTAGTGTCGATACGAAACATTGCCGGATTAGCTTCTGATAACATTCAGTCTTGCCCCATTAACTGGTTTATATTTTATCTATGAGGACTTACGCGCTTGGACTGCAAGACTATATCATTAAGCTAATACTATCCAAAGTTTTAATTTAAACCACGATGCAAGACTTATTATGCTTCAATTACATATTTATCGAGCTCATCCCAAAACCAATTTTATGCTCAAATCAGTAAATTTGTAGTATTGTTTTTTGTGATCTGAAACTCGATTGATTATTCAGAATACAGGATTCAGAGAAATAATTTTGAGTTTTGGGATTAGTTTATTAAAATCAACTCAGGACTTTTCTCCAATTGGGTACAAATTAGACGTATAAGTTGTATTCGTTTTTCTGTCCAATACAGTAGCTAGTTCCATCATTTGAAACAACTGCAATTTTGATTCTGTGAGTGCCATCTCCTAATAGTGAAGGATTAAAAGAGGCTCTAAATCCCGCTTTAAGGAAGTCTTTGTTATTTAAATTATTTATCAAATCTTCTCTTTTAATTCCATATCTCGAAGGGACAGTTATTTTGTCATTGACTACAATGAAAACAGCCCTCGCTAGCTTATTTTCATCGACATCTACAGCCCAACCTTCAATTACTATTTCATCAGTTTCAGTACTAGTTATAGCAATATTAACTGTCTTATCTTTGATCAAATTAACCTGTTGCCCATTAATGCTGTCCACAGAATATTGCGGTTCCTTATCTTTTTTTTTCAATGCCTCTAAATCATATTTCTCCTGGGAAAAAACACTGAGATTATATTTTCTTAATAAAGTGGCTTTTTCTCTAACTGCAGTAGCATCTGGGTAAAGTCGTTCTAAATTTTTATCGGGTTGCAGATCAAAAGTTTCCAAGTAGTATTTATTCTGTTCAAATTGTTCATTTAAAACTGATCCTGTCTCAATCCCTGTTACAAAATGATAAGAGACCCCTATAAAAAGTAAGCAAAGTACGCTCCCTAAAAGTAAATAATTAAGGATTTTTGTTTTCTCAATTATATCTTTTGCAGAAAAACGGTCAGGCACAATTTGAAAGTTTCGACAATATATGTTTACGAAATTTAGAGATATGAAATATAACCCGATTATACTCCAGTACGTGAGTAAAAGATATCTTTGCGATAAAGCAACAGATGATCCAAATCCGGCTCTTGCCACTGATACTTCGAGTGATGCAAAAAGAGAAAATAGTACTAAAGAAAACCATTTTGAGTTTTTCTCCAATTGAAGATTTTTTCTATTCACAATAAAAATAAAAACTAAAATAGTAATGATCAGCAAACCTACAATTGGAGATAAAACAGGGTCTCTAATTATAGTAGATCCAACGGAATTAAGAAAAGTTGAAACTCCATCTTCTAAATTATAAAGAGAATATAAGAGTGAGGGATGGTGTGAGGGTTTTGCATAACCGAAAAGATAAACTGAAAAAGAGACAGCAGTACACGTTATCCAGACAACTGTTTTTTTGATCTTCTCGTCAGAATTGCTTAGGACAACCTGAACCAGACAAACAATCCATGTAATCGTGCCCGCTGCGAATGAAAATAGCGAAACGAACGCAAAACCTATAGAAGCTAAAAATTTACTATCAAACTTTTTACTCGAATCTATAAGGTACACTGCTGAAATGAATGCGAGAATATGCAAAGACTGCTCGGTTCTAATGCCAAAAAGGAAATTACTCATCTGGAACAGGTTAAAGAAGAACCATGCAATGGGAACGAACTTCAATAATGATAGTTTCGTAACCCCATGGTCTTTTTTATACATGGAGAATAATATAAAGAAAGAAATACAGTAGAATCCATATGATAAATACATCAAACTTTTTACATTATAGCTAGTGATTAAAGACATGGAAAACATAAATATACGAGGAAAAAACGGTCTGCTCTCATTTTGCTGACTAAATAAGTCAAAAATACTTAAATCAGAGTTTTCATATTTCATCAAAAATGCCGGAAACTCATTCCATTGATCCAGAAATGGAACATTAACCCCAAATGAATGAATATAGAACAATCCAATTATTATTGGCAAAAGAATCAGTGTTAGTATTGAAGGAGAAGTAACTGCTGATAAAGCCTTTTTTATAGGAACGTCAGTATGGCTAATCATTTTGCGCATTAGAAATACCACCAAAAAAATATATTACAATTCATTTCACCACTTTACACAGAAAATACTGCAGCAGGATTAATTTCTTAAACTTAGACTCATTCTTAATCGTCCCTGTAACTTTCTCAATAAATAAAGATATAAATATTACTGCTGGCACCCCGTTTATTCCGTCTGTCCTCTCATACCCCTGTAAATATTCCGAGTTTCACCCCATTCTTCAAAATAATCATTATACTGTTGATCTTTTCATATAAGATAAAGTTTCTCCCATTTTATCTCCACAAAAATACTTACTGTCTATTGAAACGATTCCAAAGGAAGTTATCCCTCATAATAAAAATAATTTTTGAGAGCCCGTGTGTAAATAACCCATGGATCTTCAGACCAACCTTCAGACCAACTTCAAGTTATCTCCAGACAATTACTGAGGGTTCTTATTGTTCGGGTTATCTCACTATCGAGAGTATATAAAAAAGCGTATAGTCTTCGCGAATCTCTATGTGTATTTAGAGATCCCAGGCTCCCACATGCATTTATCCTGTTGAATCTTCCAGCAAATAATTATTCTACCCGTCCCCACTGCGTCAGCGTCTATCCAGAAACTTTGCAAGAAGATATCAAGTATCCGTCATTCTGTGAAACGTGTTACTCACTATAATATTATTCTCGATAAACCTTATTACAAAAATGGATCCTGTATACAGGCAATAGAGTAGAAAAGTCATAGATTGTAAATAGCATTAATCTTGAAATTGCTTCTTAAAAGATAATGAACTTATATTCCCATTGTCTTCAGAATTTATAATATAGAGGAGAAGATAAAAATGATAATTATGATATGCTGAGCAGGGCAGAAGATGATAAAAATCTGAATTTGTTTTGTTTACATATGGTATTCCAGCACAGGAACCTTAAGGTAATAAGAAAGAAAGATGACACCGGGTAATAAGATTAAAGAAAAGAGTTCGTAAATAAATTACGGAGAATTAAGAATATTATTATGGATAAGTCAGTTTTGTGGAAAATGTAAGAGTGGCAGTGAGAGAATATTTAAATAGTGCCCTGACATATTAAGCTAATTTGCAATTCGGGACCCGGTGAAAACGATATTTTAAGAGTCAACTTTATAAGTCCTGGCTTCTTACAGAAGGAATCTGTTGAAGCATCTTATAAACAAAGGAAAATTTTTAAGGAAAAGCAAGAACAAGGCAAGAACAAGGCAAGAACAAGGCAAGAACAAGATTTAACCTATAATACTTCATGTATTAAAATCCCCAAACCCCCTCCTCATGGGTAGAAAAAAATACAACCGAGTTGATTATTACGAATAATATAACGAGGATTTCGGAGACAAAAAAGATTCCAAAAAAAATCAACCTGGGGATAATATCCCTGCTTATAGTTTTCATGATAGCGTTTCTCATGCGCATGCTCTCCTATGCTTCACTTACCGCAGACGGAGGCATAACCTTCACGGGCTATGATGAATTTTATCATATGCGGCGCATTCTTTATACGACTTTTAATTTCCCCAGCTTCCTTAACTTTGACACCTACATTAATTATCCTTATGGTTTTGAAGTTGGGTGGCCTCCATTCTTTGACCTGTTAGGTGCTCTGCTTGCAATAATTCTCGGAGCAGGACAGCCCGATGTACACACCGTCGAATTTGCAGGAGCTATTTTACCCGTACTGCTCGGAGTCCTGACAATAATCCCGGTATATGTGATTGCAGCCTCAATCTTTAACAGAAAAACAGGACTTGTTGGAGCTTTAGTTTTTGCGGTTCTGCCCGCTCACGTATATATATCACGTTTTGGGACAGTTGACCATCATGTGGCTGAAGTGTTCCTTTCAACAGTAGCCTATGCGTTTTTCATACTTGCGTTAAAGCAGGCAGGGGAAAGTAAGCTTTCATCAGGTTCGCTTAAAAATATATCATCAGATAAAAAACCTGTAAAGCCTCTGGTTTATTCCGCGGTCTCAGGGCTCTTTTTTTCCCTCCTCATATTCACATGGGTAGGAGCTCCTGCCTTTGTCAGTTTTATTGTTCTTTACGCATTAATTCAGGCAACACTCGACCTTAAAACAGGAAGAAAATCGGATTACGTATTCATTTGCTCTGCCGTAGCCCTGCTTGCAACACTTCTGTTTACCATTCCTCTCTCGGCCGGGGCGGTCCGTGAAGGACTTGAGATGAGTGCAATGTACCTTTCCTGGTTCCAGGTAGTGTATCTGGTGATCATGCTTACCGGAATACTCCTTCTCTGGGGCTTTTCATCATACGCCTCAAAGAAAGAAATGGACTGGAAGTATTATCCTGGCATTTTAATCCTCGTTTTTGGCTCAGGGCTTCTTTTCCTGAGGATGTTTTCCGGTGAATACTACGCTTTTATTATTGAAGGCATGAGGTTCTTTTCAGGCAAAGGAGAATACATAAGCACGATTGTCGAAGCAGTCCCCCTGTTTTTGACAGGGCAGGGAAAATTTACTCTTTCAGGGGTGCTGGGAAGTTTCGGGCTTACTTTCCTCACTGCACTGGCAGGTCTTTTCCTTCTTATCCTTGAATTGAAAAGCGAAAAATCAAGACCTGAAAATATATTTTTCCTTGTATGGACACTTTTTTATGCTTATCTTGCCCTTTCCCAGAGACGCTTTACCTATCTTTTTGCATTAAACGTTTCAATTCTTACTGCCTATCTCTTCTGGGTTCTGATGGAATCTCTTGATTTCGAAAATGAAATAAAAAAGCTGATAAAACGCGGGAAGGGAGAGAGGAAAGTTTCTGAAACCGCTCTTCAAACAGAAAAAAAGTCATCATTAAAAAGGAAGTCGAAAAACAGACAGGTAACGGAATCAAAGAGTAAGACTGATGAACCGGACTACTTTAAACTTGTTTCCGGAACTGCACTTATTGCACTTATTTTTGTTTCTTCGATCTGGATTGATGTGACTTATGCAAAAGATGGTGTCTCTATCGACCCTGGATGGCAGGACTCTCTTGAATGGCTTGAGGCTTCCACACCTGAGACTTCCTATTATCTTGAGCCTTCAGAAACCCCTGAGTATGGAGTGCTCAGCTGGTGGGACTACGGAAACTGGATAGTATATGTGGGAAAGCGCCCCGCAGTTTCAAATAACTTCCAGACAGGTGTAGAAGACTCTGCGAACTTCCTCCTGACAGATTCAGAAGAAGAAGCAAAAACAATAGTTGAGAAACTCAAAGTAAAATATGTAATGACAGACACACTGATGGCAGAAGGCAAGTTCAGTTCTATTACCTCGTTAGCAGGGAAAGAGATTGGAGAGTATTACGAAGTCGAAACCGTAAAAGGAGATACAGGCCTCAGGACCGTTGCGACTCCCAAACAGGCGCTTTTGCAGACTCAGGTATATAAGCTTCACAAACTCGACGGGACCTCTCTGGGACATTTCAGGCTGGTCCACGAAAGTGCCGTGAATTCCACGGATGATGGGAACAGTAAAGAAAATACTGTAAAGGTATTCGAATATGTTAAAGGGGCAACTCTTTCAGGCACTGCAAGCCCTAACGAGACCGTAATGGCGACACTTGAGCTCAGCTCAAACACAGGCAGAAAATTTACATATCAGAAAGGGGACGTTGCAGATGAAAATGGTTTGTTTGAGATAACTGTTCCCTACTCAACTGAAAGCACAGGAGACGGAGTTCATGCTACATCTGCCTACTCGCTGACATCAGGGGAAAAACCGATCACCAGTGGCATTCAGGTGACTGAAGACGATATTTTGAACGGGAACAGAATAGAGGTAAAAGCCCCTGAAGGAGCATAAAAAAACCTGAAAAAACCAAAAAAGTTAAAAAGATAAAAACGGATAAAAAATCTAAAAAGTCTAAAAAAAGACCTGAAAAAGTCTAAAAGCCTAAAAATGTAGAAAGGTCTGAAAAAATCTAAAAAATATGAAAAAATCTAAAAAATAGAGGAAAGAAAAAAATCTTTCCTTATTTTTCCTTAGAAAATCTGGTAACTTTTCTGCGGAAGGCTCTGTTTCCGCGGAAAACCCATTTTTAAGGCTTATTCTGTTTTTTAAGGCTTATTCTGTTTTTTAAGGCTTATTCTGTTTTTTAAGGCTTATTCTCCGGTACTTTCCACCCCTACCGCGCTGAGGAACCTTTTAACGACTGCTTCGTTAACGAGCCTCAGAAGTGTCTGCCTGTCTTTTGTGGCACTGAAAACTCCGAGAGGTATCTGGGCACCTGCTGCATTTGCATGCCCTCCTGCATCTTCTCCAAAAGCCTGGCGCATAATTTCTCCAAGGTTGACCCTTATATCGGTGCTGCGTCCGGAGATATAGATGCGGTCTTCCGAAACCCCGAAGACAACGGTTGTGGAGATCCCCTCAAGGCTCAGGAGATAATCCGCAGCCTGGGGAAGGGTGTCCCTATCGCGGATGTTACCGACATTTGAGAGAAGGTAACTCCCAAGTACCTGCCGGTTCCGAATAGCTTCCCCGAGTACCTCAAGGGTTTCAATAGCCATCGAAGGCTGCTCGAGCTGGTCCAGTATCCCGTGGTTCGAAAGCGGATAAAGGTAGGAAGCAGCAGAGAGGTCTGCCGGATCTGTTTTCCGCTTAAAGTCCTGAGTATCGGTCCTTATACCATAAAGCAGAGCCGTTGCGAGGGTTTTGGAGATATTGATATTCAACTGCTGCAGGTACTTTGTCATTATGGTGGCTGTCGCCCCGAAGTTGGGCCTGATGTCGATATATTCAGCCTTTATCTCGGTTTCTCCCGGAGGGTGGTGGTCAATTACAATTCCCACGTAGGAGTTGGGGGGAACCATATTATTAACTCCCGGGATCGAGCAGTCTATCAGGGCAATTTCGTCAAAGTCCTTCAGATCGTGCTCCTCCATCTTGCCGAGATCAATCCCGAGAAGGTTTACGAAAGCCTTGTTCTCCTGATGCCCTATCCTTCCATGGTAGAGAATGCTTGCTTCAACACCGAGGCTTTTTGCAATTTCCTTTAAGGCAAGCCCGCTGGATATTGCGTCAGGGTCAGGGTTGTCATGGATTACGATGGCAAGTTTTTTATCCCTGATTCCCTTCAGCCACCTGGCAAGCCTGTTGCCCCTGTGGACTGATTCGGCTCTCTCGAGAGAGCGGGAAAGAGAGCTTGCAACGAGCTTTGAAGGCATAAAGACATAATCCGATCCCAGGTCTTCCATCTTTTCTTTATTGATGATATCCGAAGCCCTGGAAAAGATCTGGATATCAGGGTTTACCACTTTTTTGAAGTTTTCAATTCCTTTTCTGTTAGCCTCATTGTTAGAACTCAGGAAGAGTATTGCAACGACGTTTTTAAGATCAATATTATTAACGAGTTCAGGATCAGAGATATCTCCGAGAATGGCTTCAAACCCTTCTTCCCTGAGAGTCTCAATCTTGGCTTCGTCCTTATCAACAATAATTACAAGCTTATTGCTTTCCCTGAGCTCTTTTGCAAGAGCAAAACCAATGCTACCGCTACCCAAAATAAGATACCTGGGTTTAACTGTACTTTTAAGATTGCTATCCGCATCTTTTGAAGAATTAGACAAAAATCGTCCTCCTGCTTTCATGTAAGTTCAGACACGTGCAAAGGAAAGCAAACATTTGATCAGATTCCTGCCTGCTTACAATTTTTTCACTTTTCTCTTTACGGGATACAAATATAAGAATAACGAAAACATTACATTGTTAGACATAAGGCTATTTAAAATTATTTAAGTATCGAATCCGATTCATCAGTCAATTTTATAATTTACATATTCGCTTTCGTTTTTACAACTCGAGTCTCGAATACTGATGTTTTTTTGAGATTTGCGAATAGATTTGCTGAGATTTGCGAATAGATTTGCTAATAGATTTGCTAATAGATTTGCTGATATTAGTTATCTAACCTGAGTTATTAGTTGCTTTTACTATACATTTCTTACCCTTGCTAAAGCCTTAAACCTTGCTTAAGCTGCATGTAACTGAGAAGTTTCCTGAAGAGAACCGATTGTATTGCTGAGCGGCTTTGATTATAAGGCGCTTACAGCATAAGAGTTGATCCTTGACAGTTGATCCTTGACAGTTGATCCTTGACAGTTGACCTTTTTTGCCGGTACACATGCTATATCAGAATACAGCATATCTATAGTAAATAACAGCAGATAAGTTTTCCTCTGTATAAATTATTTCAGTATAAAAACGCAGGTAAATAAAGATAGCAAAAGAACTCATAATGGGTGCTGAAGAAACAGGGAAAATACCCTGGAAAATACCGGGAGAAACTGGTGAGATATTTCAGCTTCCGGGAAAATGAGTCCGGCTAAGAGTCCGGCTAATAATCAGATTATACAAGTTATAAAAAAACCTGCAGGCGAAGGGCATGAAATATATCAGTTCTTTAAGGATGAAGGCGATAGACAGAAACTGTGCATATCTGGGGCTGCTCCCGCTTCAGTTGATGGAAAATGCAGGCGCAGCTGTTGCACGGAGTGTGAAGGAAAAGCTTGGTAATGGAAAAGTACTGTTTGTGGCAGGAAGGGGAAATAATGGGGGCGATGCTTTTGTTGCTGCCAGGCACCTTGCAGGCATCCCAGGATACGCTGTAAGGGTCATACTGCTGGGAAAGGGCAGTGATATAGGAAGTGAGGAAGCTTTTCATAATTTTTCCCTGTTAAGGTTCAGCAGGGTGAAAACACTCGAAATCAGGGACTCAAACCAGCTCACAGCCTCGGAATGGTTTTCCGAAGCAGATCTGCTTGTAGACGCTGTTTTCGGCACAGGGGTAAAAGGAAAGATAAAAGAGCCCGAGTCAACTGCAATTGAGCTTATAAATAAGGAAGGAAAAGCCGGAAAAACAGTAATTGCCGTGGATATCCCGTCCGGGCTTGACCCTGAGGGAGGAGACTTTGATAAAGCGGTATATGCAGACCTTACCGTAACCTTCCACCGGATGAAAGCCGGACTTCTTACAGAGAAGGCAAAAGAATACACAGGTACGATAAAGGTTGAAGAAATCGGAGTCTGCGCAGACGCTGAACATTATGTGGGCCCTGGCGACCTGCAGATGCTCAGAAAGAGAAAATTCGATGCACACAAAGGAAATGCCGGAAGGATCCTTATAATAGGGGGAGGTCCCTACTCAGGGGCTCCCGCACTTGCAGCCCTTGCAGCCCTGAAGACAGGTGCAGACCTTGTAACAGCAGCAGTTCCGGAATCTGTAGCCAGAACAGTGGCGTCTTATTCCCCGGATCTCATTGTCCGAAAACTCTCTTCAAACGTGCTCTGCCCTGAAGACATGTCCACTCTGCCCGATCTCATAAATTCTCATGACGTGGTCGTAATGGGGATGGGGCTTGGAAGAGCTACGGAAACACTCGAAACTGTCAGGAAAATTCTGCCCTTTTGCAGGAAAATGGTGCTTGATGCCGATGCCCTTTCAGCCCTGTCAGGTGTCCTCTTTGAGACCCTTGCAGGAAACTGTGAAATAATAGTAACTCCACACGGAGGAGAGTTTGCGCTGCTGAGAGGTGTGGAAACCCCTGAAGACCATGACGCCCGCGAAAAAGCTGTGAGGGAGTTTTCCGAGGAAAAAGGGGTGGTAACGCTCCTGAAGGGGAAGACAGATATTATTTCTGACGGAAAGCAGACCCTTCTGAACAGGACAGGGAACCCGGGCATGACCGTAGGAGGTACTGGAGACGTACTGGCAGGCATAACAGGGGCTCTTTTTTCAAGAAACCCGGCATTTCTTTCTGCAGCCTGCGCAGCCTTTATCAACGGCTCAGCCGGAGACCTGGCATTCGAAAAATCAGGAAATGCACTGCTTGCGACCGATGTGCTTGAAAAGATTCCTGAAATAATCAGGGAAGCAGGAATAGGATGAAAAGAAGCAGGAATAAGATGAAAAGAAGCAGGAATAAGATGAAAGAGTTATACCATAACAACCTGCTCAAAAAAATAGAACTTAATACAGAAACAATGTTCAGATAATGCTCAAATACTACTCAAACAATATTCAAAAATAACAGTACAATATTCGATTAATGATCAATCATACACCGGGAGAGAGGGAAATAGAAATGGTAAGTGATTTTGAGAGAAAAATAGACGTGGAAATCGAAAGGACAAGGATCAGGATCACGGTTTTTCACGGGGAAGACGAAGAAGTTGTGAAGCTTAACCTTGAAGAAGCCGAAGAACTTGCAGAAAAATTGGGGCAGGCGATTGAGGACTACTCGCAGAGAAAACAAATAAGGATTGACTGAACAGAAAAATTGAAATTGGAAATTGCTGTTAAAGAAAGCAGGAAATAATAAAAGAAATTAAGAATTGATATGAAATTGAATTGATATGAAATTGAATTGATATGAAATTGAATTGATATGAAATTGAATTGATATGAAATTGAATTGATATGAAATTGAATTGATATGAAATTGAATTGATATGAAATTGAATTGATATGAAAT
>Ga0265295_1000844_pt1 | contig 58111 bp, 49 predicted proteins | sample Munlansysbiofilm_FD_192503 | JGI IMG/M metagenome (GOLD analysis project Ga0265295, IMG submission 192503) | Leachate microbial communities from a municipal landfill in Southern Ontario, Canada - Methane capture system biofilm | ecosystem: Engineered > Solid waste > Landfill > Unclassified ... | reverse complement strand
TTCTGTGCTAAAGTCTGGCGCATATGCTGTCCTCCTGTCTTTTGGCCAAGCGGTTCAGGGCGTTCAGATACGCCTTGGCGCTGGCCACGATGATGTCCGCGTCGGATGCGCGGCCCACCGAGGTTTTTCCGTTCTCTTCTATCTTGACGGTCACCTCGCCCTGGGCGTCGGTGCCGCCGGTTATGGCATTGACCGCATACCGGACCAGCTTGGGGCTGCGTCCCACGACCTTGCCGATGGTGTTGAACACGGCATCAATGGGGCCTGTCCCGAAATCGGAAAGAATGCGTTCCTCGCCGTCCACATACATTTTGACGACCGCGTTGGGGATGGCCATGTTGCCGCTCAGGGCGCTCAGGTATTCCAGGCGGTACTTGTCGGGAAGGCGGAAGATCTCGTCGAGGACCACGGCTTCCAGATCTTCGACGAAAATCTCCTTCTTGCGGTCGGCCAGCTTTTTCATGGCCGTGAACACAATGCCAAGCTGCTCCTCGTCCAGGCGGTAACCAAGGTCTTTCAAACGCTTGTCGAAGGCGGCGCGGCCCGAATGCTTGCCCAGGACCATGTCCTCTTCCTGCCGCCCCACGGACTCGGGCGTCATGATTTCATAGGTCTGACGATTCTTGAGCACCCCGTCCTGATGGATGCCGGACTCGTGGGCAAAGGCATTGGCACCGATAATCGATTTGTAAGGGGGTATAGGCTGACCGATGATCAAAGACAAGAGCCTGGTGGAAGGGAAAATCTGCTCCTTCTTGATGTTCGTGGTCAGCTGGTAGAAGTCCTTGCGCACGTCCATGGACATGACCACTTCTTCCAGGGCCGCGTTGCCCGCCCGCTCGCCGATGCCGCTCAAGGTCACCTCGGCCTGACGCGCCCCGGCCTTGAGTGCGGCCAGGGTGTTGGCCGTGGCCAGGCCCAGATCGTTGTGGCAGTGCACGGAAAAAACGGCCTTGTGACTGCCCTTCACGTTCTCCAGCAGATATTTGATCAGCTCCGCGAACTCCTGGGGCTGGGTGTAGCCGACAGTGTCCGGAACGTTGATGGTCGTGGCCCCGGCCGCGATGACCCGCTCGAAGACCTGCGCCAGAAAGGCCCAGTCGGATCGGGAGGCGTCCTCGGCGGAGAACTCCACGTTGGAGGTCTTGGAAGCGGCGTATTTGACCGCGGCCTCGGCCATGTCCAGAACCTGGTGCCGCTCCTTGCGCAGCTTGTACTTCATGTGGATGTCCGAGGTGGCCAGAAAGGTGTGGATGCGGGCCTGGGGATTGCCCTTGACCGCCTCCCAGGCGCGATCGATGTCGGCGGGCAGGGCCCGGCAGAGACCGGCCACCTGGCAGCCCTGCACGGCCAGGGCGATGTCGCGCACGGCCTCGAAGTCGCCCTGGCTGGCCGCCGGAAAACCGGCCTCGATGATGTCCACGCCGAGTATTTCGAGCTGCCGGGCCAGGCGCACCTTTTCATCGCGGTTCATGGTCGCGCCGGGCGACTGCTCGCCATCACGCAAGGTTGTGTCGAAAATGAAAATTCGTTCTGACATGATGCACTCCTTCTGGTGGATGATGTATAATCGATTATTCTATAAAAGATCGCGGCTGAGCCTGGCTGAACGTACGCCGGGATGGCCGTTTCCTGCAAACGATGCTGAGGGGGTTACGTGTTTCCTTTACGAGATCTTGTGAGAAGACTCTCGTAGGAATCCTTTTCCGCGTAGGGGGAGAATGAAGTAGGTGTAGACGAGACCGGAAACGATGTAGCCGATGAAAAAGACAAAGCTCAGGAGCTTCGGCTCGGAGGCCACAAGCACGAAAATGAGCAGAGCCGTGACAGTGGCGCTGAAACGATGGGCGCGGATGACCTCGGCGTCCTTGAAGGAGGCGTAGCGGACATTGCTGACCATCAGGATGGAGACCAGAAAGGCCAGGCCAAGCGCGATGCCGGGCACCATGCCCGCCATGGACTCGGGAATGTAGGAGGAAAAAAGCACGAAGGTGGCCAGGGTGCAGGCCGCCGCCGGAATGGGCAGTCCGATGAAGAACCGCTTGCTGATCTTGCCGGTCTGGATGTTGAACCGGGCCAGGCGCAGGGCGCCGCAGGCCATGACCAGAAAGGAGGCCATGATGCCCAGGCGGCCGAACTCGAACGTGTTCCACTGGTGGATCATGATGGCCGGGCCGACGCCGAAGGCCACGAGATCGACCAGTGAGTCGAGCTGGACGCCGAAGTCCGAGGCGGTATTGGTCAGACGGGCCAGTTTTCCGTCCAGCCCGTCGAAGACGCAACTGACGATGATGGCCACGGCCGCCATCTCGAAACGACCGTCCATGGACCACAGAATACCCATGAACCCGGTCAGCAGGCTGGCCATGGTCATCATGTTGGGGAGCAGATAGTATCCCCGATGTTTGGGTTTCGCGTGTTCCATCACGGTCCTGAAAATACTTTTTTTACTTTTTGCGGGCCAGTACGCTCTGTCCCGCGAAAACCTTTTCGCCGATTCGAACAGTCGGTTCATACCCGGCCGGCAGGTAAAGGTCAACTCTGGATCCGAACTTGATCAGTCCGAAACGCTGGCCTCGCTTCAGAGAGTCGCCCTCCTCGCTCCAGCAGATGATGCGCCGTGCGATGAGTCCGGCGATCTGGACCACTGTCCAGGTCGTGCCGTCGGCGTCCTCGACCAGGAGGGCGTTGCGCTCGTTGTCGACGGAAGCCTTGTCGAAGGAGGCGTTCAGGAATTTGCCGCCGAAATAGGAGATGCGGGAAATGCGCCCCGCCACGGGCAGGCGGTTCACGTGCACGTTGAAGACGTTCATGAACACGCAAACCGTGACGCGGTCCTCGCCTGTCATGGGATCACGCATGGTCTCGACCTTGATGACCTTGCCATCGGCCGGCGACACGGCCACTCCGGGTTCCTGCGGGATCACGCGTTCCGGGTCGCGGAAGAAATTGAGCACAAGAAAAAGCGCCACGAGCAGAAGCGTCGCCATGAACCAGCAATCAAGCACGGCAAAGGTCAGGGTGGCGATGGTCGTAAAAAAGATAAAGGGCAGGCCTTCAAGGGAAAGGCCGATGGACGGCTTGTACATGTGAACTCCTGATCATTGGAATGGGCAACGGACTGACTAACCGCGCACGCTTTGAGTTTCAAGCCAAAATCGAGGCTTATTTTCCGGGCCTGTGGCCTGTGTAGAGTTTTTTCCACTCATCGAGAAAGAGGATCGCGGTCTCCAGGCGGGTGAGGCTGCCTTCACGGCTGCGCAGGGTCCAGACCAGATCCTCGAAACTGACCGTGGGCGCCAGCTGGAGGTTGAGCAAGAGGACTTCCACCTCGTCACGCAGATGCGGAGCGATTCTGGACCGCCAGTCGTCGACCGGAATCTCCCTGCCCGGCATCAGCTCCGAGGCGTGCCGCAAGAGGGTTCGCATGCGGTGCGCGTAGGTGTGCTCGGCCAGAACCCTGGCCCGCCCCCTGGCCGCAACCTCGGCCCGCTTCTCGGGATGGGCGCGGTAGAATTCGACGCTGTCCAGCAGCCCGTCCACATCGGAAAAAAGGGCCAATTCGCCCTCGTCGAAAAGTTCGGGCAGAAGCGCGCGCCGGTCCACCAGTTGAAACGCCCCGCAGGCCGCCAGCTCGAAGGTGCGTGGGTTGACGAAGTCCCCGTCCCCGACCAGCGTTCCGGGGCGCACGGAGGAATGGAGGTTCACGTTGATGGTCGTGGCGTTGAAGATGCGCACCACCTCCTCGGTCTCGATGCGGGCCCCTTCCCGTTGCAGATACGGAGCGAGAGCCGTCTCCCCGTCCCAGTCGTTGCCCCAGATGCGCAGGTCGTGGCCGGCAAGTCGACGGAAGGCCAGGCGGCGGTTGGGATAGCCGGCGCCCACAAAAGACAGCTCGCTGCCGTACTTGCGCCGCTCCACGGCCGAAAGCTCCAGGGGGCGGTGCACCCCGGGATCGGCGGCCAGCGGCAGATACAGCGAGTTGGTCTGCCCCAGGTCCGCGAGCTGCCGGGGGAAATCACCTTTCTGGATGACCGCGAACAGGTCGTACAAAGGGGCGAAGGCCTTCCAATAGGGGAACACCTCGCGATCCTCCACGAACCACATGGCCGTGGGCACCTTGTCCCGCCGCAGGCGCTTCAGGGCCTGCCGCGACAGCGGGGCCTGGGCCATGGCCAGAACCAGATCCGGGGCAAAGGTCTCGACCTTGGCCAGGATGGCCTGGGACACGACCTGCAAAAAGCTGTTCTCCAGATAATCAAGGCGGTCAGTGCCCACGCGCAAGGTCTTCAAGGCCGAGAAGGCGCCGAAAAAATCCGGGGCCTCGAAATATTCCACCACATGCCCAAGCTCCCGCAGGGCGTTGCCGCAATAGCGTCCGACCGGCAGGGAGCCGCCATACATGGGCAGCACAAGCAGAATCCGCAGCATTTCAGTCATGGATCCTTCCTCGCAAGGTTTGGGGCAGCATCCAGTCCCGCTCCCGCATCCAGTTCTCGTCCGGCGACATCGCCGACGCGTCAGGCATGGACACTCCCGCATAGGCGGCGGCCATTGCCCTGAAAGCCCTGCGCCGCGCGGACGCGGGGTCCGTTCCGGCGATGGCGCTAAAAGTCAGTCCCAGTTCGTCGAAACCGCTCTCCATGACCAGGCAGCCCGGGGCGAGCGCCCTGGCCGCATGCCCGCTGACATGGCGCAGCACGGACGGGTCGCCGAAGACGTGTCGACAGGCGGTTTCGTGCGGACAGGGGACGGTTTCCAGACAGGGGGCGCATTCTGTCGCGGCCTGGATCACCACATGCCCCCGACCGTAGGGACCGGTCTCGTGGCACCAGGCCGAGGACAGAAAAAAAGCCAGCACCGGCACGCCCAGATGGGCGGCAAGATGCATGGTGCCGGTGTCCGGCGAGACGACGAGGTCGAGTCCGCCCACCGCATCGTGCAGCTCCCGCCAGCCGGTGCGCCCGACCAGGTCGCGCACCTGGCCGCGCAACGTCGCGGGCAGCAGGGCGGCAAGCTCCTTGGCGGCCCGCCGTTCCCCTGCGGAGCCAAGAAGAAGGATGGGGCCATGTCCGACGCGCGCGAAAGCGGCCTGGACAAGGGGGGCCAGCACGTGCGCGGGAAGGGAGCGTCGCGCGTTCTGCCCGGCCATGACCACCCCGATTCCGCCCCCGCGCGGGACCGCGTCGGGATTGACCAGTTCCGGCGGCAACGGTTGTCGGGAATAGAGGCCCCAGACATCGACAAGGTTGAGACCGGTCACGGATCTGGTCCTGGTCCAACGCATGACCTGCTCCGGCCAGGAATCGATCAGGCGCTGCCCCTGCCGCGCGCGGTAGCCGCGCACCCGAGGCCAGGGGAACATGCCGGCCAGGGCGAAGCTCGGCCCGGAAAAATTGAGGTTGTAGACGCGGTGGAAGTCAAGCCCCGCCACCTCACCCAGGTCTTCGTGAACCCGGGCCAGCACGTCCCCGGCCGAAGCGCCGTGAGCGGCCATGCCGTGGACGTGAACACCGGGGTAGACAAGCTCGGCCAGCGTCTTGAGGGACGCGTCCAGCAGCAGATGCACTTCGCCTTCGACCTGCAAAGAACGCACGAGGCGCTTGGTCTGGATCAGGTCGCCGAACCGGGCCAGCTGAATGACCAGATACCTGGGCGCGGAGGAGCCGCGCATATCGTTCTCGCCGGAATTCATGGCCCCTCATCCGGCAAAAAGCGGAAAAAGTCCAGAACTCCCCGGATTTCCAGACCTCTCGCAAAACGGCGCGCGGAAACGGCCATGGACGGCTTGGACAAGCAGGACCGGCTCTGCTAGACGGCAGCCATGCGCTATTACCCATTGCTCCTCGACCTGACCGACATGCGCTGCCTGGTGATCGGCGCGGGCGAAGTCGGCCTGCGCAAGATCAGAGGGCTGCTGCGATGCGCCCCGAAGATGGTCACGGCCGTCGACCCCTCTCCGCCGAATGCAGAACTGACCGCGCTCCTTGCAAGGCAGGACAACTTCTCGTATGAACAGCGGCCCTTCGCCGAAACCGACCTGGACGGGGCGCGGCTCGTTTTCGCCTGCACCTCGAACCGGGCGGTGAACGCGAGCGTCGGGCAGGCCTGCTTGAAACGAGGGATTCTGTGCAACATGACCGATGCGCCGGAAACGGGCGACTTCGTGCTCCCGGCCAGCATCGCCCGGGGCGACCTGACCATCTCCGTCTCCACCAGCGGAGCCAGCCCCGCCCTGGCCCGGGTCATCCGCCAGGATCTGGAGCGGCGCTACGGGCCTGAATACGAAATCATGACCCGGCTGCTGGCCGAAATCAGGGCCGACCTTCTGGCCCTTGGACGCGGCAGCGACGAAAACAGGGAGATATTCCGCGAACTGGCAACCTCCGCCCTGCCGGAACTGATCAGAACCAACGACCGGCACGCCTGCCTGGAACTGCTCCGGGCGGTGCTCCCCACAGACTTGCATCCAAGAATCGGAGACTGGTGTGATGACTGCTTCCCGACTTTTTGAACTGATCATAGCACTGCTCTACCTGGCCGGATCCATTTCCTATCCCCTGGGCCTGGCGCTTCGCCGCCCGGCCTTGAAGCGGATCGCGGCCTGGACCTCGGCGGCGGCCTTCGGCCTGCACACCGTGGACCTCGGCCTGCGTTTCATGGAAGTCGGCGCGGCCAACCTGCAGCACGGCCAGTTCTACATGAGCCTCATGGCCTGGTTCTTCGTGCTCATCTTCTTCATGCTCTGGTGGAAGCTCAAACACGACTTTTTATCCATGATCACCGCCCCGCTGGCGCTGATCCTCTTTTCCTCGTCCCTGGCCGTGCGCACCCAGGTGCTGGCCGTACCCGAACATTTCAGCGTCCTGTGGTTCAGCCTGCACGTCGGCACCATCTTCGTCTCCCTGGCGCTCATCGCCATGGCTTTCGGGGCGGGGCTCGCCTATCTGCATCTGGAGCGGCTGATCAAGACCAAGGCCAAGCTGCCCGGATTCTCCAAGGAGCTGCCGTCCCTGGAAACCTTCGACAAAGCCAACCACTGGGCCGTGAGCATCGGCTTTCCCCTGTACTCCATAAGCGTTTTGGCCGGTTTCCTGTGGGCCTCCTTCACCTGGAAGAAGGTCATCAGCTGGGACCCCAAGGAACTGATTACCATCGTGATCTGGGCCCTTTTCGCCCTGCTCTTCCATCAGCGCATGGTCCTGGGCTGGCGCGGGCGAAAACCGGCCAAGACCGCCATAATCCTTTTCATCCTTTGTCTGGTGTCCCTGGTCGGGGTCAACTTCCTGTTGCCGTCACACCACAGCTTTAGACAGTAATCTCTAGACATCACCACCCCATGAATCAGGAAATCTATCTCGTAGGTTTGAATCACAAGACCGCCGGCGTGGACATCAGGGAACGCTTCGCCCTGTCCGACTGCGACCCTGCCGCCGCCGGACTGGTCAGCGACGGCGGCGCCGTGAGCGAAGCCATGATCCTCTCTACCTGCAACCGCGTCGAATTTCTGGTCGTCGGATCGCGCGATGCGGACATGCGCGCAAAAATCCTGCGCTTCTGGGCCGACCACTGCGCCCAGCCCGTGGCCGACCTCCACAGCCACACCTATTGCCACGCCGGCGAAGAGGCCGTGAACCACCTCTTCACCGTGGCCTCAAGCCTGGACTCCATGATCCTGGGCGAGCCGCAGATCCTGGGGCAGCTCAAGACCGCCTACCGCAAGGCCGTGGAGAAAGGCGCGGCCAGGGTCATCGTCAACCGCCTGCTGCACAAGGCCTTTTCCGTGGCCAAACGGGTGCGCACCGAGACGGCCATCGCCTCCAGCGCCGTATCCATCAGCTATGCGGCCGTGGAACTGGCGCGCAAGATCTTCACCGATCTCACCAATCACCGGGCCCTCCTGGTCGGAGCGGGAGAAATGGCCGAACTGGCCGCGACCCATCTGCTTTCCGCCGGCGTGCGCGACATCACGGTGGTCAACCGCACCCTGGCCAAGGGCGAGGAACTGGCCAGGCAGTTCAAGGGCCGCGCCATGCCTTTCGAAGAACTGCATCAGGCGCTGCTGGAGACGGACATCGTGATCAGCTCCACGGGTTCGCCCACGGCCATCATCCGCGCCAAGGACATGAAGGAAGTGCTGCGCAAGCGCCGCCACAGACCCATCTTTTTCATCGACATCGCCGTGCCCCGGGACATCGATCCCGACATCAACGGCCTCGACAACGTCTATCTGTACGACATCGACGATCTTAAAGAAGTGGTTGAGGAAAACCTGGCCGGCCGGCAGCAGGAAGCACAGAAGGCCAGGGGCATCGTGGCCGAGGAAGTCAGCGCCTTTATGCGCTGGCGGGACGGCTTGGAGTTGCAGCCGACCATCGTCGCCCTCCTGGACCAGGGCGAAGGCATAGCGCGCCGTGAGCTCCGCAAATCCATCAAGCAGCTGGGCCCCGATCCGGATCCGCAAACCGTCGCCATCATGGAGCGGCTGGCCAAATCCCTGTGCCACAAGATCTATCACGAGCCCATCAGCTACCTCAAACGCCGCTCCCAGGAAGAGGGATCGGCCCAGCGCTTCATCCACAACGCCCGCCGGATGTTCAACCTGGACGAGGAAGCCGTTCCCGAAGACGCTCATCTGGACCGCAAAATTCAAAGCGGCGGCAAATAACGGAGAATCCCATGCGCGCATTCGTCATCGACGAAATCACCCCGGAAGACATGGAAAAACTCGAGAGCTGGCTCAAGGAGCAGGAGCTTTTGAGCATCGAGCACCTCTACCACTTCCACCTCCCCCCCAGGCTCCTGTCGCCCATGCAGCAGGAGCACGCCGCCGAGTGCGGCCCGTTCTACATGGCCGTTGAGACCGGCCGTGATTGGATCCGCCTGGAACTGCTGGTCAGAGCCAAGCGCATCCTGCGCTGCGCGTGCATCGCCTACGCCACTCCCGAACAGCAGGACTACATGGTTTCCTATCTGGAAGATCTGCTCAAAGACCTGAACATTCCGCTCTGACCCCAGCCATGCGACTGCAGGACCTTTCCCGGCCTCTGGCCCGACGCTGCCTCGGCATCCCGCGCTTTTGCAGGGAAAGCCTGGGCGTGGACCTGCGCGGGTCGCGCCTGCTGGTGGCCTATTCCACGGGCCTTGATTCCACGGCCCTTCTGCATCTGCTGCGCCTGCTGCGCGGCCCCCTGAACCTGACCCTCTTCGCGGCCCATGCGCACCACGGCCTGCGACCGGAATCGGACCAGGAACTCGTTCACGCCATGGCGACATGCGACGAGCTGAACATTCCCTGCCGAACGACGCGGCTCGACGTGCCCTCGCTGCGGGCCTCGTCCGGAGAAGGGCTGGAAGAGTGCGCCCGCAAGGCGCGCTATGCCTTTCTGCATTCCGCGCTGCGCAACGTGGAGGCGGACTGGATCGTGACGGCCCACCATGGCGACGATCTGGCGGAGGACATCGTCATGCGCCTGCTGCGCGGCGCCGGCTGGCCAGGCCTGGGCGGAATGCCGGGCGTGGACCATGAACGCCGCCTGCTGCGGCCGCTGCTCGACTGGCGGAAAAGCGAACTGCGGGCGATCCTGGAAGAGGCCGGCGCCACATGGCGCGAGGATCCGTCCAATTCCGCGACGGACCGAACCCGCAACCGGGTTCGCCACGACATCCTGCCCCTGCTGCGACGAGAAAATCCATCCTTTGCCGAGACAGCCCGGCAATTGTGGACGCTCGCCCATATCGACGGGGAATACTGGAACGACAAGCTCCCCTCCCTCTCCTCGCCCATCAAGGACTACCTTCTGCAGGCAACCCAACTCGACGCGCATCAGGCGGCACGGCTGCGCGTCTACAAGGCCGTCCTCGACGCCATGGGGCCTGGCCAGGCGCTGGCAAGCCATCTTTTGCTCCTCGACAGGACCTGGGTGCGCAAGAATTGTGGACGAAGCATCCAGTTCCCGGGCGACAAGGTCGCCCGCGTGGAACCCGACGGCATCCACTTTTCCTTTCAGCACCGCGCTCCCTGAAATCCGGGATTTCCGGAAATTTTTTGCAGCCGCCGCACCCATTCCTCCCCCTCATTTTCCACCCTGCGCAATCATTGAAAATTTCAGGAGCCGCTTTCAAGAGTCGTGACAGCATTCGACGCGAAAGAGCGCTCGAATCCCAAAAAAAAAGAAATTCTTTCCACACCCCGCCCATCGGAGCAGGACGGCAAACACATAAGCACTGCGGAAAATCAGCATACTTACCAGTAGGCATACAAATTGCTGTTCACCTGCGCAAAATTATGTATATTGAGGATAACCCACCCAGAGAGAGGACGAGGTGCGTATGAGAGGCAGAAACAAAACGGAAAGCCGGGAGAAGGATCGCGTCCCGCAAAGAGCCGTTATTCGCTATTGCGCCGGGGAGCAGGGAGAATGCCGCATGGCCCGGATGATCAATTACAGCAGCACGGGCATGTACCTGGAGCTCGACTATCCGCCGCCAAAGCTGGGCGCCAACCTGCTCATCGAGGTCCTGGGCCGGGAGGAGGAACTGCGCGGCGCGGCGTTTGAAAGCCAGGCGCCGAAAACCTGCTATTACGCCAAGGTTATCTGGAAAAAAAACCTGGCCGATTCCACGGACGGGTACGGGGTGGGATTGCGCTATTTGTTCAGCGCCGGTCCGGAGGCGTGAGCCGTCCATTTTTGGCCCCTTGCGGGGCCGTTTTCATGTCCTTGGATATCCCTGTTCGGACCTGCGTCTGGTCAGGTCCTCGAACACCGCCATCGCCGCCGAAGCCCCTTCGCTGACCGCCGTAACGATCTGCTGCACCCCGCCGGTGATATCCCCGGCCGCGTAGATGCGCGGAATGCTGGTGCGCCCGCTTCTGTCGACACGGATGTAGCCGCCCGGCTCCAAAGTCAGGCCAAGATGGGCCACGGCCTGGACGTTGGGCACGATGCCGACGGCCAAAAAGACGCCCTCCACGGGGACCTTTTCCGTTTCACCGGTCTTGAGATGCTTCACGGAGACGAACGACAGCGTCTCTTTGCCCCCGATTTCCTCGACGACGCTGTTCCAGCGGACCGGAATTTCCTCGCGCAGCACGGAATCCACAAGGTGCTGTTCGGCCCGGAAGCTGTCCCGGCGATGCACGATGAACACGTCCACGCCCAGATTCTTCAGGTGCAGGGCGTCGGTCAGGGCGGTGTTTCCCCCGCCGACCACGGCCACTTTCTTACCCTTGAACATGAACCCGTCGCACGAGGCGCAAAAGGACACGCCCTTGCTCATGAAGCGATCCTCGCCAGGCACGCCGAGTTTCTTCCAGGACGCGCCCGCCGCGTAGATGACGGCATCGGCCACATAGACCCGGTCCTGGGTCAAGACCTCCAGATCCCTGCCGATCTTGATCTCCTCCACCGTCTGACCGGTCACGACGTCCACGTACTGCTTGGCCTGCTCGTGGATCATGTCCATGAGCATCTTTCCGCCGATGTTGATGAAACCGGGATAGTTCTCCACTTCGGGAGTTACGCTGACCTGCCCGCCAATGATGCCTTTTTCCAGCACCACGGCATCGAGCCCGGCCCGCTTGGCGTAAATCCCGGCCGTGAGTCCGGCGGGGCCGGAGCCGATGATGACCACGTCGTGACGGCTCGCCTCCATTCCGGCCTCGTCGCGCTCCCGGGCCATGTCCTTGGCCGCCTTGAGCGTCACGAGTTGCAGGACGAAGGCCGCTTCCGATTCCATGCCCACGGTGGACAATCTTTCGTCGTCATAGACCGTGTGCGGAATGGAGCCCACGGAGTACTCTTCCGCGTACTCCGGATTTTCCCCGGTCTCGACGCACTCGACGCTGACCAAAAGGGGCTTCTCGATGGCCGTCTTGATGGCGTTGACGCACTGCCCGGGACAGTACGGGCAGGTGGGACTGACAAAGACCTTGATCTGGCGGGGCTCATCCAGTTCCCTGAGCAGCTCCTTGCTTTGCGCGCCCAGGAAACTGTTCCCCGTGGAGGCCATCATCAGGGCATGCAGAAAAGCCTGCCCTTCCTCGCCGGCCGGAGCGCCGGTGAAACGGATGGAATATTTTTCGGGCGCTATGAGCAGGGTCGGGAACCGGTTCACCCCGAACTGGGCGTTGGCCTTTTTGTCATCGGAATGCAGGCTGAGCGTGATTCGGTCCGTGAGGCGGACAAGATCCTTCATGAGGCTGTGGGCGAAGTCGGCGTAGGCGTCGTTTTGCCCCGTCTTCACGAAAAGATGCACCGGCACGACTTCCTTGAAATCTTTCAAATAGACGGACAGGGCCTTGCGCTGATCCTCGGGCAGAAACCATTCGGTGTTGGTGGATTTGGTCATGTGAACCTCCGGGGAAAGTGTGACGAGGATTGCAAAATTTTCCTCTAACGCCTTCCTGCGATTTGTCAAAGCACAGGCGAACCCCTTCAAGAAACACTAGCCAGAGGATGTATACTAAAAAAGAAGTCAGGCGGTAAGATGGTGTCCGTGCATGTCAGAAACGCGAAGAAAGGGCGTAGGCAGCAAGGTAGGCGGCGTGCATTTCAGACACGTCATATTCAGTGACCATTGAAAGACCTGCGGAGACGAGGCTCTCGGCTAAACCCGTCTCGGAGCGCAGACGATCTATTTGTCGAGCCAGAAAGGATGGATCGCCATTGGTGAAAACCAGTCCGTTCACCCCGTCGCGAACCAGTTCGAGATTGGCGGGAAGATCGGAACATATCACAGGCACCCCAGCGGCCCACCCTTCCTTGACGACCCCGCTGGAGCCCTCGCCATGGGCCGAAGGAACCACCAGAATGTCGAGACAGGGCAAAACGAGCGAACTCTCGACTCGTCCTTTCCAAACGACTCGCTGCGAAAGCCCCAGTTTTTCGGCCTGGCGTTTCAAATCTGACTCCAAGGCGCCGTCACCGATCACCCAGACCTCCGGCACATGCGTCAACAGCGAAAGGGCATGAAAGAACTGACCATGCCCTTTCTGTGGCGAAAGAGCGCCGATGATACCCACCCGCCCGCCGTTTCCTGGTTTTCGAGGCGAATACCTGTCTCGCACTATGGCGCTGTGGATGACCGTTGTGCGAAAAACGCCTGCTTTCCTGACCACAGCCTCCACCTCCCGGCTGACGCAGACCACGAGCGATCCAAGCCGGTACTTCCAGCGGCTCCATCCCTGACCCAGGGCATAGGAAACCCGTCGGGTATGAACCAAGGTCAAACCGGGACGAAAAAGACGCGCCAAGGCACCCAAGGAAGCGGCGCGGGCGTCGTGGGTATGCAGGATGTTGGAAGAGCTGGAAAGCTGACGCAGCAGAGCGGCAAGGTTGCGGGGATGATAATCGCGCGTGCCCGGCAACGACACAGTCGAAACCCCGTGCTCGGAAGCGGCATCGAGAATTGGAGAACCTTCAGGGGCGGCCACGCACACCTGCATTCCCGCCTTGAGCTGCTCCACGGCCAGGTAGATGACTTGGCGCTGTCCGCCCCGGTATTCGCATCCAAGATCAAGATGCGTTATTCCAGCCACCGGAGTTACTAACGAGTCCCTATCCGCCACCTGATTTCTCATGCCTGGGCAAGCGGCTGCCCGTGGGCCTTGCGGTCCGCCACCAGCAGTTCCCGCAGGCGCAGGCTCACGGGGCCGGGGACGCCGTCGCCGATGACGCGGCCATTGTAGCGGACCACGCCCACCGCGTCGATGCTCGTGCCCAGCAGAATGATTTCGCGGCAGTCGTGCAGTTCTGATTCGGGCACGAGACGGGTGGCGACCGGCATGAACTTCTCGGCCAGGCTCATGGCCCGCTTCAAGGTGGTGCCCATGAGGGCGTTCTTGAGCTCGGGCACGACGAAAACCCCGTCCCTGTCCACCAGCACCGCGTTCTCCGTGGACCCTTCGGCCAGAAACCCGTCCGCGTCGAAGCAGAGGGGATAGTCCGCTCCCTGCTCCACTGCGTCCTTCTTCATCAGCACGTTGGGCAGGTAGTTCACGCTCTTGATCTGGGACATCCAGCCCTGCTTGGCCGGAATGCGCGTGCGCACGGCGCTGACCCCGACGCTCCAGAAGGACTCGGGCTTGCGCGCGAAGCGCTTGGCCACGATGTAAAGGCTCGGGCTCGGACATTCACGCGTGTCCAGGGTGAATCCGCCCGGGCCGCGCCCCACAAAGACCATGACGTTCCCCTGGCCCGCGCCGCTGGCCAGACAGACCTGCCGGATCAGGCTGTCCAGCTCCGACGACCCGACCGGCAGGGCAAGGCCGATGGCCCGGGCGGAACGCTCCAGGCGGCGCAGATGCTCTTCCAGCTGATAGATGGCTCCATCCTCGAAGCGTAGCGCCTCGAACACGCCATCACCCCGGTGCACGAGATGGTCGTCAAGGGGAATGAGCAAGAGGCGGGGATTGGTGAAAATCGCCCCAAGCCGGTGATCGTAGAAGGCCAGAAAATTCTCCTCGCCGGGACGCGGAAGCGCCAGCAGGCGTTCCCAGAAAAGCTCTTCGTTTCCGATTTCGACCATTGTACCCCTCCGTCACAAAAAAACAGGGACCCGCTTCTCGCAAAACACGCCCCAAGCCGTATGACGGTTCGGGGCGTGCGGACCGGAAAAACCTTGCGAAAGCTAGGACACGCGCAACAGGCCCCGTTCCAGGAGCGCTTCCGCGATCTGCACGGCATTCAAGGCCGCGCCCTTGCGGATGTTGTCGGCCACGATGAACATGTTCAGACCGTTCTCGATGCTCTCGTCTTCGCGGATGCGGCCCACAAAGGTCTCATCCTCGCCCGCTGCGACGATGGGCATGGGGTAGATCTTCTCGCCCGGATTGTCGAAGACGCGCACGCCCGGAGCCTGGGCCAGGATGGCGCGGGCCTCCTTGGAGGTGATCTTCTTTTCGGTTTCGATGTTCACGCTTTCGCTGTGCCCGTAGAAGACCGGCACGCGCACGGCCGTGGCCGTGACCCGGATGGAATCGTCGCCCATGATCTTCTTGGTCTCAAGGACCATCTTCATCTCTTCCTTGGTGTACTCGTTGTCCAGGAAGACGTCGATCTGGGGCAGGCAGTTGAAGGCGATGCGGTGCGGATAGACCGCATTGGTGGCTTCCTGGCCGTTGAAGAGCTGACGCACCTGGCTTTCCAGTTCCACGATGGCCTTCTGACCGGTGCCGGATACGGCCTGATAGGTGGACACCACCACGCGGGTGATGCGGGCCGCGTCGTGAATGGGCTTCAGGGCAACCACCATCTGGATGGTGGAGCAATTGGGGTTGGCGATGATGCCCTTGTGCCAGGACAGATCGTCCGGATTGACCTCGGGCACGACCAGAGGGACGGCCGGGTCCATGCGCCAGGCGCTGGAGTTGTCGACCACCACGCAGCCGGCCTTGACCGCGCACGGCGCATATTTTTCGGAAGTGGAACCCCCGGCCGAAAAAAGCGCCAGATCGACGCCGGCAAAGGAATCCTCGGTCAATTCCTGCACGGTCAGCTTTTTCGAGCCGAATTCCACCTTGGTCCCGGCGGAGCGCGACGAAGCCAGAGCCCGCACTTCCGCATGGGGAAAATTGCGGCGAACCAGCGTATCAAGCATCTCTCTGCCCACGGCGCCTGTCGCGCCCACCACGGCCACTACGGGGATCTTCTTCATCATCGCCTCCAGAATATGTTACTTCGACCCATCCCGACGCGGAAAATCCTTTCGGATTTCCAGGCAGGTATCGGCTTTGTTAAGAGTGTAGAGATGCACTCCGGGGGCTCCCCGGTCAAGCAGATTTCGGATCTGGTTTTTGGCGTAACCCAGCCCCAGCCCTCGCACTCCGCTTTCTCCGTAGGTCTGCTGCACGTGCTCGAGATCGCGCATGTACCCTTCCGGCACCGACGCCCCGCAAAAGGACAGCATGCGCTTCAGGGCGCTCAGGTTCTGGACCGGCAGGATGCCCGGAATGATGGGCACGTCGATCCCGGCCGCCCTGGCCCGGTCCACGAAATCGAAATACCTGTCGTTGTCGAAAAACAGCTGGGTGATGACGAAGTCGCCTCCGCAGGCGACCTTGTGCCGCAGGCGCTCCAGATCATCCTCCATGCTCGGAGCTTCGGGATGTTTTTCCGGATAGCCCGCAACACCGATGCAGAGATGGGGAAATTCGCCGCGGATGTAGGAGACCAGGTCGCTGCCGTGCTGAAACTCCTCGCTGTCAGGGGTGAAGGATGTCTCGCCCCGGGGCGGATCGCCGCGCAGGGCCAGCACGTTTTCCACTCCGCCGTCGGCCAGGCCGGACAAAAAGGAACCAAGCCGGGCCCGGTCCGCTCCGACGCAGGTCAGATGCGCCAAAGGCTCCAGACCGTATTCCTGCTTCATGCGGGTCACGATCTCCAGCGTGTTGTGCTGGGTGCCGCCGCCCGCGCCGTAGGTCACGGAACAGAACAGGGGCGCGAGTTCCCTGAGTTGACGCACCACATCAAAAAAACCGGGCCACTGCGCCCGGTCCTTGGGGGGAAAGAACTCCAGCGACAGGAAAGGTTCCCGTCGCTGGAGCAAATGGGCAATACGCACGAAAAACTCCCTACTGTCAGGCTACGGTGTCGGCGATGGAGAAGATGGGCAGGTACATGCTGATGACCAGTCCACCCACGACCACGCCCAGAAAAACGATCATGATGGGTTCGATGAGGGAGGTCAGCGCATCGACGGCCACATCGACCTCGTCGTCATAGAAGTCGGCGATCTTGGTGAGCATGGAATCTAGCGCGCCCGTGGTTTCGCCGATGGCGATCATGTGGATGACCATGGGCGGGAAGACGCCCGTGTCCTCCAGGGGCTCGGCCAGGCTCTGGCCTTCGGCGATGGACTTCTTGGCCTCGAGCACGCCCTTTTCAACGGTCTTGTTGCCCGAGGTGCGCGAAACGATGTCCAGGGCGTTCAATATCGGCACGCCGCTTGAGACCATGGTCGCCAGCGTCCTGCTGAACTTGGCCACGGCGGCCTTGCGCAGCAAGGGCCCGAACACGGGCAGGAAAAGCACCCAGCGATCGACGAGAATCTTGCCCCGCTCCCATTTGTAAAAAAACTTGAAGGCCACGAAAGCGGCAATGATGCCGCCCACAAGCAACATGAAATTGTTGATGACGAAGTTGCTCATGGCAATGACCACCTGGGTCGGCATGGGCAAAGCGCCGCCGGCCTCGGAAAACATCTGCTCGAAGGTCGGGATGACGAAGATCAGGATCACCGCGATGACCGCGACGGCCACGGTCACGACCACGCCGGGGTAGATCATGGCGCCCTTGATCTTGGCTTTGAGCTTGGCGGCCTTCTCGATGTATTCGGCCAGCCGCAGGAGGACCTGGTCCAGAATACCGCCCGTCTCGCCGGCGTTGACCATGTTGGAGTACAAGGCGTCGAAGATGTCGGGATGTTTCTTGAGGGCCTCGAACAGGGAGCTGCCGCCCTCGATGTCGTTCCTGACCGCGTAGAGCTTGCGGCGCAGCTTGGGGTTTTCCGTCTGTTCGCACATGATCTGCAAGGCCTGCAGGATGGGCACGCCGGCATTGATCATGGTGGCGAACTGGCGGCTGAAGACGACCATGTCCCGATCGGACACCCCGCCTTCCAGAAAGGTGCCCTCCAACAGATCCTTGGGCTTCGGCTTGACCCGGATATTGCCGTACCCCTTGCGCCGCAGGATGTTCTCGGCGAATTCCAAACTGGGAGCATCCAGATCACCCTTGACCGATCTGCCGCCGCGCGATTTTGCCTTATAGATGAAGACAGGCATGAATGTCCTCCAGAAGTTGGGTCGGAAATATGAGCAACCAGACGCTACCGTGGCTTCGTTGGAGGGACGCCGCTTCGCCATGTGGCGAGTTCGGCCAGAACCTCCTCGTCAGCCGGCAGAAAAGAGTACCCCCGGGCTTCTTCACATGTGATCCATGCCAATTCCTGGCCTTCGCGCGGCGTCGGTACGCCGGAAAATTCCGTCACAAGATGAAAGAAGAGTCGAATTGCACCCCCCTTAACCTTTTTTTCCTTTACTTTCCAGAGGGAAAAAGCATCCAGTGCAATGGATAATTCTTCTTCCAGTTCACGAATCAGAGCCTCTTCGAGCGTTTCGCCCGCCTCGACCTTGCCGCCCGGAAATTCCCAGAACCCCGGCTCGGACATGGACGGAGACCGTCTGGCCGCCAGAAACCTGCCCTCGCGGACGATGACCGCGGCCACGACGGCGATGACGTCCCCGGTCACGCGTCCCTCTGAATTTCCAGATCCTGCAACTCCTTTTCCAGGTAGGCCAGGTCCGACATCAGCTCTTCGGCCCTGTTCTGGAGGGCCGCGAAACGCTGTCCCAGATCGCGGGACAGGGGCACGTCCTCATAGGTGGCCGGGTCGGCCAACCTCGTCTCCACCACCTCCTGCTCGGCCAGGTTGGCCTCAAGCTCCGCTTCGAGCTTTTCGTATTTCTTGCGCAGGGGCTTGAGCTGCTGGTAGATGCGATTGCGCATCTCGGCCTGTTCGCGCTTCTTGAGCTTCTGCTCATTGCGCACCACGCGCGTGGACTCGGCCTTTTCCAGTTCCTGGGCCTCGCGGGCCTTCTTGCGGGCATGATATTCATCGAACCCGCACTGGTGCACCTCTATGCCGTCGGCGTGCAGTTCCCATATCTCGCTGACCACCTCGCTCAAGAGATAGCGGTCGTGGGCGACCACCAGCATGGTGCCCTGATAGGCCGAGAGCGCGTCCATGAGGGCCTCGCGACTCTCCATGTCCAGGTGGTTGGTGGGTTCGTCGAGAATCAGGAAATTGGCCCGGCTCAGGAAAAGGGTGCTGAGCACCAGGCGGTTCTTCTCCCCGCCGCTCAAATCCTCGACCTTCTTCTCCCAGTAGCGCTCCCCGAGCATGAACAGGCCGAGGGCGGATTTGAGTTGCAGGTCCGTGCAGGACGGGGCGGCCAGGCGTTTGACCTCGGACATGACCGTGAAGGCCGGGCGCACGATGTCGGTCTGGTGCTGGCTGAAATAGCCGGTGACGATGCTCGATCCCGTCCCGATCCGACCGCGGCTTGGCTTCAATTGGCCGGTGATGAGCTTGATCAGGGTCGATTTGCCCCGGCCGTTGGGTCCGACCAGCCCGATTTTCTGACCACGGTAGATGTTGAAGGAGAGGTCCGAAAAAAGGGCCGCGTCCGGAAAGGAAAAGGACAGGTCCACGGCGGAGAGCACGGTCTGATTTCCCCGTTCGGGCTCCGGCCAGCTGAAGGACAGGGTCCGGGCGCGGGTTTCGGGAGTCAGGGTCTCAAGCTCGCTTTGCAGCTTGCCGATCTGGCCAAGCCTGCTCTGGGCCTGCCTGGCCTTGGTGGCCTTGGCGCGAAAGCGGTCCACGAAGGCCTGTTTCTTGCCGATCTCCGTGCGCAGCTTTTCGGCCTGCCGGCGAATCTGGTCGTTGCGTTCGGCGTTCCACTCCAGAAACTGGGAAAAATTGCCGTCGCGCAGCAACGGCTTCTCGCCACCGAGAAACAGCACCTTGTTTGCGACCCGGTCCAGGAAATACCGGTCGTGGGCAACGAAAACGAGCACGCCCTCGAAGCTCAGCACGTATGACTCAAGCCACTCCACAGCCTCAAGGTCGAGATGGTTGGTAGGCTCGTCCAGAAAGAGGATGTCCGCCCCGGCCACCAGCACGCGGGCCAGCTTGGCCCGCTCGCGCCATCCGCCGCTCAGTTCCCCCACGGGCCGGGAAAAGACCGTCGGCGAAAAGCCCAGGCCGGACAGGATGGCATGCGCCCTGTGCTCGGGATTGTAGCCGTACTGGTGCTCCAATTCCTCCTGGCGGTCGTGCAGCCGGATCAGGGCGGCTTCGTCGTTCTGATCCAGGGCGGCTCGCCACTGGGTCCAGAATTCCCCCCACGAGGGCAGCACTTCCAGCACGAAATCCTGCAACGGCTTGACCAGATCGGCCGCACCCAGCTCCTGCTGCACAAAACCGATCTGGGAACCCTTGGGCACGACGACCTTGCCCGAATCGGGCTCGGTCTCCGCGGCCATGATCTTTAAAAGCGTGGACTTGCCGCACCCGTTGGGGCCGACCAGGGCGAGCCTGGTTCCGGAATGGACCTCCATGGACAGCCCCTGGAAGAGATCCACTCCGGAATAGGCCTTGGATACGGCTTGAACAGTGATCTTGGACATTATTCCGCTTCGAAGAAGATGGACATCTGGGTCATGAGCGAGGTGACGGACTTGTTGAACATGTCTTCGGAGAAATCCGTGGCCACGAACTTGGTTTGGAGCATGAGGAATTCCTCCTGCTCCTCGCCCAGGGGGGGAGTGATGGTCAGGGACGCGCCGAGCAGGTCGCCGTTGATGATCAAGAGGTCCATCAGGTCTTCCTTGCTGATCTCCTCGATGGAGCCCAGGGACAACGACACGGTCACCGTGGGCACGTCCAGGGTGCCCTGGTTCGATTCCAGGGACAGAAATCCGCTGGCGTCCTCGCCCAGTTCAAAACCCCAGATGGCGCCGTCTTCCGTGGCAGGAGAAACCGGCTCGCTCTCGGTGGCGACCTTCTTCAACACCGCTTCGATATCCTTGGCGAATTTCATCATATCCATAGTTTTCCTCGTCGTGTAAAAGTGTGATGCCGACCCTTCAGGCGGCCAGCAGAAAATGTATCCCGGCGATCCAGCCCTTCTCCTTGAGTTCGGAGGCGATGCGCCTCCCCGCCCCCCTCGTCCCCACGTAGGACAGGAGAAATTCCCCCTGCGGAGCGCCCACTTCGCGCCACGAGCAGACCGGACGGCCGCTGGCCCGCTGGCCGATCTTGTCCGGATCGACCTCCAGCCAGCGTTCGATGACAATGCCGTGCTCCTCGAGCATCAGGGCCCGACGCCGGGTGATGCGCCCGCCGCCGATGATCGACACTCGCCCGATCCCCCTGGACGCCAGCCACCGGGCCAGATAGACGGCCTTGGTGCGGTAGAAGGCGTCGGGGTCGTAGCGAGGGTCGGTGCGCGTGAGCCGGGAAGGCGGATCGTTCCAGATCAGCACCTCGCGGGGAACCTTGTCCATACGCACGCCGGCGGCCATCAGGCGCAACAGAAATTCGTAATCCTCCGGAAACGGGCCGTCATAAAACGGGCCGCACCGGCTGACAAGTTCTTTGCGGAACATTATGCTCGGGTTGGCATAAGGAGATTCCACAAAACGCGACAGGGAGATGTCCTCTTCCGAGATCAGGGTATTTGTCCAATCCACGTAGGCCTTGTAGCCTTTCCCGGCCTCGTGGTCTCCTCCGAAACGCACCAGCCCGCCAACCAGGCCAAGATGCGGGCGGGAGTCCAGATGGGCCTTTTGCAGGGCCAGGCGCTCGGGCAGACAGATGTCGTCGCTGTCCATGCGCGCCACGTACCCGCGCCGGCATTGCTCCACGGCGAAATTCATGGCCAGCGCCACGCCCTCATGGGGGCGGTCGAAGACGCGGATACGGTCGTCCCTGGCCGAAAATTGACGCAGTACGTCCAGGGTGGCGTCGGTGGAACCGTCGTTGACGGCCACGACCTCGAAATCCTCAAAGGTCTGGACCAGCAGGCTTTCAAGGCAGGCCTCAAGGCTGTCCTGGGCATTGAAGCACGGCAAGGCGACGGAAATCATGACCGTTCCTCGCAGACAAAACCGGCAAGCGGCATCAAACCTCCAGAACTCAGGTTTGCCCCGGTCTTGACAGCGCGGCGGGGGCCGACCAAAGCAAAATCTCGGATTTCATATTTTTTACTCACGGTATACCGCCTCCAACCCGAACCACGGAACGTCTTTATGAGTCTGCCGCCCGTCTCCAACGCCTCGACAGAAGCGCAGATCGCAACAGCCCTCCTGGACTGGTTTTCCCGGCACAAACGCGATCTGCCCTGGCGCGAGACCTACAGTCCCTACCACGTCTGGATCTCGGAGATCATGCTCCAGCAGACCCAGATGGAGCGCGGCGTGGACTACTTCAAGCGCTGGATCGCCCGCTTCCCCGACGTGGAAAGTCTGGCCGCCGCCCCGGAAGACGAGGTCTTGAAACTCTGGGAAGGGCTCGGCTACTATTCCCGGGCCCGCAACCTGCACAGGGCCGCCCGTGAAGTGGTCGCGCTGCATGGCGCGGTCCTGCCCTCGTCGCCGAGAGCCTTGCAGTCGCTGCCGGGCATCGGTCCGTACACGGCCAGAGCCATCGCCAGCATCGCTTTCGAACGGGACGAGTGCGTCGTGGACGCCAATGTCGAACGGGTCATGACCCGTCTGTACGACATCGCGCTGCCCGTCAAATCGCGCCAGGCCCGGGAAATAATCGACGCATCCGTCAGCGCCCTGCTGCCCCGGGGACGAGCGCGGGACTTCAACCAGGCGCTGATGGAATTCGGCAGCCTGGTCTGTTCTCCCCGGAACCCGGACTGCGCCGGGTGCATCCTGGCCGAATGCTGCCTGGCCAGGATGCGCGGCGTGCAGAAAGAGCGCCCCGTCATCGTCAAGGCGCCTTCACCCATCTACATATCCATGGCCACGGGCGTCCTGATCCACGACGGCCGCATCCTGACCCAGAAACGCCGGGCCGACGACGTCTGGGGCAACCTGTGGGAGTTTCCGGGCGGGGTCGTGGAGACCGGGGAGACCCCAGATCAGGCCGTGGTCCGCGAATACCTGGAAGAAACGGGGCTTGCCGTCAACCATCCCGAGCCCATCGCCTCGTTCAAGCATTCCTTCACGCGCTACCGGGTGACCCTGCACGCCTTCAGCGTAACCCTGCTCTCAAGCCCCGGGGAACTCGTCCTCCAGGACGCCCAGGAGCATCGCTGGGCCGGTTGGTCCGAAATCATGAAGCTGGCCTTTCCGGCCGGCCATCGCAAACTCGTCCACCACCTCCACAACGACCCCGCATTCCGGGCCAAGGTACTGCCATGATCGTCTTTATCCTGACGCTTTTCCTGGGCACGACGCTGGTGCTCTCCCTGCTGACCTACACCCTGTTCTGCTATGAGGAGAGCAACCAATCGGGAAAACCGCTGCCTCCCTTTCTGGCCCTGGCCGCCAAGACCTTTCTGCGCAGCGCCGTCAGCGAAACCGTGATCCTGATTCTGCACCCCCTTGGGCTCTATCCGCGCCTGTGGAAGAATGCCACCGAAGGCAAGGATCTGGTGGTGCTGGCGCACGGCCTCTTTCACAACCAGAGCGCCTGGGTTCTTTTCCGCCGCTGGCTGCATGGGCGCGGCTTCTCCACCGCCTGTCTAGCGTACGCCAGCTGGGGCGCGCAGTGGGACGAAACCGTGGCCCGCATGCGCGAGGACCTCACAAGCCTGCTGGCCAGACACCCGGACCGCGACGTGCATCTGGTCGGGCACAGCATGGGCGGGCTTCTTTTGTGGTCAGCCCTGGCCCAGCTCGAAGACACGGACAGCGTCCGCATCAAGAGCCTGGTCACCATGGGCACGCCCTTTGCCGGAAGCAAACTCTCCCCCTTCGCCCTGACCTCGCTGGGCAGATATCTCGGATACGGGGGCGAGACCGTGCGCCGCGTGACAAACCTGCCCCTGCCCGCCCACGTGCGCCGCCTGGCCCTGCATTCCCCCGCGGACAACATGGTGCTGCCGAACTCGGCCCTGCGCTGCGACGCCCCGGACTGGAGCGAGAAACAGACCGGGCCGGTCAGCCATGTCGCCATGCTGCACTCCCGCGAAGTGTTCCGGGAGGTGGCGCGCTGGATCGACAGGGAGTAGCCGAAAAGAGAAAAGGCGGCTCCGATCCCGAGCGACAACCGACGCCCCGTGCCTGCCGCGCAAAGCGGGATCAGGCATGGGGCGTTTTTGTCAGGATGCTTCCTTGCGGTCGAAGTACAGATTGGTCAGGGCCAGCACCGACGTGCCGACGATGAGCAGGAGCGAGATGGCGTTTATCACCGGCGTGGAGCCGTCGCGGACCTGCAGGTACAGATTGATGGGCAGGGTGGGCTGTGAGCCGACCAGAAAGAGGGTGGTGTTGAAATTCTCGAAGCTCATCAAGAAGGCCACGGCCCCGGAGCCGATGATGGATGAGCGCAGATAGCGCAGGGTGATGTGCCAGATGACCTGGAAGCGGGTTGCGCCGAGGTTCAATGCCGCCTCTTCCAGGGAATGGTCGAATTTGCGCAGCTTGGCCGAAACCACCAGGGTCACGAAGGTGGTGATGAAGGAGAACTGCCCCACCACCACCAGCCAGAAGCTGGGCCGGAACAGCTCGACGTCCAGGTTCCAGTGGTCCTCGAAATAGATGCCCGCCGTGGTCGCGCCCAGCAAGATGGAAATGCCCAGGATCACGCCCGGAATGACCAGAGGGGCGAGCATCAGAAAATACAGGAAGTTCTTGCCCTTGAAATTTTCCTGCTCGAACAGGAACGCGGCGCAGACTCCCACCACCACGCACGAGGCCGAGACCCACAAGGCGGTCTTGAAACTGACCCAGATGGCGCGCAGGTTGTCCGCGTCCTCGAAGATGCCGACCCGTTTCGGCCCGGTGGAAAGGAACCAGTCCAGGGTGAAGCCGCGCCAGGGCAGGGACGGGAAGTCCGAGTTGTTGAAGGCCAGCACGCAAGTGACCAAGAGCGGCGCGAACAGAAAAATGAAGTACAGCAAAATGAAAACCACGAAAGCGCGGTCGTAGGCGCGGGATCTGGGCAGGGAGCGGATCATGACGCCACCTCGCCCAGACGCTGGCCCGAGAGCTTCAGCCCGACCCAGATGATGCCCGAACTCAACAGCAGCAGCAGAAAGCCGAAGGCCGCGCCCTGGTTCCAGTTGAAGCTGGCGATGAACTGGTTGTAGATCTGCTCCGTGAACCACAGGGAGTTCTTGCCGCCCATGAGGTTGGGGGTCAGATAGTTGCCGAGCACCAGCATGAAGACCACGATGGAGCCGGAGGTGATGCCCGGCTTGCAGTGCGGGATGATGATCGTGCGCCAGATGCAGCTTTTGCTCGCGCCCAGGTCGTAGGCGGCCTCGACCAGGCTGTCGTCGAGGCTCTCCATGACCGAGACCAGGGGCACGACCATGAAGAGCATGGACGTGTACACAAGGCCCATGATCATGGTCGCGTCATTGTAGAGCATCTCGATGGGCCGCTCCACCAGGCCGAGCTGCAGCAGGAAATAATTGATGACCCCGGATTCGCGCAAGAGGATCATCCAGCCATAGACCCGCACCAGCTCGCTGACCCAGAACGGCAGCAGCAACAAAACCATCAGGAAACCGCGCACGCCGGGCCGGGAAAGCTTGGTGATGTAGAAGGCCACGGGCAGGGACACGATGAGGGTCAAAAACGTGGTGATGATGGAATAGGCCGCCGTGCGCACGAAGGTCAGCCAGTAAATGGGTTCCAGAAAGAAATTGCCGTAATTCTCGAGGCTCCAGCTCTTGCCGACCCGAAAGCTCAGGATCAGGAGGTCCAGGTGCGGCAGCACGATGAGCAGCAAAAGCCACATCAGCACCGGGGCCAGAAAGACCCAGAACAGCCCTGAGCGCTTCATGACGGATCCTCCCGCGCAAAAGCCACGCCGGACTGCGGGTGCCAGCCCAGGGTGATGTTCTCGCCGGGGCGGATGTGATCGAAAGCGCGGTTCTGGGGCAGGGCCACGAGCAGCTCGTGCCCGGCGGCGGTGGCGGTCAGCAGGCGGCTGTTGGCCCCGTCGAAGAGGATGGCCTTGACCGTGACGCCAAAGGTGTTGAGGCCGTCCCTTGCCGCCGGTTCGATGACCATGGCCTCGGGACGCAGGAAAAGGGTGGCCGGTCCCTTGCGGGCATCGGTCTTCTTGCGGGCGCGGAAAATCAGGTTTTCATCGGTGCGTATCAGCACCGTCTCGTCATCCATCTCCTCCACGCTCCCGGCCCAGCGGTTGTTGTCGCCCACGAACCCCGCCACGAAGGGGGTGTGCGGGTCGCCGTAGAGCTCCTGCGGAGAGCCGACCTGCTCGAAGCGCCCCCTGTTCATGACCGCCACGGTGTCGGACATGACCAGGGCCTCGGACTGGTCGTGGGTGATGTAGACAAAGGTCGTGCCGATCTTGGCCTGCAGTTTCTTGAGCTCGACCTTCATCTGTTCGCGAAGTTTCAGATCAAGCGCGCCGAGCGGTTCGTCCAGCAGCAGGACCTTGGGTTCGAGCACCAGGCAGCGGGCAATGGCCACGCGCTGTTTCTGGCCGCCGGAGAGCTGCTGGATGCGCTTGGCCCCGAACCCGGGCAGATCGACCCGCTCCAGGATCTCCTCCGTGCGGCGGCGGATCTCGGCGGAAGGAAACTTGCGGCGCTTCAGGCCAAAGGCGATGTTCTCTGCCACGGTCATCATCGGGAACAGGGCCAGATGCTGAAAGACCAGGTTGGCGGGCCGGTTGTTGGGCGTGACCCCGCGCATGTCCTGGCCGCTTATCTCGATGCTCCCGCTGGTTTCTTCCTCGAATCCGGCGATCATGCGCAAAAGCGTGGTCTTGCCGCAGCCCGAAGGCCCGAGGATGGAGAAAAAAGAGCCTTTGGGCACGGAAAAGGAGACGTCGTCCACGGCGACAAACGTCCCGAACTTCTTGACCAGACTGGTGATGACCAAATCGAACTGCATGCGATTTTCCGTTGTAAAAAATAAAAAAGGTCCGAAACCCAAGGGCTTCGGACCTTCGTGCTTAATTGGAGGCCTTGACCTTGTCCAGCACCTTGCCTTCCATGGCTTCCAGGTTGGCCGGAACCGGCGGGTACCACTTGATGTTGTCGATGGTCGCCTGCGGGAAGGAACGATCGAAATTGGCCTGGAAAGCGGGGTCGATGAACGGGCCCGCACCCTTGGAGGCCGTGGGAGTCTTCTCGGCGGAAGTGAAGTAGCCGCTGTTTTCCGGCTTCAGCATGAAGTTGATCCACTTGTAGGCGGCTTCCACATTCTTGGCCTTGGCCGGAATGGTGAAGGTGTCGATCCAGCCCAGAGCGCCCTCGCTCGGAGCCACGAAGTCGATATCGTTGTTGTCTTCATGCAGCTTCCATCCGCCGTTGTCCCAGGCCTCGGCCACGGTCACTTCGCCTGAGCGCACGGATTCCAGCAGCTGGTCGCCGTTGGCCCAATAGTTCTTGACCAGGGGCTTGGCCTTGATCAGCTCGGCCTCGATCTTGGAGAGCATCTCGGCGTAGGCCTTTTCGTCGGCATACAGGGCGAAGGGATCGTACCCCAGGGCAAATCCGAGGCCGATGAGAGCCGGCCGTTTCAAGCGGTAGCTGATGCGACCCTTGTACTGCGGATCGATGAGCGCCTTCCAGGAGGTCGCGCCCGCAGCCTGGGCGGTGTTGACCACCAGCCCGGAAGTGCCCCAGCAGAAGGGAACCGCGTAGGACTGGCCGCCGACCAGGGTGTTCTTCTTCACGGCTTCGAGCATGGAGGGAATGAACAGATCGGCCTCGATCTTGGAGTAGTCGATGGGCTGATAGATGCCGAACTCCTCCTGCACCGAGGAGATGCGGTCCTGGCTGGGCTGGGCCAGATCGAAGCCCGCCCCGCGCGTGGCCCGCAGCTTGGCGATCATTTCCTCGTTGTTGGAATAGGTCACCTCGACCTTGACTCCCGTCTCGGCCTCGAACTTGTCCACCAGCTCCTTGGGCGCGTAGCCTTTCCAGGTCAGCAGTTGCAGGGTGTCGGCCATGGCCTGGGATGAACCCATGAGCAGAAATACGATTATCAAAACAATCCGTTTCATGCCAAATTCTCCTTATAAATGTGTAGGAAAGACATCCAGATACCTACCAATGACAGACAACGCTGACAAGCGTGCGACGCGCCGGCGGCAGCACAATGACGGGCCGGCGTTCAACAACGCCGATTCTCGCCGCCGACCGCGCAAACGCCCTTTCAATGGCGCGGACTCAGGACGACGGCGCGCGCGACGCGTTCGCGGCGATCACCTGCCGCAGCCGCTCCATATCCACGGGTTTTGAAACGTAGTCGTCCATTCCGGTCCGCAGGAACCGTTCACGGTCTCCGGCCATGGCGTAGGCGGTCATGGCCACTACAGGCACGGAAAGCTTCAATTCCTCCCGAATGACCCGGGTGGCTTCCATTCCGTCCATGACCGGCATCTGCACGTCCATGAACACAAGATCCACCTTTTCGCGTCCGAGCACATCCAACGCTTCACGCCCATTGCCGGCGCCGAGCACGGTGCAGCCGAGCTTGCCCAGAATCCGCTCCATGGCCATGCGGTTCACGCCGTCGTCCTCCACCAGCAGGATGCGGCACCCGGCGAAATCGTCCTGCCCCTGCACGTGCCGCGCCCGGGCAGGGGCTGAACCGATGGCAAAGGGCAGGGTCACGCCCACGGTGGTTCCTTCGCCAGGAATGCTCTCGATGCCCAGCTGTCCATGCATGAGGTCGACCAAGCGGCGCACGATGGCCAGCCCCAGCCCCGCTCCCTGATGGGTGCGGACAGACGAGCCCTCGACCTGGATGAAGGGTTCGAAAATGTCCTTGAGCCGTTCGCCCGGAATGCCCACGCCCGTATCGGCGACCGTGCATCGAATCTGGCAGGGAGAATCCCCCGGACTCGAAACCAGGGCGAAATTGACGTCCACAAAACCATGGGGGGTGAACTTGATGGCGTTGCCGACCAGGTTGAAAAGTATCTGGCGCAGCCGGGCCTCGTCTCCGAACAGATGGGCGGGAATGCGCGGGTCCATCCGCACGTCGAGGCGCAGGCCTTTTTCCCTGGCCGGCGCGCCGAAGATGTCCAGAACGCTCTGACGCACGTCGCCCACGGCAAAATTTTCTTCCTGGATGACCAGCTTGTTGGATTCGATGCGGGACAGGTCGAGAATGTCGGAAAGCAGACGGGTGAGGCGGTTTGTGGAGCGGATGGCCGTCTCGACGTACTCCCGCTGTTCGGCGCTGGGCCTGCTGGACTCGAGCAGCTGCAACATGCCCAGCACCCCATTGAGCGGCGTGCGGATCTCATGGCTCATGTTGGCCAAAAATTCGGACTTGCTGCGTGAGGCGTCTTCGGCGGCTTCCTTGGCCGCGCGCAGCTCGTCGGCGGCGATTCGACGCTCCTGCGCCATGCGGTCAAGGGCCGAGGCCAGAAGCCCCAGCTCCCCGGCGTCGTGGTTCACGCCCGTCGGCGTGCCGTAGTCCCCGGTGCGAAAGCGTTCCGCCGCCATGACCAGGGCTCTGATCCGGGGCATGAAAAAAAGGCGCTCCGCCCCCCAGGCCATGGCCAGCGCCAGAACGACCGCGCATGCGGACAGGACCAGCCCGGTTCTCATGGCTCTGCGGGCATCGGCCCCGACGGAGGCCTCGGGCATGCCGATGAAGATGGTCATGTAGGCGGGAGCGCCCCGCTCCAGCCTGATCTTGTGAAAGGCGCTGATGCGGCTGAGGCCATCGGAGCCGGAACTGACAAAGGCCCCGCTCTCCCCGCCCTCTTGCGTCGCCTTCCAGGCGCCGGGGCTGATGAACGAACCCAGGGGAAAGGACTGGTCGACATGCGAACGGAAAATCCGCCTGCCTTCGTGGTCGGCGATGCCCAGAAAAGAGCCGTCAGGAAGATGCTCTCCCGCGAAAAAAGAATGGAATTTGCTCAGGTCGAGGGCCACGGTCAGCACCCCGCTCACCTCTCCCCGTTCGTCAAGAATCGGATAGGCGAAGGGAAAGGACGCAACGGCGGTCGCGCGGGAAACGATGTATTCCCCGGGAGCGAAGGCCTTGGTCCGCAGCGCCTCCTTGAAATGCCTGCGGTCGGCCAGGCTGGCAAAGACCATGGGCATCGCCGAGGCCACGATCTCCCCGTCCGGGGTGGTCAGGGCCATGTTGGTGTACAGCGGGTTATGCAGCAGAATCCTGGAGAATATGGCGGCACAGGCCTGGACATTGTGGCTGCGCACCTCGTCCATGATCGAGAGCGTGGCCAGGGTTTGCCGGGTCACGTCGGTGGTGCGCAGCTGCGCACCGGCCAGGGCGGTGACAATGCGCACCATCTCCTGCCGGGCATGCAGGACGGCGTTGTCGCGACTGGCCAGGCCGTTATGGAGAATGATCCCAAGCGCCGGCAACACAGCCAGGAGCACCAGGCTGAAGAGCATGCCGCGAAACGACTGAAAAACGGTCAGACGCATGAAATCCTCCCAGGTTCAAGGCAAAGCCCTGACAAACTGATGAACGCCTCATAGCCTGCGGAGATAAAAAAGGAAAGAAAAGGGCGCTCATCCTTGAACGCCCTGGGCAAAGAAATTCCACGCCATTGATAGCAACACCAATGACGAGCTACCAACCTATGATCATTCTGCTTTTTTCGGGAAACGCTTTTCTGACCTTCTTGGCGAGGGTGTAGGAGGCCCAAATGACCAGAGGGGACAGAACGGGCAAGAGATGCAATCCGTAAAAAGGCTTGTAAAAGGACTGAACCGTTGAAATCAGATAGATGATCCAACCGTGCAGAAAGTAGATGGCGAAACTTGATGCGGCCAGGGTCTTGAGAAGCGGACTGTCTATATGCTCATACTTATGCAAGAAAACCATGAAGTACACACACAAAATCTGCTTCTGTATATAGGAAATATCAATCCAGTTAAATTCAAAGGGATTTTTCTGCAAATTTCCGCACGCATCAAAAAAAGCGGCCTGGACTACGGCCAAGAAAATAACGCACGCTAAAAGATGAACATCCTTTCCTTTGAATTTTTCATATATATAATCGCGCTCCATTGAACACAATATTCCAAACATGTAAACAGGCGCGAAATAAACTACAGACTGCACAATCGACCAGTTATTCACAGGCCTGTGCATAAAAATCGATATGAGCGACAGAGCAATTAAAATATATATTTTATAGCGGGTACTTATTTTTATAAATGATATAAAAACAGGAGAAATAATGAACATGGCCATTATGAAAGGTATATACCAATAAACCATCACACCGCCATACCAGTAGTACAGAAAAATCGGACGAAGAATTCTGTCGTAGAAGGAATCTCCAGGTCCAAAGTAGAATTCAGGAAAAGGCTCTTTGAGAATCAAAGCAAGTACGATGGGGAGCGCAGACAAAATGAGATACGGAATGTAGACGTTTCTGAACTTCTTTTCCAAAAATTTACGGTAGACAAATTTGGGATAGAAAACATGATGAAAAAGAAATCCGGAAATGAACACAAACAGCGATGTCCCACCTGAAATGAGATTGGCCAGCACCCGTTCCCCGAAACTGTCGATCCACCAGCCGGAGATACCGTAGGAATGCCCCACGACGATCAGGACAATGGCCACGGCGCGAAAATACTCGAAAGATCTCAGATGCATAAAAATCTCACTCTAAAGGTTTGCCGGCAATCGCCCTGCCGAATGACGCACAGAAATCGCCGGAATAAAATTCCCGCTCCGGGCATCCCCATGTGGTCCGTCCGGCGGCAGGGCACGTGTTCACCGGGCTGGCCCGAAATCTGCTATGTTCGGGCTGAAGCCTTGACCGCGACATGATTTTGACACGGAGACGTTACATGAGCCTTCTCGACCCCATCCAACTGATGACCCTCATGGGCACCACCCCGGAACGCAAAAGCCGCAACGCCGCTCTGGCCGGCGGATTCCAGAGCCACATGCGCCAGGCTCTGGGGGGCAGGGACATGCAGGCCTTGAGTTCGAGCCTGGGGGGAGGCTCCATGGAAAACTCCCTCATGCAGGACGCCCTGCATGGCCTGGCCTCGATCATGAGGCATGAGCAGGCAAGCGCCGGAAGAAAAAGCGGCGGCAAACAGTCCGCCATCGGCGATTTGTCCTCGACCTTCGAATCAGGCACCCAGGGCGTGAACGCCATAGGATACGACAGGAATGGAGGAACCTCCTACGGAACCTACCAGATCGCGTCCAAGCCCGGCACCATGAAAGGCTTCATCGAATTCCTGCGCGGGCAGGAACCCGCCTGGGCCGAAAAGCTCAAGGCGGCAGGCCCTGCGGACACGGGCTCGACCAAAGGGCGCATGCCCGATGTCTGGCGTGGCATAGCGGCCGAGAACCCGGAAAAATTCGGCCAACTGCAGCGGGACTTCATCGAGGCGAGCCACTACGCTCCCGCCCGTGACAAGATTTTGGCTCGAACCGGCGTGGATATGGACGCCATGCCCGCGGCTGTCCGCGAAGCCCTGTGGAGCACCGCCGTGCAGCACGGTCCGGCAGGGGCGGCCAGAATTTTCAGTCGGGCCATCAAGTCCGTCGGCACGGACCAAAGTGAACAAAAGCTCGCCCAAAAACTCATCGACACGGTCTACGAAAACCGCAAGTCGCAGTTCGGCTCTTCCACGGCCAGCGTGCAGGCCAGCGTGAAAAACCGCATGAACGTCGAAAAGGAGATGGTTCTGGCCATGCTCGGCGACGAAAGTCAGTCCCTGGCCTGATCGCGGCCCGTCTTCTTGGTGAAATACAGGATGTCCTCGCCGGGGGCGTAATAATCGCCGATGCGAGCTTCCTGCTCAAACCCGCAGGACAGATAGAATCTGTGCGTCGGCGCATACTGCTCCCTGGACGAGGTTTCGGCGATGAGCTTGCCGCCGCCCATCCCTTCCAGCCTCTCCTCCACCTCGCAAAGCAGCATTTTCCCCAGCCCCCGTCCGCGCATGGATTCGCGCACCGCCACCCAATAGAGATCGAAGGTGCTGGCGGTGCAGGGTGTCGGGCCGTAGCAGGCATAGCCCAGAACCTGGCCCTGCGGGGATTCGGCGAAGATGAAAAGATATCCGCTCTCTTCCCCCTTGGCCAAATGCTCGGCCACCAGTTCTTCCGCCACATCCACTTCCGCCTCGGAAAAAAAGGCCGTGGAGGTCACGATCTCGCGCACTGCCTGGCGATCACCTTCACGCACCCGGTCCCGGAAGAATATTTCAGACACGGCGTCCTTCCTGTGTTTTTCCCGAACGTTCCAAAGCGTCGAACACGATCTCTCGGACCAGTTCCACGTGATCCAGACCAGCACGCGCGGCAGCGGCAGCGAAACCCGCGTCCGGAGTGATGCAGGGGTTCGGATTGACGTCGATGACGTAGATTTGGCCCGGACCCGCGACCCGAAAATCGATGCGCGCATACCCGGCCAGATTGAACAGCTCCCAGCAGGCCAGTCCGATCCGTCTCATTTCCGAAACCAGATCCTCCTCTCCGCCCAGGTCGAAACTGCGCACCGAGGCGGCGTAGTCCGCGCTGCCCTGGTCCCACTTGGCCGCATAATGCAGGATGGCTGGGCCGGGCATGGCGGAATCGAACACCATTTCGGCCAGAGGCAGGTCGCGCACTCCCCCGCCCGGCTCGGCCAAGAGGGCCAGATTGAATTCCCGGCCCCGCACATACCCCTCGGCCACGCAGTCACCGCCCATGCGCGGCGCGAACTTCCGCATGGCCGCCAGCAGCTCCGCGCCTTCCCGCACCTCCACGACGCAGTCCGGACCCAGTCCCAGGGAGGCGTCCTCGAACCGCGCCTTGATGATATATCTGCCGGGTCCGGGGAAAACACCCCGTTGCAGCTCTCCCATGGTCACCCCGGGAGGAACGGGCAGTCCGGCCGCATGCAGCAGGCGTCTGGCCAGGGCCTTGTCTCCGGCCAGAGCCATGCTGCCCTCGTCCGCGCCGGTAAAGGGAAAACCGGCCTTGCGAAAAAGGGCCGGAGCCAGACAGGCCAGGCTGGCCAGTCCGTGGCAGGACTCGACCAGATTGAAGATGACGCTTGGCCTGCGATGCGCAAGCCCGGCTTCCAGGGCCGACGGGTCGGAGCCGAGAACGTGCTCCGACGTGCGCCAGCCGCACCGGGCCAGGCTCTCCCGCACGTCGCGGGCCTGCGCCGCCGTATCGAGGGCGTCGGGAGAGGCGGCGTCGGGGATGCTTTCACGAACCACGGCCACATGCAAAGCCGTCATGAACGCTTCCCGGGCCGCTTTCCGGCCCTGGCCATGGCCGAGTCCATGATGGACGCGATCAGCTCGTCATAGCCCAACCCGATCTTGCCGCAGAGAATGGGCAGATCCGAACTCTCCGGATTGAGCCCGGCCAGCGGGTTGACCTCGATGAATCGGGCCTGCCCCTGATCGTCGAGGCGCACGTCGATCCGCCCCGCGTCCAGGCATCCCAGGGCCTGCCAGGCGGCTCGCGCCACTTCGGCGGCCTGCGCGGCGCGGTCGTCGTCGGCCAGTTCGTAGAGCGCCCGCTCCCGCCACTCCTGCTTGTTGGCGTAGGTGTAGGCGCAGGCGTCGCCCCGGGCGGTGGAGAGCACCTCCATAACCCCGAGCACCCGGCACTGCGGACCGCTGCCCAAAATGCCCACGGTGAACTCCCGACCCGGCAGAAAGGTCTCCACCAACGCGGGCTGACAAAAGGTTTTGAGGACATGGGCACAGGTGTCGCGCAATGCCCGCCGGTCCTTGACCAATGACTTGTCGCTCACGCCCTTGCTGGACCCTTCGGCCACGGGTTTGACAAAGAGCGGAAAAGGCAGGTCGATGGCGTCCACCTCCTCCACGCCGTTCACGATCCTGAAATCGGCCGTGGGCACGCCGTGCGCCCGCAGCACCGCGTTGGTCCAGCCCTTGTGCAGGGACAGGGCCAGCACTTCGGGTCCGGAAAAGGTGTAGGGAATGTCCCAGGCATCGAGCAGCGCCGGGACCTGAGCCTCCCGGGCCAGGCCGCGCATGCCCTCGGCGAAATTGAAGACCATGTCCCAGCGTCGTCCATCGGACAGGGCCCGCGCGAGCGGCATCACCCCCCCCACCAGCTCCACCTCGTGGCCCCGGGACGCAAGCGCCCTCCGGATGGCCTCGACGGTGACGGGGCTGTCCAGTTCCGCCACCTCGTCCTTGCCGTATCCCCTGTCCAGATAGTCCTGCTGCAGGTCGTAAGTCATGCCAACGAGCACGGGGCCTCCCGCAGACCAGGCTGGTCGGGGTAATGGAAAATCCGGTCCTCGTAATTGCGCAGCACCACCCCCTGTTCGTCGCGGCCCTGGAAATAGCCGGGCTGCAACGGCACCTTGCCCCCGCCGCCGGGCGCGTCGATGACATAGGTCGGGATGCAGTAGCCCGAGGTGTGCCCGCGCAGCCCCTGGATGATGGCAAGCCCGGTGTCCACCGGAGTGCGGAAATGGCTCGAACCGGGAATCGGGTCGCACTGGTACAGATAATACGGGCGCACCCGGTTGCGGACCAGGCCGTGCATGAGCCGCTTCATGGTATTCACGTCGTCGTTGACGCCGGAAAGCAGCACGGTCTGGCTGCCGAGCGGAATGCCCCCGTCGGCCAGCCGGTTGCAGGCCAGGGCCGTGTCCGGGGTGATCTCGTCGGGGTGGGTGAAATGCAGGCTGATGAACAGCGGGTGGTAGCGGCGCAGCATGCGCACCAGCTTGGGCGTGATGCGCTGGGGCAGCACGGCCGGAACCTTGGAGCCGATGCGGATGATCTCCACATGGGAAATGGCGCGCAGCTGGGACAGAAGCCACTCGATCTTCATGGCCGGCAAGGTCAGGGGGTCGCCGCCGGAAAGCAGCACGTCGCGCACCTCGTCGTGCTCGCGGATGTAGTCCAGGGCGGCCTGCCAGCTGCGCATGTCGGAGCGGTGTCCGGCCTTGCCCACCAGGCGCGAGCGCGTGCAGTAGCGGCAATAGGTCGAGCAGAACTCCGTGACCAGAAAGAGCACCCGGTCCGGATAGCGGTGCACGATGCCCGGCACGGGGCTGTGTCCTTCCTCGCCGAGCGGATCGGGGGCCTCGAAAGGCAGGACCAGGGTCTCGCGGACATCGGGCAGGATGCAGCGGCGCAGGGCCGCGCTGCGGGAAGCGACCCACAGGTAGTACGGCGTGGCCGCGGCGGGCAGACGGCGTCCGCGTTTCTCCTCCGCAGGGACGTCCACGCCGAGAATCCCGGCCATGGCCTGGGCCGACGTCACGCGGTGCCTGAGCTGCCAGCGCCAGCTGTCCCAGTCCTTTTGCGTGGCGCCGGGAAAATGGGTGTTCATGAAATTTTTGCGATGGGCCCAGATGCTGAGCTCATGGTCTTGGGAAAAGGAGGGTAATGAGGGGGGTTCGGCCAGCTCCGGGCCCAATTCTGTAGGCTGTGTCGCGACAATTTCGACAACGTCCATGGTTTCCTCTGCGCACGTAAAAGTATTCAAAAATTGAAAACGCGCCTATCCAAAACAACATACTGAGATAATTATATATTACTGACAACAGCCCAACATGCGCGCCCGCTCTTGAAGTCGGATCAAAACGCATGTCCGCTGATGCGACGGCTCATATTCCTTTCCCAATTCCTTGTCATCAGATTGGAGGGCTCAACAGCGCAAATTTTTTGAAATTTCGCGGATTATTTTGGAAGCGGCGCGACAGGGCGGAGCACGGCGTGAAAATGCCTGGCCGATCAATCCGCCTGGTGAAAAGAAAGGAGTGAAAAACGGAGCCTATTCGGGCTTTGAGGACACGAGGCGCTTGTAGGTCTCAAGCAGTTCCACGAAGGCGTCATGGTCCCCGCCCTTGTCCGGGTGCATGGACATGGCCTTCTTGCGGAAGACGCGCGCGAACTCGCGTCGGGTCATGCTTCTGATCTCGGACATGCCCATGCCGAAGAGTTCGCGCACCCGCTCCGGGGCGACGGGTTTGGGGCGCGGCCGGTGACGGCGGAAGTCGTTCATGAAATCGTGAAAGATGCGTTCGAAGCCGCCATCCGAAGCGAAATCGAAGTCGAAATGCAGGCACGCGTAGCGCCGCAGATACGCGTCAGCGCCCTGGGGCAGGCCGAAGCCGAAGGCCGCGTCGTCATGCAGACGGCAGAATTCGTGCATGAACGCCTCGTCCAGCCGTTCCCGGTCCTGGGCTTCGGGCATGGTTCGGGCCGTGAGATTGGCGAAATGGCGTTGCAGATCGAGCGCTGCGTAGACATAGCGGCGCGCTTCGTCACCGGGCAGGGAACGTTCCATGCGCAAAAAAAGCTGCTCCAGCTCGTCGCGGCTCTTGCCCAAAAGGCGCAGAAAAAGCTTGGGGCTGACCTCGTCGATGCGGCTCAGGTTCACTTCTCCCGAACGCAGGTAGGCCATGCGCCTGCGGTCGAAGGGATGCAGGAGGCGGACGGTGTCCTCCTGCACGCGGGTCGGCACCGTCCGCCTCCACGCGCCGCCCCGGCCCGCGCGACCCGTGAAACCCGCAGGCGCGAACGGGCCAAAGGCCTCGTCCAGGGCGTCCATGTCCAGGTCCAGATGGGCCAGGCGCTCAAGCAGGCTCTCGGCGTAGGATATGCCGAAGCGGTCGAAACGGACCACGCGCCCGGGGTCGGCGCCCAGATCCGCCAGCGTCTCGAACCCGAGCCCGCCGGCAAGGGGCGCCGTGCGCCGCAGTTCATAGCGCACGCCCCGCCCTTCCCTGAGCACCGCCACGTACATGTCAGCCCACCACCCGCCAGTCCAGGGTCTGTCCGGCCAGATACGGCACGACGCAGCCGATGCTCTGCGGCACGGTCCAGGCCCTGCGCTCAAGCCGCACGTCCCTGTCCATGGGAGTCAGGCCGTAGGCCGCGCAGGCCCGGTCCGAGACAAAGGCCTGAAGCCTGTCCAGGGCGTCCAGTTCCTCGAAGAGCCCGGCCAGGGCGGGCAGGGCCACGGGCGCGGAAAAAATCCCGGCCGCGCAGCCCGGCGCTTCCTTGGCCGAAACCGGATGCGGAGCCGTGTCGCTGCCGAAGAACGCCCGGGGGTGGTCAAGGGCCGCCCGGCGCAGGGCGTCGCGGTCTTCGGGTCGCTTGGCCACGGGCTTGCAGAAAAGATGCGGGCGCATCAGTCCGCCGAGCACGTCGTCGAGGGTGATGAGCAGATGATGCAGGGTGATGGTGGCGAAAAGGTTCTCGAAACGGTCCAAAAGCTTTACCCCGGCCTCGGTGGTGACATGTTCGAGGACGATGCGCAGGCGCGGGAATGCCTTCGCCCATTCCTGGACCACGGGCAGAAAGGCCGCTTCGCGGTCCATGACGAACCCGCAGCCCTCCCCGTGGATGAGCAGCGGGATGCCCAGCTCCTCCATGATGGCCAGGGTGGCGCCGGCCTGCCTCATGTCGGCCAGGCCGGCCTCGGAGTTGGTCGTCATTCCGGCGGGATAGAGCTTGAGCCCGATGATGTGCGGCCTGGCGGCCAGCAGTTCTTCCCTGGTATAGGCCCGGAAGAAAAGAGTCATGAGCGGGGTCAAGGATTCTCCGGTGACGCGAAGTATTTCCTGCCGATAGTCCAAGACCTGCGCAAGGCTGGTCACGGGCGGGGTCAGGTTGGGCATGACCACCGCGGCGGCGAAGTCCCGGGCCGTGTGCGGCGCGACCAGGGCCAGCGTCTCGCCCTGACGCAGATGGACATGCATGTCCATGGGGGAATGCAGAATCAGCATAAAACCTCCAGGAAACACTCTTATATCAGGAAAGAAGATAGGCAAGTCCGGCGTAGCGGGCCAGCTTGCCCAGAGCTACCGGAGGAATGAATCGCCGCAAGGACAGTCCGAAGAGGCCGGCCACGGCGCAAAGCGGATCGCCGAGTACGGGAGTCCAGGCCAGGAGCAGGCTCCACGGTCCGTAACGGGCGAAAATGCGCAGCGCCCGCTCCCGCTGCCGCGCGGAGAGTCCCAGCAGGCGGGTCAGAAACGGCTCGCTGCCCCACCGCCCCACGCCCCAGGTGGCCACGGCTCCCAAGGTGTTGCCCACCGTGGCCACCGCCACGCAGGCGTACGGATCAAGGCCGGCCAGAATCAAGCCTCCCAGCGCGGCCTCGGAAACCACGGGCAGAAACGTGGCGGCCAGGAAGGACAGCACAAAAAGCCCGTACAGCCCGTATCCAAGCAGCAGCTCTTCCATGTCAGGACGTGAACAGGAAGGCGTTGGGGGTGGATGCGACGGCAGGCCTTTTTCCCAAAATCCGCTCCGCGCTTCGCGTCATCTCCTCCCGGGTCGTCCCGCGCGCCAGCTCCGGCCACAGGCTGTGTCCATAGACGAAATTGGCGGCCAGATAGGGGAGATATTTCTTGTACATCTTGATGGCCCTAGCCTGCTCGAAATGCCTCCAAATGGCGTCGATCATTTCCAGCGCGGTGCGCCGGAAGATATCCTCGTCCGGCTCGAAACCAAGCGCCAGCTGGGCGAAAATCCAGGGTCGGGCGATGGCCATGCGCCCGATGGACACCCCGGCGCAGCCCGTCTCCTCCATCATCCGCACGCAATCGGCGGCGCAAAAGGCGTTGCCGTTGCCGAGCACGGGAATGGACACGGCCTCGGCCACGAGGCGGATATGTTCCCGTTTGGGCGGACGCGATCTGCGATCCGGGGCGACGCGCGGATGAAAGGTCAAAAGGTCCGCCCCCGCGTCCTCGAAACGCCTGGCCAGATCCACGGCCGGATTCGGTGAATTCTCCCAGCCGCTGCGGAACTTGACCATGACCGGACAGCGCACGGCCCGGCGCACGGCCCGCACGATGGCCACGGCGCGCTCAGGGTCTTTGAGCAGCGCCGCCCCATAGCCCTTCTTGCAGATGGCGGCCACGGAGCAGCCCATGTTGATGTCAACGCCCATGAGCCCTTCGGCCTCGATGCGCCGGGCCGCCGCGGCCATGGCTTCAGGCTCGCCCCCGAAAATCTGGCAGACCAGGCTTGCCGCCTCCTCGTCGCGCCAGCGGAACACGGGAGAATGATGACGGCTCTCCTGCGGCACGGCGCGGGCGTTGCACATCTCCGTGACCATGAACCCGAATCCCCCGAAGCGGCCCAGCACTTCGCGATACGCCACATGCCCCAGTCCGGCCATGGGCGCGAGCACAAGGCGCGAGGGCAAAGTCAGGCCGCCCACGCTCAGGGGCGTCGAAAAAAGAGGGGTCTCATGCATGGGCAGGGCTCCACGAAATCCGAAAAGGACGTGAAAACTTGAAAAAGCGCCCTCCCGCCGGAAAGAGCGCTTGCGTGCGAGAGGAAGACGACAGGATCAGGACAGCAGGAAATCCCGGACGACCACCGCTCCGGTGACCATCTGAACCAGGGCTAGCACCACGGCCACCGCATTGAACACCCCGTGCACCAGGGGCAGATAGCGACGTTCCATCCGCTTGCGGTCCATGATGATGCCCGTGATGTATCCGGCGGCGATGCAGGGCATCATCAATTGCCCGACCCAGTAATGATTTCCGGTAACGCCGTTGTGCCCCCATTCCTTGCTCACCGCGTACTGGCCCAGAACCAGGCCGCTCATCCACAGGATATGCGTGTACTTGCCGAGTTTGACATGCTCGGCCCACATGAACTTGCCCTTTTTTCCCAGGTGGTTGGCCTGAAAACGGGGCCAGCCGAGGGACAGGACGTAAAGGGCCAGGAAGGTGGCCCCGAGTTGGAGCAAGGGATGAATCCAGAGCATTGAGCACTCCTTGGAATGGCTGCTTGTGGGCAAAAAAGTGTATTCACGACAAAAAGGCTGGAGAGTGCATAGATGAGGGGGGCGAAATTGACAAGCGCGCCGGGCCTCCGTCGACCAGACCCGTCAGTCCCTGACCTCGGTCCCGCTTCCCGTGCGCCGGGCGAACCACGCCCGCGCGCCGTCCTGCAGCGAGCAGAGCACAGGCACCACGACCAGGGTCAGCAGCGTGGCCGCCAAAAGCCCGAAGATGACCGCCACGGCCATGGGCCCCCACCACTGCGCGGACTCAGACTCGGTGACGAGTTGCATTCTGAAGAAATCGAAGCTGATGCCCAGCGCCATGGGCAGAAGGCCCAGAATGGTCGTCACGGCGGTGAGCAGCACGGGCCGGAAGCGAGTCAGCCCGGCCGCCAGCAGGGCCTCGCGCGTGCGCATCCCCGACTTCTTGAGCTGCTCGAAATAGTCGATGAGCACGATGGCGTTGTTCACGACCACTCCGGCCAGGGAAATGATGCCCACCCCGGTCATGATGATGCCGAACGCCGTGCCGGTGATGAGCAGGCCCGCGAACACCCCGATGAAGGACAGCGCCACCGAGGTCAGCACGATAAGCGGAGTGCCCAGGGAATTGAACTGCGCCACCAGCACCATGAAGATGAGAAAGATGGCCGCGACAAAGGCTTCGCTCAAGAACTCCTGCGCCTTGCGCTGCTCTTCCTGCTCACCGGCAAAGGCATAGGAGTACCCGCGCGGCCAGGGCATGCCTTTGAGCTTGGCGTCCAGTTCGCGGATGATGTCGTTGGCCAGGCGGCCGCTGACATCGGAGGAGACCGTGACCACCCGTTTCTGGTCCTTGTGGTTGATGGCCCCGAGACCGCTGGCCAGCTCCACCCGGGCCAGAGTGGTCAGGGGCACGGGCTCGCCGTTCGGCCCAGAAACCGTGATGCGCCGCAGGGACTCCACCGAATCCCTGTCCTTGCGCGGCAGCTTGGCGACAATGTCGTATTCATCCTTGCCCTCGCGGTACACCCCGACCTTGGCGCCGTTGACGGCCGCCTTCACGGTATAGGCCACGGTGTAGGCGTCCAGGCCAAGCAGCGCGGACTTTTCCTTGTCCACCCGGACCTGGATCTCCGGCTTGCCGGTGACCAGATTGTCCTTCATGTCGACGATGCCGGGAATGTCGCGCATGAGCGTGCGAACCCGCTCCACCATCCCGGCCAGCACCACCATGTCTTCGCCGTAAATCTCCAGGCTGACCGGATCGCCGGTGGGCGGACCGTCCTCTTCCTTTTCCACCCGCAGCTCGGCTCCGGTGATCAGGGCCGCAAGCCTGTCCCGCACCTCGGTGATGATTTCCGAAGAATGGCGCTCGCGCTCGGCGATGGGCTTGAAGTCAAGGGTCACGGAGCCCAGGTGGGTCCCGCTCCCGCCCCCGCCGAAATTACCGCCCGTGGCCGCACCCGTGCCGCCGATGACGTAGCGCACGTCCTCGTACTCGGAACAGACATCCTCGATGACCCGGACAAGGCGATCCGTGGCGTCAAGGTTCGTGCCCACGGGCAGCTTGACGTTGGCATAGGCCCGTTTGGGCTCGGTCTCCGGAAAAAATTCCACGCCCTTGCCGAACGTGGCGAAGGCCAGGGCCGAACCGAAAAACATGACTGCGCAAACCAGGAGCACCAGCGCCCTGTGGTCGAGGGACCAATTCAGAAGCCGGATGTACGCGCGCTTGGATCTGGAGCTCGCGACATTGCCGTCGTCGGCGAAACGCGGAGCGGAAGCGGTCTGATAGCGTGCGGACAGGACCGGATTGACCACCAGGGCCACGAAAAGCGACCCGGCCAGCGCCAGGATGACGGTCTTGGGCAGGAAGGCCATGAACTCGCCCATGATGCCCGGCCAGAAAATCATGGGAAAAAACGCGCCCACGGTGGTCAGGGTCGAGGTGATGACCGGCCAGGCCACTTCGCTGGTCCCGTCAAGGGCGGCCTGGAAGCGATCCTTGCCCTCCTGCATGTGGCGGTAGATGTTCTCCACGATGACGATGCCGTTGTCGACCAGCATGCCCAGCGCCAGGATGAGGGAAAAAAGGACGACCATGTTCAGGGTGATGTCCAGCAGGCGCAAGAGGGCGAAGGTGATGAGCATGGACAGGGGGATGGCCACGGACACGAACACGGCGGAGCGTCCGCCGATGAAGATGAGCACCACGCAGAGCACCAGGATGAGGCCGGTCAGGATGTTGTTCTCCAGGTCGGAGACCATGGCGCGGATGTCCTCGGCCATGTCCGCGGTCAGGCTGATGGCGAGGGTGGGCGGCAGCAGGGGGCGCATCTCCTCCACCACGGCGGCGATGCGGTCGTTGATCTCGATGATGTTCTCGCCGCTGCGCTTGATCACTTGCAGGGTCACGGCGTTTTCGCCGTTCAAGCGGCTCAGGCTTGCAGGATCCTTGTAGTGGTCCCGGATGGCGGCCACGTCGCGCAGATAGACGGGCTTGCCGTCACGCACGAAGGCCACGATGGAGTCGATCTCCGCCGGACTGCGAAAATCCTCGGGCACGCGCACCTGATAGCGCATGTCGCCGATGTCCATGGAGCCGCCGGGCATGTTCACGTTACCCCGCTCCACCGCCTGGAGCATGGACGTGAACGGCACCCTGTACGCGCCCACGCGGTCCAGATCGAACTCCACGTGGATTTCCCGTTCAAGCCCGCCGATGATGCGGGCGTCGAGCACCCCGGAAATCGATTCGAAACGGTCTTCCAGATCCTCGGCGAAGACCTTGAGGCGCTTCAGGCTGAAAGGCCCCGACAGGACGACCTGGATGATGGGCATGTCGGAAAAGTTCATCTCCGCGACCAGGGGATCGTCCTCCAGATCCGAGGGCAGGTCGCCCGAGGCCTGGTCGACCTTGTCCCGGACCTTCTGCAGTGCGTCGTCGATGTCTATGCTCGGCAGGAACTTGATGGCGATGGTCGACGCCCCGTCATCGGACTGCGAAGTCAGCTCCTCCACGCCCTCCAGCCCTTTGAGCTTGCGCTCCAGAGGGATGGTCACGAGCTTTTCCATGTCCTCCGGGGCCACGCCCTCGTAGGTGGTGGTCACGAAAATGTAGGGAATCTGGATGTCGGGCGCGGCCTCGCGCGGAAGCTTGGCGTAACTGTACAGTCCGGCCACGATGATCAGCAGCAGGGCGACCATGACCAGCGGTTGCCGCCGCTGGGCGCCTTCGTTCACGATCATCGCACGTTCACCCTGGTGCCGTCCTCGACTTCCGCATGCCCGGCCACGATCAGCCTGTCGCCGGGCTCGAGGCCTTCAAGCACCTGCACGCGGTCACCCTCGATGACTCCGAGGGCGACAGTGCGGGCAAAGGCCGTTCCGTCCCGTTCCACGAAAACGATCCGCTCCCCGCCCTTGTCCTGCACGGTGAAGAGCGGCGCGGTCACCGCGCCCTCGATCAGCCGGCGCAGGAACGCCCCGCGCGCGATCATGCCGGGCCGTATATGGCCGTCCGCGTTGTCCACCACCACGCGGACCTGAAACGTGCGCGTCGCGGGGTCGGCCTTCCAGGCCACGAAATCGATCCTCCCCGCCCACCGTCTTTCGGGATAGGCGTCTACATGCACCGTCACGTCCTGCCCCTGGGCCAGAAAGCGCACGTCCCCCTCCGGCACGTCGAAGTTGACGCGCATGGTCGCCGCGTCGACGATATCCGCCACGGGATCGCCCTCGCCCACGAATTCCCCGGGATCGACGTGAAGGGCATTGACCACTCCGTCCAGGGTCGAGGTGACGGTGCCATGGTCGTAGTCCACCTCGGCCTCGCGCAGACGCGTCCGCGCCGAAGTCAGCTCGTTGCGCGCCTGATCAAGCTCTTCTTTGGCCAAGACGCCCCTGGCATAGAGGTCGCTCCTGCGGCGCACCTGATCCTCGGCCAGGCCCAGGTTCGCCCGCGCCCGGTCCAGGGCGGCCCCGAGAGCCGTAAGGTCGATGCGGGCGATGGGTTGGCCCGCGCGGACGACGTCCCCCTCGGTCACACCGGCCCACTCGACCACCCCGCCCCGCTGCGCGGCCAGACGTACGTCATGCAGAGCCTGCGTCTGCCCGGGCAGAACCAGCACGTCGCGCATGGTCACGGACGCGACCTCCTCGACCTTGACGTCGACCACGTGAACGGATGCTCCGGGGACCGGCGTTTCGAGGGCAGGAGAATCCGAAGGCGAGTCGGAGCAGGCTGCGAAAACAAGGCATGTGCAAAGAGCCACGGCGAAACGGAATATCATATTTCTCCCATGAACCATATCCATATCTCTACTCAAACACTCCACGACCCTCACGGCAAGGGACTGGCAAGATTCGACCGCAAGGCCGCCAAAATCTCCCCCAAAAAAGCAGCCCCACGGTCCTGGGGGTAAGGGGCAGGGAAGGTTCGAGTGCAAGGAGCGCGAGAAAAACCGGAGCCGAAGTGTAGCCGACTACATGAGACTCCGTTTTTTCTCGCGGCGACGCAGCAATCGGACCTTCCCAGCCCCTTACCGACCGTAGAGGTCTTCGAAGCGGACGATATCGTCTTCCCCGAGATAGCTTCCCACCTGCACCTCGATGAGCTCCAGCGGGATCTTGCCCGGATTGGCCAGGCGGTGCACCGCGCCGAGCGGCAGGTACACGGATTCGTTCTCGCGCAGCAGGATGTCCTCGCTGTCCCGGGTCACCACCGCGGTGCCCTGGACCACGACCCAGTGCTCGGCGCGGTGGAAATGCTTTTGCAACGACAAGACCTGTCCCGGCGTGACCACGATGCGCTTGACCTGGTAGCGCGCGCCGTCGCCGATGGACTCGTAGTGGCCCCAGGGACGGAAGACCTTCTTGTGGGACACGGCCTCGATGCGGTTCTCGGCCTTGAGCTTGTCCACGATCTTCTTGACTTCCTGCACCCGGTCGCGCGGGGAGATCAGCACCGCGTCGGAGGTCTCGACCACGACGTGATTCTCAAGCCCCACGGCGGCCAAAAGGCGCGTCTCGGCGTGGAGGTAGGAATCGCGCACGTCGCAGAGCACCACATCCCCCCTGGTCACGTTGCCGCTTTCATCCTTGTCTCCGGCCTGCCACAGGGCGTCCCAGGATCCCAGGTCGTTCCAGCCGCAGGACAGGGGCACCATGACGCCCCGCTCCGTCTGTTCCATGACAGCGTAGTCCACGGAGTCCTCGGGGCAGGCGGCGAAGGCGTCGCGGTCCAGGCGCAGAAAATCCAGATCCCTTCCGGCCTGTTCCAGGGCCTTGCGGCACGACTCCACGATGGCCGGGGCGAAGCGTTCCAGCTCAGTCAGCGCGGCGCGCGCCCGGAACACGAACATGCCCGAATTCCAGAAATACTGACCCGAGGCGACATAGCCCTCGGCCGTCGCCAGATCGGGCTTTTCCACGAAGCGCTCTATGACGCGGGCCGTCGAGCCTTCCAGGGCCGGACCCTGCAGAATGTACCCGTAGCCGGTCTCGGGAGCCGTGGGAACGATGCCGAAGGTGACCAGATGATCCGTGGCCGCGTGGGCCACGGCCTGGCGCACGGCAGCGTGAAACTGCGCCGGGTCGGCGATGAGATGGTCCGCGGGCAGGACGAGGAGCACCGCCTCCGGGTCCGCGACCAGGGCCTGCAGGGCCGCGATGGCCACGGCCGGGGCGGTGTTCCTGCCCACGGGTTCCAGAATGATCGCGGCCGGTGACACGCCCATGGCCCGCATCTGCTCGGCGATGATGAAGCGGTGCTCTTCGTTGCAGATGATGATGGGGTCGGTGACCCCGTCCAGGCCCTGCAAGCGCAGGAGGGTGTTCTGGACCAGAGTGCGGTCGTCGATGAGCGGCAGCAGCTGCTTGGGGTAGAGTTTACGGGACAGGGGCCACAGTCTCGTGCCGGACCCTCCGGCCAAAATGACGGGGATGATCATGTTCCACTCCAGGAAGAGAAATAGTGAATGCATCAGGACCCGGCTTATCTACCGTGGATGATGACAAAATCAAATGGCAATTTCGCGGCGCGGCGCGCTTTGGGGCGCGGCGTGCGGGAGCTGTCCGTTCCGGCCCGGCACGGCCCGCCAAGGGGTCTGGATTTATGAATGTCTTTGCCGTACAGGTGGGACACCAGAGTCAATTACGAGACAATACGAGGCGGGATGATGACCAGACAAGTGATCAATATCTTTCCGGATGAACTCGAAGAGTTCAGATCCAAGACCAGGGAGCGCGACTACCTTCTGATCGATGTGCGCCAGCCTGGGGAATTCGCCGAAGGTCACATTCCCGGCGCCCAGCTCGTGCCCCTGCCCGAAATAGAAAGCCGCATGGCGGAGCTGGACGGGGAGAAAAACCTGATCCTGTACTGCCGAACCGGCGGCAGGTCCGCCGTGGCCGCGGCCCTGATCAAGGACGCAGGCCCCAGGCAGGGGGTGCTCTACAATCTCGTCGGCGGCATCGCCGGTTGGGAAGGCAAGGGTTTGAAGGACATCCCGCATCTGGAACTCTTTCCCCGGGATATGGCCTTGAATCAGACCCTGTACCGGGCCATGAACATGGAAAAAGGGGCCTGGATATTCTACACGGATCTCGCCAGGGAATACCAGGGCACGGAACTCGGGGACATGGTCCAGGACCTTGGAGGCATGGAGGAGGTCCATGCCCGCAGCATCTTCGCATACTGGAAGAAGAACAGCCCCACGCCCGTCGCCGACAGCTTCGAGGACACGTTCGAACGCCTGGACGGGCGGATCATGGAAGGCGGCAAGCCCATCTCGGCCTGGCTGGCCCGCCTGGGCAAGGACCCGCAAGACCGCATGCTGCGGCTGCTGGAGCTGGCCTGCGAAATAGAGTACTACGCCTACGACCTGTACCGCGGTCTGGCCAAGCGCGACCGCGACGCCGAGGCGGTGCAGGCCTATCTGCTGCTGGCCGAACAGGAAAAGGCCCATGTCCGCGTCATCACCAAGGCCCTGAACCGGTTCTTTGGTGATTAAGGTTTTCCTGAGGCAGGCCCAGGACTACACCCAGGCCGCGAACCTGGTCCCGGAACTGCTGGACTGCGTACTGCCGGACGTTTCCGGCTCCCGACTGCTGATAAAACCCAATTTCGTGGCCCTGCGCGGCGCGCACCTGTGCTGCACCCACCCCGCCGTCATCGCGGCCGTCGCCCGGCATTGCCTGGAGCGGGGCGCGCGCGTCATTGTCGGGGATTCCCCCGCCTTCGGCACGGCCCAGGCCATCGCCCAGGCCATCGGATTGCCCCCGCTGCTGCGCCCTCTCGGCGTGGAGATCGTCACCCTCGGGACAGGAGTGAAGGCCACGAGCGCGGGCGTGCCCGTGCGGGTCGCGGCCGAGGCCCTGGACGCCGACCTCATCGTCAACCTCCCCAAATTCAAGGCCCACTCGCAGATGCGCTTCAGCGGCGCGGTGAAGAACCTGTTCGGATGCGTGACCGGGGTGCGCAAGGCCTGGCTGCACGCCCGCCATGGCGACAAAAAGGACCGCTTCGCGGCCATGATCTGCGGGCTGATGGAAGTGCTGCCGCCCACGGTCAGCCTGATGGACGCGGTGGAGGCCATGCACCGCACCGGCCCCATCGCCGGAGACCCCTTTCCGCTTGGGCTGCTGGGGGCCTGCGCCAATCCCGTGGCCATGGACACGGCGGCGGCCATGATTCTTGGGGCTCGCGCAGAACACTTTCCCATCTGGCGGCATTGCCTGGACAAGGGCCTTTCCGGATCGGACGCGCGGGAAGTGGAATACCCTCTGGACGGACCCGAAAATTTCGACGCGACGGGATTCATGCTCCCGGCGTCTCTCAAGCCGGAATCGTTCCGGCCGGACATCCTGCTCAAAAGCCTGGTCAAGCGCATGTGGATGGGACGGCACCGGCGCTGACCTGGCCATGGCGCGGCCACTGAACACACAAGGACATCGCACATGCTCATGCAACGCTGGAAATGGATCATCACCGGAGGGGTGCAAGGGGTGGGCTTTCGCCCCTTCGTCTACAAGGCCGCCCTGCACGCACGGGTCACGGGGCGGGTCCTGAACACCCCCGAAGGCGTGCTCATCGAAGTCCAGGGCGCGCCGGAACAGTTGGGCCTCTTCGAAGAAACGTTTCAAGCCACCATTCCGCCCCTGGCCCGCATCGTGACCTGGGACCGGGAAAATCTCGATCCTCTGCCCGGCGAAGACGCCTTCCAAATCCTCAAGAGCGCGGGAGGACATGGACACCAGGTGCTCATCAGCCCCGACGTGGCCACCTGCGACGACTGCATCGCGGACATGCGCGACCCCGAAAACCGCAGGCACCGCTACGCCTTCACCAACTGCACCAACTGCGGACCGCGCTACACCATCACCCGCTCCATTCCCTACGACCGCGCCACCACATCCATGGCCTGCTTTCCGCTCTGCCCGGACTGCCGGGAAGAATACGAGAATCCCCTGGACCGGCGTTTTCACGCCCAGCCCAACGCATGCCCCACGTGCGGCCCGAAGCTGTGGCTGACGGACAACAGCGGCCGGACGTTGTGCGAAAATGACGACGCCATCCGCAGCACAGCCGAACTGCTCATGGAGGGCCGACTGGTGGCCATGAAGGGTCTCGGAGGCTTTCATCTGGTCTGCGACGCCCGCGGCCAGGAGGCGGTGCAAAAGCTGCGCGACCGCAAGAACAGGCAGGACAAGCCCCTGGCCATCATGGTCCGCGACCTGGACGCGGCGCGAGCCCTCTGCGTCCTGAGCGAGGCCGAGGAGGAACTGCTGTCCGGCAGGCAGAGGCCCATCGTGCTCGTCCGGGCACGCCCGGACACGGGCCTCGCGCCGGGGCTGTCTCCGGACACCGCCTTTCTGGGCGTGATGCTGCCCTACACGCCGTTGCACCACGTGCTTTTCGACGACCTGGAGCGCCACGGGGCCAGGCCGACGGCCCTGGTCATGACCTCCGGCAATCTGAGCTCCGAGCCCATCTGCCTGGGCAACCGCGAGGCGCTGCGCCGGCTGGGGGGCATCGCGGAGAATTTTCTGCTGCACAACCGCGACATCCTGATCCGCTGCGACGACTCCGTGCTGCGCGTGGTGAACGAAAGGCCCCAATTCATCCGCAGGGCGCGCGGCTACACCCCCGCCCCCATCGACCTGGCCCTGGACGGCCCAGTGGTTCTCGGAGTCGGCCCCCTGCTCAAGAACACGCTCTGCCTGACCAAGGGGAGGCAGGCCTTTGTCTCGCAACATATCGGCGATTTGGAGCACCTGGAGGCCTACGGCTTTTTTCGCGAAATCCAGGCTCATCTCCAGGACATCCTGCAGGTCACTCCCGAAGCCGTGGTTCACGACCTGCATCCTGATTTCCTGAGCACGGCCTTCGCCCGCGAGTCCGGCCTGCCCTGCCTGCCGCTTCAGCACCATTTCGCGCACATCCATGCGGTCCTGGCCGAAAACAGGCATCTTGGCCCGGCCATCGGCCTGGCCCTGGACGGCGTGGGTCTGGGCGACGACGGCACCCTGTGGGGCGGCGAGGCGCTGCTGGTGGACACCCAGGACCTCCGGCACCAGAGGCTGGCCCGCTTTTCACAGGTCATGCTGCCCGGTGGGGACGCGGCCACGCGCGAGCCCTGGCGGCTGGCGCGGGCCTTTCTGCACGCCCTTGGCGTCCATTCCCCCGATGGCACGCCGTGGCCATGGCTCGCGGACTTCGCCGCCGCCGACACGGTGGTCGGGCAGGTGCTCGACCGGCGCCTCAATGCCCCCCTGTCCTCCAGCTGCGGACGGCTTTTCGACGCGGTCTCGGCCATGCTTGGCCTGTGCGCGCGCATCTCCTACGAAGGCCAGGCCGCGATCCGGCTCGAAGCCGTACAAGACATGAATGAAAAAGGTGTTTATACCTGTCCCATTATCGAATATGATCAGATAGCGGAACTCGACACCTTGACGTTGTTCGCGCAGGTCCACGCCCAGTGGCGCGACGGAGAAAGCGCGGCCAGGATCAGCAGGCGTTTCCACTTGGGCCTCATGGACGGCCTGACCAGACTTTGCCTCCTGCTGGCCGAAAAGTGCTCCTGCCGCGCGGTGGCCTTGAGCGGCGGGGTGATGCAGAACCTGACCCTGGCCTCCGCGCTGCCCAAAGCCCTGGCCGACCACGGACTGACCGTGCTGACCCACCGGGACCTGCCGCCCAACGACGCCTGCATCTCGCTTGGCCAGGCCGCCTACGGACGCCTGGTCCTGAAACCCTAACAGGAGCGCATCCCGTGGAAGTACTCGCCCGCATCAAAGCAATCCTGAGCATGCTGTGGAAAATCCTGACCACCGCCAGAAACGTGCTGGCCAACGTTTTCTTCCTGATCGTGGTCGTCATTCTTGCCGGAGCTTTTTTCTCGGACACGGAAGAGACCCTGCACCAAAACTCCGTCCTGGTCGTCAATCCCGCCGGAGCCCTGGTCGAACAGGCCAGCGCCCCGGAACCGGCCGCGATTTTACTCAAGAAAATGGGCCGGGAAACGGCCAAACCGAACGAGACCAAGACCCAGGACGTCATCGACGCCATCCGCAGGGCCGCCACGGATTCCAAGATCCTGGCCATGGTCATCGACCCCCGCGACCTTCAGGGCTGCGACACCACCAAGATTCTCGACATCGGCAAGGCCATCCTGGACTTCAAGGAGACGGGCAAGCCCGTGCTGGCGCATTCCATGGTCTACACCCAGGGCCAGTACCTGCTGGCGTCCTATGCCGACACGGTCTCGGTCAATCCGCTGGGCGGGGTGCTGATCACGGGGTTCGGCATGTACCAGACCTATTTCAAGGGCCTGCTGGACAAGACGCGCATCAATTTCCACGTTTTCCGCGTGGGCGACTACAAGACAGCCGTGGAACCCTTTGTGCGCGAATCCATGTCCGACGAGGCGCGTGAAGCCGGACGAGAGTGGCTTGGCGGACTGTGGCAGACCTATCTGGCCGAGGCCTCCAAGAACCGCAGCGTGTCCCCCGAAGACATCACGGCCTACATCGAGAACATCGACACCCGCCTCGACGCCGTGGGCGGCGATGCGGCGCGGCTGGCCGTGACCACCAAGCTCGTGGACGAGATCAAGACATCCACCCAATTCGACCAGCTGCTGGCCGGCAAGACCGGAAAGAAGATCGACGATCTGCGCCGGGTCGACTTTCAGGACTATCTGGCCATGTCCCGGACCGCGCCCCAGGCCGGCAAGGAGACCATCGCCATCATCCGGGCCAGGGGAGCCATCCTGCCCGGCAAGCAGCCGGAAAACATGACCGGAAGCGAATCCATCGCCGAACTCTTCCAGAAGGCGCGTCAGGACCCCACCGTCCTGGCCGTGGTGCTGCGCCTGGACAGCCCCGGCGGCAGCGCGGCGGCATCCGAGGAGATCCATCAGGAGATCGCCCGCACCCAGGAAGCGGGCAAGCCCGTGGTCGTCTCCATGGGCAGCGTGGCCGCCTCCGGAGCGTACTGGATTGCGGCCGGGGCCAACCGCATAGTGGCCGCGCCGACCACCCTGACCGGCTCCATCGGCATCTTCGCGGCCTTCCCCACTTTCGAGAACACGGCCATGGACCTGGGCGTGACCACCGACGGCTTCGGAACCACGCCCCTGGCCGACCTGGGCAATCCGCTGCGCCCCCTGTCCGCCCAGAGCGAACGGGCCATCGGGCAGTTGCTGCGCTTCGGCTACGACCTCTTCATCACCCGCGTGGCCAACGGCCGCAGAATGGCCCCGGACGAAGTCGAAACTTCCGCCCAGGGCCGGGTCTTCCTGGGCCAGGAAGCCCTCGACCGCAAGCTTGTCGACCAGGTCGGGGATCTGGACGACGCCTTGAAAACCGCCGCCAGCCTGGCCGGGCTGACCGTGGTCAACAGCAAGGAGCTGCGGCGCGAGCCATCGTCCCACGAAAAACTCCTCCAGGCCGTGTTTTCGTCGGCCCAGACCCTGTTCACCCCGCAGTCCCCGGCCATCTCCAGACTCCTTGGCATGGTCGAGACCCAGGCCCGCGTGCTGGGCAGCTTTGCCGACCCGAATCACATCTACGCCCGCAGCCTGGAGTGCGAAGCGTCCCTCTTCTGATCCCAGCCCCCCGCCCGGCGCCGGTCGCCGGGCGGGGCCCATCTTTTTGCGCCTTGCCAACCCCCCTGCTTGTGTTTAAAAATCACGTTTTTGCCTGACACGCCTGTCCCATTGTCAAACCACAGCGGCCGCCCGCCGGCCTCACATATGGAATCGTCATGCCTCAAAAAGGACCACATATCTCCCTCGCCCCCGAACGCCTGGTCAAACGCGTTCTGGGCCTGCCCCTGGAAGAGTTCCAGACCTGGCCCGAATATCTGCAGCAACTGGCCCTGGGCCTGGCCGAAGAACTGTTCATCATCCGCTACAACCCCTTCATTCCGGCCAAGGACGTGCGCAAAAGCGTCGACGCCCAGTTGCAGGCCGAACGCGCGGCCCTGTCTCCGGAATATTACCGCGAACTGTCCGGATGTCTGGAACGGTTCTGGGACAGTTTCGAGGCCGACCAGAAATTCAAGACCACGCTGATCTCCCGTCTGTCCTCCATCATGGGCAAGGAGCAGATCGTCTCGGCCTCCAACAATCTCATCGAGTGCTCCACCGACGCCACCGACCTGCGCATGGAACTTCCCGCCCTGGTGGTCTTTCCGGAGAACACGACGCAGATCCAGGGCATCATCCGCCTGGCCAACGAAATGGGCTTTCCCATCGTGCCCCGTGGCGGCGGCTCCGGCCTGACCGGCGGCGCCGTGCCGGCCAAGCCGCGCAGCGTGATCCTGAGCCTGAGCCGCTTCAAGGAAATCATCGACATCGACGTGCAGGCCCGGACCATCACCGTGCAGTCCGGCGTGATCACCCTGACCGCCATTCAGGCGGCCGCGGCCAAGGGCCTGCTTTTCACCGTGGACCCGGCCTCCAAGGCGGCCTCGTCCATCGGGGGCAATGTCTCGGAAAACGCGGGCGGCCCCTTCGCCTTCGAATACGGGACCACCCTCGACAACATCCTGTCCTACAAGATGGTCCTGCCCACGGGCGAGGTGATCCAGATCAACCGCGTGGACCATCCCCGGCACAAGATCATGCCGGAGGACACGGCGGTGTTCGAAATCCTGGACGAGTTCGGCAACAAGCGCGAGACCATCACCCTGGCCGGAGACGAGATTCGCGGCACGGCCCTGGGCAAGGACGTGACCAACAAGTTTCTGGGCGGCCTGCCCGGAGTGCAGAAGGAGGGCGTGGACGGCATCATCACCGAGGCCACCTTCACCCTCTACCCCATCCTGCCCCACTCGCGGGTCATGTGTCTGGAATTCTACGGAAATTCCATGCGCAACGCCATGTTCGTGATCAAGGACATCGTGGCCATGCGCGACGAAATCCGCACCCGGGGCGATCTGGTCAAGCTCTCGGCCCTGGAGGAGTTCGGGATCAAGTACGTGCAGGCCATCGAATACGAGAAGAAATCGCAGAAATTCGACGGCATCCCCATCTCGGTGCTGATCATCCAGCTCGACTCCACCGACGAGGAGGCCGTGTTCGACGCCGTGCGCCGCATCACGGACATCTGCGCCAACTACGACAACGTCGACAGCTTCGTGGCCGCGGACGACCGCGAGGCCGAAGTCTTCTGGCACGACCGGCACCAGCTCTCGGCCATCTCCAAGCGCACCAGCGGATTCAAGCTCAACGAGGACATCGTCATCCCCCTGGAGGTCATCCCGGATTTCGCGGATTTTCTGGAGGAACAGAACCTTTATTACCTGGCCATCGCCTACCGCGACGCCCTGCACCAGGTGCAGCTTCTGCAAGGCATAGAGGTCGACGACGAGTTCATCCGCATGGAGATGGACGTGGCCTCGTCCATCATCAAAGGCAAGACCACCAAGGAGGACCTGCCCGAACAGGAATTGCAGCTCCAGACCTCCTTCTTCTTCCAGCATCTGAAATCCAAGTATTCCAAGCTGCACGAGGAGCTGACCAAGATCTTCGACAACATGCAGGGCACCCGCGTGATCATCGCCAACCACATGCACGCGGGCGACGGCAACTGCCACGTCAACCTGCCGGTCAACTCCAATGACCCGCGCATGCTGGGCCTGGCCGAAGAGGCGGTGGAGAGGATCTTCCACAAGGTGCTCCAGCTCAAAGGGCAGGTCTCTGGAGAGCACGGCATCGGCATCACCAAGATCGGGTTTCTGGCCGAGGAAAAGATCGCGGCCCTGCGCACCTACAAGAAGAAGGTCGACCCCAACAACATCTTCAATCCCGGCAAGCTGACCCAGCGCGATCTGGTGGTCGTGCCCTACACCTTCTCCTTCAACCGGCTCATAAAAGACATCAACAAGACGGCCCTGCCCGGCAAGGAAAGCCTGATCAACCTGCTCTTGAACGTCCAGACCTGCACCCGGTGCGGCAAATGCAAGCAGGTCTGTCCCATGTACCTGCCCCAGAAGGGCCTGCTCTTCCACCCGCGCAACAAGAACATCACCCTGGGAGCCCTGGTCGAGGCCATCTACTACTCGCAGCTCCAGAACGGCGAACCCGAAACCCGCCTTCTGGGTGAACTGCGCAAGATCCTGGAGCACTGCACGGCCTGCGGCAAATGCTACGCCATCTGTCCGGTCAAGATCCGCACCCAGGACGTGACCCTGCAGATGCGCGCCTATCTGGAGGAAAAAGGGGCGGGCGGCCACCCCTTCAAGAACCGCGTGCTCAATCTGCTCAGCCAGGACCCCCAGACCACGCTGCCGCGAATGGCCAAGATCGCGGGCATCGGCCAGGAAATGGGCAACCGCGCAGTCAACCTGCTGCCCGCCAAATGGCGCGAAAGCCTGGACAGCCCGCTCCTGCGCGGCAAGGGGCCAAGCACGCAGTTCAAGAACCTCAAGGAAGGCCTGAACCTGGCCAAGGGCAACATCATCACCAGCGAAAACATCGGCAGCAAACGCGCGGTGATCTATTTTCCGGGCTGCGGCGCGGGCCTCTTCTACCGCTCCATCGGCATGGCCTCGGTGCGTCTGCTGCTGGACGCCGGGGTGAGCGTGATCCTGCCGCCGGACCACCTCTGCTGCGGCTATCCGCTCCTGGCCTCGGGCTGCAAGGACCAGTTCGAGCGCATCGGCGCGGACAACCAGAAGGTCATGGAAGGGCTCATTCGCCAGGCCGAAGCGGCGGGATTCGTCATCAAGGCGGTGCTGACCTCCTGCGGCACCTGCCGCGAAGGCATCAGGGGCTACCGCCTCAAATCCCTGGAAACGCGGCAGGTGGAATTTCAGGACGTGGTCCAGTTCATCATCCAGCAGGGCAAGGGCGGTTTCGGGCAGGGTCCGGAGCGGCTGCTCTACCATGCGGCCTGCCACCACGAATGGACCGGCGTCGCGCCGCTCAAGGCCGGGGAGATCTACGCCTCGGAACTGGGCGGGATGGTCGGCTCGAAAGTGGCCGTCTCGCCGTTCTGCTGCGGCGAGTCGGGCCTGGGCGCGCTGACCTCGCCCAAGATCTACAACCGCCTGCGGCTGCGCAAAAAAGAGCAGCTCACCGCCGACCTCACCGGCTACCCTGCCGAAAGCCCGGTGATCGTAGGCTGTCCGTCCTGCAAGATCGGCATCAGCCGCTCGCTGCTGGAGATGGGCGTCCGCCGCGACGTTCTGCACACTTTGGAATTTTTGGCCGGACTCCGCCACGGCGAGACGTGGCGCAAGGACTTCCACAAGCAACTGGCCAAGGCCCCCGCCCAGAAAGGGGTGCAGACGCTGACCCGCATCCCATGAAACTGCTGGGCATAGACTACGGACAAAAACGGATCGGACTGGCCATGGCCCGAAACGCCATGGCCTTCCCCTTCAAGACTCTGGAAAAGAGCACCCGCGACAAACTCTTCGCCGATCTTCTGGCCATCATCGAGAGCGAAGGCGTGGATGCTGTCGTCCTCGGCCTGCCCCTGGACATGAATGGCGAGGAAACCCTGACCACCCGCCAGGTGCTCAACTTCCGCGACAGCCTGGCCCGGCGCACCACGCTTCCCATCCACATGGTCAACGAGGCCCTGACCTCCTTCGACGCCAGGGAGCGCCTGCGCGAGGCGGGGGTTCCAGAGCGCAGACACAAGGAAATGCTCGACCAGATGGCCGCGGTCTGCATTCTGGAAACCTATCTGGGTAATTCATGAAACTCTGGTTGAAGCTTTTTCTGGCAGGACTTGCGCTCATGGCGCTGGCAGCCGCGGGCACGCTGCTTGCGGCCCGGCACTTCATCGAGACCCCCATGGACCCCGCCTCCAACAGCACGGTGGTCTTCACGGTCGAGCAGGGCGAAAACCTGTTCACCATATCCCCGCGGCTGGAACACGAAGGGCTGGTCCGCTGGGGCGAAGCGTTCCGGACCTACGGACGCTTTCGCAAGGCCACCTTGCAGGCCGGAGAGTTCGAGCTCTCCGCAGGCATGTCGCCACGGCAGATACTTGAAGTCCTGTCCTCCGGCCGGCCCATCCTCTATCGCCTGCACTTCCCCGAAGGGCTGACCATGCGTGAAGTGGCCCAGGCCGTGAACGCCACCGGCCTGACCAGTTCCGAAAAATTCCTCGCAGCCTGCACCGACCGCGACTTTCTGCAGTCCCAGGGCATAAACGCCACCAGTGCCGAAGGCTACCTTTTCCCGGAAACCTACTTTTTTCCGCGCATCCCGCACCAGAATCCCTATCCTATCCTAAAAGCCCTTCTGGACCGCTTCAGAGCCACGGTGGCGGCGCTCCCCCAATCCACGGACCCGGATGAACTGCACCGCATGGTCATCCTGGCCTCGCTGGTGGAAAAGGAGACGGCCGTCCCGTCCGAGCGCGGCACTGTGGCCGGAGTGTATGCCAACCGGCTGCGGGTCGGCATGCTCCTGCAATGCGACCCGACCATCATCTACGGCCTGGGCGAAACCTTCGACGGCAACCTGCGCCGCTCGCACCTGCAGGACCCCAAAAACCCCTACAACACCTACGTCCACCCCGGCCTCCCCCCCGGCCCCATCTGCTCGCCCGGAGCGGCGGCGCTCCAGGCCGCTTCCAGCCCTGAAGAGCACGACCTGTTCTACTTCGTGGCCCGCCAGGACGGATCGCACCATTTCAGCCGCTCCCTGCGCGAGCACACCAATGCGGTCATCAAGTACCAAAGAGGCGGACGGTCTTTTCCCGCTCGCGAAAGATAATCGATTTTCAAATCTCAAATTTCCGCTTCAGTTATCTAGCGCATTCGTCTATACTTATCGCCGCTTAAACGTTTTCGACCACGTAAAATCAGGGTGTTTCTCCAGGCGCCTATCAACCGACTCACGCTCACGCGAGACCCCCCGCCGGGATGTACCCGGCAGGACGCCATATCGATTCATCATTCAAGGAGGTTGTTTGTGAAAAAACTGCTCTTTTTCGCGCTGGCATTCGTCTTTCTGGCCACGGCTGCCCAGGGCAAAACCCTGAAGATGGCCCTCGACGCCGATCCGGAGTCCATGGACCCGCATGTCCAGCTCTCCGGCGGCATGCTGCAGTACACCCACCTGTGCTTTGATCCGCTGATCCGCTGGACCAAGGACATGAAGTTCGAACCCCGTCTGGCCACCAAGTGGGAGCGCATCGATGACCTGACCGTGCGTTTTCATCTCCGC
>Ga0265295_1000843_pt1 | contig 58115 bp, 38 predicted proteins | sample Munlansysbiofilm_FD_192503 | JGI IMG/M metagenome (GOLD analysis project Ga0265295, IMG submission 192503) | Leachate microbial communities from a municipal landfill in Southern Ontario, Canada - Methane capture system biofilm | ecosystem: Engineered > Solid waste > Landfill > Unclassified ... | reverse complement strand
CTGTGTGGGAGAGTAGGACGCCGCCGGATTCTTTTGAAACGCCCTGTCTTTGGTGATCATCACCACAAGACAGGGCGTTTTTTTATTTGGGATGGGGGAAGGGGAAGATTTTTTTCTCTTCAGCCCCGAATCCTTCGAACGGTCCTATGGGCACATTGTCGGAAGAAAGCATGCCGAAGGGGGCATGCTTTCCAGAAAAGAGGGCTGAACGTTTTTTCAAAGCGTGTTTTCAAACAAAAAACCCATCCGGTCTCTTTATGAGACGGATGGGCTTCTTTTTTTATGGTGGAGCTGAGGGGGATCGAACCCCTGACCTCATGGCTGCCAGCCATGCGCTCTCCCAGCTGAGCTACAACCCCATAACAAACAACGGGCTACTTATAGGGCAGACGATCTTGTGTGTCAATGTTTTTTTGATCCTTTTTTACCCTGGGGCCTTAGAGGAGTTGTATGGCCAGCTCAGAAAGTGCGGAGCGTTCTCCTTTTACAAGGTCGATATGGGCATGCTTTTCCTGCCCCTCCATCTTTTCAATAAGATAGCTAAGTCCGTTGGACTGGCCATCCAGATAAGGATGATCAATCTGAAAGATATCTCCGGTGAAAACAATTTTGGTATTTTCTCCCGCGCGGGTCAGAATGGTTTTAACCTCATGGGGGGTCAGGTTCTGGGCTTCATCAATGATGAAGTAAATGCGCACGAGGCTGCGTCCCCGGATGTAGGGGAGGGGAGAAATGACGATTTTTTCATCTTCCATGAGTTCTTTGACGCGTTGGTTTTTTTTGTCGTGGGAAGAAAACTGGTTCTGGATGACCGTGAGATTATCAAAAAGGGGCTGCATATAAGGATCAAGCTTGGATTTCACATCCCCCGGAAGATAACCAAGATCCCGATTGCTTAAGGGCACATTGGGTCTTGCGATGAAGATCTGGCGGTAATTGGCCTTACGTTCCAATGCTGCGGCCAGAGCCAGCAGGGTTTTACCTGTTCCTGCCTTGCCAGTGATGGTGACAAGAGGAATATCATCATTGAGGAGTGCATCCAGGGCAAAGGTCTGCTCTGCGTTTCTCGGTGAAATGCCATAGGCGTTGGGTTTTTCAACCTTACGGATTTTGCGGCGTGCGGCATCCAGGGTGACGAGGACCGATTTTTTATCACATCGAAGAATGGCGTACTCGTTGGGTTTCATTGGGGGGGACAAGGGAAATTCTTCGGGTTCTGCTTCAAAGGGGTTTTGATGCATGCGGTCGATGAAGGCAGGGTCCACATTTTCTTGTGTTCGGTATCCAGAGTAGAGCTCCCGGATGTCCCGGACATGATCTGTGGTGTAATCCTCGGATTTCAGGCCCAGAGCTTTGGCTTTCATGCGGAGGTTGACATCTTTTGTGACCAGCACAACCTCCCGGCCCGGATTTTCATCCCGGAGGCGGTAAGCGGTATTGAGGATGTGGTGGTCTGTTTTTTTTGTATCAAAGTTGCGGGCGACGTCTTCGTGGAAAACCTGCTGCAGGCAGATGGAGAGCCGACCTTTTTCTTCGCCTATGGGAACGCCACCATTAAAGAGCTGATTGCCGCTCATGCCGTCGATGGCGCGCAGGAATTCCCGGGCATGATAGTTCAATATGCCGCTTCCCCGCTTGAACTGATCCAGTTCTTCAATGACACTGATGGGAATGATAACGTCATTGTCTTTGAACTGGTAGAGACAGGCGCTGTCGTGGAGGATTACGTTGGTGTCCAGTACAAAAAATTTTCTGGCATGGGCTGGCATGGAATCTCCTTGAAATCTGTGACCATCAAGACGCCAGACGGCATTCCATTATCTCGGAATGCCGTCTGGGTACAAAACTGAAAAGAGGCGGAAAAATCAAAAACCCTCCACCAGGAAAGGCGTACAGCGGGTTGCAATGCTACCTCGCCGTATCCAGAGACGGATGCGTGAAACGGTACGACCATCTATGTCCACGATTTTGGGGAGTTCTTCCACAAAGGCGATGTCTTTGATGTGGAAATCATAATAAATAGGATCACACCCTTGGGGATCTGCGAGGAGAAAAATTTTTTCTCCATCATAGGGATGTTTTTTGGGTGTTCCACAAAAAGGAAGATGGTTTTTTTTCAGCATTCGGATACGATCCGTATCCGTAAACGAAACGATTTCAAGTTTGGGGATGGTTTCCAGAAAATGCATGATGCTCACGGAAAATCACCTCCTTGGCGTTGAAATATATGGCCTGACGGATTGGACGTTGAAAAGAAACGCTGCAAAAAAATATGAATGCCTCCCTGAAGGGGCTTTTTGGGGGTGCAGCCACGCCCTTGTTTATACCTGGATTTTTTATGCATGAAAAGGGTGGACAGATTTGGGGTGGTATCCTGCGATCAGATCCGCACAGGTATCTGGAATTTCAAGGGGAAAAAAGTGGCCTCTCCCTGCAAGGGTGTGGATGGTGGCGATGGGAAGCTCTTTTTGGAGGCGCAGGGCGGCATTTCTGGGAAAAAGATGGGAGTATTCCGCTCTTACGATATGTACAGGGCAGGAGATGGCTGATGCATGGCGCCAGGTATCCGGAGGCACGGTTTCATAGAAGCGGGCTTCAAGCTCAGGGGCACAGGCCAGCTCCAGGCCGCCATTGGGGAGCGGGCGCAGACCCTGATCCAGAAAGCCTTCAAAGCTATCCGGATCCCAGTAGCGGAACATACCTTTACCCTGGTAGTGCAGGGCCGCACTTGAGCGATCCGGGAAAATATGTCTTTTTTTGCGTGTAGCTTTGGGAAGGGAAAACCAGTTTTTTAATCCCAGTGTCTGGGTAAGACGGAAAAGGAGAATGTGGGGCGTTGGAAAAATAACGGGATCCAGGAGAATCAGCCTTGAAAAGAGATGGGGAAAACGTGCGGCCGCAGCGTAAAGAAAAAAAGCGCCCATGGAGTGTCCCACACCTATGACGGGACCTTGCTGGGTGACTTTCAGTATGTGGGCGATATCTTCAATGAAGGGATTCCAGTCCTGGAGAGGCAGAGTGCCCTCGCGGGTGGAGCGTCCGTGACCTCGTATATCCGCAGCTGTGATGGCATAACCCAGGGAATGGAGTTTTTTCAGCAAGGGGAGGTAGGCGGCGGCGCAGAGGCTGTTGCCGTGCAGAAAAAAAAACGATTCACCCGTTGTGTTATGATGGGATAAGAGATGGAGATTTCCTGGATTGGAAGGGAGAAAAACACTTTCAAAGGGCATGGCAACTCCGTTTTATGGGGCAGGGGGAATGACGCCCAAGCGGACCAGATCCTGTTTGAAGGATTCGGGGTCAAAAATTTTTCCTTCCCGCCATTGTCCCTGGTATTCCAGGGTGGGGACCACCCAGTCTTCTCCTCCGTTTACCGCAACAACCTGGGCGACCAAGGCAGGATCTGCCGTTTCGATATTGATGACGGTAAAGGCAATGGCATGGGCCTCCAGCCATTCAATGGCTTGCTGACAGTGGGGGCACCAGGAAGCACTGTAGACATGCAGCATATTCTTTCCTCTCGCAAGTTAAAAAAGGTTTTCAGGATTCAAAGCTGAGCTCCATGGTGAAGGTGCTGTCTGCGATGGTAAAGGGGACGGCGATTTTGGGGCCATCGGTGATATGTTTGAGTTCATGGCCTTCACCGGAAGCCACACTGGGGATGGCACCTTCATAAATCACCCCCATGGCTTCCAGGTCTCTGCGGGCCTGGCCGGAAATCATGTTGGCCAACTCGCCTGCGGCTTCAGACACGTCATCCGTAAGGCTGTCCACCGTTTCGCCAAACATACTGGATACGATGGCAAGGATGGCTTTTTTCTGGAAGCTGATGGAGAGAGTGGCATGGGAAGGACCCGTCATACCGACAATGGCGCTGACATCCCCTGTGGCTTTGTTGTCTTTTTTTAAAAAGGGTTTTCCTGGTACGGGTTTGATGAAAGCCATGGTGGAGATGACATTGATGGTGGCGTTGATGAAAGGATTGACGTGTTCAGCTTTCATGGAAACCTCTGATGGGCGGAAGGATCAAGGGACTTGTCTCCATAGCGTCGGACCGTGGGGGTGTGCCTCAGAATGCAGACAGAGCATAAGCGTATGATGGATGAAAGGTAGCAGATGGTGGTAAACGATGCAATGCTTTCATGGTTTTGCTTTGATTTCGGAAATCATGCAATTCCAAGAAGATCGCAGGGCCTGAGATTCTCACAGAAAGGAGGCTTTTTTCCCTCCAGTGCGCACCAGGCCATGTATCCTTCAGGGAGTGAAATGGGGTGCAGGTGAAAGGCCGTGAGGGGCGTGGAGACCGGAGAAGAAAGGACGTCGATGGTGTGGGGAGGGTGGAGAAAGCCCGTTCCCATGGCTTTTAATACGGCTTCTTTGCGTGTCCAGATCATGAAAAAGAGGCGGTGGGGATGAGCGCTTTTTTCCATGGCGGTTTTTTCCGGAACTGTAAAAATTTTTTCTGTGCAACTTAAGGCGGGTCTGTTCATATGCTCCACATCCACACCGATGGGGCCTTGGGAAAGCCCACAGATTACAAAATCCCCTGCGTGGGAGATGCTGAAGGCGGGACCCTGGGGGAAAAAGGGCCTATGGCTTTCAGGGGTACGTCGCCAGGTTGAGAAATCATAAGAATAGCCCAGCTGTCTCAGTCCATGACGTAAAAGCAATTTTCCCCCAAGGCTGCGGCATTGGTCTTCTTTGCGTCGGAAACGCAGGACTTCTTGTTGCATGGCCTCGGGGAAAAGGCCGAGTCCCCGGTGGATGTGGGGCGCTTCTAAGGCGAGAACCCTGGAAAGGATGAATACTGCGGGAAGCCTGGACATGGACCTTCCTTAAAAAGTTTCAAGTAGGGTTTGTGTTTCGGATAAAGAATGTATAAAAATTCCATTCATATTTTTTAAGAAGCTGGAGATGGTAGCGGAGAATATTTTTTTAAGGGCCTTGCTGTGTGAGGAGTCTTTACTATGTTTAGCATGACTTTTGTGGGTGGGTGTTGCCTGGTTTCTGGTTTTTTTCTTTTTGTTTTCAAAGGTGTGGCAGCTTTCATGGAAAAGGATTTTCCCCTTGCGGACCTGAGCCTGGAGCAGGTTCTGGATCCTGAATCCCTGGAATGGGTGGAGAATCTTCCCTGGGAAGGACTTCAGATTTTTGCGGATCAGGTACTGGCAACTCCCCTTTATCTGCATTGTTTGGTTTTTGGTGTTTTCTTCCTTGTTCTGGGCGGTATCCGGGGAAGGTAGCAAGCCCTGGGGATGGGAGCGCGAATTTTTTAAGGCTATTTTTTCAGAAAAAAGAGTGCCTTGCAAGCATGGAGAGTGTGAAAAGAACGATGTTCCCGCATGCGTGGATCACCATGGGGGCAACAAGGCTTCCGGAAAGACCATAGGCCAGGCCAAAGGCAAAACCTCCGATCCACTGGGGGATGTGGACACCGGGATGTACCAGGGCAAAGGCTGCGGTGCTGATACAAAGTGCAGGAATCCATCCGAATTGTTTTAAATAGCCGAAAAGAAATCCCCTGAAAAAAAGTTCTTCCGCCACAGGGGCGATGAGACCCCCGACCACAAAAAAAAGGGTGAGATTTAAAGGGTCTGCGGGAAGGGTGACCCGGATCATCCGCAAGGGGTCCATGCCCCAGAGCCAGAGTGCTGAGCCTGCGGCGAAGGCGAACAGCGCCATGAGCGCGCATCCCGTAAGGCCTGCCTTCAGACCGGCGCCATGGCGACGCGGATCCAGCCCAGCGGCGCTCAGGGAAAAACCACGCGCCCGTAAGAGCCCGAAGAGTGCCGCGCACTGGATGAGGCGCAGCAGGCCAAGGCGGGCGAGGAAGGGCCAGGATTCGGGTAAAATCCCTGCAGTGACTTCAAAGCCAAGAATAAGGGCAGAGGCCACGAGCAGGGTGAAAAGGTCTGGATAAGAGGCGGGGCTGGCGAAATGACGGGTCATGGGATCTTTTTTCTTCCTGATGACGATGATTTCCGGGTCCGGGTTCATGGGATCCGTGGCAGGGGCCCCAACCTTTTCAGGGCCTGAAAGGCATACCATTGTACATAAGGATGTTCGCTGGCCCGGAGAGTCCGTAAAATGGCTTCCTGGGCCATTTTCGTCTGGTGCAGCCTGGGGGCTGCGAGGGAAAGGGCCTCCACGGTCTTGCAGACCACATTGGGGTTGGGGTCATTGAGTGCCTGAAGCAAAAGTTCCCAGTGGGTTTCCGAAGGCCTGCTGCCAAGGAAGGTTACGGTCCAGTAACGTTCCGCGGGATCCTTGCCCTCAAGGTTGCGTCGGAGAACTGTTTCGGAGACATCGAGCTTTTTACCCTTAGCAGCAGCACGCATGGCGTGGAGACGTTCACTGCGTTTTTCGGAAAAAAGATAGGTGTTCAGCACTTCAGGTTTTTGTGGGCCTTTCCGGGCCTCTCCCAGAAAATACAGGGGAAGGAGGAGGCTCAGACCTGTAAGGAGGCAAAGAAGGGAGGCAAGAAAGGATGCCGTAGGCCTGTCAAAGATCCAGGCAAAGATACGGCGGAGGGGGCAAAAGGCCAGGGCGTAGAGCAGGATGGGAAAGCCGGGTACAAGGCAGAAGAGAATGAGACTTCGGAAGGGGCCCATGCGATCCCCATCCAGGGTGGCGGTATTGAGGGCCTTTCCGGGAGCGTGAGCAAATTCTTCCTTGGAAATGCCAGTGGCTTTCAGCGTACTGCCAGAGACCATAAGGTGCTCGCCTTCTTGCCTGAGATGGATGTGGGGGCGCAGACCCGGTTGAGTCCGATGCCAGCCCCAGGCACGCAGTTCTTCTTCTGTTTGTGGGGAAAGGGGGATATCGCTTGTGTAGGTTTTCAGCTGGCGGGCAGCGATGGGTTTGATGACTTCGGCTGCGGGCAGGGTGTAGCGGTAGTAGGCATCGCTGATGGCAAGTCCTGTGCGAGAAGACAGGAGAAGGCTGTCCCGGATATCGATGAACATACCTTTTCCCAGAAGGGGCAGGGCGGCGCAGGCCAGGATCACCAGGGGGATGAGGTGGGCCAGTTTGTGAAAGGGGGATTCGTGTATGGAGCTTTGGGGCATGCGCGCGACGGTGCTTTTCCAGGTGATGGGAGGAATGAGCAGTGCCCAGAGGCTGGGAAAGAGTACAGGGCCGTTCTGATTGACAAAGAAGAGGAGGCCTACCCAAAGTCCTGCGGCGGGAAAGGTGATCCATCGGCGATCCGGCACCAGTGTGCAACTGGCCCAGGCCAGGGCAAAGGTGATGAGGGTGAGCCCTGCACCCACGGACAATACAAAGAGAAGGGCGGCAAAAAGTCCCATGTCCATGGCGGCGAGTGTTGCGATGGCGGGTCCGTGGGGTACGGTGAGAATGCCTGAGGCCTCAAGGTTGATGGCGTTGTGGATGACGGGATCCATGCAGCGTTGAATCTGTATGAAGGCGAGGATTTCCGCCGTAAGCAGTCCGGGGAGGAGGATGGACAGAACAGGGACAAAGCGGTGCATCGGAGTTTTCCGTATCAGGTGTTGTGTGAAAAATCAGGGAAGGCAGGGGGGCTGCAGGACGCGGCGTTTCCCTGTTCCTTGGGCATGTGAGGAATCTTATAGCAGGAAGCAGGGGGGGATGCCATAAAAAGCCACAGGTCTCTTCTGGGTTTTCCGGGCCAAAGTTCCTGAAGCGGAGTGGGGGGCAAGGGAAGAAAGCCTCCTTGAAAAATGAAGGGGGGCTTTTGGGATCAGAAATCTTTTGGCTTTTGGTATCAGGAGATCATATGGGAAAAACAGCAGGTACATGGTATAGGGATGCCTCTTTTTGCGGGACATCCCTTCATGCCTTTATGCCGCAGATGCGAGCCTGCCCAGATCTTTTGTCCGGATCAGCCCCGCCTCCACGGCGGAGCGGGCCAGCTCTTCCCGGAAGGCGGGATGGGCGATGGGAATGAGGGCTTTTACCCGGTCGGGAATGCTTTTTAAGGAGAGATCCGCCACGCCAAATTCCGTGACAATGTACTGAACATCGCTTCGGGGGGTGGTGACGGTGGTGCCGGGATCAAGGGAAAGCTGGATGCGGGAGAGGGTATGTTTTCTGGCCGTGGATTTCAGGGCAATGAAGGATTTGCCGCCCTCGGACATCTGGGCTCCCCGTACGAAATCCAACTGCCCGCCCGTGGCACTGTACTGCTCAAAACCCAACGCCTCCGCAGCCACCTGACCCGTGAGATCCACGGCGAGGGCGCTGTTCACGGAAATGAAGTTTTTGTGGCGGCCGATGAGGTAGGGGTTGTTCACATATTTTGTGGGATGCATTTCCACAATCCCGCTTTTTTCAAGGAATTCGTAATCTTTGGTTCTGCCGAGGCAGAAGGTGCAGACGATTTTACCGGGATGCAGGTCTTTTTTTGTCCCTGTGATGACCCCCTTTTCAAAGAGATTCACCATGGAAGGGGTGAGTACTTCCGTGTGAATGCCAAGATCCCTTTTGCTGTCCAGCATGTCGCCCACGGCATTGGCCAGCTTGCCGATGCCCAGCTGCAGGGTGGCGCCGTCGGGAATGAAGGGCGCGATGTGGGCCGCAATGGCGGCTTCCTCTGCATCCGGTGTGAGATCCGGAAGCTCGAAGAGGGGCCGGTCCACTTCGCAGAGCATGTCCACCTCGCTGAGGTGGAGGCTGACCTCAGGCCCCGTGACCCTCGGCACCCTGGGATTGACCTGCACCACCACCTTTTTTGCGTTGCCAAGCAGGGATTTGCCCACCATGGGTGCACAGGGGCCAATCCCCATAAAGCCCTGATCGTCGGGGGGCGATACCTCAAGAAAGACCGTATCCACCGCCTTTCCTCCGAAAAAATCCGAAAGTCTGCTGAAGTGGACGCTGATGGGAGTCACAACGCCCAGCGCCATGCACATCCGTTCCACAGGGCCCATGAAGGCAGAATGATAATGGATGCGGCCAAGCTGCTCCTGACCGAGAAAGTCCGGCAGATACACAAGAAGGGCGGAATACATCTGCACGTCCCGGATATCGGGTCTTGCGGAAAGGGCATTGATCAGCTCCAGCGGAAACCCTGCGGCCGGGCCTGCGGCAATGGTGTCTTGGGATTTCACATGGGCGGTGCAGTCTGCGGCGGAGCGGCGTTTGCTGGCGTAAAGTTCCTGAAGGTTCATGGTTTCTCCTTGTGGGGGATGCTGGAAAAATTTCCCTGAGTCCCCATCCTGCATATCAAAGGCCGTGCCACGGAAAAATTTCCCATGAAATCAGGACTTGCCGGAAAGCCCTTTCCGGTCTATAACGAAATATCGTTTTGGATCAAACGCTATTTCGTGAAAGGTTCGATATATGGTGAATGGCGGAGAGGAGCATTTCCGGGAAGTGACCCGCCGCATCTGCGGCAGTCTGGATCTGGATCAGGCTCTGTACGAGGTTTTCTGTTACATGAGGCATCTTCTCCCGCTGGATGCCCTGTTCATCACCCTCTACGAGTACGAGAAACGGCGCTCCAGGGTGATCGCGCTGGCCTATGAGGGGGGCGGCATTCTTCTGGACGAGCCCTTTCCCCTTTCCGACGCAGCCTGGGAGTCCATCCGGGCCTGGCAGGCCGAATCCCGCTCCGACACCACGCCCTGGCTCCGGGATCACACCCATCCCATCAATCGGGAAATCCTCCGCACGGTGAGAAACGGCGTGGCCGGTGTGCGACAGATGGAAATCGGGGATTTCTGCAGCATGACCTGCGGACTTCGCATCCAGAAGACCCTCATCGGCAACCTCACCTTCGGAGCCCTTGGGGCCAACCATTATCAGGAAAGCCATGCGGCCCTGGTGCGGGAAGTGAACGAGCCCTTTGCCATCGCCCTGTCCAATGCCCTGCGCTACATGGATCTGGTGCGGGATCACCGGGCCTTGCAGCGGGATGCCCGGCACATGGGTGCGAACGTGATGATCGGCGCGGACAGCGGCCTTAAGGATGTGCGCCGATTGATTTCCCATGTGGCGCCCACGGACAGTCCCGTTCTTCTCCTCGGCGAGACGGGCACGGGAAAGGAGGTGGTGGCCTCGGAAATCCACTCCCTTTCCCGCAGATCCCAGGGCCCCTTCATTCGGGTCAACTGCGGGGCCATTCCCGAATCCCTCATTGATTCCGAGCTTTTCGGCCATGAAAAGGGGGCCTTCACCGGAGCCGTGGAAACCATGCCCGGCCGTTTTGAACGGGCCGACGGCGGCACCCTTTTTCTTGATGAAATCGGCGAGCTGCCCCCCAACGCCCAGGTGAAGCTTCTGCGGGTGCTGCAGAGCGGTGAGTTCGAGCGGGTGGGTGGAGCCCGCACCCTGAAGGCCAGTGTGCGTATTCTGGCCGCCACCCACAGAAACCTCGAATCCCTCATGACTTCCGGCGACTTCCGGCGGGATCTCTGGTATCGACTCAATGTCTTTCCCCTGCATATCCCGCCCTTACGGGAGAGACGGCAGGACATCCCCGCCATGGTGCATCATTTCATCCGGGTCAAATGCGAGGAAATGAACCTTCCCTACAGGCCGGACATCGCAGAAGGAGGGCTTGAGGCCCTCATGGCCTATGACTGGCCGGGTAATGTCCGGGAATTGCAGAATGTGGTGGAAAGGGCACTGATCCTCTGTCAGGGGCGGCCCCTGGCCTTTCCCGCCTTTCCGGGAAAAAGCCGGGAGGGGGCGATGGAAAAAAGGAGGCCGGGCAGGGAGGATCTGTCCCTGGACGGGGTCATGACAAGTCATATCCGTTTTGTTCTGGGAGAGACGGGGGGGAGGATAGCCGGAAAAAACGGGGCTGCGGCCCTCCTTGGCCTGCATCCCAATACCCTGAGAAGCCGCATGAAAAAGCTCGGGATGCTGTAGAAATTCGCTTTTTTCCGGGCTGTGTGTTCTCCGGTAAAAGGAGCTCCGGGGAACACACGGATAAAAAATGATTCGGAGCCATCCGGCCGCGCTGTGGATGCTGCCGGATGTGCTGGCTCCAGGCGGATCAGGAACTGGCGTAGGCCATTTCGCAGTTCTGATTAATCCTGAAGACCTGCATCATGATGGCATGGTCGATCATGCCCACCCCCTGGGCAAGGGCTTCAAGCATATCCTGTTCTTCATAGCCCTGTTCCTTCAGTTTTGTCATATCCTCGGGAGTGATGGAATCCGGTTTTTTGATGGCGCGGATGACGAAGTCGAGCATGGTGCTTTCATTTTCCTCAAGCATGGATCTGCCGGGATCTTCCTCCATGATCCGGAGGGCTTCGTCGTCATAGCCCAGTTTTTTCAGGAAATGCCGGTTGAGGTCCATGCAGTAGCCGTAATCAAGGGTTTTTGATGCCAGATAACGGATATGGCCGAGCAGGGCGAAGCTCAGTTTCGGATGCTTGCTGAAATACTGGATACGTTTGAGCTGCAATTCGAAGAGTGCCGGGCTGAGGCTCATCAGCTGCATGGGCTGCGGGATGGTTCCGACGTTTTTCATGAACATGTCATAGCCTTCCTTGATAATCCCTGTTGCATTCTCCGGTGCTACCGTGGTCACGAATGCCATATCGTTCCTCCTGCATGAATGGGTGGGGGCGGCCTTTGTACCGACCGCTTTGAATTTCCCTGGACGATAGCGGGGAATGATGTATAAGTGAAATTAATATGTATAATGAAAACCATAAGCTTGGATAATTGAAAACTAATGTATAATCTTGAAATTAAACATTTGCGCATGATCTGCGCTCTGGCGGAGAGCGGCAACATGACCCGGGCTGCGGAAAAACTCTTCATCACCCAGTCCGCCCTGAGTCAGCAGCTGAAGGATATTGAGACGCGGCTGGGAACGGACCTCTTTTTCCGGACACGCAAAAAAATGATCATTACCGAAAGCGGCAGGCAGCTCCAGAAGATGGCGGTGGAGGTGCTGGAAGCCGTTGAACGGGCTGAGCGGGACATCTCGCGTAAGACCCGGGGGGAAAAGGGTGAGCTGAAGGTCGGCACCCAGTGCATTTTCTGCTATAAATGGCTGCCTCAGGTGCTTCAGCTTTTCCATGCCAGATTTCCCCATATCGAAATTGAGATCGGTAACAGCGTGGATCTCGTCGAAGAACTTGAAGAAAAAAAATATGACCTGGTGATTTCCGGGGCCATTTCGCCTACGGAGATCCATACGGCTGTTCCGCTTTTTGAGGATCAATTGGTCTGCGTCCTTCCCGAAGAGCATCCGCTGGCCGCCTGCACGTTTCTGCACCTGAGCGATTTCGGGAATGTCAGTCTCATCTCCCATGCTGACAGGGCAAGGAACAGATTTTATCAGCAGATTCTGAAACCGGCGGGTGTCGAACCCCGGAGGATCATGAATGTGGGGGCACCCCAGGCCATCCTTGAAATGGTGATGGCGGGTTTCGGTATTGCCGTCCTCCCGCGCTGGGCGGTGGCTGAGGTTCTTCCGGTCTGGCCGGTTACAGCGCGGCCGATTACCCGGAAGGGCCTTCCCCTTACCTGGTATGCCGCCTACCTGACCCGCAGCAACATTCCGATCTATCAGCAGGAATTCATCAGGAGCATCAGCAGGTTGAAGGTTACTGAAGAGGGGCGGACGGCGGCACTCTGAAAAAAAAGGGGGGGAAGAAAGCTGGAGCCGCTTTTTTTTTTCAGCTTCCCACCAAAAAAAACGCAGAGTGCCTCACCCTGTGATGCACCGGGTGTGCTATAGATTTTTCATGGCAAGATCCTCACCATCCCTTCTTGTATTCAAAAAAGGGAGAGCGCATGACAGCGGAAGACTCCGGAACAAAGGGCAATTTCGATTTTCTGAAAAACCATGGCCCCATTTTTTCCGAACTGGCCCTGCCTGCGGAAGAGGCTTTTGCCAGCGATCCCAATAGCACCTTCTATCAGGGCAACAGTGCCATACGGGGTTCACGGGATGCCATCCGTGAAGCCTTCAAATACGGTCTGATTGAAGACGGAGAAAGCTGGATGGAAACCATTCAGACAAGAAACCAGACACCCCATGCCTACCCGCCGCATGGCAGAGGCAGTGGTGGAAACGGTTCTGGGCAGTTACTGCGGCCTTTTCAGGGACTTTGAGCGCAGGATGGAAGAGATTGAGAGAGAAGAGCATGGAAGGGGATAGGGCCTTCGGGCTGCCGGACGGTGTTCTTGCAAAAATCATTGAAGCGGTTTTTGCATGTGAGGGTGTCAGAGAGCTGCTTCTCTTCGGCTCAAGGGCAAAGGACAATTTTCGCACCGGATCAGATATTGACCTTGCCCTCGTGGGAGAGGGGTTGACCCTGAAGGAGCTGAACCGTATCCGTGTGCGGCTGGATGACCTCTGCCTTCCCTACACCATCGACCTTGTGGATTACGGAAATATTGAGGCTCTGCGGGTAAAGGCGCACATTGACGGCAAAGGCATTGTGCTGGCATCCCGGAAGGAAAAAAACGACTCTCTTCTCCCTGAACCCCCTCTTTTATCCTCATATATCAGGAGGCCCCAATGAAAAAACTGCTCCTGCTCATCGCTGTTCTCACACTCGGCGGCTGCATGGGCATGCCCCAGTCCCTCCGGCCTGTTACGGATTTTGAGCTGAACCGCTACCTTGGAAAATGGTACGAGATTGCCCGTCTGGATCATTCCTTTGAAAGGGGCCTGAGCCATGTCAGTGCGGAATATACGCTGAGAAAGGACGGAGGGGTGAGGGTTCTGAACCGGGGCTTTCTGGCATCGGAAAACCGCTGGAAGGAGGCCGAGGGCAAGGCCTATTTTGTGGGCAAAAGCTCGGAAGGCTACCTGAAAGTCTCCTTTTTTGGCCCCTTTTACGGCGCCTATGTGATTTTCGGGCTGGATACTGAAAACTATCAGTATGCCTTTGTTTCAGGGCCAGACACAAAGTATCTCTGGCTTCTCTCCCGGACACCTGCCGTGGAGCCGCAAATTCTTGAAAAATTTATCGAAACCTCCAAAGCTGCCGGTTTTGATACGGATGCCCTGATTTTTGTGGAGCAGAACTGAGGAAGGGAGCATCGCTTTTTCCATCCCGCTACGGAACCCTCCGGATATGCCAGCAGGGGTGGCAGTGGCAGAGATGTTGGCGCAAACAAAGGTATCGGGCCTTTCCTGTTTTTTACAAATGCTTGAAATCAAGTCTTTTATGGCGTGGCATGAAGTGTGCTTTTGTTCGTTCTGCCGGATGGACAGGCCTTTTCGGATCAACAGGCAAAGGAGGTAAGACCATGAATACGCTGATCCCACTCCGCTCCACGCTTTTCTGTACAGGCCGGGTTTTTTTGCTCATCGCTGCGCTGACATTTCTGACCGCAGGACATCTTTTTGCCCGAACCTTCGTCTGTCAAAACAACCCCGACTACTTCAGCAAGCGCTGCACCCTCCACCCTTACGCCGTTACCAGGATTGTGGATGGTAAGGTTGTCAAGGGGCATCTTGTGGGGTGCCAGTTTAAATCTTACACCTGCATAGACGGGATATGCAGGGATAATTACGGATATTCCGAGATTCCTTATGACATTTCCATGGATGATCATCAGGGGTTTTGCAGTCTGCTCTGCAACAATCCCTCCTGCAACGATCCCCAGGGATGGCGGTAATCTTTTCAGGGAGAACGTATCCAGTATTCCGGAGGATTATCGGTATGTCCATGAGATCATGGGAATGCCAGTCCTGTCCCATGCGGACGGGTGAAGAATTTATGATGAAATATGGGTAAAAGCAGTAAGGACAGATGCCTTTTTTTACTTAAAATCACCTCTTAACCCGGATGTTCATATTCCTATGCAAAAGCTTGATCTTTCCACCTATAAACGAAGGGGGCTGTTTGCGGCCTTCAAGGATCGCGATATTCCTTTTTTTTCAACTTCAAGCCATATTGACATAACAGGTCTGAAAAAATTCGCCGATGCCCACAGGTGTGGTTTTTTTCTGTCCATCAGCTTTCTGATCACAAGATCCGTCAACCTTGTGCCGGAACTGCGCCACCGGGTCATTGATGGGGATCTGTTTGAATTCCAGAAAGTTGATCCGGGTTTTACCGTTCTGATGGAAGATGAGACCTTTTCCTTTTGTGATTCCCGGTATTTTGATTCCTTTGAGGCGTATCGGAGATATTCGGAAATAAAAATTCAGGAGGTCAGGGAGTGTCCCGACCGGAATACCGGGGAAAAGCACCACATGTTTTTTATCACCAATCTGCCCTGGTTCAGTTTTACATCCATGGTGCATCCCTATGACAGGCAGCATGGCTACATCCCTGTGGTGAGCATCGGAAAATACTTTCAACAGGGCGGGAGGCTTCTGCTTCCCATCGGGATTCAGGTAAACCATGCCCTGGTGGATGGTATTCATGTGGGTAAATTTTATCAGCAGTTGTCGGATATGTGTGAATCTCCGGAGCTTTGGCTGTCAGTGGAAAATCCGAAGGGATGATGACCTGCGTCGGGTTTGGAACGCCATCAGAAAAAGCATCCTTATTTCAGTCGCCATCCTTATAAGGGATTAATATCATGGAAAAAGTATGGATAAGCTTATTGAAACCGGTTGCAATGGTCTTCATGCTCTGTCTTGCCGGGCTTATCATGTCCGGAGATGTTTATGCCAGTCGGTTTCTGGACAACGGAGACGGAACCATGACGGATTTGCATACCGGCATGATGTGGACCAGACAGCCCATACCGGTTGGTGAGGTCGTCTGGAATAAGGCGGTTTCAACGAGCCAGTCTTTCAGCATTTCCGGCATTGGTGGCTGGAGACTGCCGGAAAAGGATGAGCTTGCGATTTTTGCCCGTGCCCTGCGGTCAGAGCCCTTCCCCGGAGTGTTCAGGTCCACCTGCTGGTCCAATACGCAGGATGCGGCGGTCAAGGATAATGCCTTGTATGTGTACATGAAATTCGGCACTGCTTATAGCGACAGCATGTGGTTTTCCAGGCATTGCGTGTGGCCCGTCCGAGCCAGTCAGTGATGGGAGGTGGACAGACACCAATGCCGGGCACCATGAGGGTCATCAGGGAGGGGGATCCATGGAGGATACTTGCCGTCTTTATACGGATCTGGCGTGGCTCTGGCCCATGTGGGGGGATGCGGCTACGGAATATGCCCCTTACTGCCAGCATGTCACGGCCCAGATCCGACGCCATGCAAAGGGTCCGGTACATACCCTGCTGGATATCGGGTGCGGTGGCGGAAAGAATGTCTTTAACCTGAAGCGGGAATTCAGGGTTACGGGTCTGGATTTAAGTCCTGCCATGCTTGCACAGGCAGGGGAGCTGAACCCGGAGTGCGCCTTTGTCCATGGGGACATGCGGACCGCAAGGCTTGGGAAAACCTTTGACGCCATTCTCATGGATGATGCGATCTCCCACATGAACTGCCGGAAAGACTTTGAAGCGGCCTTCCGCACAGCCTTTGCCCACCTGAATCCGGGCGGTGTTCTGGTTGTGGCCCCGGACGTGATGACCGAAACCTTCCGGCAGAACAGAACCACCGTTACGCCTGTCCTGCAAGACGGTCTTGATCTTGTCATCATCGAAAACGTGAACGATCCCGATCCCTCAGACGGGCAGTATGAAACGACCATCCTGTACCTGATCCGGGAGCAGGGTCGTCTGCGGATTGAAACCGATCACTGGACCATGGGGATCTTCCCACGGGAAACATGGAAGCAGGTTCTTGGCGAAGCGGGTTTTCATGTGCATGAAGGGCTGTACTCCCATGGAGATGATGAATATACCGTATTTACCTGTGTGAAGAACGGACCATAAAAAGAAAGGCTCCTGAGGCCTGCGGTCTCATTCGGATTTCAGGCAGCCCAGAATAACGGAATACAGGTACCCCTCTGTTTTGCCCTTCGCAAGCTTGCAGGATTTGAACATATGAGCCCATGTCCATATGGGGATGCAGTACCAGCCCTGATCCCTGATTTCTCCCACTATGACAACCCAGTGGGCGAAATCATAGTTCTGTTTGGAGGGGTCCCATATAGTGGAGGGGGCAGTGCTGTTTTGATGGATCCAGCTTAAGCCATTTACGGCAGCAATGGCAAAGGGACCATTGTCCTTCTTTTCACGGAACCACTTATTCAGTGCATTGATCATGGGGCCCGGCTCGGTCATGCTGGGGATGAAATAGAGTTCTTCAGCGCCGATGATATCGGTCAAAAGGAGCTGGACGCCATTTTCCGTGAATGCCAGATCCCCGTGCTTCACCCCCAGAGGCTGTCCCTTTACGAGAAATTTTTCCGTATATTTTTTCTGGTCCTCATAAAGGCCGGGGTTGATGATCTTCAGCATCTTCGCCAGCGTTCGGCTGATGATGAAATCAAGTTTTGTATGGGGTTTGATTTTGGGGTTTTCGGCGGCTTTTTTTGTGTACTGTTTCATGCGACCAGCCAGCAGGGCGTTGATGTCCGTTGTTTCGGATTCACTGGACAGCGGAGCTTCGGCAACGCTTTTCATGATGGTTTTATATTCGGCCTGTCCCGGCTGAATTTTCACCGGCGCTTTGATTTTTGAAATACCTCCGACAAAAACCTCGTTATTGAAAATAGCCCGCAGCAGGGCGGTAAAGCGCTGGGGCTGGAAGGAAAGCAGTACGAAAATCACCGATGCCTGCCCGCATACACCAAACTGATCCTGATCCAGAGAAACGGGGTCAGCAATCAGACAAATGGCCCTTGCGGCATAGTCATTGAAGAGTTTCAGGTCAGAAAGTTTTTCGATGGCCTTCACCGCAGCCTGGCTTCTGTCTTTGTCTGTCCAGGCATTTTTTTCTTTGATTTTCCGTCCTGCATCTGTTCCAAACCCCATCATTTCCTGGGCCTTTGTCTTGCCAACCAGAAGCGAGAGGGCGTCTCTGAAGGATATTTTTTTCAGTGCGTCGAGGTAGGTGGCTGTCTTGAGTTCCGGAAGGGATTCTCTGCAGTGAAAGACAAAGGCTTTTTCCAGCATAAAGATCCAGTAGGACTTGTGCCTTTTTTCCGGAAGTTCTTTGGTGTAAAGGAGGGTTTTCTGGACTTTATAGTAAACCGGATTGTCCGTATCCGGAGAATAGAGCCGGACAACAACGCTGCCGCCGCGCAGATCCGCCATGGCGTCCGATGAAAATTCCGGCTCCAGGATTTCAGCAAAGATGAGGGCAAGAAAAAAGTTTTCCGATCTCCCGATATCATAGATGCAGGGCGAAGACTGGAAAAGATCCTGCTTGCTGTACCAGTGGCTGATGGTACTCCAGGCATACTCCTTGCCGGAGGCAATGGTGGTGTCAGGAAGATGGGTGGCCGCTATATCTTTCGTGTCAAGTTTTCCATCCTTGTGCGCATAGGACGCCATCTCAAACCTCCCGGCAGCAGTTCAGGTTGCAGATGAGGGGTTCTCCGGCGGATTTTCAGAAGAGGCCTCACCGTGAATGAATCCGGATCCGGATTTTTTTTGTAACGTGGGCTTTATATCTCATAAAAAGGAGCTGTTTCGGATGGGTATGCTCTTTTTTGAATAAATCCGGGCCAGACCGCCGAGAGAGGTTTCCCGGTAAAGGGCCTGCATGTCATGCCCCGTTTCCTTCATGACCTCCACCACCTGATCCAGGCTGACATGGTGGCGACCGGAAAAGAGCAGGGCATATTCGGCGCAGGCCAGGGCCCGGATGGCACCAAAGACATTGCGCTCAATGCAGGGGATTTGCACAAGGCCTGCCACAGGGTCACAGGTCAGGCCCAGATGGTGTTCAAGGCCCATTTCAGCGGCGTACTCCACATGGCGGGGCTGGCCTCCGAGAAGCTGGGCTGCCGCCGCAGCGGCCATGGCGGAGGCAACCCCCACCTCTCCCTGACATCCCACCTCCGCCCCGGAAATGGAGGCCTTTTTTTTCACAAGGCTGCCCACAAGACCTGCCGTAGCCAAAGCCTTCAGTATGTCTTGTGGGGTATGGCCTCCCCTGCCGTAGAGATAGAAAAGCACACCTGGCAAAACCCCGCAGGAACCGCAGGTGGGGGCCGTGACCACAAAACCGCCAGAGGCGTTGGTTTCTGAAACCGCAAGGCTGTATGCGGCCACAAGGGCTGTGCGGTTTTCATGGAGCGGAAGGCGCTTTGCCCGTTCAAGGCTTGTGGCTGCCTTTCGGCAGAGTTCCAGACCTCCGGGCAGGACACCCTCTGCGGCAAGCCCTGTGCGGATGGCTTCCTGCATCTTTTCCCAGATGAACCCAAGATGATCCCAGATGTCTTTTCCCTCGCACTTTTCCACAAGCTCCCAGAGAGAATGCCGGTTTTTCTCGGAAAGGCTCACCATTTCTTCCATGCTGTCATAGGGATAGAGGTTGGGGCTTTCTGGTTCGCTGGCGCCTTCTTCCCGAAGTTCCCCACCACCGATGCTGAAAACCTGCCATTGTCCGAGAACCTGGTCTTTACTGTCCAGGGCTTCAAAAAGCATGCCGTTGGGGTGGAAATCCAGGGCCTCGGTATGCCAGATGAGGGTACAGGGCTGAGGGGCAAGGCCGTCTTCGATGGCCCTGTCCGTCAGGTGCCCTTTGCCCGTGAGGCTGAGGCTGCCGTAAAGGTGCACCCGGAAAGCCTGAGCTTCAGGATGGTTTTTGCGGAAGATTTCTGCGGCCCTGCGGGGGCCCATGGTGTGGCTGCTGGAAGGCCCCATGCCGTAGCGGTAAAGCTGTTTGAGGGATTGCATGGCCGTTTCTCCTCAGAAATCAATCTTGTAGTATTCCACCCAGGGCCTTAAGCGCAGCAGCCCGGCTTCCTGGAGGATCTCCATGGCGAGGATGGCAAGGGCAAAGGAAAAGGCAAGAACACAGATTCCCCGGACAACCCGGCTTCGGTTGGGATCCCTGAGGGCGATGAGCAGGGGAAGCAGGCCAAAGAGGATCACGATGCCCACCCCGCCCACAAGATCCAGGGCCTTCAGGAAAATGTCCGGATACACAAGGGCGATGGCCAGAGGGGGCAGAAAGGTGAGGGCCAGAACAAGGCTCCGGCTTTCGATGTGAAAGGTGTTGGTGAGAAGATCCCGGATGAAGTTCTGAAGTCCCAGTCCGTTGGCGAGAAAAGAGGTGGAGATGGCCACCAGGGCAAAGGCCAGGGCGCAGAGGGTGAAAGTCTGGCTCTGCAGGTGAAAGGCCATGGGAACGGTGGCGGGCATGTTGGTTTCCCAGGAGGAAAGGAGGCTGTTTTCACCTGTGAGGGGGATGACGCCGATGCCCACGAGAATCCAGAGGCCATTCATGGCAAAGGCGAGAGCCATGCCCCAGAAAACGGCTTTGCGGTACTGGGTTCGATCCCAGGCAAGGCTGGTGCTGATGGTGGGAATGATGTTGTGGAAATGAAAGGCCGTGATGATGATGGGCAGGGTGGCGGGCAGGTACCTCCAGTCCATGTAGGCCATGTTTTTCACCTGCACATGCCCGGCTCCCAGAGCCAGGAGAGCGGCAAAAAGCAGGGCCAGCACGGCAATGAAAAGGGTGTTGAGCCGGGCGAGAAAGCTGAGGTTGATGGAGGTGAGGGCAATGAGGGGCAGGGAAAAGAGCAGCATGACCAGAGAAAGACGCGACTCCATGCCAAAGAGGCTTGCAAGGATCTTGGCACCTCCCGTGAAATAGGCGGTGAGCAGGCCATAAAGAATGAGGAGATTGGCGGCCATGGCGATCCATTTGCCGGTTTTTCCCAGGAGAGCCTCGTACATGGAAGGATAGTCAAAGGTTTCACTCCGGTTTCGGGCTGCTTCATCCCCAAGGATGCTGGCGCTGAGGTACATGAGCCCTGCCCCTGCGAGGATGGCCAGCATGGAGGGCCCAAGACCGGCAAGGCCGGTGTTGATGGGCAGACCCAGAATGCCAGCGCCCACAAGGTTGCCGGTGATCAGGGCCGTTGCGGCCACAAGGCCGGTCTTTTGCATGTTTTTTTGCGTGTTGTTGTCCATGGAGGGCCTCTTCTGGGGTGGAGTTCCGGTCTTTAAGAGAAAGGGCGGAAAGCCTGAGAAAGCGCCTTTTGGGAATGGTGCAGAAAAGAATGGGGAAAAATCTGGTTGTGGTGATTTGCTCTTATCTATGCGGTAAAAGGACGAGAAATGTCAAATGTAAAAAGGATCATTTTTGCCCTCTGAGGGCAGACTGTTTCCGGATTCGGGTAACCATCCGGTCGGGGAAGGGGTAAAAATGAGACGGAGCTGCAGGAAAGCAGAGAACAACATTTTTTTAAGGATATCCAAATGCGAGATGAAACAGTCTGTTCCCTGGCCGATATTCCGGGCGGTGTCACCTGCCGTATGGCCGTCGTGCAGGAAGAGGAAGGGGGGATTTCTCTGGCCCTTCGATCTGCAGCCTTCGGGCTGATACCCGGTGTGCCCGTTCGGGTGATCCGCAACAGCGGCTGGGGTCCGATGGTCGTGCATGCGCGGGATACTTACCTGGCTCTGGGTCGGAAGCTGGCCCGCAGGCTGAGGGTGGTGCAGGAGGCAATGCTTTCTCCATCGGATTTTCGTGAATTTCCGGGCTCGGAGGCCGAGTGATGGACGCTGCTGTAAGACGGAAAATCTTTCCGGAAGAGGACCTGTTTTCCGCAGCTCCGCACCGACAGAGGGTGATAGCCGTTGCGGGACAGCCCAACACGGGAAAATCGACCCTGTTTAATCGGCTGACCGGTATGCGGCAGCGGGTAGGAAACTGGCCAGGCAAAACTGTGGACAGGAAAACCGGGGACACCTGGTTTGGTGCAACACTGTACCGCATGGTGGATCTGCCCGGCGCTTACAGCCTTACACCGGCTTCAGCAGAGGAGGCCATCACCAGAGACTACCTTCTTTCGCGGGAAGCGGATGTGGTGGTGCTGGTGGTCAATGCGGCGGCTCTGGCCCGCACCCTGTATCTGGCGGCGGAGCTGATTCCCTTGGGCCTTCCCATGGTGGTAGCCCTCAACATGACGGACGTGGCCGAGGCGGAAGGCCGTCCTGTGGACGCCAATGCACTGGAGCAGGCCCTGGGAATTCCCGTGATTCCCATGGCCGCATCCCGGAATCGTGGAGTGGGCGGACTGCTGGAGTGCCTGGAGACCCTGGAAATAAAGCCCATGACGCCGCAGGGGCTTGAGGATTGGCCTCAGACGGTGAAAACCGTGGAGCGGCTCATTGCGGGTTATCTTAGCGAGGATCTGCCTGCAGGCTGGACGGCCACCAAGCTTGTGGAAGAAGATGGGGAAATCCTGAGGCGGGTGAAGGCCCTGCTGCCTGAGGCGGAGGAGCGGCGTCTGAAAACCGTGCTGGAAACTATGGAAAAGGGTCCTCTGAGCCTGGTGGAGGCCAGACGGAAATGGATTGACTGCGCCTGTGCCGTCGCCCTTCCGGATACCCGGATGGCTGCGGACCGCACCCTGAGGTGGGACAGATGGCTGCTGCATCCCTTGTGGGGGCGGTGGGTGGCATTCCTTTTCATTCCCCTTCTCATGGCTTCGGGTGTGGCTTTGGGGGCGATGACGGGTGGTACCCTGATCAAGGCGGCCCTTTCCCAGCTCCCTGCACTCAAGGCGGCCTGGCCGGGGCTTCTGGGCAGCCTCGTGGCGGATGGTATTCTCATGGGCATCGGCTGGGTCACAGCCCTTTCGGTTTTTATTGCGATCATTTATGCCATTTTTTTCTTTCTGGAGGATGTGGGGTATCTCGCCCGTGTGTCTGTTCTGGCGGACGGGCCGTTGCGGCGGGTGGGGGCTTCGGGCAGGGCGGCCATTCCCATGGTGCTGGGGCTGATGTGCAACGCCGTGGCCGTGGCGGGAGCCAGGGTGGTGGAAACCCGGAGACAGCGGATGGTTACCAGCATCATGCTGCCCTTTTTTCCCTGCCTTGGTCAGACCATCGTGGCGGCTGTTTTTGTGATGGCCTTTTTCCCGCCACGCACCGCAGGATGGATTTTATGCCTCCTTACCCTGACCAATGTGGCGGTGGCCTTTCTCGTGGGGGGCATTGCCAGCCGTTTCATGGAAAAACGGGGGGAGGATGCCATGATCCTGGAGCTGCCTCTGTATCACCGTCCTCATTTTCCCACCATTCTGGCCAATCTGAAGGATCGGGTCTGGGCTTTTGTTTCCCGCTCGGGCAAGGTCATCCTTGCGGCCATGGTTCTGGTCTGGGCACTGACCTGGCTACCCAACGGGGATATGGAAACGGGCTTTCTTTACCGCATCGGCCAGTATCTTGAGCCTGCGGGTCGGATGATCGGGCTGGACTGGCGCTTTATCGTGGCTCTCATCAGTTCGTTTATTGCCAAGGAAACCACCGTGGGAACCCTTTCGGTTCTGTTCGCAACGCCGGATGCTTCCCAGGGTGCTGTGTCCGCGGCCATTGCGGGATCCGTTTCTCCGGCAGGAGCTCTGGCCTTTGTGGTGGCTTCCCATTTCTTCATCCCCTGTGTGTCCACAGTGGGCATTTTTAAGGCGGAAACAGGTTCCTGGAAGCTCACGGGAATTCTTGTTGGGGCCATGCTGGTGCTGGCTCTGGGCCTTGCCACCCTTACCTTTCATGTTGCAGAATTTTTTCTGTAGAGATTTTTTATCGTGAAATGGTTCCTGCCCGCAGGTGAGGCGGGGTTGTGCAGGAATAAGGCTTCAGAATCTGGAGCGCAGCAGCTCACCCGGGGTGATGCCGAAGGTTTTTCTGAAGGCTGCGATGAAATGGCTGACATTGGTGTAGCCCACGTCCCAGGCGGCTTCGCTGACGTTGTGGTCTTGGGTTTCCATGAGACGGCGAGCCTCCTGCATGCGATGGCGCTGGAGATAACCGAAAACCGTGGTGCCGAAGACTTCCCGGAATCCGGCTTTAAGATCGCACTCGTTGAGGCCGACTCTTCGGGAAAGCCGGGCAATGGTGGGCGGTTCTGTCATTTCACGTTCCAGAATACGGGCGGCCTCGGTGATGCGGTCACGGATGCGGGGTTGCGGTTTCCGGGTCTCAGAGTTCCTGGTGAGAGCGGCAAGATGCAGGGAGAGCAGTTCAAGGGCCTTGGCTTCCAGGTAGAGCCTGCGGATGGCGCCCTTGAGAGGGCAGAAGTTCATCTGATGAAGAACGGTACGGATTTCCGGCGGCGTGATCTGTTTGTGGAAAACGGGTGAGGCGTCTTCATTGTGTACAAGGGGAAGGAGGCCTGGCCGGTTTTTCAGGCTTTCGGGAGGCATCCACCGGGAGAGGAGTTGCGGCGTCACCTGAATCCCGATGGCGGCCTGACACTCTCCGGGATTCACGGAGAAACCGCCGTTCAGATCCGCCAGACGACAGATGGTGCAGGTATCCGCCTCTGTGACGCATTCCAGAGACGTACCATCGGCAAGATCGTAGTGATGATGGCGTGTGCCGGAGAGGTAGCAGCAAAAACTCACCGGAGTTGCCGAGGATTCCACTCGAAAATCCATGGCCTCAGTGGGCCGGAATCTTGAAAAGGTGAGGGAAAGTCCGGGACAGATGGCCAGCGCCTGGGTACCTGCACCGGCAAGGGGAAGGGAATCCGCATCCGTCACCGGCGTTTCCGTCAGCCGGAAAACAGGGGGAAATTCCGGTGGGGTTACGATGGGTGCATCCAGCATGGGCCATCCTTTCATTTTTTATTTTAAATTGATTTTGTCTAGCCTAAAAAATATTGTCTGGCAAGACAAATCGTGGAATTCTGGCAATCCCTGTTGGCTTTTCTATAAGATCAGGGATTTATATCTCATTTTAATATCTGTCTTTTGGACGTCTGCTTAATGCGGAGGATACCATGGGGAGTACGCTGGCTTGTATTCAGTGGAAGGCGGAACGGGATACCTGCTGTGGCAGGGATTTCATTCTTTCACCCGAATCCGGGACAGGATGGATGCGTTGCAGGAGCTTTGCTTCGGGACTGGACCTTACTCTGGCAGATTTTTGTCCCCGCAGGCGGGCGAATTTACCCCTGCACCTGGATGGGCCTGTGGTGGGGGTGAGTTTTTATCTTTCCGGCTCCGTTCGATGTCGTTTTCCCGGATCGGAAAAGACCATCGCCATCCGGGGCGGCGAGGCCGGGGCTTTTCGTCTTGCTCCCCAGAAAGGGGAAGGAGAGGCGGAGCCCTGCCGTACATCGCTGGTGGAACTGCGGTTTTCCGCAGCCTTGCTGGCGCATCTGGGCGGTCATGTCAGGACGTTTTTCATGGCGGGAGAGGAAGGCGTACGGGTGTGGCCCTTATCTCCAGAGGGGGCGCTGATTGCGAGAGATCTTCTGGTCTGCCCGTACTCAGGTGTGGCGCGGGAGCTGTTTTTCGAAGCCAAGGCCCTTGAGCTTCTTGCCTATGTTTTTTCCAGGGTGGAGGGGACGGTTTCAGACGATTTTTTTGCCATGCGGGCGGCTAGGGATCGTCTGGTGCGGGAAATGGCTGATCCTCCAGATCTTAAAGAGCTGGCCCGGGAGGCCGGATTTTCCAGATCCTGCTTTGCGGAACGCTTCCGGGAGCTCTACGGTATGCCGCCCTTTGCCTACCTTCGTGAACAACGTATGGAGACGGCCCGGATGTTGTTGATTTCCGGGAAGGCCAATGTGACGGAGGCGGCTTTTACCGTGGGATATGCCAGCCTCAGCCATTTTGCCAGGGCCTTTCGTGAGCGTTTTGGCGTATCGCCTTCTTCCCTCTGATGGCGACGGTCTCTTTTTTTCCGCTTGGGAAGTGTTTCCTGGTGCGGCCTGCCTTTTAAAGGGCGGGTTTTTTGTTTTTTATGGACTCAGGCATCCATTATCCGGACGGAATCGTTAGCGGACCAGAAGCTTTTTGGCTATCCGTACAAAGTCTCAGTCATCTAAAAACCAGTCTTGCAAAAGGAGTTTGAAATGGGAAGAATTTTGTACGGTACCGTGGTCGCAGCCGTCGCAATGGTCATGGCAGCCACACCGGCCTTGGCCCGTACCCTTGAAAATGTGTACGAACAGGAAGGTCTTGTGGTCACGGCCCAGAAGCAGCAGGAAAATATCCGGGAGGTGCCGGTGAGCATGGAGGTGTTTACCGGAGAGAGGCTGGAAGAGGCGGAGATCCGCAACACGGCGGAGATGCTGCGGCATACGCCCAACCTCCACATGAAGGATTCCGGAGCGGATCATGTCATCGTTATCCGGGGCGTGTCGAGTTATCCCAACAGCCTGACCTCACCTGCTGGATACTATGTGGATGACATTGCCTATCCCCTTCAGGTGATGCACAACACGGATTTTTTCGATGTGGAGCGGGTGGAGGTACTCCGTGGCCCCCAGGGAACCCTGTACGGCAAGAACTCCGAATCCGGCCTGATCCATGTGATCACCCGTGCGCCGGATGACACCCTGCGGGGACGACTGCGGCTGGGATACGGGAACTACAATACCTGGGAAGGGGGTGCTTCCGTGAGCGGTCCTGTGTTGCAGGACCGGCTTTTTGCCGGTGTTCAGGTGCTGGGCATGAAGTCCGACGGGTTTGTAGAGAACCTGTATACGGGTAATGACAAGGTCGGGAACAGGGAACGGCTGAGCGGCCGGGCCCGGTTGCGCTGGACTCCCAACGATGCATGGGAATTGGAATACCTTGCCGACGCCCTGCATCACGATGATGGGAACGGTATTTTCCGGTTTTATGAAGCAGGAGATGCCGGAGATTTCACGACCCCTCCCCATAAGATCAATCAGGACGTGGACAACCAGTACAAGGAGGAGACCGCCAGTACTCACAGCCTGAGGCTGAAGCATGCGGGTGAGTCGTTTGACATGACGCTTATTACGGGATTTCAGGAATACAAGATGGACTTTCTGGTGGATGCGTTTATTAAGCCCACCAATGACGGAACCTGGCTGTATTCCTACGGAAGCCGTCAGACCATGACGGAACTGCGGGTGAGTTCCCCCGTAACTGCCGACCGTGTGAAGTGGCTCGTGGGAGTGGCCACATCCAGTGAGGAACAGAAGGTCAACGCTGACGGGGGAGATCCCAGCGGAGAACGGTACTACTGGCGGCGGGTGGACATTGACATTGTTTCTCAGGCCATTTTCGGGCAGGCCACCTGGCGTTTTGCGGATCGATGGTATCTCACAGGCGGGGGACGTTTTGACTTCCAGACGGCGAAGGGTGTCCTCAGCGACCGGAGCATTTATGCCTTCATGAATGCCGACACAACGGATGACCTTTCCAACCGGGAGTTTTTGCCCAAGGCTGCGCTGCGGTTTGCTGTGACGGATGATGTCTCCATTTATACCAGTGTGGCCAAGGGTTTCATGGCCGGAGGCATCAATGCCTGGGCCAATCTCAGCGTGCCTGATTCGGGGAGATACAATCCCGAATACACCTGGAACTACGAAGTGGGCATGAAGGGTCGTTTTCTTGATCGCAGGCTGGATGTGGAGGCTGCCCTTTTTTATATCGACATCAAGGACAAGCAGGTTTCCGATACCAATAAGGATATGCAGACATACATCCGGAATGCGGCCAGCGCCACTTCCTGGGGGGGCGAGCTTTCCTTTACCGCTCGCATTTTTCCCGGTTTCGATGTCTTTGGCGGCATGGGGCTGACCCAAAGCGAGATTGAGAAATGGAAAACCTATGAGCAGGACAGGGGTGGGAATGTGGTGGCGCTGGATTACAGCGGCAAAAAACTCCAGAACGTCCCCGAATACACCGCCAACCTGGGCGCCCAGTACCGCCATGCCAGTGGCCTGATCGCCCGTGTGGATGTCCATGGTGTGGGCGAGTTTTATGGCGATCCCAAAAACAGTACGCGGCAGGAAGCTTACCGGCTGTTGAACGCCAAAATCGGGTATGAGACCGAGGCCTGGGATATTTCCCTCTGGGGAAAAAATCTCACGGATGAGACCTATGCCACCTATATCGCTCCTTATAAAGGTGCGGCCGGAGAGCTGGTGGGCAATTCGGCTAAAGACGGCGATCCTCTGACCTTTGGCGTGACCGTGAATCTTAGGTATTGAAGTCCGGGCCTTTTTTTTGCAGAAACCGTTCCGCATGAGGGAAAGATGGATCTGCCTGTGTGAAGTAGGAAAGCCTCCGGATCGTGCGCTCTCAGCACTATCCGGAGGCTTTTTGTCTTGGGGGCGTTTTTGCCCGGTACGGGCAGTCCCATTCCGGGGGCGGGTAGAACGGGCGGGGGCGACATGCAACAAAGGGAAAACGATTTTTTCGTGTTGCGGCTCATATTTTTACCCTTTATATCGGAGGCCTTCATGTCCGACTCCTCCCAGAAGTTTTTTTTGCGGCAGATCGCGGGTGCACCCAGACGGATTGGATTGGCCTGCCTGCTTTCCGTCTTTAGTGGTTTCGCAGCCATGATTCCTTTTTTGGTGGTCCACCGCGTATTACTCCACCTGCTTTCCGGGGAGCTCCATTCTGCCCCCCTAGGACTGCTGCTTCCCTTGGCGGGTGTGGCAGCGGCCGCCGTGGTTTGCCGACATCTTTTTTTCTATGGTTCACTCGTTTTTTCCCACATGGCGGCCTTTGACATTCTTCTTGCTCTCCGGCGGGAGATGGCGGCCCATCTGGGCCAGTTGCCCATGGGTTTTTTTGACCGAAACCGCACCGGCATTATTAAAAAAACGGTGACCGAGGACGTGGAGCAGATGGAGCTGTTCATCGCCCATCACCTCCCGGATTTCGTGACTGCTCTGGTGGTGCCGCTGGTGCTTCTGGTATTTCAGTTTACCATCCATCCTCTCATGGGGCTTGCCGCTTTCCTGCCCTTGCCTTTTGCCCTGTGGCTGCAGATCCGGATCCGGCGTCGCATATTAGCCGAGGGAATGATTGCGGGCTATCATGCCTCCCTGGTCGCCATGAACCAGGTTATCGTTGAGTTTGTCCGCGGCATGGAGGTCATCAGGATTTTTAACCGATCCAGGGATGTCTTTCAGCGGTTAAGAGACGCCGTTCTGGATTTCCGGGATCAGGTTCATGCCGTGACAGAGGTGAGCGCACCGGCCTGGGGATTTTTTGTCGTTTCCGTAAATGCCGCTGTCTTCTGCCTCGTGCCCATGGGACTTGTGCTTCATGACGCAGGTCGGCTGGATACGGCTGATTTTCTCCTCTGTCTTATGATTGGGGCAGGATATATGGCGCCGGTTATGAAAATCGCCCTCATGGCGGGTCTTTTTGAGCGGATCCGGGAAGGTGTCCGGCAGATGGACCGTATCTTTAAGGAACCGGTGCTGCCGGATCCGGACGTCGGTTACCGGCCTCGTTCTGCCAGTGTCTCTTTTACGGAGGTTTCTTTTTCCTACGGCGATCGTCTTGCTCTGGATCGGGTAAATTTCGAGCTTCCCTCAGGTAGTATCACCGCTCTGGTCGGACCGAGCGGAGCGGGAAAAACGACCATTGCCCAGCTCCTTTGCCGGATGCAGGATCCGGATGCGGGATCTATTCGCATCGGTGGGGTGGACTTGCGTGAAATGACCTGGTCTGAACTCACCCGGCATATTTCCTGCGTGTTTCAGGAAACCATGATTTTTTCAGGAACGGTGATGGAGAATCTCCGGTTGGGGCGCCCCGGAGCTACGGAAGCCGAGGTGTTTGCCGCATCCCAGGCTGCTCGCTGCGAGGATTTTGTCTTGAAGCTTCCGGAGGGCTACCACACCCGTGTGGGGAACGGTGGTGTGCACCTTTCCGGTGGAGAGCGTCAGCGGATCAACCTTGCACGGGTGATCCTCCGTGACGCTCCCGTGGTGGTACTGGACGAGGCGACAGCCTTTGCAGATCCGGAAAACGAACTGGCTATCCAGGAAGCTCTTTCGCACCTTATGGCAGAAAAAACCGTTGTGATCATCGCCCATCGCCTTGTCACCATCATGAACTGCGATCGGATTCTGGTGGTGGAAGCCGGGCGTCTGGTGGAGGCGGGCGTCCATGGAACCCTTTTAGCGGTTGGGGGACGGTATGCCGCCATGTGGCGTGCCTGTTCCCAGGCTTCGGATTGGGTGCTTGGCGGGGAGGCAGCCCATGCTTGAGGCATTTTCCGTCGTATTTGGTTCCTTGCGGCCCCTGGTTTATCCTCTTTTGCTGAACCTGTTTTACTTTATGACTAAGGGCGCGCCGTACGCGGTGCTGTACGTCCTGATCCGGCATCTTCTGGAGAAAGGGAAGGTTTCAGGAGCGTTGGGGGGCGGGATCCTGGCCGTTATGGCGGGGGTCGCTATGTTGCAGGTGATGGCCGGAATTGCTGTCCACAGGACGGCCTACAGGACCGCCTTTCAACTCACGGCGGAGGCCAGGCTGCGCTTGGCGGACCATCTGCGGAAACTTTCAATGGGCTTTTTCCGGGACCATGATCCCGGGGAGGTTTCTTCCCTGCTCCTGCAGGATATGGAAAAGTGTGAGCATGTTTTCAGTCATTTTTTCATTGACTTCGTGGCGGCTTTTTTTTTCCCCTTGCTCCTGCTTTTAGGGTTCTGGTTCCTGAACCCCCGGCTCACCTGTATCCTGGCGGCGGGCCTGACTCTGGCCTTGCCCATGCTTTTTTTCGCACGAAGGCTTGTGGGCCGAATGGGGGAGCGACAGATCGCCGCCATGCGGCAGATGGTAGATGCCATCCTCGAATACGTGGAGGGCATCCGGGTACTGAAATCTCTGAATTGTACGGGGAGTTCCTTTATTCGCCTGGATGCGGCTTTTGCCCGGCTCAAAAAACGGAGCCTCCGTCTTGAGGCGGCGGGTGCTCTCCCTGTGGGTCTTTATCAGATGCTTCTGGAACTGGCTTTTCCTCTGATGCTTTTTTCCGGAGGATGGATGTTTGTCGAAGGGGAGCTGAGTTTGGTCGTATTCGCAGCTTTTCTCGTTATCGCTTATCGTTGCATTGAGCCCTTGCAGACCGCAGGCAGCTTCACTGCGGAATTGCGTTACATGCGTCTCGGCGCAGAGCGGATTGCACGTGTGATGGAGACCCAGCCACTGCCTATGCCAGCTTCCCCAAAAAGACCGAAAGGATACACATTCTGTTGTGAGTCGGTCTGTTTCGGCTATGGCGGGCAGTCCGTGCTGGATGGGGTTTCCGCGAATTTTGAAGCAGGCAGACTCACCGCCATCGTGGGGTCTTCCGGTTCGGGTAAGTCCAGCCTGACCCGGCTTATGGCACGGTTCCGGGACGTGGATAGCGGCCGAATCACTCTGGGCGGAACGGACATCCGGGAGATGGCTCCCGAAACCCTTGCCGACGCCCTCTCCATCGTGTTTCAGGACGTCTATCTTTTCGATGATACCATTGCTGCCAATATCCGTCTTGCGGATCCCACGGCGGATGAATACAAGGTACGAGCTGCAGCCAAAGCTGCATGCTGTGACTTTATTGATGATTTTCCTTTAGGGTTTGACACCCCTGTGGGTGAAGGAGGTGCGCGGTTATCCGGAGGACAGCGACAGCGAATCGCTATCGCCCGAGCTATTCTAAAGGATGCGCCAGTAGTGATCCTGGACGAGGCCACAGCCGCCCTGGATCCGGAAAACGATGCCCTTATTCAGCAGGCTGTGGATGTGCTGGTGCGGAATCGCACGGTGATCGTGATTGCCCACCGTCTCAGAACTGTTGTCCGCGCTCATTGCATCCATGTACTGGAAAAAGGCAGGGTTGTGGAGTCGGGTTCCCATGCTGAACTCATGGCGGCTAAAGGCCGTTATCACAGTCTCTGGGAAGCCCAGGAGCAGGCGGGGCGTTGGCGGATGGGGCGGGAGGGGGGCGGCAATCCGCCTGAGAATGATGTTCCCCAGGGATGTCATGTGGCATAGGCTTCCGTGTGCCGTGTACGGAGGTTATGGAAAATGGTGTTGAGGGCGTGTGGTAGCTCGCGGCTGGTTCTGAGATAGAAGTGGCCGCCAGGAAAGATGGACAGGGTGAAGTCTGTGGAGGTGTATCGCTTCCACTGTCGCATTTCTACCACATGCGCTTCGTTGTCGGACCGGGCGCAGAAGGCATGGATGGGAACGGAAAGAGGGCCGCAGTTTTTGGGATTCCAAGTTTCATCCATGGTGAAATCAGCCCGGAGCATGGGGAGAAAGCAGCGAAGAAGTTCCGGCTGTTCCAGTACGGCGGGGTCTGTGCCCTGGAACCTGGCGAGTTCCCGGAGGAAGTCGGTATCGGGCAGGGCGTGGAGCGGGCGGGGTTCAGGGAAATGGGGCGGGCGGCATGCGGAAACGAGCAGCGCCTCGGGCTGGGGGCATGCGGCTTCGTCAAGGGCGTGGCAGGCTGCGTGGGCGACCTTGGCGCCTAGGCTGTGGCCGAAGAAAAGAAAGGGACGATCCAGCAAGGGAAGCATGCAGGGTAAGAGTTCGTCAATGAGTGTTTCCATTCTCCAGACCGGTGGTTCCCGGAACCTTTGTTCCCGGCCTGGTGGTTGGATGGCATGAACGGCAACGTCCGAGGGCAATTTGCGGGGCCAGCTTCTGTAGGCCGAAGCACCACCGCCGGCATGGGGAAAAAGGAAGATCCGAAAGGCGGGTTTTGCCGGAGTTTCCCATGATAGGATCCAGGGGGATGGGGATGCGTGCATGAGCTTTCCTTTTGGATTGGCATCGGCGGAAAAGCATCTCCGATGCGGTTTGGGTTGTGAAGCGGCAAGGCCTCCTCTGTGCAGGTGGCCTTGCCAATGGTCTGGAGGGCGTTATCAGGCTGCGGCCAGGGCGCTGGCGCGGAAATGCCGGACCAGATGAGGGAGCCATGTGTTGATATGCGGGGGCTCCATCATGGAAAAATGATCCCCTCCCGCATTGATGATGGCAAGCTCGGCATGGCGAACCTCCCAGTAAGGCAGGGGGTCGGCTCGTTTTTCAGGCTCCGAAGCCCGTATAAAAAGGGCGGGAGCGTTGCATTTTCCGGGGGTGTGGGCAAGAAGGGCGCGGACTCCCGAAGCAATGGCCATGCAGGTTTCTTTGAAAGCTGCATATGTGACTTCCTCCGGCAGATCGCCGGAAGCACGGGCTATGGAATGGATAAAGGCAATACGGGCGTCATGGGGCATGCTGTCCAGTTCCTCAAGGGTGCAGGCCGCCTTTTGTCCGGTAGGAATGGGGATATCCATTCCCAGACGCCGTTCTTCTACGGTGAACTTGGCATGCAGGCCGAAACGGGCCAGGGGAATGCGGTGATAACTCAGGGCTGAGGCCAGAAGGTTCAGGTCGTTGTCTTCAAACCCTGAAGGGAAGGGTACTGAATCCAGCAGGGCGAGCCGCACGGTTTCCCCCTGTTTTTCCAGTTGCCGGGCCATCTCCTGAGCGATAACCCCTCCCATGCAGAAGCCGGCGATGTGGTAGGGGCCCTGGGGGTGAAGTTTTCGTATGGCCTGAATATAGGCTGCGGCGGCCTGGGGAATGGCGGAAACGGGTTTCCCTTCCGCAGGAATGAGACCGAACAGGGGGATTTCCTGCGGAAGAAGCGCAGGAAAGTGGCGGTAGCCGTTGAGGGACCCTGCGGCTTCGTGGAGACAGAAGAGTGGCGGGGCGCTGCCTCCGGACCGGAGACGGCGTACGGGACCGGCAGGTTCGGATGCCATGCCGTCGATGGCTGCGGAAAGAAGCGCCACGGTGGGGGCGGAATACATGTGCTGAACGGTGAGGGGGATGCCGAAATGCTGCTGAAGCCGGGTAACGGCCCGGGTGGCCATGAGGGAATCTCCTCCTGCGGCGAAGACGTTATCGTGGATACCGAGACTTTCGTTTTTGAGAAGTTCCCGCCATATGGCGATCACGTGGGTTTGAGTGTCTGTCTCCGGTGGGGCATACCCTGTCTTACGGTCGCTCATTTCCCGATTTGGAATAGGCAGGCGTTTCCGATCGATTTTCCCGTTGGTGGAAACAGGAAGACTTTCCAGCATCAGGATCCGGCCTGGAACCATATAGGCGGGCAGATGACGGGTGAGGAACTCAGCAAGACCCGCCTCGTCGAATTTCCGAACCACCGATGGCATTCGTGCGGCGAGAATGTCGAAGCCAAGAAAGTCGATGGTGGATCCGGGCGCGGTCACCACCCTGGATTCGGTGAATCCTGCGAGGCCCAGCGCCTGGTTCCACATGGCTCGGTCCGCGAGGGGATGGTTTTGGCGGAAATGCGTGTCTGTGAAAACATCGAAGCCCTGCTGTACCCCCATCTGAAGGTCAAAGGATCGAAAGAAACGGGTTTCTTCAGTGACGAGGAGGATGCCACCCGGTGCGGTGACTGTTTCCAGATGGCGGAGCGTGGCTGCGATGTCGCGGGTGTCATGCAGGACGCTGGATGCCACGACGAGATCATAATACCTGCGGGGCAACCCCTGGGCCTCGGGGGGCAGGTTGAGATCAAAGCGACGATAGGAGAGGAAGGGATAGGCGCGAAATTTTTCTGCGGCGTTTTCCAAGAAGTAATCGGAAATATCCGTATATATATACTCTGTGGCTTCGGGTTTGAAACAGTCGAGAATGATCCCTGTGGTGCCGCCGTGGCCAGCTCCAACCTCCAGCACCCTGAGAGGCCGATTGCCTGGAAAATTTTCCACCGTAGCGGAAATAAAGGCGAGGAGAATTTGGTTGCAGTCCCTGAAAAGCTTGCGATAGACCCCTTTGGCTTCTTCCGATGCATAAAGTTCCGCAGAGTGGAGATCCTCCCGGAGGACGGCGGCAAGCTGCCGAGCCACCTTGAACATCAGTCCCATCTGTGGCGGCTCAATAAGTCCTTCGAAATATTTGATATTATCTAGAATTTTTTGAATTTCAGGTTCCAGATCCACGGGGGTCATAGCCTTCAGTGCCCGGAAGGTGTGCTGATCCTCCTGTGCAAGCCAGCCGTCCCGGACAAGGCAGAGGAGTCCTCTGCGGAGCCATTTTTCATAGCGATCCCGGAAGCGGCTACGGACCATAAGTCCAGAGACAGTTTGGCGTTCCCCGATTTCCGTGAAAAAACCTTGGGTGGCCATAAGATTTCGGAGGCTTTGATCGTGCAGGGTTTCAAGGCGTGACCAGGCTTCGCGGAATTTGGCGGAAAGCGGACTAGTACCCTGTACAGCGCGGAACCCCGCACTCAGGGATCTGGACCATATCTTGTCTGTGGTTTCCCGATCGCTTTCATCGGAAAGAAAGAGCAGGTCCGTCTCGGGTTCCGGTACGACATAGCCCACCAGCCGCCGACCCTGTCGTGAGGTCCCCACAACCTGGGCTGCAGCGTCACTTACACCGGGATGTCGTCGAAGTGCCGCTTCCACCTCTCCCAGCTCAATACGATATCCATTCACCTTCACCTGGGCGTCTTCCCTTCCGAGAATTTCAATGACCCCATCATCGCGATACCGGCCGAGATCCCCGGTGCGATAGAGACGCTCTCCGGTTCCGGGATGGAGGAGGAAGGCCTTTTCGGTCTGTTCCGGATCTTTCCAGTATTCACGGGCAAGACCGATGCCTGCGATGTAGAGATCTCCCGTTACCCAGTCCGGAGCGGGCAGGAGATCCGCATCCAGGACATGAAACCGCTGGTTGGAGAGGGGCCGACCGTAAGGAATAGTTTTCCAGGTTGGGTCGACGGTTTCCACGGGATAGTAGATGGACCATATGGCCGCTTCCGTTGCTCCACCCAAAGCGAGGATGTGCGCTTCCGGCGCCATGGATCGGATTTTATCAGGCAGGCCGGGAAGAATACGGTCGCCACTGAGAAGCACATAGCGGAGGGGAAGGGGCAGGATACCCGTTTCCGGATAGTCGGTGAGCATTTCCATGAGGGTGGGTACGGTATTCCACAATGTGACGTTATGTTGGCGTATGAGATGGATCCAGGCTGCCGGGTCCCTTTCTGTGGCTGAAGAGGGAAGAACCACTGCGCCGCCAGCTTCCCAGATACCGAAAAGATCAAAGACGGAAAGATCGAAGGTATGGCTGGACAGGCAGAGGCTCCGATCTTCAGAGTTCAGTCCGCAGTGTGTCACGATGTCGCGGATAGTGTTGACCGTGCTGCGGTGCTCCATGGCGACACCCTTGGGACGTCCGGTGGAACCCGAGGTGAAGATTATATAGGCAAGATCGTCGGGCCGGTTGATGTCGGCGGGTGCTGGCATGGCGCGGGACTGGCCTGCTTCTTCCGGATTGATGCAGACAATGGCGGGCGGCAACAGCGTTTCGTTGCCGTCAGCGAGTACGACTCTTGCGCCGCTGTCCTTCAGGATCGTGGTAAGCCGGGCTTCCGGTGTGGCGGGGTCCAGGGGAAGATAGGGTGCGCCGGCATAGAGGACGGCGAGAATGGAGATCGCCTGAAGAGGCCCTTTGGGAAGCATCACGCCTACGGGTTCGTCCGGGCGGATTCCGTGGGGCAGAAGTAGAGCGGCCAGGGAGAGGGCTTTTTCATGGAGGACCTTATAAGAAAGGACGCCCTGGTCATAAAAAAGAGCGGGGGCATCCGGAGTGTTTTCGGCATGGCGGATCACGCCGTCGTGAATGCGGCCGGTGGGAATATCCTGATCCGTCGCATTGATACGGCTGCGCAGGAGCGCCTGGCCTTCGGGAAGGGGGACCGGATGTGTGGCATCCCAGGCCCGGCCAGAGACAAGATCCGAAAGAAGGCGTGTGTATGCCTGAAACATGGCGTCCAGCATGCCCTGAGGGAAGGCGGCGTCCACGGTGTCCCAGTTGAAGGCAAGGGCGCCGTCCATCTCAAAGATCTGATGATCAAAGAGAACCTGGGGAGTCTGGGAAACCCCGTACCCCAGACGTTCTCCCGTGAGCCGGTTGGTTTTGAGGCTGGAGAGGCCCAGGGCGCTGGTGAAAACCACGCCTGTGGCGGCTTCGGTAAGCCCCTCGGCTTGCCGGGAGCGTTCCCGTTGTACTGCTATGGCGCTGAAGGCGCTGTGTTCCATGTCTTCCCAGAGGCGCTGTTGCAGGGCAAGGGCTGTTTCCGTGAAGGTGGCGTGGGCTGCAGGTTCCACGGCGAGGAGTATGGCGGAAGTGAAATCTCCCACCACCCTGTGGATTTCAGGATGGCTTGCCGGGCGGTTAATCCGTGTGATGTTGAGGGTGAAGTTTCTGGAACGGCTCCAGCGGCCGATTACGGCGCAGAAGGCGGAAAGCAGTAAGCTTGATGGGGTAAGCCCCCTGTGCGAGGCCTCTGTCTTGAGCACCTTCCACTCTTTCGGGGACATGCCTCCGGTCCGGCGGATACAGACCGATTTTGCGATGTGTTCAGGAAACACGGCAAGGGGGAGTTCCGGTGCCGGGGGAAGGTTTGGGAGGCGGTTCATCCAGTAGCGCCTGGCTTTGTTCTTTTCGGTTTCCATGGATTCCTGCTGGAGGACATAATCCCTGAAGGTGAGGGATGGCGGAGCGTCCAGGCCAACAGGATTTTCGTAAAGCCGCGCCAGTTCGTCGATCATGAGACCGATGCTGTGGATGTCTGCCACGAGCATATCGATGTCGATGTGAATGCGTGCGGTGTTTTGGGGAAGAAGGGAGATCCTGACATCGAAAAGCGGCCAGGTTGCGGTATCAAGAATCTGGCTTCCCATTTCTTCTCGAAGGGAGACAAGACGTTTTTCACGTTCCTCCGTATTCATTTCCCTGAGATCCTGAACCGGAATGGAGAAACGGGGCGTGACGGCCGGGATCTCCTGGCGCCCGTCGCTCCGGATTACTGCCTGCAGCATGGGGTGGCGAACGATCAGATCGTTCCATGCGGTTTCGTAGCGGTTTGTATCCAGGGTGTCGCATTCCATTTCAAAATAAGAGTGGCAGGCGATGTTCCCCAGCCGGAAGGCTCCGTTTCTGCCAACCCAGTAGGCTTGCTGGATGTCCGTGAGTGGGAAGGGCGCGTTTGCCTGATGGAGATTGCGTGGGGGGATGCCAGGATTGGATCCTGACACGGGTCCTGTGGATCCGGGTGATGGGATTTCAAGAAGACCGGCCAGCAGGGACGTGATGGCTTTCGGTGTTGCTGCAGTGAGGAGGCGGTGGGGGCGGAGCCGGATTCCATAGGATCGGGACAGGGCGTCTGCGAGATCTATGAACATGAGGGAATCCATGCCGAGGGTAAGGAGATCGTCATCCAGCCTGAGAGCGTTTCTGGTTATCTTGAGCCGGGATGTGAGTTTTTCCATGAGATCGCTGGTGATTGACTCCAGTGTGGGCGCAGGGGCTTCGGATTCATGGACTCTGACCGTCGTGGAAGAGGGGAGGCTGGTGTCATGGAGCGGAATGCCGGGAGGATGAAAAAGGTCCTGACGTAAGGCCATGGTTTGGGCAAGGCGATTTTTGTCGAGTGAGGCGAAGGTCACGGTGACAGGCGGTTTTTCAAGGATGGCCATGAGGTTTTCCATGGATGTTTCGGTGGTCATGGAAAAAACACCCATGGATTCCCTTTGTTTTCTGCCTTTTTCATCCTTCGCCAGCATGCCCGCGTCGGAAAATTCTCCCCAGCGCACGGAGAGGCCGGGAAGCCCCAGGTGTCTGCGGAAGGCGGCGAGGGCGTCGAGCCCGGCATTGGCTGCCGCATAGGCGCCGATGCCGGGGCTGCCCCAGAGGGCGGCGATGGAGGAAAAAAGAACGAAGTGATCAAGGGGCAGCCCCAGGGTCCGGGTGTGCAGATGCCAGGCCCCGCTGAGTTTGGGACGGAGGGCTTCATGGATACCTGCCTCGGTTTCCGTGATAAGGGCGGTCTCTCGGAGAAGGCCTGCCAGATGAAAGATTCCTCTGACCGGGATCCCGTCTGTCTCAAGGGCATCGAACGCAGCATCTACGGCGGTTTTTTCGCCGCAGTCCACGGAGTGGACAGAGAGATTCAGCGCAGGAAGCGCGCGTAGGGTTTTGATGAGGCCGGAGCGGGTTTCCGGATGTCGGGTAAAGATGGCGATCCGGCGGGCTCCCTGGTGGTGGAGGCGACGGATCAGCGTTGCGCCTGCGCCACCGAGACCGCCTGTGACCACATAAAGACCTTCCGGGTCCAGTCTGTGGACGGAATTTGCGGGCGGGGATGCGGAGATGAGGGTCGGAACGAGAAGTTTTTTCTCTCGCAGCGCCATCCGGGGGGGGAAGATCCCGTTTTCCATGGGGGATAAGGCGGTGACGAGATGGTTCGCTTCATCCACCCTGGAAAGAGGGGGCAGATCCAGCACCTGGAAGCATAGGCTGGGGAATTCCGCTGCCGCCGTGAGGAAAAGAGCGGCGCGGACGGCCTCGGGGACGCGGGTCCCTTCTCCTTCGGCAGTGGAAATGGCGTCCCGGGTAAGGGCCACGATCCGTCCGGGTGGGCGTTCCATTGTCGCGAGGGTGCGGATCAGATTCACTGTGTCCCATGCGGTCTTTTCAACGATCTGAGGCCCGGCGGTGGGATTCGGGGTCTCAGGAAGGAGAAAACCCGCGATCTCCGGCATGCCGCTCATTTCCCGGATCCAATCGGTGGGGGTTCCGTTCTGGGGGAGGCGGAAGACTGTGGCGCCAGCTTGGTGAAGGGCGGTTTCCACGGCCATGAACCTGCCGGCAGCATCGGGAACGAGGAACCAGAGACCGGAAAGTTTTCGGGAGGTGGGGGGTAAAGGATTCCAGGAGAGATCCCAGAAGGTGGGAGCAGGAAAGGATGCGGGCCTGGCAATGCGCTGCATAGCTTCCTTTGATGCGGGAACGGAATGCAACCCGGAAAGGAGGAGGAGCGGGCTTCCGTCTGTATGGAAAAGTCGGAGATGGGCGATAAAACCCGATCCTGCTTCCTCATACTGGCCATGGCACCAGAGGGTGGTGGCAGAGGAAAGTTTTTTTGCGTCTAAAACGTCGCACTGGTCCAGAGCCATGGGCAGGAAAACGGTCTCCGGGGTGACGGATGCGCCGATGCGGGCGGCCCAGATCACCTGGAGCCCGGCGTCCAGCAGGGCCGGGTGGATGACAAAGGACGGAGCGGCCGTGGAGGAGGGAAGGATCAGTCGCGCCAGCCCTTCGTTTTTGCCAAGAAAAAGCTCCCGGATGCCCTGAAATCCAGCACCCAATACAAGACCGGTGTCATCCCGGAACCGGCAATAAAAATTTTCGGGGTCCATGGGGGTTCTGATGGTGGCGGCCAGTTGGGAGAGGGAGGGCGAAAGATCATGGCTGGATTCGTTTGGATGAGACGGGGTGCCGGAAGGCAGCACGGCTTCTCCATGTAGCTCCCAGCCCTGTGTCTGTCTGCCGAAGATCCGCACCCGATGACCGGAGGTCAGAGGTTCCAGCACGGTGGTCAGCCGGGTGCTGCCATCCATTCGGGGAAGTATGGGGCGGTGGATGACAAGGTCACGGAACCCCATGGTTTCTGTCCCTGTCTCGCGAGAAAGGGACAGAAGCAGTTCCATGAAAGCCGTGCCGGGAAGAACGGAAACCCCGTGGATCCGGTGATCCCGAAGAAAGGGAAGGCGGATGGGATCCAGATGTGTGGAAAATTCCCTGTGTCCCAGAGGAGATTCTGTGGCTGAGCCGAGGAGGGGATGGGCCTCTGAAAGGTGGAAGTCAGGGGAGAGGAGACCGCCAAAAGCCTGGTTCCCCGGTTTTCTGAAGAGCATGACATGCTCGTCCAGGCCAGAGACATCGGTTTCCGGGGCCTGGGCAATCGAACTGAGACCACAGTCGAGGGACAGCTGCCGCCATTGATCCGGGCTGAGGTAGGGAAGGACTGTTCTGGGGTCTTCTTTGGCAAAGGGTGGCATGACAGATCCAAAGGTGAGATCAAAGGCGAGGCCGGGCCGGGTCATTTCCCTCAGGATGAGGAGACCTCCGGGCCTGAGAAGGGCCGCCGTGTGCATGAGGGCCTGGCGGATGTCCGGTGTGGTGTGCAGACTGTTCGCAGCAACTATAATATCTTGAGATTCTAGTGGTATGTCTTGGGATTCCGGTGGGCGTGTGAGGTCGAAGACGCCACACAGGATTCTGTCGCCGAAGCGTTCACAGGCGCGGTCGAGAAAGAGGGGAGAGATGTCGGTGAACCGGTAACGGATGCGGTGGGCGGGAAGTACCTGCAGAAGAGCCGCCGTGGTTGCACCTGTTCCCGCACCGATTTCGGTGAGGGTGAGGGGAACATTGGAGGGCGCGATGGCGGTGAGTTCCGCTACGACGTCGGCTATGAGGCCGTTGAGGGCATCGGCCTGGGGATGGTTGCGGTAAATCTGATCCAGGAGGCCGAAGCCGCCGCCTGGAAAGAGGAGTTCTCTGGGCTCCATCTGGCCGGAAAGAATCAGGGGCAGGGAAATGCCGCAATGGTGGAGGAATTCAAATAGCGCAGTTCCCTTGCCAAAGGCCGGATGGCGGTTCAGTCCTGCGGCGAGCATTGCGGCGTCTTCCGGTGTCTTGATCGGAAGAAGCCGGATGTGGGCGTTTTCTGCCACGGCAACGTCGTTTCGGATAAGGGCGGTGATCAGGCGTTGGAGGAGGGGGTGAAAGATGGGGGGGACACGGGATCGGAGATTGTCGGGAAGAAAAACGTCTGCGCCATCGACCAGGGTGCGGAAAGCCGAACTGACGTAGGCAGCGAGCCGTTTTTCCATTTCCGGCCTGAGGATGGCGAGCCCTTCTGGATCCAGTGGGGCAAGACGTTGCTGTGCTGCTGTCAGGAAGTTTTCTGCGTAGTCTGCAACGGGATCCTTTGCTGCCGGAGATGGCGGTGTCGCGGGGAGGGTGTAGGTTTTCCGTTCAAAGGGGTAGCAGGGAAGGTGGGTGCGGGGAGGAAGGTCCTGCGGGAGGAGGGCGGAGGCAGGGAGAGCTTCATGGATAGCAAGGATAGCTGTGCTTTCCGCAATCTGAAAATTCCCAGGCACGGCGGGACGGAGACTGCAAACGGTGGTCACGTCGGATTTCGCGGACCGGATCAGACCGGAGAGAATGGGCCGTCCGCCGATTTCAAGGATCAGATCTCCAGCCTCAAGTGTATCCATAACCTTGTCGAAGCGAACAGGATCGGTGAAGTGGCGGCACCAGTAATCGTTTTCCGGCGCTCCGCTGAAAATGGTGCCGTAAAGATCCTGGATAAGGGGAATGGTGGGGCATCGCCAGGAAAGGGCGGCGGCGGTCCGGGCGAATCGTTTTCCCACCTCTTCCATTTCCGGAGTGTGGAAGGGGCGATCCATGGGGAGATGCTTCCAGGTAATTTTCCGGGCGTTGAGGATGTGCGTGAGGCGATCCATCGCGGGCTCCCGTCCCGCGACTACAATTCCGGCGGGGCCGTTGTGGGCGCTGAGGAAGACTTTTTCCGTTTGCGCAAGCAGGGGGCGGATGCTGTCTTCGGAGGCGGCGATGGACAGCATTTTACCGGCAGGCGCGAACTGTGCCGTGAGTCTTCCGCGTTCGGCGACAAGAAGGAGCGCTTCTTCAAAGCCGAGTGCTCCTGCTGCTGCGGCTGCTGGAAACATGCCGATGCTGTGTCCTGTCACAAGGTCTGGAACAAAACCCCGATCCTGCCACATTTCCCATAGTGCCCATGACAGGGCGAAATGGGCAGGCTGCTGAAGGCTGGGATTTTGGAGGGCTTCAGCCAGAGCTGGATCTGTGAGCAGGGCGGAAACGGGATGGTGAATCCTGTTTTTCAAAAGAAAATCGGCATGCTGTAATATTTTTTTAAACTGCCTGTTTTCCTGGACAAGCCTTGCAGCAGCACCGGGAACAAGGCTTCCCTGGCCGGTGAAAGCGAGCACGCGGCGCCGGGCGGGTGCTTCGGTGTAGGAAAGGGGGCTGGACTGTGGCTCATTTGCGAAAGCGCGCAGGGTGCGGGCGGTTTCCTGCGCATTTCCGGAGGCCAGAGCGAGACGGTGGGAAAAGTGACGGCGTCCTTCTGCCAGGGTGCGGCTGACGGCGGCAAGGTCGGGCGCAGGATCAGAGTCCAGAAAATCGGCAAGATCTCTGGCGCGGGCCAAAAGGGCGGTTTTCGTCCGGGCGGAAAGGATGAGGGGAAAGACGCCGATTGCCGGTTTTCGTGTCATGACCGGGGCTTCTTCCAGCACCAGATGGACATTGGTGCCGCCGATGCCGAAACTGCTGACGCCGGCGCGCCGGGGGTGATCCTTGCTTTCCCAGGGACGGGTTTGGGTATTTACGTGGAAAGGGGTTGCGGCGAAATCGATTTCCGGATTGGGTTTTTTAAAGTGGAGGCTGGGTACGAGGGTGCTGTTCCGGAGGCAGAGTACGGTCTTGATGAGTCCAGCGATCCCGGCGGCTGTATCCAGATGGCCGATATTGGTTTTCACCGATCCGATGGCGCAGGAGCCCGGCTTGCCGGCACTGGGGCCAAAGGCGGCGGTGAGGGCGGATACTTCGATGGGATCACCAATTTCCGTTCCTGTTCCGTGGGTTTCCACATAACCGATGGTATCCGGAGGGATGCCAGCCATATCCAGAGCGTCCCGGATGACTCGGCGCTGACCCTCTGCGGCTGGAGCGTTGAAGCCAGCCTTGTTGCGGCCATCATTATTCATAGCGCTGCCCCGGATCAGGGCAAGGATGGGATCTCCGTCCCGGGCGGCGTCTTCATGCCGTCTGAGAATCACAGCGCCCACGCCGTTTCCTGCGGCCATGCCTTTCGCTTCGGCGTCAAAGGCGCGGCAGAGACCATCCGGAGAAAGAATCATGCCCGCTTGGTGTCGATAGCCCAGGGTCTGGGGATGGAGAATGGCGGCGGCTCCGGCGACGGCCATATCACATCCGCCGGAAAGGAGGGATTCGCAGGCCATGTGCACGGCCACAAGGGAAGAAGAGCAGGCGGACTGTACGGTAACCGCAGGTCCCTTGAGGTTAAAGGCGTAGGCGGCGCGGAGAGCCACGTAATCTTTGTCGCTCGCAATGAGGGACTGCATGCCCGTGGCATCGCAGACCAAGGAGCGGGTGATGTGGCGGCCCAGATGATAGGTGCTCATTTTGGCGCTTGCGAAAATCCCGATTTCTCCTTCAAAGCGTTCCGGGTCCTGGCCAGCGTGTTCAAAGGCTGTCCATACGGTTTCCAGAAAAAGACGGTGTTGGGGATCCATTCGTTCAGCCTCTGCTGTGTTGAATCCGAAAAAACCAGCATCGAAATCCAGGGGCCGGTCCAGAATGTAGCCTGCCCGGACGTAGGCGGGATCCTTTTTTGAGGCTTCTGGCACACCAGCCTCGGTGAGTTCCTTATCCGTGAAGGAACGCAGAGCGCAGTGGCTTTCTGTGAGATTGAGCCAGAATTGAGAGAGATTATCCGCGTCGGGAAAGCGGCATGCCATGCCGATGATGGCGATGGTGTCGGAAGATGTTTCGGAAATCATGCAGATACCTCCGGATTTGTTATGGGGGATGAGGCCTGAATGTTGCGGATTCTGCGCGCCTTACGGCGCTCGGTCCGGTTAGGGACCGCATGTGCTGCTGGGTTTCCGGTTTCGTTTTCCGATGCGATGAAACGGGCCAGCCTGGTGATGGAGGGGTGAGAAAAGAAGATGACGATGGGAATACGTCGGCCAAGATGACGCTCCAGCATCCCCTGAAACCGGACAAGCCTGAGGGAATCCGCACCAAGCTCGAAAAAGCTTGCTGTGGGATCGGGATCTGGAATGGAAAGGGCTTTAGAAAAAAGTTCCAGGAGGGTCTTTTCCAGGGTTGAGGGTTCGGAAAGTTTGTCCCTTGTTCGATTTTTTCCGTTTCGGTGGACGATCCAGGGTGGATCCGGCAGCCTGGATCGGTCCACTTTGCCGTTGGCGTTCAGCGGGATATTCTGTACGGGGACAAAAACTTGGGGAACAAGGGCGGTGGGAAGGACGGCGGTGCAGAACTCACGCAGGGTTTCCGGGCCAGGATCTGTCCTGGCGGCGCGATACCAGCCCACGAGGACTGGGTCTCCGGAAGGCCCGGACCGTGGGGCCACCACGGCCTGTTCCACGTCGGGGTGACGGCATAGGATAGCCTCGGTTTCGCCAGGTTCGATTCTGTAACCTCGGATTTTGATCTGATCGTCTTCTCTGCCCTGAAAAATGAGAATCCCGTCTTCCCTGTAGCAGGCGAGGTCGCCGGTGCGGTAGAGCCTCTCTCCGGTGAGAGGATGGGGGAAGAAGCGTTCCGCAGTACGTCCCGGATCGTTGAGATATCCCAGAGCGAGACCGGCGCCGGAGATGAAAAGGCGGCCGGTCACATGAGCGGGGCAGTCCCGGAAATGGCGGTCCAGCACATGGTAACGCTGAGCACGGAGGGGAAGGCCGTAAGGAATGGTCGTCCAGAGAGGGTTGACTTCGCCGATGGAAAACCAGTTGGACCAGATGGCCGCTTCTGTGGCTCCGCCAAGGCCGGCGATGCGGATTTCAGGAGCGTGACGGCGGATACGATCCGGAAGGGTGGTGGGAATCCAGTCTCCACTGAAAAGGGCATACCGGAGGCCTCCCAGGGCTGCGGTGGTTTCGGGCCCGTTATAATCAAGGAGCATGCCCATCAGGGCAGGTACCGAATTCCAAAGGGTTACGTCGGTTTCTCTCATTCTCTCGCACCAGTGGCCGGGATCGCGGTAGAGATCTGCTGCGGGATAGACAAGGGTGGCGCCTCTGGAAAGGGTGGCGAAAAGGTCGAAGACGGAAAGATCGAAGTGCAGAGCGGAAACGGTGAAGAGCCTGTCCTTTTCTGTCATGCGGATGCGTTCCGCAACATCGTCCACCGTATTCCATACCGCCTCATGGCTCATCACAACCCCTTTGGGCGTTCCTGTGGATCCGGAAGTGAAGATTACATAGGCGGGGTCTCCGGGGTGCTGGCGCGGATGTGGTTCAAAGGAAGGGGGGAACCGCTCTTGCTCTTCCGGAACGACGCAGCGGAGAAGTTCCGGAGGCCATGGCAGATGGTCGGTGTGGGGATCGGTGAGGAGCCCGCGCACATTGCAGGTTCGCAGGAGATCGAAACGTCGCTGTTCGGGAAGCTGGGGATCCAGGGGAAGGTAGGCGCCGCCTGCACGGTGAACGGCCAGAACCGCTACGGCCTGACGCCAGCCCGGATGAATGGAAATGGCAACATAATCTCCAGGATTTACATTCCATTCCCGGATTTTTTTGGCGAGGGCATCCATCCGGTTGGACAGATCTCCATAGCTGAGATGGCGGTGGGGATCGGCAATGGCAGGATTTTGGGGGTTACGGGCGGCCTGCTCAAGAAAAGGGTGGTGGAGGCAGCGAGGGAGGGCAGGCGATCCGGTGTCATTGACGCGCATCCGTACGACCCGTTGAGATTCGGGCAGGCACAGGGCGGGGGGGTGGTGCCACAGGCCCGGCGTATCGGCCATTCGGCGGACAAGATCGGTAAAGATGGCGAACATGGCGGAAACCATTCCCTGGGGGAAGAGAGCCTGAGGCGTATCCCAGGAAAGCAGGAGATCTTCCTGGGCCTCGGTGGCCTGGCAGTCGATCCAGACCTGAGGCGTTTCGGTGAGAGCCCAGGTAATCCTGCCGAGACGGGCGAAGACGCTGCCGTTCAGAGGATGATCTTCGGTGCCTCCGGTGCCGAGCCCGCTGGTGAAGACAACGGGCATGCCCCTGTGCCGGAGCGGTTCGGGAAGTTTCCGCATGACGCGGAGACCGGAGACGGTTCTGTGTTCGAGATCATTGAAAAGTTGTTCCTGCAGGGCGCGGCAGCGTTGGCTGAGAGTCTCCCCCAAAGGATCACAGGCGAGTAAAATGAGGGAAGTGAAGTCGCCGACGGTGTCGCTGAGATCCGTCGCAAGAGGAGGACGATTGAAGAGGGTAAGGTTTAAGGTGAAGCGGTCGGTTCGGCTCCAGAGCCGTAAGGTTTCGGCATAGGCGGTGAGTAGAGCGGCGGAGGGTGTGCAGCCCGTGCTGCGGCATCGGTTCTGGAAACTTTGCCAGAGATGACGGGGGAGCCGGTATCCGTTGCGGACAAAACCTGGGGCGGAGAGGGTGTCGGGATCCAGGGCCAGGGGCAGGTCCGGAGGGCCCGCCAGCGAAGCGACCCTTGCGTCCCAGTAGCTTGTGTCTTGCCGGAAACGATCTGTTTTAGGAAGTTGCGTCATTGCCAGGGCGTAGTCCCTGAAGCTTGTGGCGGGTGGTGGAAGTGGATGTGTGGGATTGGCGAGAATCTGGGTCCACTGGTCCACCACGCGCAGCATGCTGTGGTAGTCAAGAATGAGAGCGTCAAAATAGAGATGCAGCCTGCGGAGACCTCCAGGAAGGAGGGTCAGCCGGAAATCAAAAAGTGGCCAGCTGCCGGCGGGGAGTACCTGATGTGCAAGGGTCGCGCGTATGTGGGCGAGAAGCGTTTCGGGATCTGCGGTCATTTCTGAGAGGTCTGTGATGGGGATGTCTACAGGAGGGACCTGTTCCAGAATCCGTTGCTGTCCCTCGGGGGTGACAATGGCGCGGAGCATGTCGTGGCAGGCCACCACCCGATCAAAGGCCCGCGCCAGCTGTTGGGGATCCTGTTCCATGGGATCCAGTTCAAGATAAAGATGGGTGGCGGTTCCGCCGAGAGGGAGATCCGTCCGTCGTCCTATCCAGTAAGCCTGCTGGACATCGGTGAGGGGAAAGGGCTGATAGCGATCCGTTTCTGTTGTGATGAGAGTGGGCAGAGACACATTGGAGAGCTGGGGACGGCCTTTTATCAAGGTGGCAAGTTCTGCGACAGTAGGGGAGCGCAGGAGATCCGCGAGGGTGATGCGGATGTTGAGGCGTTTTGCGATTTGTTCGACAAGACGGGCGGCAAGAAGGGAATGCCCCCCAATGGAGAAAAAGTCAGACTCCCGAAAGATGGGAATTCCATTGAAAGCCTCTGAAAACAGTTCCGCGACAATGGATTCCGTTCCTGGATTGGGCGGTGATCCGGTATCAGGGCCAGGGTCCGGCAGCTGTTTTCTGTCCGGTTTACCATTGGGGGTTAAGGGGATCGCGCTGATGGAAAGAATTCGCCCTGGCACCATAGCTGAGGGAAGACGGGTAAGGAGATGTTCCCGGACGACTCCGGGCCGGGCTGAGCCCGTGATATAGGCAAGGAGGCTCGGTTTGCCGGAAGCATCTTCTCGAACCACCACGATGCCGCCCGTCACTCCTGGCGCGGAGAGAAGGTGGGCCTCCACTTCGCCGGGTTCCACGCGGACTCCCTGGATCTGCACCTGGTCCTCTTCTCGACCGAGGTAGGCGATGCGGCCGTCTTGGAGAAAACAGGCGCGGTCTCCCGTTCGATAGAAGGGCATCCCTGTTTCCGGGTCGTGAACCAGGCGTTCGGCTGTGAGATGCGCCTGGTTGAGATAACCAGCCATCAGGCCATTGCCGCCGATGCAGATTTCGCCGCTCATGCCAGGCGGAACGGGCTGATGGCGTCGATCCAGAATGCGGATGAGGGTGCCGGGTATGGGACGGCCGATGTCGGGAAGGGAACCAGCGTCCATGGCTGGCAATACGGGGCCTGAGGTGGCGACCACACTGGTTTCGGTGGGGCCATAGTTGTTGATAAGGCGGAATGGCAGCGAAGAGGCTGGGCGTTTCCGGAGACGGTCACCTCCGGTGAGCAGGGTGCGCAGGGAAAAATTGTTCTGAAAATCAAGGTCAAGAAAAGCTTCTGCCATAGGCGTGGGAAGAAAGGCAATGTCAATGGCATGGGCGTTAAGCCAGTCCCGCAGTGGTTCGGGAAGTTTTGGAAGATCCGTATCCGCGAGCCGTACCGAGGCCCCGCAGGCAAGGTAGGGCCAGAGTTCCCAAACAGCGGCGTCAAAGCCCATTCCAGCCATGTGAGCGGTTCGTGTGGCGGAGTGAATGTGAAAGGCGGCCTCGTGCCAAAGACAGAGGTGGGAGAGGCCGTAATGGGGAATCTGTACGCCTTTGGGGGTGCCGGTGGATCCGGAAGTGAAGATTACATAAGCCGGATCTTCGGGATCGGGATCCTTGAGCGGTGCTTGGGATGTGAAGATTCGGCTGGGATCAATGACCTCCGGGATAACGCCGCTTTCGGGAGAAAAGCGCGGGGCATGGAGGGTGTCCGTTATAATACGTTTGACCCCACTTGTTTTGAGAAGGGAGGCAAGCCGTACATCCGGTTGGGTGGGATCCAAGGGAAGATAGGCCATACGCCCTTTAAGAATGGCAGTGAGGGCCACGACCCAGGAGGGTGTCCGCTCCATGCACACAGCAATGGTTTCACCGTTTTGGTATCCTCCTGCAACAAAATGGCGTGCCAAAGCCTCGCTTTTTTCTTCAAGTTCACCATAGGAAAGACTGCATGTCCCGAAAGCGATAGCCGTGGCGTTGGAACGGTAACGGGCCTGCTCCCGGATCCGGTCGATGACCGTATGAACCTCGCGAGGACGGGCAGCGCCTCCCCAGGCACGGAGCTGTTCCTGGTCTCGTGGGGTTAGAAAGGCCAGACGATAAACCGGAGTTTCAGGTGCGGACAGGGCGCTTTTTCCAAGTTGGATAAGACGGTCGCAGAAAAGAGGCGGAAGGGGCGCTGCATCGGATTTGCAGATTATCCGCCAGTGCGTTGGATCCGGCGAGGCCGGGTCTGGCGTCAAGAGACGGGCGGCGGCGGTTTTTCCGTCTTCATGGGAAACGAGGAGCTCGCACGGTTTATCCATGCCGGAAAACGGATGCGTTGGGGCATGGAGAAGGACTTCAAGGACCTCGGACCAAGAAAGGTCGGGAGAAAGCAATATTTCTCGGATATGTTCTTTGTATCCGTGATCGGTCCAGGCAAGGCGGAACGAACCCGTCATGCCGTGACGATAAAGACAGACGAGCCAGAGCGCCGAGAGAAATTGCGGACCTGTGGCAGAATCGGAAAGGATAGGGGAAAAGGCTTGAGGAAAATGGATGGAAAGAGTCTTGAATCCATTCTCCTGTGAAGTTAAGTACATAATGCCTCCCGGAAAGGGTCAAGAAGTCTGTCCGCACCTAGCCGAGAAACGATGGAACAGGACACGCCGTGTTTACGTTACAGTGTTATTTGGCTAGGCTTGAAATAGTTGTTATATTAAAAAATATTAGTCATGCAAAAACAATCTGATCTTATGCTTCTCATAATAGGTTGGCTACCCGAAGCAGGAGGAAAGATGCCCCGAAAGGAGGGCAAGGAGAGATTAGAAGGCAGAAATCCAACGTGTATTGGAAAAAGAGGACGTCGCTTGAAAGGGAGAGGGTATGCGGGGTTGTTGCATTGGGTTCTGGTGAAAATCTGGCCCCCCTGCAGGGGCCAGAGCCTCAAATTTCTTCCGTATCTGTATTTTCAGTAAAAAGGTCCAGCACGTCGGCGAGATCGAGCCCCGTCTCGAAGGTAAGGGGCGATGTTCAGCCGGGTTTTTTCCGGGAAGATTCGGGTAGAAAGGGGCTGAAACGATGCTTCTGGGGTTCTTTTTTGTCAGAGTCCATGGATTCTCCCTGTGTCTTGGGTGGTTCATCAGAAAAGAAAATAAGGACGCTGAGCTTTTTGGCCAGCTTTGTTTTTCTGGCCGGAAACAAAAGGAAAAGAAAAAAGAAGAACGTCGCTTTCTGTATGGGGCTTGGGCGGGTGCCTTGGACATGGCCGGAAAAAGCGAAGCCCCTGGAAAGAACGAGGCATCTCTACCTTCCCATTTTTCAGGAAGCACCCGGTCTGCCAAGGGGCAAAAACTCACAGGGCAAATTCCGGATACAGGGTACCCATGCAGTCCGGGCATATGCCATGGGAGATTCTCTGGGGAAAGGCCTCCCTGAATTTTTCCGGTACCTGAACCCAGGTGAGTTCTTCAATGCGGAAACGCTGACATACGGAACAAAGGGTCACGATGTGCTCTGCTCCGCTTGCGGGGGAGGGGAGGCGTTCCCGTACCTGGGATAAGAAGCCCTTGTCTCGGGATTTTTGCTCCAGTTCTTCTCCAAGATCCACCACAAGCCCCCGCAGCCTGAGGGGCTTTCCCGATGCATTGCGCATGATGGCGCATCCCCTGTCCATGTACCAGGTGTAATGGCCGTCTTTTCTGAGAATCCGGTAATCGATCTGGTAGATGGTTGCGCGGTTTTCCAGGTGATCCCGCATGGCCTGCATGGTTCTCTCGTAATCCATGGGGTGCAGGAGGTCGGTGAAGGCCTGATAGCCCACATCCCGAAAATCCCCTGGGTCATAGCCCAGCATCGTGACCTTGAGATCGTTACAGATAACCCGGTTTCTGGGAATGTCCCATTCCCACCAGGCAAATCTGGAGTGTACCAGTTCCTTTTCCATGAACGCTGTCAGTTGTTGGAGAAAACTGTCTTCTTGCATGAAGCTCTCCTTATGAAAAAAGGGGATGGGGTTTTGGCGTTGTGATTTTCTGTTTATACCTGCGTGGGGCTTTTTTTGAAAGAAAGTCCGGCCTGGATCATGAAGAGGGCATGAGGGTTTGCAGGGTTTTCATGAGGCGAAGGGCTTCCTTTTCTCCGGTCAGTACCAGATCTTGCAGGGTTTGCAGGGATTGTTCTTCTTCGGCGGCCTTTTCTATGGCGCGGGCTGCCTGGGCGAGGGCCGGGCAGGCGGCGTTAAGGGCCATTCCGTAGAGTGCATGGGCCTGTTCGCGGATATGCAGGGTGTGGCCCAGGTCCAGGGCCTCCCGCAGGGAGGTCATTCTGGCGGGAAGAGCACTGAGGACGGTGAGTAGAATGGTTTCTGCAAGGTCTTTGTCATACATGACCCTTGCCATGAATTCATCTTTGTTGAAAATCGAAGGATGGGGATCGGGAACCCCATCCTCTGTTTTCTGGGGATAGGTTTTTCCAGAAAGGGTGGTATGCCGTGAGGGAAGCCATTTTTTGAGCACCCGTGCGAGGACCTCGGGATTTACGGGCTTGGTGATATAGTCGTCCATTCCGGCCCCAAGGCAGCGATCCTGGTCCTCACGCATGGCTCCTGCGGTCATGGCGATGATGGGAATGGGCGTTTTTGGGTTCTGTTTTTCCTGCTTCCGGATTTCTTTTGTGGCCTCAATGCCGTCCATTCCTGGCATCTGCACGTCCATGAGAATGAGATCGAAGGGCAGGTTCTGTTCCAGAATCCTTAGCGCTTCAAGACCGTTATCTGCCACATGGATTTTGAGCCCCATTTTTTTGAGAATGCCCAGGGCCACTTCCTGGTTGGTGGGATTATCTTCTGCAAGAAGGATGTATCCGGAAAAACGGGGCAGGTGGCGTAAGGGGAAACGCTTTTTCACGATGGACTGGCAGGTGATGAGGGAAGGGCCTGTGGAGCCATGATGCGATGCAGATCGCAGGTTGATAAGAATTTCAAGTAGTTCACATCTGCGAACGGGTTTGCTGATATAGGCTGCAAAGCCTGTTTTTTCAAAAGTCTGGACATCCTCCAGGGGCTCCATGGATGTGAGCATGACCAGAGTAAGATTTTTAAAGCGGGGATCAGACCGGATGGCCCTGCCCAGGGCGGCACCGTCCATGCCCGGCATCTGCATATCTGTGATGACAAGGTCAAAGACCTGGCCTTTTTGCCAGGCTGCATCGAGGATCCCGAGAGCCGCAGCTCCTGCGTTACACCCCTGGGGTTCTGCTCCCCATTTCTGGAGATATTTTTCCATGATCTCAAGGTTGGTGGCATTGTCATCCACCATGAGTACCTGAAGGCCTCTGAGGGGCTGCGGAGAAAGGGGGACGCTTTCTGCCGGTTTTTCCTGAAGGGGAAAAGTGGCGGTGAACCAGAACTCCGAACCATGACCTTCTTCACTGTGAAGACCGATTTCGCCCCCCATCATTTCCGCCAGCTGCTTTGAGATGGCAAGACCCAGTCCGGTGCCTCCGAATTTTCGGTTGGTGGCCGTATCTACCTGGGAGAATTTGAGAAAAAGCTTGTCCCTCTGATGATGGGGGATGCCCATACCCGTATCCCGGATGGAAAAGTGAAGTAAAACAGGGGTTGAGGACTGACCTGGCAAGGGGAGGGGGCGTTCTGAAAAACCTTCTCTGTCTGGGCTGGCGAGGCGGACCCGCACCTCAACTTCACCGAGATCCGTGAATTTGACGGCATTCCCCGCAAGATTGTTGAGAATCTGCCGTAAACGACCGGGATCGCCCCGTAGCCAGCGGGGTACATTGGATTCCGTATGGCAGAGGAATTCCAGTCCTTTTTTCTGGGCCTGGATGGCCAGGGTCATGGCAAAATCATCCAAAAGGGCTTCTAAGTCAAAATCCTGAATATCCATCTCCAGTTTGCCTGCCTCGATCTTGGAAAAATCCAGAATATCGTTCACCAGGGTCAGAAGGGCTTCCCCGCTGCTCTGGATGGTTTCGGCGTAGCGCTGTTGTTCCGGCGTGAGGGCGGTATCCAGAAGAAGCTCGGTCATGCCAATGACCCCGTTCATGGGGGTTCGGATTTCGTGGCTCATGTTGGCGAGAAAGGCGCTTTTGGCCTGGGTGGCCTGTTCTGCGGCCAGCAGGGCCTGATCCAGTTCCGCATTGCTGGCGGCCAGTTGTCTGGCGTAATCCTGAATGGTTTCTTCTGCGCGTTTGCGTTCCGTAATGTCCGTGAGGGTGATGAAAAGTCCGGAGACTTCTTCGGAAGCTTCGTTGCCCCTTGAGGTGGCATCCATGAGGAGCCAGCGTTTTTCCCCTTTGTCGGGATGCCAGATTCCCATGAGGGCGCCACTGAGAAGCTGCCCTGTCTTCAGGGCAGTGAAAAGGGGATCCCCGTAAAGGGGAAAGGCAGATCCGTCATCGCGTACGGCCCGCCACGATGGCGGTGGAGGTTTCAGGCCCTGAAGCTCATCAAGACGGAGGCCGGAAATCTGCAGGGCCGCAGGATTGCAATCCAGAATCCGTCCCTTTGTGTCCTGATAGATCAGGCCCTGGCCCATGGTTTCAAAGAGCATGCGATAGCGCTCCATGGTTCTTGTGAGCTTGGCGATCTGAGGATGCGGGTTTTTCTCGGGCGTTTTTTCTGGCTTTTCTGGGGAGCCCTCCCCTTGAAAACACTGGAGAGCTCCGGAAATGAGAATCTGTTTCCAGCGTTCCACAAGTTCTGGAGAAAGGCCAAAGCGTCGGGCCAGATCTGCCGTATTGCTGGTATTGCGAAGGGCGGCAAGGGCTACTGTGGCTTTGAAATCCGCACTGTAGTTTCTGTCCTGCGCTTCCATGGGAGCTCCTTTTGCATGGGAATGAAGAAAGCTTAGCACAAGGTTTTGTTTTTTTGCTCTGTTTTTTGTACCCGCACGGGGTATGGATGGATCTTCCAATGACCTGCTAACGAGAATCTCACAGGATGCCAATCGTATCTTTTCTTCCATGCCCTAGAAGGGAGTCCGGGAAAAAGCCCGGGAAGATCACGACTGTGAAGGAGAAGGATATGCGTATAGCAGGAAAGATCCAGATGCTTGTGGCTGCCGTGCTGGTGCTTTGCCTTGTGGGGTTTGCGGGAATTGCTTTCTGGGGATTCCGTGCTCTGGAGCGTATGACGCTCAATGCCCTGGAATCCCAGCTTCTGGAAGAAAGACGGCGGCAGTTGGAGGATCTCACGGCCAGCGCCGCCCATGTGGTATCCACAGCCCATTTTTATGAAGATGCGGTGAATGCCCTGTCCGCCATGCGTTTTGGCCCTGGAGGCGAGGATGGTTTCTGGGTGATGGATGAGGATGGCATGGTGTATGTCTCCGCAGCGCGTCCGGAGCTTGTGGGCAAGGTTCAGAGGGATTTTCAGGATGCATCGGGAAAACAGGTGGTTGTGGAGATTCTGAACGCAGTGGAGCAGGCAGAGGTGGGGTTTTTGCATTTTTCTTTTGAAAAGGAAGGACGCGCGGAGGAAAAGCTCCTTGCCTACCGCCATGTGCCTGCATGGAACTGGATTGTGTGTGCGGATCTGTGGATGGATGATGTGGAAAAACGTCTGCATGCCCAGCGTGTGGAGCATGCGGGCGCCGTAAGGGATGTGTGGAAGGGGATGGGGGGGGTTACCTCGGTGCTTGCCCTTGGTCTTTTTGTGCTGGTGCGCTGGATGGCAGCCCGCATCTCCGGGCCTTTGCGGGAAACGGCCTTTCGTTTCCGGGAAATTGCCGAAGGGGGTGGAGATCTGACCCGGAGTCTTGCGGTTCGGGGCAGGGATGAGGTGGGGCGTATGGCCCAGGCCTTTAATGCTTTTTTAGGTCTGCTGCGTAAGGTTGTGGAAGAGATTGCACAGGGCGCGGAGAGCATCCGAAGGGAGGCGGAAACCTTTGGCACTTTGGGCGAAACCCTTGGCAATACTGCGGTTGCAGTGGAAGCGGGGACCCAGGGGGTGCAGCATCAGATGGGGCTATTGGAAGGGGAGATGGGCACGGTAATGGAGGCCATGCGAGTCGTGGAAGGGGAGACGCGACAGGTGCAGCGGGTTTCCGAAAGCCTGAAAGAAGCCCTCAGCCTTGTTGTGGGGCGCAGCGCAGAGGCCTTGAGAACCACAGAAGACACCCTTTCGCGTTCTGAAGCGGCGCAGGCGGGCATGGAACGGCTGGATGCTGCGGCTGCTGGTATCCGAAACGTGGTGAATCTCATTACGGAAATTGCCGACCAGACCCACCTGCTGGCTTTGAATGCCACCATTGAATCCGCCAGGGCGGGAGGGGCAGGAAAGGGCTTTGCCGTGGTGGCAGGAGAGATCAAGATTCTTTCACGTCAGACCGCAGAGGCCACAGGAGAGATCCGGGAACGTCTGGAGGAGATTCACGGCGCAGCCGTGCAGGCAAAGGCAGGGATCTCATGTATTGTGGAGGTGGCCGGACGTCTTGAGCGGCTTATGCGGGGTATGGCTTTGGACATGGAAGCCCGGCAGGAAGAAATTTCCGGTATGGCCCTGGCTGTGACGGGTATTGGCGCAGGGGTGGACAGGGTGAGGGACAGCGTACACCGCGCCAGGGAAACGGCTGCTGGAGCTTCCGCAGAGGTGGAAAAGGTCCGCCATGCTGCGGAATCGCTGAGAAAAAACAGTGCGGAAGTGAGAGCCTCCGTCCGTCTTCTGGAAGGCCTTTCAGAGGAGCTGGGAGGTCGGGTGGGCCGTTTTGTGGTGGGTTAAAACCATTCAAAGCATCGTCATTGATCCACTATCTGGAGAATATGAAAGACAGGGCCTCGCCTATGTCTCTTTATTTTTGTCCATGGTCTCAATCACTAAGCGGCCTTTTTCCGTAAGGCGGTATTTTTGCTTGCTGCTTTTCGGTTTATCCGGAAGTGTCATTTCAATGCATCCGGCTTCCAGTGCAGGACGGAGATAAAGTTTTTCAAAACTGTCCCTGCCTACAAGATCCAGTCCAGCCATTAGTTCTTTTCGACTCATATCATGAGAAACTGTCTTGAGTAGTTTTTCAACTTGCCCTGTGACTTGCCCTGTGACTTGCCCTGTGACTTGCCCTGTGACTTGCCCTGTGACTTGCCCTGTGACTACGGCGGATTCCTTGGCGTCTTTGTCAGCAGTACATAGAATTTTTGTCAGTTTTGCAGGGTTTGCGCCATATTCCGGGACAGAGATGATAACCCTGAACATATCGCCTTCAATGAGCTTTGGATCTGTACCCCCATATTTTTTTCCGTAGAGCATCATCTTGCGCATACCCGAACCCAGCTCATCGGCCCGATCGATTTCCCGGAAAAAAGCACTTAAAATCGGATTTTTCTGAAAAGGAACCGTCTTTTCCGGATCCAGCAGGCCAAAACCATGGGGCTTGCAGGGATTTTCTGCCACAACCCGGCCATATTCAATGATCAGCCGTGAGGAGGCTCCGCTGGCATATTCCCTGTGGATGAGCATGTTGGAGGCCACTTCCCGGAAAATCACATCCCGCAGGCTGCGGCGTTCAATGCCTTCCAGATAAAAAGGGTCGGGCAGGTGTTTTCTGACAAAGGCCAGAATGCGTTCGTAGCTTTCGATGAGATTGGTGCGTACCAGATCCCGGTCATCATAACGGTCAAGGTTCACTTTTCTTAAAATCAGGTCGGTACGGTGGGCAGGACAGACCTGCAGAATCAGATTGTCTGTCCCAAAGAGCATGACACCGGCCCTTGTTATGCCGGATTTTCTGGTTTCCGGGTCTGTCTGGAGGAGCTGGGCGCTTTTCAGAAGCTCCGGATCTCCCATCTCCGCCCATGGATGGCCGGGATAATTGATGCGCAGGTATTTACGGCAGCGATCCAGCAGGTCAAGGCGCAGATTTTCAGGCTGTATCCAGGGATAGATTTTGTTTTCACTGTAGTTTGCCTGCTTTCTAAGATAAAGCTGGGCCACCTGAACGGTGTGGTCTGTAATATCCAGATCGCCGTCTTCATTGCGATCATAAATCCTGCCCCTGCATCGGTGAACCTGTGAGCTTTCCGGTACATAAATGCGTAAAACTCTCTTGTTTTCCACCTCCTCTTCATGGATGGAAAGCCAGGCTGGCGGATACAGTTTCTGGGGGTTGTTGATGGCCGTTACAAAGTCTTTTCGGATCTGCGCGATGGCATCCGCCGCAATGCCCTGAACCGTACCATCATCCTGTATGCCCAGAATCAGGGTGCCCCCATTCCGGTTGAGAAAGGCACAGACCGTTTCATAAACATCCCGGTTCAGCTGGGTTCGGCAGGTCTTGAACTCCAGATCCAAAGCCTCTCCCTTTGCAATGAGTTTTCCTATGGGTTCCGGCATCAGATCTTTCCCTTTGCCACAGAGTCAAAAAGAGTCAACATTTCCATTGCCGCCACTTTTTTTCTTCATCCTGGGTTTGGTTCTGGGGGCCATCCGCATACCCGTGCCTTGAAATCCAATATGAGCCAAAAATTTAAACTACAGTGAGAGGTTGATGGAAGCAAGGCGAGATTTTCAGATGGTTTTGTACATCCGGTTCAGAGGAGGGAACAAAAAAGGGGACACGGCATCAGGCCGCATCCCCTTTTCATTCTATCCTGCATCCGGGAAGCCTTAGGGCCTCCCGGATTTTTTTATTCTGCGCTGCCCTTGGCGTCTGCCATGTATTTCAGGGCCGCATACCGCTTGATGTAATCCGCTTCAATGGCCGCCCGGAGCTTTCTGGATTCTTCGGGGAAGCTCTTTTCCAGCATGGCAAAGCGGTTTTCGCCGGAGAGGAATTCCTGAAGGCTTCCGTCCGGAGCCTTGCATTCCAGAACAAAGGGATTTTTGCCCTCTTCTTCCAGCAGGGGATTGAAGCGGTAGAGGGGCCAGTAACCGGACTGAACGGCCAGCTTCTGCTCTTCCTGGGTTTTGCCCATGCCCTTTTTGATGCCCTGGTTGATGCAGGGGGCGTAGCAGATGATGATGGAAGGTCCGGGGTA
>Ga0265295_1000842_pt1 | contig 58161 bp, 48 predicted proteins | sample Munlansysbiofilm_FD_192503 | JGI IMG/M metagenome (GOLD analysis project Ga0265295, IMG submission 192503) | Leachate microbial communities from a municipal landfill in Southern Ontario, Canada - Methane capture system biofilm | ecosystem: Engineered > Solid waste > Landfill > Unclassified ... | reverse complement strand
AAGGCAGGATGGTGGGGGATTGCCGCCCTGGGTGTCGGACCCGAGGACAGCTACAAGGACAAGGGCCTGGCCCAGGAAGCGGTGCTCTGGATTCAGGTGACAGACATCCCCTGATGGTGTAGGGTTTTCTTAAAAGATTTTCATTGAAATTTCTTTCACATCCGGCGGGGCAGGCATCCGATGTCTGCCCTGTCCGTTTCTGTCCTGTTCATCGCAGGGGAGAAGAGCCATGAAAAAAAGATTCGCCATCCGCCACGACATCCCCGGTCGCATCCGCATCCATGCCCTGCACCTCCGCCTGTCGGATACGGCGCAAAGGCTTCAGGAAAAGGCCGCTGACCTTGAAGGCATTGCCTGGACCCGCATCAATCCCCGCTGCGCAAGCCTTGTGCTGGTTTATGATCGCCAGAGGGTTTCCAGGGAAGAGATCCTGGCCTTTCTGGAACTTTTTTTCAGCCCTGAACAGAAAACCCCTGAAAAAAATCCGGCTGCGGACAAGCCCGAATGCGTCTGCGTGGAAGAACACGCCGTCCGTAAGGCCTTCACCCGTTTTGCCGCCGTTTCCGTGGTGCTGGGGGGAGTGGTACTGCGCAACGCCTTCCTCAAAACCGCCACCCTGCAGACGGCCTTCAGCCCCCTCGGCCTTGTCACCTTCGCCCTCACCGCTCCTTTGATCCGTTCTGCCCTGAAAAGAACCCGTGAACGACGGCTCACCCTGGACGGTTTTCTCGCCGCAGGCAGCACCGCAGCCATCGCGGCCGGGGAAGCCATGACCGCCCTGGAGATCCTCTGGATCAACGCCGGTGCGGAGCTTCTTTCCGCATGGATTGCGGAACGTTCCAGAAAGAGCATTTCCGCCATTCTGGATCTTACCTCCCACCACACCTTTGTGCTCATCGACGGAGTGGAAGTGGAGCGCCACGTATCCGATCTTCGGGTCGGGGACATTGTCGTTCTGCACACGGGCGAAAAGATTTCCGTGGATGGTGTCATCGTCCATGGTCAGGCCCTCATCAACGAAGCGCCCATCACCGGACGGGACGAACAGGTTTTCCGCCAGGAAGGGGACAGGGTACATGCGGGTACCTTTGTGCGTCAGGGGGTCATTCAGGTGCGGGCCGAGTTTGTGGGCGACAGCACCTATCTCGCACGGGTCATGCACAAGGTGGAGTGTGCCCTGGAAAGCCGGGCTCCCATCGAAGGGGTTGCCGACAGGCTGGCCTCCAACCTGGTGCGGGTGGGACTTGGGGTCACCGCTCTCACCTTCATCACCACGGGCAGCGCCTGGCGGGCCTTTACCGTGCTGCTCGTCATGGCCTGTCCCTGCGCCACCGTACTGGCCGCCTCCACGGCCATCAGTGCGGCCATCAGTGCGGCGGCAAAAAGCCGCATCCTCATCAAAGGCGGACGTTATCTGGAAGAGGCGGGTAAATGCGATCTGGTCTTTTTTGACAAAACCGGCACCCTCACCACAACGGAGCCCGTGCTCCAGGAGGTGGTCACCCGGCCCGGCATCGCAGAAACGGAGCTTCTCCAGCTGGCCTGTTCCACGGAAACCCATAACCATCACCCCCTGGCCCAGGCCGTTGTGGCCGAGGCCGAGCGCAGGGGGCTTGCGCCCCTTCCCCATGAAGTCTGTGAATACCACCTGGGCATGGGCATGCGGGCCGTCATTGACGGTCGGGAAATGCTGGTGGGCAATGCCAAGCTTCTGCGCATGTTTGATGCGGACCCAGGCCTTCTTTCGGAAGAATCCGAAAGGATGAGCCGCATGGGCCTTACGGTATTGCATGTGTTTCAGGATAAAATCCCCATGGGACTCATGGGATTTGCCTCAAAGGTGAGGCCCGAAGCCCGGTGTGTGGTGGAGCGGCTCCGGGAAATGGGCGTTCGCCGCATGGTGCTCATCACCGGCGATGAGGAAAACACGGCAAGACAGCTGGCGGACAGTCTGGGAATCGAGGAGTGCCACGCCTCCCTCATGCCCGAGGAAAAGGCGGAAATCGTACGTCAGGCCATGGCTGCATCCTGGAAAACCATGGTGGTGGGAGACGGCATCAACGATGCCCTGGCCCTCACCCAGGCCGACGTGGGAGTGGCCCTGGGAACAGCGGGGTCTGAAGTGGCCGTGGAAGCGGCGGACATCGCCCTGGCTGCCGATGACCTCTCAGCCCTTGCCGATATCTATGGCTTGAGCCAGGACACCCTCGGCATCGTGAAACAGAATTTCTGGATTGCCACAGGGTCCAACCTGGTGGGGGTCAGCCTGGGTGCGCTGGGGCTTCTGTCCCCCGTTGCCGCAGGACTGGTACACATGGGTCACAGCCTGGGGGTTCTGGCCAACTCCTCACGGCTGCTCCGCTTTCAGAAAAAAAAGGGGGCAAGGCCTTGTGATGCACAGAAAAAACCAGAAATAAAGCTCTGATTTCAGTAATTTTTATTCAGGAAGGGCAAAACACGGGTCCTCTATTCATGGAGCCCGAGGGCCCGCTTTTTTGTATCGCAGCAGCCTTCAGACCCGGGCTTCGCTCCCGCTATGTTGATACCTGAAAAAGATTCCTTCCTTTTTTCATCTGTACAGCTCTTTTGCAGTTCCCAGCCAGGCAGACCGGGTTGAACATCAAGCCCCTTTGTCCCACCCCTCAACCTTAAGGAGAAGAACCGATGAGCCATCAAGAGAGCAGCAAGGGCGGAGTCTACCCTCCCTCTGCCCCGGCCCAGCCGCCATCCGGCAGTTCCGGACAGGGCCATGGTCACATGACAGAACATGCCACAGGTGAGATTTCCCAGGTGGGCATGCAGGGTGCCGCCATGGCGGCAAAATCCGTGCCTCAGGGCCCGGATATGGGCCAGCCCCACTATGCCTCCCAACTCCCCGGTGCCCCCCCCTATCAGGGGGCTCCCATGGCACCCGATGCCATTCAGGCCCGGTATGCCTATGGCGAAAAGGCGGATATGGGGGCATCCCAGGAGCCTCAGGCTCCGGCTGCCAGAGGCGGCGGGGAAAAGGGCGGGGATCAGGCGGCAGGGGGAGGGTGTGGGGAAACCCAAAGCGTCCAGGCCGAGCCCCAGGGCTATCCCATGCCGGGGCAGGCTCCTCAATTCGCACCCCAGGGCTATCCCATGCCGGGACAGGCGCCTCAGTTCGCACCCCAGGGCTATGCCATGCCGGGACAGGCGCCTCAGTTCGCACCCCAGGGCTATCCCATGCCAGGGCAGGCGCCTCAGTTTGCGCCCCAGGGCTATGCCATGCCAGGACAGGCGCCTCAGTTCGCACCCCAGGGCTATCCCATGCCGGGGCAGGCTCCTCAGTTCGCACCCCAGGGCTATCCCATGCCGGGACAGGCGCCTCAGTTTGCGCCCCAGGGGTATCCCATGCCGGGGCAGCCTCCAAAATTTGCGCCCCAGGGTTATCCCATGCCGGGGCAGGCCCCTCAGTTTGCGCCCCAGGGCTATCCCATGCCAGGACAGCCTCCAAAATTTCCCCCTCAGGGTTATCCCATGCCGGGGCAGGCCCCTCAGTTTGCGCCCCAGGGGGCTCCGGTTGCGGAAGAATCCTGCGGCAAGGGAGCCAAGGAAAATCCCGCAGCCAGTGCTGCGGAAAAATCCGGTCACGGAGGCGGATGCTGCAAAGGCTCCGCAGGAACTTCTCCCCATGGTGCTCAGCCCATGCCGGGTTACGCCCCTCCCTTTACCCAGGGCTATGCACCCGGATACCAGGGAGCGCCCTTCTACGGACCGCCCAACAGCGCATCCCAGCAGGAAATGGCCATGCACTACGGTCATCTCTATGGACTCATCCGTGAGGCTGCCAATGGACAGCCCGATATTTCAGGCTTCCTGAACTTCTTCCAGAGCGTCAGCTCCGACTTCTGGAAAGGCGCTCTGGTGGGAACGGGCATCGCCCTGCTCTTCACCACGGATGCACCCAAGGCCATTCTGGCCCGGGGACTTGCCGGACTCTCCGGCGCAGCCTCCGAAAAATCCCATGAAAATCCCCCCCAAACCGACAATGCCCCAAAAGAAGAGGAGGCAGACCTATGAGCCGCATGGATATGCAGAACACAACTCCCACCAGCCTGCACATCGGTGTCGCGCCCAGAGCCTCCCTGGCCATGGGGGTTGCAGGAGCCCTTGTGGGCGGCAGCATCGCAACGGCGAAAAACATCCGCAAAGTGAAGGAAGAGGAAATCACAAAGGATGAGGCCGTAAAGGATGTCTTAAAGGAAAGCGCCACCACGGGCATTGCCACCGCCCTTGGAACGGCTGCGGTCTCTGCGGTGGGCCTGCGGGGAACCCTCTCCCTTCTGGGGCTTGTTTCCGTGACCATTGGCGTGAAGTATCTTGCGGACAAGACCGTTTCCGCCAAAAAATCCTGAATCTTCAGCTTTTTACAGGAGAAGCCCCCATGAGCCATAACAGCACACCCTATGCCTACTATCCCCAGGGCACCTATGCCTACGCTCCCCAGGAATACAATGCGGCCTATGCCTACGGCTACCAGGCCCTTCCCAATTCCTATCTCGTGCATACGGACGATCCCGCCTACTATCCTCCCCAGGCCCCCGGAACCTTTGAAAGCTGGGTGGATTTCCGCAACTCCGGCTACCTCAAGGGCTTTGTGGTGGGTGCCGCCGCAGCCCTCATCCTGACCAACCCCACTGTCCAGAAGGCCCTTGTGGGCGGTGTGGTGAAAATCTGGTCTGCGGTGCAGGGCGGAGTGGAGGAGGTTAAGGAACAGATCCAGGACATCCGGGCGGAAATGAGCCAGAAGGAATCCTGATTTCCATGCCTTCCATGGCGGGGAAATCCCTGCCATGGAAAGCCGGGGAGGGACGGATGCCCCTGCCCAGCTCCGATTTCATACGTGAGGAGGTTTTCATGAATCCCATGGAATATCAGGGAAGAGGACCCGGAGGAAAAGTATCAAGGTCCGCAGAAATCCGGAAAAAAAGGGATGCGGTGAAACTGGGGCTGGCCCTTTGTCTGGGAGCCACCGTGATCACGGGCATGGGAGGTTCCAAAACCTCGCGCCGTCTCCATGTGATCGCAGGAGCCGCCCTGGTGGGCCTGAGCGCCTGGCACCACCTCCTTTATACCCCTAAAGGGAAAAAATCCCCATGACCCGTGTCCGCTATCTGCCGGATGATCCTCCCTTCAAGGTGGTTCACAGTCTGCCGGGAAGGTTCCGGGTGAAAAGCCGGGCTCTCACCAACCCTTCCCTGGATCCGGATTATGTCACAGCCCTCATCGCAGCCCTTCCGGGAGTGGTACAGGTGCGCCTGAACCCAGGTGCGGGTTCCATGGTGGTGAGCCATGCTCCTGCCGCTGACCTGAAGGATGAGGTTGTCCTGCGCCTGAAAACCCTGCCTCGGGAAGCCTTTCTGCCCGAAGGCCGAAGGAGGGGCGGGCCGGATCTTTTTGAGGTGGGCACCCGCGCCTTTGCCGCAGCCCTCACGCCCTTTCTGCCCGGATCCGTACAAGGCCCCTTTTCCTGGTTTCTCGCCCTTCCCACCCTGGTCAACGGCGCGGAAACCCTTGTCACCGAAGGTCTCAAGGTGGAAGTGCTGGATGCCTGTGTACGGCTCATGTCCCTTGCCCGCCGGGATTATTTCATCGGAAACACCGTTGGCGCCATGCTTTCCTTTGCCGCCTACATGGAAGAAAGCACCACCCGGGATGCCAATGACCTGCTCAAAAACCTGCTCCGTCCCCAGGTGGAAAGCCTGAGGGTGGAAAGGGAAGGGGTGGAGGTCTTCATCACTCCGGATCAGGCCAGGGTGGGGGATCGGGTGATCTGCGGCTCCGGAGAAATGATTCCTGTGGACGGCCGGGTGCTTTCCGGAGAAGCGGCGGTCAACGCCTGTTCCATCACCGGCGAATCCGCGCCCATCCACGCAAAACCCGGAGACGAGGTGCTTTCCGGCGGTATCATTGAAGACGGCAGGCTCTGCATTGAAGCCCTTTCCGTAGGTCAGGAAACCAGCATGGCCCGCATTGGAAAGTTTCTTGAAAAATCCCTGCGTACCCAGTCTTCCCGTCAGCGATGGAGTGAAACCCTGGCCGACCGGCTGGTACCCCTCACCTTCGGCGTGGGCATGGGCATCTACCTGCTCACGGGCTCCGCAGCCAGGGCCTCGTCGGTACTGGCCGTGGACTATTCCTGCGCCATCAAGCTCGCCACCCCTGTGGCCGTGCGCACGGCCATGCACAGTGCGGGACAAAACGGGGTGCTGCTCAAGGGCGCCCAGGCCCTTGAAGCCCTGAGCGGTGTGGACACCCTGATTTTCGATAAAACCGGCACCCTGACCCACGGTCTTCTGGAACTGACGGACATCCTTCCCCTGGAAGACTTCACGGAAGAGGCAATCCTCGCCCTGGCCGCAGGTGCTGAGGAGCATTACGGTCATCCCGTGGCCAAAGCCGTGGTACAGGCGGCAAAAAAACGCGGCCTCCCCCTGCCGTCCGCAAGCCAGGTGGACTTCATCGTGGCCCACGGCGTTTCCGCCTATGTGGATGGAAAACGGGTGCTGGTGGGAAGCCGTCACTTCATTGAGGAAGACGAGGGGATTTCCTGTACTGCGGCAGACCTTCATGTGGAGAAGCTGCATACGGAAGGCAAGACCCTCCTCTATCTGGCCCTGGAAAACCGCCTTATCGGGCTCATGGCCCTGCGGGACACCCTGCGCAGTGAGGCGGGCGCCATCCTGAGGGAGCTGAAGGCCAAAGGGTTTTCCCACCTTGTGATGCTCAGCGGGGATCAGCCGAAACCCGCCATGGCCATTGCGGATCAGCTTCCTGAGCTGGATGAGGTTCATGCGGGCCTGAAGCCCGAAGACAAGGCCATGATCATCGCAAGGCTGAAAGAGGAGGGCAGAAAAGTGGCCTTTGTGGGGGATGGTGTCAACGATGCTCCGGCCCTCCTTGCTGCGGATGTGGGCATCTGCATGGCCGAAGGCGCGGATCTCGCCAGGGACACAGCCCAGGTGCTGCTTCTGAAGGACGACCTGAAAGGCCTTGCCCTTGCCAGAAGCCTTGCCCGAAATACGGAAAAGGTGCTGCACAACTCCCTGTGGTCTGCGGTGGGCATCAACTCAACGCTCCTCATCCTTGCCAGCATGGGCCGCATCCGCACCCTCACATCCGCAGCCCTGCACAATGCCTCCACCATCGGTATTCTGGCCTACGCGGCCATGAACAAAGGAGAAAAATAAGAATGCTTTTCACCCTGGATCAGGCCCCCCTTGATACGCCCCTCATCCTGTCCGAGGTCACGGATGCCCTTCTCAGCGACAGGCTGGCCCGCATGGGGGTTTACCCCGGTGACGGACTCATGCGCCTTGACGAAGAGATTCATCTCGGACCTGTCCGGGTGCAGGGACCAAAGGGGGATGTGGTGCTGGCAGGGGGCATGGCCGCCAAGGTGATTGTCCACCACGACGACGGCCACAAGACCCCGGTTCTTGAAATGCGGCCCGGCGAAACCGGCCATGTGGAAGGACTGGTCTGCGGCAGCAGCCTGGCCCATGGGCTTGAAATCCTCGGAATCCGGGAAAACGACAACCTGCGCATGCTGCACCGGGTACCGCCCATGAGTTATCACGCCCTTCTGGAAAGCAGGATGATCCATCTCACCGAAGGAACCGCCGCCAAAATCTGGGGAGAGGTGGACGGAAGCGAAATGCAGTTTGCCATAACGGGCCGGGGTAAGCCCTTTCATGTAAAAAAGCTCCTCGGCGGCAGCCGGGCCCTTGCCATGCTGGAAGGCCTTTCCATTGCAGCGGGAAAAATCCTTGTGCTGGATTCCGTGACTCCGGCCCAGTCCGTTGGCGGCGGCGGCCGTACCCCCATTGTGGTGGCCATGAAAAGCGGCTTGCGCCTTTACCTGCGGCCGGATCAGGCCGGAAGGATTCAAGTGATCCTGGACAGACGGGTTCCCTGAGCCCCTGCCTTACGTATCTTCCCCTGGGTCATAACTCCCGCCGTCCAAAGCATTGTTCCCAATATTCTCCCGGTTCGCTCACATAGGTTCCGGGAGTTTCCTTTTTCAGTACCAGATTTTTCTGACCACTTCTGACGAGTTCCATCTCCACAGGCTATTGAGGAACTCTTATCTTTTATTCAAAATATAAATTTTATAAATTTTTATTTTTTTAACCAGGGCTAAAAAATTTATTGACAAAGAAAAATAGTTGTACGAGTGTCTGCTCTCATACTGGGGAAGGGTAAAGAATTAAGTCAAAAAAGGAGCAGGCTATGTTCAGTTCCAGGAAAAAAAACCGGGTTTTCAAACAACAACAGAATACGGCAGGCAAGGATACTTTTCAGAGACGCTTTTGCGAACTTCTGCTCTGCCTTGCCATGGCAAATCCCTTCCTCATTTCCCCGGCCTTTGCCGAAAAGGCCACGCGGAATGCCGCCGCAGGGGAGGAAAGGGAAGGCCTTGTGACGGAAGAAATCACCGTCATCGGTACCCATCTTGCAACAGATGTGCAGAAATATCCGGGTTCTGTCACCATTCTCAAGGAAGAGGATCTGAAAAGCTCCAGCACGGTGATTGAAGCCATGACCCAGATTCCCGGTGTCAGCACCGGCGGAGACTCCGGCAGGGGCATGGGCCAGCAATTCAACATAAGGGGTTTTGGGTATCAGTCGGAAGACCGCGTGATCATTCTGCAGGATGGGGTTCGTCGCTCCGCCTCCCTTTTCTCCAACCTGGTTTCAAGCTTCCGCTCCGACAACGATCTTCTCAAGCGGGTGGAGGTGGTCAAGGGTGCATCCTCCGTAACCCACGGCAGCGGGGCCATCGGCGGGGTTGTGGAGATGGGCACCAAGGATGCCTATGATTTCCTCACTCCGGGAAGGGATTACGGTCTTGCCACCAAGTTCCGCTATGAGGACAACAACTATCGGGAGGGCTATGTGGCCCTTGCCGCAGCGCCGGAAAACAAGAAATACGAAATGCTGGTCTATGGTAAAAAGGGCAGCCATGGAAACAAGACCCTTGCCAAAAAATATGATGCCGGAAACGATACCTATTCCGACCGCGTGGATGACAAGGAAGATCTCCGGGTGCTCTTCATCAAGGGCGCCTACAATTTCACCGACGCCTCCCGCCTGAGCCTCTCCTACTATGATTTCTCTCAGGATTCCGAAGTCACCTGGCAGAGCCTCTACCATTCCGCATACAACACCACGACCGGACCTGTCATCGGTACCCTGGAACAGCGGGATATGGTTGCAAACTACACCTATCACCCCGAAGACTCCCCCTGGATTCACCTCAATGCAACGGTGTACCGGGCCGATTCCAGCTACGACCGCGGCTATGACTATACCGATGCCAAATCCGTAAGAAACAAGCTCGATTATGAAAACAAGGACGAATGCTGGGGAATCCGGCTTCGCAATCAGATGCGGTTTTCCGGCCTTGGCGCGCAGAACCGTCTTCTCTTTGGCATCGACCATGAAAACCGGGAAGAAGACGCCATCTACGTTCTTAACGAGAAAAAAACGGATTTTGGCTCCATGCCCAACACCTACAAGGACACGGGATACTTCGCCCACCTGGAATCCGCCTTTTTGGATGAAATCCTCATCCTTCAGGCCAGCGGCCGTTTCGACAGCTTTGACCGTGAAGTGACGGGAAAGAGCGGCAGTTATTCCGGGGATCACTTTTCGCCAAGGATAGGGTTCAGCGCCCGCATCTTTGAAGGCTTCAACCTTCTTGGAAACTACTCCGAATCCTTCCGCGCCCCCACACCCCACGAAACCTCCTCGGAAGGCCCCCTCAACCGCCACTACTGGTATCTGCCCAACCCGAACCTGAAACCGGAAGTCGCCAAGGAGTTTGAGGGCGGTTTTTCCTATACCCGCAAAGACACCTTCACGGAAAACGACAGGATTCGCGTCAAGGTCATGTTCTTTGATGGAAAAATTGAGGACATGATCAAGCTGACCCCGGACAATGACAGGCCGAACCCGGATCATCCCATGAATCCGAAGGCCGTCTATGCCACCTATGAGAACGTTGATAAGGTTTCCCGTGACGGGTATGAGATTTCCGTGGCCTATGAGGCTTTCCGGGCGGGCATAAGCTCAGGCTTTTCCCACGTGAATCTGACCGATGATGCCACGGGCAAAAAAACCCCCCAGGCCTTTGCGGACAAAGCCACCCTCAGCGCCTATGTCCGCCCTCTGGACAGTCTGAAAGTCAGCACCACCGTCACCCACTGGCTCAAGCCGGATCAGAATCCGGAAACCCTTGTGAGCGGGGGCCAGACCTACTGGTACGCGAGAGACAGCTACACCCAGGCCAATTTCCTTGCCGCCTGGACACCTGAAATTCAATCCCTGAATCTCTTTGCAAGGGATCTTGAAGTCCTTGTGGGCGTGAACAATGCCTTTGATCAGGCCTATATCAATGCACGGGATGTGGAAACCACCTCCCGTGTCGGCAAGGGCCGGAACATTTTTGCCAGCGTATCCGCAAAATTCTGATCTGCATGGATTGCAGGTCAGCCTGAGAAAGGGCATGGATTCCACAGCCGACTTATTGGTCATCCGCAGCGCTATGCGGCAGATGAGGAAAGCTGACCGGCCGACACCCCAGGAAAAGGACAAGGCGTATGAAACCCTGAAAAAGATTCATGCGCCTTGTTTTTCTGATACGGATTCTTCGTGAAAAAGTACTTCTCAAAGCCGTTTAACGCCTTGATCCCTGAAAGATTGATTTTTTGTAAATCGGCTGAATATGTCACAAAGGTTACTCGTCATGGCTGAGGCAGAGTGGCAATCAGATACGCCAAAACCCCTGCACCATGAAAGGGATGCAGGGGCTTTACGGGTATGAATCAGGAATGGATACGGAAACTCCCGGCATGAAGAAAAAGACTTTTGCCTGAATCTGGCCGATGATTTCCGGCCCAGACCTCACTCTCCCTTCACCACAAGATAGACATCCCTTGGACTGAGACCATTGGCCCTGGCGATGGCAGCCAGGGTCTGGTCCGGTTTACGCAGGGAAAGCCCTCTCTCCCTTATTCTCTCGAGAGCCGTTTCCAGGGGAATTCCCTCCCTCTGGCAGATTTCCTTTAAGCTTGCGCTGTCCGCCCTGGGAAAGGGAGGCAGTCTGTCCTCCGTAATCCAGGCATCCTTGACCTGCTCCACCCCATTCATGAGCCAGGATACGGGCGGAGTATGGCTCAGAGACGAGAATAAGAAAAAGAGTGTCAGTACAAGGGCTCCGTAAAATTCCCTGGAAAGCCCCTTTCCGGAGTCGCCCTCCATCTTGTCCCTTTTTTTGAAATAGGAGACAAAAAGCTTCCAGTTGTAGGCCACAAGATGCAGAACCCCGGCAAGGAGGATCAGAAGGGAAAAGGCCACATGCATGGCCTGCCAGGCCTCCCTTTCCACGCCCATGAGCTGCCAGCCGGTCCAGTGGATCTGGCGTCCGTGGGGCATGATGGCGAGGATGATGCCGCTGAAGGTGGCAAGGATGAAGGTGAAGCAGAGACAAAGACTTGTCCATTTTTTGATACTGAAGGTTTTCAACGCTTTTTTTCCTTTCCATAAGATCCGCATGTCCGTAAGAATTTTTCAAAAAAACCTCTTCGCCTAAGGCTCTCCATCCGTTATCAGGAGATAAATTTCCCTGGCGCTGACCCGGTTATCCCTTGCAATGAAGGCGATGGACTGCTCCGGTTTTTTCACCTCAAGACCCTTTGCACGAATTTTCTGCATGGCCCTGTCCAGGGGAACTCCCGTCCGCTGACTGATGTCCCGGATGCTGAGGATTTCCGCCATGGGAAAGGGGGGTCTGGTTTCTTCGGAAACCCAGGATTCCTTGGTCGAATGCATACCTGCCATCAGCCAGGAGGCCGGAGGCAGGTCGGTAATGGCGGAAACAAAAATGAGGGCAAAAAAAAGCAGGGCCGCAAAAAACTCCATGGAGGGTTTTCGGTCTGCCCTTCCTTTGAAGTAGGAGACAAAAAGCTTCCAGTTGTAAGCAAGAAGGTGCAGGGTTCCCAGAACCAGAATGAGGATGGCGAAGGGGAGATAGAGGGTTTCCCATCCCTCTTTGGTCAGCCCCATGAATTTCCAGTTCAGCCAGTAGGCGATTCTGCCCGGTGGCATGATACAAAGCACAATCCCGCTGATGCTGGCGGTGATGAAGGCGAAAAAGAGGGTCAGGCTGGTCCATTTTTTAAAACTGAAATGCGTCATGGATCTCTCCGGAAAGAAAACAGTACGTGAAAGAACCTGAAGTCTCGTGTTCAGACCAGCCTTCAGGTTCTTTCCTGGTGTGTTGTTTTTTTATCTTCTGCCAGGGCCTGTGGATGGAATCTGTTTTCAGAACGTAAACTTCATCCCCGCCATCCAGGCCACACCGTCAAGCCGCCATTCATCCTCTTTGGCCTTTTCATCGGTAAGATTTTCAATACGGGTAAAAACCTCCATCTGCGGGCTGGCCTGCCAGGTTACGGCAAGATCCAGGGTGCCATAGTCGGAAAGGGTTTTTCGCTTGTTACCGTCCATCATGTCCCGCTCTCCGATCCAGGAACCCGTAAGGCGAAAACGCAGATCCGGACGGGAAAGGTGATAGTCGAGATCCAGGCCCGCCCGGTGCTCCGGCCTTTCAAGAAGCCGTTTTCCCGTGCTTTTGTCTTCGGTTTCGGTGTAGCTGTGGCTCAAGGTGGCCCTGAATCCCTGAAAAGCCCGCCAGGAGAGGCTCCACTCCACGCCCTGGGTGAGGGCTTCACCGATATTGGCGTAGGTCTCAAGCTTTGGATTCTGCGTGTAATCCACAGGAACCGTTACAATGAGATCCTCAATCTCGTTGCGGAAAAAGGAGGCCCGGAACAGAAGGCTGGAGGTGGCTTCCCAGTCCAGCCCCGCCTGCCAGGAGAGGGACTTTTCCGGCTTTAAATCCGCATTGGGCTGCACAATAAACTGACGCTTGTTCCGGGGCATTTCCGCATATCTTTTCTGAAGGGAGGGTGCGGCAAAGGCCGTTCCCACGGATGCCCGCAGATGCAGGGTGTCTTTTGCCCGAAACACAAGGCCTGCCTGGGGATTGAATTCCGTATCCCAGTCCTCATGATGGCTGACCCGGCCCCCGAGGGTAAGGAGGGTGCGGCCAAAATCCATTTCATCCTGAAGGTACAGACTGTGCGTTTGCTGATCCGCAGAATCACCGGGAATGCTGTGCGTTCTGTCTTTTACGGGGATATGGGTGGCCTTGTCTTCCACCTTTTCCCCCAGATAGGCATAGCCCGCACTCAGGGTATGCAGGCTGAACATCCCCGATACCCCGGCCTCAAATTCCATGGACTGGGCCAGCTGTTCCAGGGAGCCGTCTTCCCTGCGGTGGTCGTGGGCGATGTAGCTGGCCCGGGTATGCATCCGTGTTAAAGGGCTGGGGCTGAAATCCGCCCTGGCGTTGATGGCGCTTCGCTCCTGAATTCTTTCCTGAATGACGGTCTGCCCACTTTTTTTCTGCGAATCATCCGTCGAGACCTGACGGGTAAAAAGGGGCGTCAGACTGAGCTGAAGGGTATCGGAAGGCTTGTGGTGAAGGGTTGCGGAAAAGGCCTCCCAGCGACTCTCATCCTTGGGCTGGGTGATGCCGTCATCCTTGCGGTGGGTATAGTCCATGCGGATACCGGAGTTTTCTGTTCCGTAATCCGCACCAACATGTCCCCGGAAACGGTTGCTGCTGCCTGCGGCCACCCCCGCGCGAAGGGCTGTGCCCTCCTTTGCCCTTTTTGTGAAAATCTGCACCACACCGCCCAGGGCATCACTGCCGTAAAGGGCGGAACCCGGCCCCTTTACAACCTCGATGCGCTCTATGGCTTCCACGGGAATGCTGGCAATGTCCACCACGTCATTGCCACCGATGAATCGCTGTCCATCCACCAGCACCAGGGTATGATGGGCATCCAGCCCCATGAGCCGCACACTGCCGCCTCCACCCCAGGAGCCTGTTCGCTCCACCACCTGCAAACCGGGAACTTCCCTTAAAAGCACCTGAATATTCTGGGGCTGACGCGCGGCAATCTCCTCTGCGGTGATCACATAGGTGGGCCGGGGCGTATCCGAAAGGCGCTGCTCCGTACGGCTGGCACTGACCACCACCTGACCCAGTTCCGTATCCCCTGCCTCCCTGGCCTGAAGTCCACCTGCGGCCAAGAAAAAAAGAACACATAACATTCCGGATTTGAAAGAGCTTCGGCCCATTTTCCCCTCTCCTTTAGTTACATTTGCAAAGATCCTGAAAAAAAAGCAGGAATCCAGGTATTCCGGAATGCCGACGCTGTTTCAGGATATGGCTCATTATTCGGAGAGTGATAATCCGGAATTTTTTTAGTGTCAACAACAACTACGTCACAGCTAAAAAATATCTTTTTTAAACTTGATTTCGGAAGGATTCAATAATATGTAAAATTAAATTTTTCAAAATAGACCTAAAAAACTATGTTTGGAGAATAAAAAATGAAGAACCAAGGACCAGCCAGAAGAGGTGTTCGCATTGAACGGATCTTCTGCCTTTTCCTTCCCCAGGATTGACAACCAGAGAGCAGAAATATCCGGAAAGTCTCCGGCTCAGGACTTCATTGAATCCATTCGTGACGAAAACCCAAAAAAGGAAACACGCCATGACATCCATCCGTTTACGCAAAACCCTTCTCACCATTGCCCTGCTCTGCCTCTGCTCGGCCCCCCCCCTCCTTGCGGAGGAAGTACGGCAATATCCGGAAAGCCTTAAAAACCTTCCGCCCCTCACCGCCATGCAGAATGGGGAGATCCGCATCATCCACCTCACCGATGTACTCGATTTTTATAAAAAAACCTGCCCAGGTACCGTTTTGAGCTTCATTGCCATCCGCTACGGCATTGACACCCTTTTTGGGGAAGATACACCGGATCTGGACGATCTCGTGGTCATGAGCCGTATCGGTGGCGGTCCTCTGGATACCCTGGATTTCATCCTCAAGGGAGGTAACCCCGCCAACCGCACCTGGCCGCCTGCGGGTCTGGACAGCGGCATGGAAAACTATGTACTCCAGTTTTATCGCAAATCCACCCTGCAGGGGATTACGGTCAGCCTGAGAAAGGACATTGCTTCCACAGCGGATTCCTATTGTTCATCCGCAGCCCCCGCTGGGGAGGTGGAGCAGCAGCGCCGCACGGCCCTGAGGCGTTATATTTTCCAGACTCTGCCCCAGAATCCTCCATCAGAGGCCTTTGAAACCAGTGGCGTTTTCACCTTTATTCCCTGGGGCAATATGACGGAGCCGGAAATGAAACGGAATATCCGCAACCAGCGGAGAAAACATGCAACCAGCCAGGAAGGCTGAAAAAAAATACCTTTCCATCCCATAAACAGCACAAGGCATCTGCCCCCTGATGGGCTCAGATGCCTTGTGTTGTTTCCACACAAAAGAGATGCTCAGTTACTCGCTCATATGATGATGGATCATGGCCTTCCTTGTATCTTTGAAAACGGCACCCGGTGATCCATCATCGTTTATCGCCGCTCAGCCCCCCCGTCTTCTCCCCGGATCAGCCCCAGCAGCACTTCCGCAGAAAGTTTGGCGCTTGCGTCCGCGCCCTGAAGGAGGCTGTCCGCCAGATCCCGTTTGTGGGCGTGCATTTTCACAATTTTTTCCTCCACCGTATTCCGGGTGACAAGCCGGTAGATGGTCACAGGCCTCTCCTGACCGATGCGGTGGGCCCGGTCTGAGGCCTGATTCTCCACAGCCGGGTTCCACCAGGGATCCATATGAATCACATAGTCCGCTGCCGTCAGGTTCAGGCCCACGCCCCCGGCCTTGAGGCTGATGAGAAACACATCTCCCTCTCCGGCCTGAAAGGCGGCAATGGATTCCTGACGCTGATCTCCAGGGGTGGCACCGTCGAGATACTGATAGCGGACACCCTTTTTTTCCAGATGCTCCCGCACCAAGGCCAGGTGGCCGAGAAACTGGCTGAAGACCAGGGCCTTGTGCCGGTTTTCCAGAAGATCATCAAGAATTTCCGAAAAGGCGGCAAGCTTGCTGCTGGGAAGAATGATATCCGGGTTCACAAGGGAGCTGTGACAGCAGGCCTGACGGAGTCTTGTGATTTCCGCAAGAATTTTGAGGTGCTTCTGACCGGGCCCGCTTCCCGTATCCTCTGCAATGCGCTCCAGGGCCTGCCGCCTCAGGGCTTCGTAAAAGGCCATTTCCTCGGGGCTGAAATCAATCTCAAGCTGCACTTCTGTCCGTGGGGGAAGTTCCTCCAGCACCTGGGCCTTGGTACGGCGGAGGATGAAGGGCTGGACGAGCCGTTTGAGATCTTTTTTTGCCTGGGCATCCTGATACTTTTCAATGGGAAGGGCAAAGCGCCGGTTAAAGTTTTCGAGGGAACCGAGAAGCCCCGGAACGATGAACTGGAAAAGATTCCACAGCTCTCCTAAGTGATTTTCAATGGGTGTTCCCGTGAGGATGAGCCTGAAGGCGGCCTGAAGCTTCATGGCGGCTCTGGATCGCTGGGTGTCCATGTTCTTGATGGCCTGGGCCTCATCGAGAATGGCCACCTGCCAGGAAAGACCTGCCAGCATTTCCGCACTTTTCGCCTGCTGCATCCGGCCATAGCTGCACACGAGCACATCAAAGGGGCCAAGGGCTTCCAGCTCTTGTTTTCCCGTATCCGCCGTCATGGTCCGGAAGCTGAGGGTGGGCGCAAAGCGCCTTGCCTCCGTCATCCAGTTGCCACATACCGATGTGGGGGCAATGACAAGGGAAGGCCCTTTGGCAGCGTAACGGAGGAGGATGGCCAGGGCCTGAAGGGTTTTCCCAAGGCCCATGTCATCGGCAAGACAGGCTCCCACCCCCCATTCGGAGAGGCGCACCATCCAGTTAAAGCCCTCTTTCTGGTAGTCCCTCAGCTCCGCCCCCAGGGTGGAGGGCAGCTCCGGTGCTGTGTCGCTGACCTTCCGGATGCGGGCCACATGCTCTTCCCAGGCTTTGTCCGTTGTAAGCTGGCCCAGATCCTCGAAAACCCCTTCCAGCGCCAGGGCCGCCATGGGGTGAAAGCCCGTGGCCTTGCCCTTTTTCGTGGTGTAGCGCTCCATCTGACGGAGTCTTTTCTCAAATTCCCGGGTCAGGGCCACAAAGGCCCCGTTTTCCAGGGCGATGAAACGGCCCACCCGTTTTTTGCTGTCCAGGAGATCCAGGAGAGTGAGGGTGAGGGTTTCATCCACAAGGGCAGAACCACTGATGGCAAACCAGTCTTCCTTCTGGCGGATGCCAGCCTTGAACTGTAAAGGGGAAAGGGTTCCCGCCATGCGGAACTTCTGGCCTTCGGGCCAGGCGATGCGGATTTCCTCTTTCTGGGCCTCCAGCTCCAAAAGAAGCTCCAATGCACTTTCCGTATCCGGAAAAATCCATTCCGAAGGATGGCTTTCTTCGGTCTGAAGGCTGGGGCAGGCGAGAATGAGGGTCTGCCTGCGCATTTTTTCCTCAGCCAGATCCCGTGTGGTCTTGAGCTGGGCTCCCTTTACGGAAGCCACCACATTCCTTCCCCCTTCTCCCGGCGGATAGACCGGGCCATTCTCCCCAAAGGGCTGGGACGCAAGCCCAAGTTTCAGGCCGTCCCCCAGGGGAGAAAGCAGGGCATGGAGACGGGTTTCCGCCGGAACCTCGGTGAAGCCCGCAGCCTCTCCTCCGAAATCAAGGTCGGACTTGATGGGAATATGACCGGCAAGGGTCTCCATCACCTTCTGTACCCTGGTTTCCGCACTCTGGGGCAGATTCATTTCTTTTCCGAGAATGGCGGCCATTTCCCGATACTCCGCATCCAGATGCACCACCCTGAAGCGGGCAGGCGTTTCAGAAACCAGAACATAGGAGAAGGCATCGTGAAGGGGATGGGGAGGGGGCGAAAGGGAAAGGGAGAGGCTCCCTTTGTTTTTTCCACCTTTTATCTTGGAAACAATGAGCTCAGGCTTTCCCGCCACCAGTTCAATGGGCGTGCCGTCCTCTGCTTTGAAGAGATGGGGATGATCCGTAAGTTCGGGCAGCACCCTGACATTAAAATGATAGCTTGTCTTGGTGGTGCCGTACCAGCTGGAACGGACATAATCGCTTTCAATGTGTTGGCAGATGCGCCTGTCCTGCAAGGTGAGGTAGGAAAAGGTTTCGGGTTCTTCCGCAAGGCGTTTTAACGCCACAGCCCTTCCCGCAGTCCAGCCCTTTCCTGTTCTTTTCTGCTCTTTGGGCGCAATCTCACAGGTTCCCGCAGCACTGATGCTGACAAACCAGGCCATGCGGAATTCCGGGTCGGCTTCTTCTTTTTCCTCTCCGTCCGAAGCCCCCTTTTTCCTGTGAATCCGCAAAAGGGCATTGAGGGCGTTTTCCCAGGCGCTGTCTTTCTGGGTGAGGGTGAGGAGAGAGGCCCCCTCCCTTTCTTCCCCGCCTTTCAGCATGAGGATCAGGGCATCCAGTTCCCTTTCGCACCAGCCAAAGCCTTCCTGTTCGGTATGTTTCTTCAGCAGAAGGATTTCCTTGAGCTCTTTGGCCGCCCTTTCCGGATCTGTCCAGGACTGGATGAAGGCATAAAAAAAAGCGGTCAGCCTGTTCGCACCCATCTGTTTCAGGGATAAACTGAAAATCTTTTCCTGAGCCTGAGCCAGGGCCTTTCCCTCCAGAAAAAGAATAAAATGAAGAATTTCATGATAGAGAAAGGCACCTGAAGCACCAGCAGAAAGGATGGCCTCGGTGAGGGTTCGGGCCTTTTCCAAAGAATCTCCGCTTTTTTCCCGGATCAGGGCCAGAAGGCAGGGGATCCCCATGGGATGGGTGAAGAAAATGGTCTTTCGCTTGCCTTTTCTTTTTTTGAGAAGAAGGAGGGCTTCTTCGTAGAGCTGGATGGCCTCCTTGTTTCTCCCTTCGCAAAAGGCCCGCCATCCCTGGAGGCAGAGCTGGTTTTCCCTGTGTTCCGGCCGATGGTTTTTTTCCCAGAGATCCAGCTTTTCTTTCTCATCCCGCAGCAGCCAGAAACTGAGCACCAGAGCCTCAAGATCCATGTCACAGCGGTCTGAGCCTGCCAGTGCAAGGTTTTCCACATAGGGCTGTCGGTTGACACCGCTTTCCAGAGAGAAAAGGGCATGGGTATAGAGAGGGGCCAGGTATTCCGTATGCCAGTTTGCAGGAAGCATGGAAAAAAGCTGGAGATCAAAGGGAGAAAAACAGAGATCTTCCATAATGTCCTGCAGGGAAAAACCGTAAATGAAGGATTCTTTTTTCTTTTGGGTCAGAAAATCGAGGGCCGCATCCCCTCCCTTTTCATAGAGAACAATCCGGGTTTCTGCTGTGAGCCTTGCTTTATCCGTATTGTGATAATCCGTATTCTCCATGTTCAGGCAGGGCCTGAGGGTGTTCACCATGGAAGAAAACCTCTTTTCCGCAAGAAGGATTCTGGCAAGGGCGCGCAGCCAGGGTTTGGTCAGGCAGGAGAGACCCTTTCCAGGCATTTCAAGAATATTTTTGTTCTGAAGCCCTTTAAGAATTTTCTCCAGAATTCCAAACTTCTCTTTGGGTTTTCCCTGAATCCGCAGCTGGGAATGTTTTTTTTCCTCGGGGGACTCCAGTGCGGCAAGGGCTGCCAGGATGACGCTTCGGTTCAGAAGCCTGCAATCAATGGCATGGATTTCCGCCACCCGCCTTTCAAGGGGGGTAAGGCTGTCCAGCAATACCATTTCTTTTTTCAGGTCCGAAAGATCCGTCAGATTATAAAGGTTGAATTTTTCAGATTTTTCGTTCGTTTCCCACTGTGCGGAGAGTGCCATGGGTCTGATCCTTCAGGATATGTGTGATGCCATCGCGACGGAGCTTCTACTCTATTTTTCAAAAAAAAGAGCTTCCCGGATATCCCGTCCAAAACGGCTCTGAGGGCCCGGGCCCGCCGGTTCCGGAATATCTTTTTCGGATCTTTTTGAAGGATTGTCGCAAACATTTCAAGGACTGTCTGCGCCCCAGCGGATTTCCCCGACCCCCATCACCCCCCCTCAGCCTCCTTTTGCCACCCACCTCCCAGCACCTTGTACAGGTCCAGGGCCGCATTCAGACGGCCAAGTCTCAGCTGCACCGCCTGATCTTCGGCCTGGAACAGGCTGCGCTGGGCTTCCAGAAGGGTCAGGAGATCATCGGCTCCTTCCCTGTAGCGCAACTCCGCAAGAAAAAGGCTGCGGGAAGCCTTTTCCACCACATCCTCCTGCAATGCCATCTGACGGGCGGAAAACCCCGCCCGACTCAGGCCATCTTCCACCTCTTTCAAGGCCGTGAGGATGACTTTCCGGTAGGTTTCCACCTGCTCCCTGAGCCTGGATTCTGCAGCCTCAACCTGATTTCTACGCCTTCCCCCATCCAAAAGGGTCTGGGCGATGGCTGCGGAAAGCCCCAGACTGCTCTGGGGTCCGGAAAGGGAGAGAAGGGCAGTGCTGGACAGTCCTCCGGAACCGGAAAGCTGGATGGATGGAAAAAATGCGGCCCTGGCCACAGTGACATTGGCCTCGGATGCGGTGATCTGGGCCTCTGCCCTGGCAATATCCGGTCTGCGCAGAAGAAGGTCCGAGGGCAGATAAGCCCCCACTTCGGGAATTCTCAGATCCTGGAAAGCTTCGGTCCTGACCTGAAAATCCTGGGGTGCACGGCCCACCAGAATGGCCAGAGCGGAAAGCTGCTGAGCGTACTGCTCTTCCAGGGAAAGACAGGTGGCTTCCTGGCTCAGCACAGCCGACTGTTGACGCTTCACGTCCAGCTCCGTGGCACTGCCGTGCCGATATCGGGAATTCACAAAATCGAGAACCCGGTTGGCGATGGCAAGGTTATCCCGGGCAATGTCCAGGCGCTTTTCAAGGGCAAGAACCTGAAAGTATCCGGTAGCCACACCTGCCATCAGACTGAGTCGCACAGCCTCCTCATCATAGGCCGCAGCGCTGAAAAGGGCATCCGCAGCCCGCACATCCGCAGCCACCTTTCCCCAGACATCCACCTCATAACTGGCCCCCAGGGAAAGGGTGGAGGATTCCGTGGAGCCGGTCTTACCTCCGGAAGCCCAGTTTCTGCGCCAGGAGCTTCCGCCGTTGATATTCAGGGAAGGAAAGAGGGAGGCTCCTGCGATGCGCAGCTGGGTTTCCGCCTGAACCACCCGTTCCACGGCCATGGCCATGTCCGGTGATGCGGCAAGGGCCTCCTTGAGAAGATCCTCCAGACCGGAGGAATCAAAGGTCCGCCACCAGTTTTCGTCAGGAACCATCCCTTGTGCATGGATCTCCGCAGACCAGGAAGAGGGCATTGCAGGGGGTGAGGCCAGAGCCTTGGGATCCTTCAGAGCGCACCCCGCAAGAAATCCTGCGCAGGCAAGAAAAAGAAGAAAGGACAAGCCTGGAAAGAATATTTTCCATGTCCGGCAAAGCATCGTTTTCATGCGGATTTTCCCCGTAATCATTCTGAGGCCAGGGCCACCACAGGATCCAGCTGTGCGGCTTTCCGCGCTGGCAGGTAGCCGAACACAAGACCCGTGGCAAAGGCGCAACCAAAGGCCAGCAGCACCGGAGCCGATGTGTACTGCACAGGCGTACCCAGGGCGGCAATGGTCGCAGCCACCCCAAGACCCGCAGCCACGCCGATGACCCCACCCAGAGTGGAAACCACCAGGGCCTCTATGAGAAACTGCTGAAGAATGTTGCGCATCCTGGCCCCCGTGGCCATGCGGATTCCGATCTCCCGGGTACGCTCCGTCACACTCACCAGCATGATGTTCATGACCCCGATGCCGCCCACCAGAAGGGAGATGGCGGCGATGGAGCCAAGAAGAATGGTGAGGGTATTGTGGGTTTCGGATACGGAATCAATGAGAGAAGCCATGTTGCGGATCTGAAAATCCTCCACCCCATGACGGGCCAGAAGCAGAGCATGCACCTCTGCCTGGGTTTCATCCATCCGGCGAACATCCTCCACGGCCACGGTGATATTTCTCAGATGCCTTTGCCCCGTGAGGCGCAGACTGCCCGTGGTGTAAGGCACCAACACCACATCGTCCTGATCCCTGCCGCCGAAACCTGCGCCCATGGTGGCCATCACCCCGATCACCTGAAAGGGAATGCGGTTGATGAGAATATAGGCTCCCAGGGGATCGGAGTCCGGGAAAAGGGCCTTTGCAACGGTCTCTCCTAAAACAGCCACAGTGGCATAGGCGGCCTCGTCCTCTGCCGTGAAAAAGGTTCCCTGGGAAGGCTCCCAGGTTCTTGCCACGCCATAATTCCATGAGGTACCGTTGATTTCCGTCCTGTGATCCATGCCTCCATGGCGCACCGTAACAGATCCGGACTGTTCCGGAACCGCAGCCAGCACATTGGGCACGTCTCCGATGGCGAGTACATCCTCAGCCACAAGGGTAGCAACCTCCCCCCTGCCTCGCATGTTGGGGGCTCCGGGCCTCACGGTGAGAAGATTGCTTCCCATGGCGCTGATCCTTTCCACCACGGTCTGCCGGGCCCCGTCTCCGATTCCCATCATGACAATCACCGAGGCCACGCCAATGACAATGCCAAGAAGGGTGAGAATGGTTCGGAAAATATTGCTTCTCAGGGAACGCACCGCCGTAAGACCGGCTTCCCCAAGCTCTCCGAAAACGGAACCTTCTTCACCCTGCACCACCCGCTCCGGCAGATCCTTTCCCTCCCTCTGGGGTCCGGGATCCGAAAGAATCCGCCCATCCCGGATCTCAATGATGCGATCCGCATGGGCCGCGATCTCATGTTCATGGGTAATGAGAATGAGGGTATGCCCCTGCTCCGAAAGGGATTTCAGAAGCCGCATCACCTCAGCCCCGTTCCGGCTGTCCAAAGCACCCGTAGGTTCATCCGCCAGAAGAATCCGGCCGCCATTCATCAGGGCACGGGCAATGGACACCCGCTGCTGCTGGCCGCCGGAAAGCTGGGAAGGCCTGTGAAAAACCCGATCCCCAAGGCCCAGATCCTCAAGAAGGCGGGTGGCCCTCTCCTTTCTTTCCTTTGATTTCATCCCCGCATACACCGCAGGAACAGCCACATTGTCCCGGGCGCTGGCCGTGGCAATGAGGTTGTAACTCTGGAAAACAAAACCGAATTCCTCCCGCCGCATCCGGGCCAGCTCGCCCTTGTCCAGGCAAGACACATCCTGCCCCATGAAGAGATACCGACCCCGGGTCGGACGATCCAGACACCCCAGGATGTTCATCAGGGTGGATTTTCCGGACCCGGAGCTGCCCATGATGGCCACAAACTCTCCGGGATAAATGCAAAGATCAATGCCGTGGAGCACTTCCACATCCATGTCTCCGCTGCAAAAGGTCTTGGTAACCCCGCAAAGCTTCAGGAGCGGTTCTTTTTCGCTTTTCATCACATCCTCGGCATTCCGGGCATGGGCCCACTCCCCGTACGCGTTGTTTCTTTACGTTCCGAAGCACTCTGCCCCGTAATCACCCGTTCTCCTTCCTCCACTCCGGAAAGAATCTGCACCTGCACGCGGTTGCTCACCCCGGTCTGCACCTCCCGGATTTGCACCTGTCCCTGCCCATCCAGAATCCGAAGATCTGCTGCACCCCTCCCTTGAGATTTTCCGTTCCTTTCAGGCCTTTCACCCCCTGTTTTGGACATCCTCTCCCTTTCTCTGGGGGGTGGGGATGGCATCTTCTGCCTGCCGTCCCCGGCCCTGAGGGCCGATGCAGGCACAAGAAGAGCGTTTCTTGCCGAAGCCACCACAAAGAAAACCTGGGCCGTCATCTGGGTAAAAAGCTCACCCCCGCTGTTATCCACATCAAAAAGCGCGTTGTAGAGTACCACATTGTTTTCCACCACAGGCGTGGGCTCAATGCGCTGCAACTTTCCCCGCCATCTGCGGTTCTGACTGCCCAGGGTGGTGAAATAGGCATCCATTCCCACAAAAAGCCTGCCGATATCCGCCTCAGACACCCGCGTTTCCACGGTCATGGTGGAAAGATCTGCGATGCGCAGAAGGGTGGGGGCCTGCTGGGTGGCGTTGAGGGTCTGGCCCTGGCGGGCGGAAATGGAGACCACGGTGCCATCCATGGGCGCATAGATACGCGCATAACCAAGGCTGGCCTCATCCGCCCGCAGGCTGGATTCGGTCTGTTCAATCTGGGCAAGGAGCATGGCCACCTGAGCTTCCGCAGAAAGCAGGGCGGTTTCTGCATTCTGCGCGGTTTCCATGGTGGTCGCCCCTTCGGCCAGAAGCTTTTTCTGACGTTCGTGATGATTTATGGCCTGCTGGAGCTGGGCCCTGCGATCCTGAAGCTGGGCCTTCTGATACTTAAGCTGAGCCCGGCTGGCATCCACCTTGGCCACAAACAGGGTGGGATCAATCTCCGCCAGAAGATCTCCTTCCTTCACAAAATCCCCCACTTCAACCACAATACGCTGCAACTGGCCTGAAACCTGAGCCCCCACATCCACATAACTTCTGGGCTGAAGCATTCCCGTTGCAGCCACCAGATCTTCAATGGTCCCCCGTTGGACATAAGCCGTGGTCCATTGCGCGGTTTCCTTGCTGCTTCTGACAAAACCGTACCAGAAGGCCAGACTTCCGACGCCAAGAACACAAAGGATCCATAAAACAGACAACGCCCACCGCCGTCCTTTCTTTTTTCCTGCAACCTGCTTCACGGAATCCTCCATACCCTGCGTCAGCCTTTGTTCCAAGGTTTTCCGGAACCCGCAGACACTTTGAAAAAACGGTCAACAAAGCCTTCAAAACCTAAGCTTCCGACGGTTGCTCCTTCTCCGCCAATCCTTTTTCCATTCATAACGAAAAAATATTCCGCCTGAAAAGTAAACTTGGGTAAATTTCTGTAGTCTCTGAAATTTCAGGCATGCACAAGCCCGTACAAAGCGCTTTCCCAAGGGAGGGAAGTCTGCACCCCGTCAGTCGAGATCTCTTTTCTTGTAAAAAACCGCGTACTCGCTGAGGCCATAAAAATGAAAAAGGCGCTCGACCATGGTCATGGCCCAGCACCTTTTTTCTTTTTGTTCTTGAATTCTGAAGGGAGCTGAAAACTTTTTTTAAGGATAATAGGCCGCACTGGCGGTGGCGGATTCCCAGACCCGCACCCGGCGGACCCGCACTCCCTGGTCCAGAGGCGCAAGCCGCTGCTGAAGATTTTCCGCAATAAACCGGGCCAGATTCTCCGAAGAAGCATTTTTTCCGGCAAAGGCGGGATGATCATTGAGGAAACAGTGATCCAGAGAACCCAGAATTTCCCGGAGATGACGTTTTAAAAGGCCAAAATCCATAAGTACATAGGCCTCGTTCAGCCGATCTCCTTCCACAGCCGCCTCCACCTGAAAATTATGACCATGGAGATTCTCACATTTTTCCGTCACATTCTTCAATTGGTGCGCCGCTGCAAAATCCCCCGTCACCCGCAGTTCATACATGTCATATGCCCTTAAAAAGATTTTTCAGCTTGTTGGTGAACTTCTCCTCATCCAGCTTGGCAAACTCCCGCAAAAGCTTTTCCTGCTTTTTGTTCACATGGGTGGGCGTTTTCACATGCACCTGGATGATCTGGTCCCCCCTCTGCCCCGTACGCAGGGAGGGAATGCCCTCACCCCTGAGGCGTATGGTATCCCCATACTGAGTCCCTTTGGGAATTTCCAGCTCTTTCTCGCCTTCCAGGGTTTCAACAGTGATGGTATCCCCAAGGGCCGCCTGCACCATGGAGACATCCACAAAACAGATGACATCCATTCCGTCTCTCTGGAATAGCTTGTGGGGCTTGACGTGGATGAAAACATAAAGATCGCCCTTAGGCCCCCCATTGGGTCCGGGTTCTCCCTCCCCGGTCAGACGAAGGCGGGAACCATTGTCCACCCCCGCAGGAATGCGGACAGAAACCTTTTTCTTTGCAGGCATCCGGCCCCGACCATGGCATTTGGAACAGGGATTGCGGATAATTTTTCCGGAGCCTTTACAATAAGGACAGGTGCTGCGCACCGTAAAAAACCCTTGTGTCTGGGCATACTGGCCCGTTCCCCGACAGTGGGGGCAGACTTCAGGGCCTGAGCCAGGCTCACAGCCATCCCCGCCGCAGGTGACGCAGTTTTCAAGTTTTTCAAACTCAAGCTCTCTTTCCGAACCAAAGGCCGCTTCCTTGAACTCCACTTCCAGATCATAACGGAGATCAGAACCCCGGCGGCTGCGCTGACCACCGCCACGACGACCGCCAAATCCGAAAAATTCCTCAAAAATATCCCCGAAATTGGAAAAGATGTCCTCAAAACCACCCGCTCCGGAAAAGCCTGTGCTCTCAAGTCCCTTATGACCATACTGGTCATAAATTTTCCGTTTTTCCGCATCGGAAAGCACAGCATAGGCTTCCGAAGCCTCTTTGAAACGATCCTCGGCTTCCTTGTCTCCCGGATTTTTGTCCGGATGGTATTGCATCGCCAGTTTGCGGTAGCTTTTTTTTATGGTGTCCACAGCCGCATCCCGGCTTACCCCGAGAACCTCGTAATAATCTCGCTTTTCCGCCATTGTTTTACCCGCTTGTCAGGCCGGAGCCCTAAGGTCCGGATATTGTTTATATTCAAATCCATTCTGTACCGGTCTGGAAAGGGGTGTCTTACAAAACCCTGATTCCCCTTTCCTCCAAAACGCCAATCCCTCATGTGGGAAGGGAAAAAAGGCTGGTTTTCATGCTTTGACTGTTTTACATAGGCTGAGAATTATATTCTCAGGAGACTCTTTATCTTTACCGGAACCTTTTGATAACGACGCCAAAACTAATACCTGTGACGGTCTTGTCAATGAAAAAGAAAGAAATTCCCTTTGTCCAGAGCATGTTCGACGCCATCGCGCCGCGCTATGATTTCCTGAACCGTCTTTTAAGCCTCCGCCAGGATACCCTCTGGAGAAGAAAGGCCGTACGCGCCCTCTCCCTTCCCAGAAAAGGCCGCGTGCTGGATGTGGCCTGCGGCACGGCGGATGTGGCCATGGAGGTCATACGCCTGCATCCTGAAGCCCGGGTAGTGGGGGTGGATTTTTCCGAAGGCATGCTGGAAATCGGCCGGGAAAAAGTGGCTGCTGCGGGCATGACGGATTCCATAGAACTCCAGGCGGCCAATGCCCTCCATCTTCCCTTTGATGCGGAAAGTTTTGATGCCATTACCATCGCATTCGGCATCCGCAATATCCAGGACAGGGAAGGGGCCCTTGGGGAATTTTTCCGCTGCCTCAGACCCGGCGGTCGTCTTGCCATCCTGGAACTGGCCACACCGCCGGAAGGTTTTCTCAGAAAACTCTACCTTTTATATTTTCAAAGCCTCCTCCCTTTCATCGGCGGACTTTTTTCCAGCAACTTCGCCTATCGCTACCTGCCGGACTCTGTCCTGGCCTTTCCGCAGCCGGAAATTTTTTCTGAGATCATCAGAAACTGCGGCTTTCAGGAGGTTTCCCACACCGCCCTCACCCTGGGGGTTTCCACCCTCTACACAGGGAAAAAACCCCTCTGATCTTCAGCCCTCCAAAATCTGAGGCGGCCCAAAGGCCGCCTTTTTCATCCCTCTTTGCTTCCCCGTTTAAGCACGGTGTCCCTTAACCAGTTCACATCATCCCGCATGGGATAATCAATGGAATAATGAAGCCCCCGACTTTCCTTGCGGCGCTGGGCGCTGCGGATGATCAGCTCCGCCACCAGGGCAATGTTGCGCAGCTCAATGAGGTCGGAGGTTACCCGGAAATTCCAGTAGTATTCCTGTATCTCATGCTGGATGTTATCAATGCGCCGCCTGGCCCTGGCAAGCCGCTTATCCGAACGCACAATGCCCACGTAATTCCACATGAACATACGGATCTCATCCCAGTTGTGGGCCACCATCACCGCCTCGTCGCTGTCCGTGGTGCCCATTTCATCCCACTCCGGCAGATCCTGGGGCAGGCTCACGGTTTTGATCCTTGAGAGGGCATCCTCTGCTGCCCTGTGGGCATACACAAGGGCTTCCAGAAGGGAGTTGCTGGCCAGGCGATTGGCACCATGCAGCCCCGTACAGGCCGTCTCGCCCACGGCATAGAGACTCAGAATATCCGTTCTCCCGGAAAGATCCGTGGCAATACCGCCGCACATGTAATGGGCCGCAGGCACCACAGGAATGGGATCTGTCGTCATATCAATGCCGAACTTCATACAGTTGGCATAAAGATTTGGAAATCGGTTTCTGACAAAATCCGAAGGCTTGTGGGAAATATCCAGGTATGCGGAATTATCCCCCGTGCGTTTGAGCTCCGTATCAATGGCCCTTGCCACCACATCCCTGCAGGCCAGATCCTTCAGAGGAGAATACCGCTCCATGAAGGCCTCGCCCCGCGCATTGCGCAGAATTCCGCCTTCCCCGCGCACGGCTTCGGAAATGAGAAAATTCTTGGCATCCGGATGGTAAAGGCAGGTGGGATGGAACTGCACAAACTCAAGATTGGCCACAGAGGCTCCGGCTCTGTAGGCCATGGCCACGCCGTCCCCTGTGGCCACGTCGGGGTTGCTGGTGTAGGGATAGACCTTGCCGGCCCCTCCTGTGGCCAGAAGGGTGATGGGGGCCGTGAAGGTGCATACCCGGTCTGAAACGATATCCAGAACATAGGCCCCGCAGCAGAGCTCTTCATGGCTGGTCACCACAAGCCCTCTCCGGATACGGGTGGCATGGGTTAAAAGATCAATGGCGATGTGGTGTTCGTACACATCTATGTTGGGGTGGGATTTGACCCTTTCCACCAGAACGGACTCGATTTCCCAGCCTGTCATGTCAAGGGCGTGGACAATGCGCTTTTCCGAATGCCCGCCCTCTCTGCCGAGATCCAGATGGTCGGGATCAATATGGTTGAACTTCACCCCAAGATCCATCAGCTCCCGGATCCGGTCAGGCCCGCTGCGAACCACCATGTCCGTCACTTCCGGATCACAGAGCCCGGCACCGGAGTCCAGGGTGTCTTTCACGTGCAGCTCAAAGGAGTCCGTATCTCCGAACACCGAAGCCACCCCCCCTTGAGCCCGGGCCGTGTTACTCTCGGCAATCTCCGCTTTGGTCACCACAGCCACCCGACCATGGTCCGCCACCTTAAGGGCAAACATGAGACCGGCTACCCCCGACCCCAACACCAGAAAATCGCTGTGGATCCGCATCTTTCCCTACCTTCCCCCCCATGCCCAGGATTGCCTTTTCCTGGACACGCATGCATCAATAATAGGTGTTTTTTTGTTTTTTACGCATGGATATGCCAAGGATCATCCCCACCAGAAGAACCCCGGCGCCCAAAGCGAACATTTTAATATTGCGTTCCAGAAGTTGGGCATCCAGATCCTGCACCATGGCCCTCTGTTCCTCAAGGATCTCCCGCATGCGCCCGGCTTCTTCCTTTAAGGAGAGAAATTCTGCCGCCTCTTCTTTCAGTTTCTCATGGGCCGTTGCCACCAATTCAAGCCCCGTCTTTTTTTCTTCCAGCGCCTTACTCAGGTTTCGGTTTTCTTCCCGCAACTGTGCCGCTTCTTCCTCAAGTCTGGCCAAACGCTGTTTCAGGCGTTCATGCTCCCTTTCAAAGGCCACCATGCGCACCTTACCCGGAGGATCAGGGACGAGAAAACGGCCCAGCATCCAGCCTTCCTTGCCGTCATGCTTCACATAGGTCCAGTCGCCGTCGGTTTCCACCACTTCCACCTTGTCGCCGGAACGGGCGATGGCGACAATTTTATGGGTCGTATCCTTTCCCGTTCGCACCATGAACTGCAGCTCATCCGTTACATAGGCGGTCTGGGCCAGGGCATGCCCTGTCAGTAGGAAAAAACAACAGAAAAAGAACCTGCTTTTCTGAAAAAAATGTTCCATGCGTCATCCCCATCGGTAAGGTGCCTGCTTGATAGCGGTCAGAAAAAACCTTTGACTTTGAAGTGCTTTCTTTTTCAGAAAAACATAATACCCTTGAAAAATCCCGTCATGTCAATATGCTTCTCCGCAGGGTGTACTTGGCGCTCTTTTCCTGAAGACCTGAAATCCGCCTGAAAAATCTTCTTTTTTACCCTCCGGCGCACAGAAACGGTCTTTAACCCAGAAGCCTTACAATCTGATATCCTGACAAAAATAAGGATCTCCCATGATACCCTTTCCCTTTGAACACCTCAGGGCAGGCCTGCCCCAAAGACCGGGATTTCATTATGCCAGGCGTTACAGAAACACCGCCGTTCTCATTCCCCTGATCGAGAAACACGACGGCATCCATCTGCTCTTTGAACAACGCGCAGATGGCATCCGCCAGGCTGGAGAAGTCTGTTTTCCCGGCGGCATGATGGACAGCGAAGATTCCGATCCCTGCCAGACGGCCATCCGGGAAACTGTGGAAGAATTGGGACTTCGTCCGGATAAAATCGAGATTCTGGGCCGCATGGACATCCTGCTCACGGTGATGGGTCTTACCGTAGCCCCTGTGGTGGCCCGGGTGTCCATGGATACATTGGACGAACTCAGCCCCAATCCCGATGAGGTGGCCAGAATCTTTACGCTGCCCCTTGCATGGTTTGCCCGGAATCCTCCGGAGATTCACACCATACAGATCATGGCCCACCCTGTGATCAAAAAACGAAACGGAGAAAGGGAGGTTCTGCTTCCCGCAGAAGCCCTGGGTCTTCCGGAGCACTATTCCAGACCCTGGGGTGGGGTGCGCCACCCCGTTCTCTTCTGGTCCAGCCCCGAGGGCATGATCTGGGGCATCACAGCCGAAATCATCCAGGCCCTTCTCCGGATCACAGAAACCTTCATGAACTTTTCAGGCGACGACAAAGATCCGAAAAACGTCGGGTAGGCCTGTCATTGCGTATGGCCATATCCAGAGCCTGGGACATCCCCACAAAAATCACCAGCCGTTTTCCCCGGGTCATGGCCGTATACACAAGGTTACGCTGCAAAAGCGGCGCATGCTCGGGCATCAGGGGAATGATCACAACAGGATACTCCGATCCCTGGGATTTGTGCACGCTGATGGCATAGGCCAAAGCCAGCTCATCCAGCTCTTCGGGGGCATAGGCCACCTGACGCTCGCCCTCTCCATCGCTGTAATCCACCAGAACAAGCCCTTCTTTTTCCTCAATCGCACAAACCTGGCCAATGTCCCCGTTAAACACTTCCTTCTTATAATTATTTTTCAGATGGATCACCTTGTCGCCCACCCGGAAAGCTCCGTCTCCCTTACCCGCCTTTGGAGGATTCAGGGCCTGTTGCAAAACCTGATTGAGACACAGCGTTCCCACCTCTCCCTTGTGCATGGGGGTGAGTACCTGCACATCCCGGAAAGGGTCAAAACCAAAGCGTTCGGGAATCCGCTGAACACAAAGGGTGACAATGGTACGCACCACGTTTTCCGGGCTGCTCTGACGGATAAAGTAGAATTCGGACAAAGCCCCGTCACCGGCAAGGGAAAAATCCGGCATTTCTCCCTGATTAATCCGGTGGGCATTCATGACAATGGGACTTTCCTGGGCCTGGCGGAAAATGGTTTTCAGGGTAAAGGCGGGGATGTTTCCGGACTGGATAAGATCCCCCAGAACATTGCCCGGACCCACGGAAGGAAGCTGGGAAACATCGCCCACCAGAATCAGCCTGGCCGCCATGGGAACAGCACAGAGCAGGTGAAACATGAGCAGAATATCCACCATGGAGGCTTCATCCACGATGAGCATATCCACATCCAGGGGATTATCCGTGTTCACCTCAAAACGGCTTTCCATCTGATTGTACTTCAAAAGACGGTGCAGGGTGAGGGCCTTTCGACCTGTGACATCGGAAAGTCGTCTCGCTGCCCTTCCTGTGGGCGCTGCCAGAAGAATTCTGGCACCCCTCTCCCCCATCACAGCGCAGACACTGCGGATCAGTGTGGTTTTACCCGTTCCTGGCCCCCCTGTGAGAATGGCCACCCGGCTTTCCAGAAGCTTTGAAAGGGTGGCCAACTGCTCTTCGGAAAGACGAAGGGCCAATCCCTTCAGAACGGAAAGCTCCAGAACGGAAAGATCCGTAGGATTGGACCCCGGCGGCCCAAGGCTGAGCATGGCTGAAAGTCTTGCTCCGATCCCCGATTCCGCTGCGTGCATCTCCTTCAGATACACATGGCGCTGCCCAGGATCCCCCTCCAGCACAAGGGCCTTTTCTTCCTCCAGCTTTTCAAAGGCCTGCACCAGGCTTTCCCGGTTAACGCCCAAAAGCTTCAGGGCTCTTGCCAGAAGATCCTTTTCCGGTAAAAAAACATGGCCGGAATATCCGGCCTTTTCCAGCACATACAAAAGACCTGCGCGGATTCTTGATGCAGAATCCCTTGAAATACCCGCCGCAAGCCCCAGGCGGTCAGCCACCTCAAAGGGAACTTCGGGAATTTCCCGGCAGATGCGGTAAGGGTCTTCCCGTACAAGAGTGAGGGATTCTCCTCCATAGGTATGCAGAATTTTTGCGCCGGAAGAGGGGGAGGCCCCGATTTTTGCCATCAGAGCCATCAGGGTGCGGATGGCATGATAAGATTTCCAGGAATCCGCAATGGCCTTTGCCTTGGATTTACCGATGCCCGGAACCTCACACAGGCGTTCCGGACTTGCGTCCAACACCTCCAGGGTGTGAGATCCGAAATAGGCCACCAGTTTTTCCGCCATCACCTCACCCACGCCGGATATCACGCCGGATGCCAGATAGCGTTTGATTCCCCTTGCCGTATCCGGAAGAATCACCTCCATCTTTGCAATGCGGAACTGCTCACCAAATTTTATGTGCTTTTCCCAGTCGCCTTCAATGCGCAGGGTTTCTCCGGGACGCACCCCCGCAAGGATGCCCACCACCGTGATTTCCGTCTGATAACCATCCGGCGTAAAACGGGCAACGGTGTATCCATTCTCCTCATTGGAAAAACGGATACTGTCCAGTCTTCCCTGCAGAACAATCATGTCCTCTGATCCGTCCCATCCTTAGAGGTCATTACAGCCCGTCCTTCCCGGTTCAATAGAATCCAGTCCACAGCCTCGCCAAGATCTTTTGCCACAAAATCCGGATCAAGGCCCTTTTCCTGTAAACAAAGCAGATCCCTTTTCCCGTTACCCGTGCGCACCAGTACACGGGTTCCCACGCCCGCAGCCAGAGCGGCCTCCATATCCTTGGCACTATCGCCCACCATGATGCTGCTTCTCAGATCCACATCATGGGCCGCTTGGGCCTGAAAAAAAAGACCCGGCCGGGGTTTTCTGCAAAGACAATGCTCTTCAGGTCTGTGGGGACAGTAAAAGATGTCTTTGATGGTCCCTCCGAAAGCCGCAAGGCCTTGACGCATGTGTTCAAATATGGATGAAAGGGTACTTTCTGTCACAAGCTTTCTGCCGATCACGGACTGGTTGGTGATAAGCATCACCTCAAAACCTGCGGCGCACAGCCTGGCCACTGCTTCGGCGCTTCCCGGTATGAAACGGAATTCCGGAACGCTGCGGATATAGCAAGAAGAATCCTCATTGATAACCCCATCCCTGTCCAGAAACACAACGGCTTTTTCCCTTGCCACGAACACAGTCCTCACTCCGCCACCACCATGGCGTCACCATATCCCTTTTTCCGGAAATCCGCCTCCGCTCTTTCCGCAGCTTCCAGTCGCCCATACCCCTTTACCCGAACCCGGAAAAAAACCGCATCTCCCCGGTCATGGGCAAACACATGCACCCTGTGTCCCTCCTGTTTGAGTTTTTCCGCAAGCCGATCCGCATTCATCCTCTGTGTGAACGCCCCCACCTGAACGGAAAAATCGCCTTGGCCCATATCCAGGGCATTTTTTCTGTCCGAAGCCACAGCCTTGATCTCCACAGGCCCCACGCCCCGGACATCCAGACCAATGGCTTGGGCCGATGCATTGGAAAGATCAATGATTCTGCCCCGCACAAAGGGCCCCCGGTCGTTGATGCGTACCACCACTTCCCTGTTGTTTTCAAGGTTTCTCACCCGCACCAGCGTGCCGAAGGGCAGGGTTTTGTGCGCCGCTGTCATGGCATGCATGTTGTATTTTTCGCCATTGGCCGTGGTTTTTCCATGAAACCCCGGACCATACCACGAGGCAAGGCCTTTTTGCCTGTACCCCGTGGCATCGGGAATGGGATAGTACCATTTTCCCATTACCTTGTAAGGCCGCTGCCCTGGGGGCTGAAAAGAAGGAGGAGTCCGGGTAGCGCAGGAAACCAGAAACAAAAGCGCCATACAGACCGAGAAAAGAACGTATTTTTTGGAAAAGACGTTTTCTGACACAAAAAAACCTTTTTTTAAAAAATCCAATCCCCCCTTTTTCAGGGCAGTACAGGATTAAAAATCAATGTTTCCAGGGGTTCTTGGGAAAGGAATCACATCCCGGATGTTGGAAACCCCTGTCACCAGCATGAGCAGACGCTCAAATCCCATGCCAAAACCCGCATGGGGCGCAGATCCCCAGCGCCTGGAATCCAGATACCAGCCATAATCCTCCTGGGAAAGGCCCTGGGCCGCCATCCTTTCCAACAGAACATCTTCCCTTTCCTCCCGTTGGCTGCCTCCCATGAGCTCACCAATGCGAGGAACCAGAAGATCCATGGCCGCCACGGTTTTTCCATCCCCATTGAGCCGCATGTAAAAGGGTTTGATCCCTTTGGGATAGTCATAAAGAATCACAGGTTTTGCAAAAAGGGTTTCTGCAATGAAGCGTTCATGCTCGGATTTGAGATCCTGGCCCCAGGCCACGGGAAACTCAAAGGTTTTTCCACTTTTCTGCAGAAGATCCACAGCCTCGGTGTAGGAAAGACGAATGAAATCCCCTTCAAGAATCTTGTCCAGAAGCAAGGAAAGATCCTTATCCACAAAACGGGTGAACAGGGCCAGATCTTCCCTGCAATGCTCCTGGGCCCAGGCAACGAGATATTTCAGAAAATCTTCCGCAAGATCCATGGCATCCTTCAGATCCGCAAAGGCCATTTCCGGCTCCACCATCCAGAACTCCGCAGCATGACGGGAGGTGTTGGAATTTTCCGCACGGAAGGTGGGGCCAAAGGTATAGACCTTGCCTAAAGCCAGGGCGAACATTTCTGCGGAAAGCTGGCCCGATACCGTAAGATGGGCGGGTTTTCCGAAAAAATTTGCATCTTTTTCCCCGGTTGTCACAGCAAACATCTCACCTGCACCTTCGCAATCCGACCCTGTGAGAATGGGGCTGTGTAAAAGATGAAACCCCCTTTCCCGGTAATAATGATGAATGGCAAAGGCGAGTTCGGAGCGGATGCGGAACATGGCCCCGTATTTATTCGTTCTGGGCCGGATGTGGGCAAGGGTGCGGAGAAATTCGTCACTGTGCCGTTTTTTCTGCAGGGGATAGGATTCCGGAGCTTTCTGAAAAACAACCACGTCTCTGGCCTTCAGTTCAAAGGCCTGGCCTTCCCCCGGAGAACGGATAAGATCGCCTGTTACCGCAAGGGAGCTTCCCGTTGTGATCCGGGAAACTTCCTCGTACATGGGAAAGGTGGCTTCCACAACCACCTGAAGTCCGGCAAGGCAGGAGCCGTCATTCAGCTCAAGAAAGGAAACATCCCGACCTGTCCTCCGGGTCCGGACCCAGCCCATGACCGTAACATCCGAAAGCTCCTTTTCCGATGCAAGCAGCGCAAGAACCGACACATGTCCCATGCTTTTTCCTTCCATGTTGGTTATTCCACAAAATCCGTAAGTTCCGATGCATACACAAAGGTATAGGCTTCCCCGACCTCAGGAAGCACCCGACGAAGGCCTTCCAGGGTCACCCGGTGGGGATGACCGATGCCTATGGCGCTTCCGTGCTTTTTCGCAATGCGGAAAAATTTTTCCAATTCTTTTTCCACGGCTTCCTGGGTCTGAACATGATCCAGAAAAACGTCCCTCTCGCCAAAGGGCACCTGAAACATCCGCGCCGCAGCCCGACAGCGGCTCTGGGCTGCGGTGCGGCTGTCAATGAAAAAAAAGTTTCTCTTTTTCAGAATAATAAAAAGCTGATTCATGTGGGATTCTGAAGCCGTAAGAGCGGAACCCATGTGGTTGTTCACTCCCCGGATATGGGGAATGGCTGCAAGGTTTGTCTCCAGCACACTGATGAGCTCATCTGCATCCATACGCAAAAGAAGTCCTCCAGGTCCAGGATCTATGCGTGGATACTCCTGCGGTTCCATGGGCAGATGCAGCATGATTTCATAACCTCTGATGTGGGCCTTGTTTGCAATGCGCACTCCGTGGGGGCTATGGGGAAGAATGGAAAGGGTCAGGGGAACCCCCAGGGTCATGAAAGCCTCCGCCATGGCCGGATCATAGCCTATGTCATCGATAATCAGAGCCACCCTTGGCTTTCCATCGCCCGGAACTGCGGGTTCCGATCGTTTTCTTTCCACATCCACCCTGGGGAAAACCTCATATTTGGGAATTTCCTTTTTTTCCGACTGTAAAGGGGAAGGGGAGTCCGTCTTTTTTTCTTTTTCCACAACCCGGGTCGAGGACTTGGGTTTTTCCACAAAGGGCTGCTTATGTGACGGAGTAAGGGGGCCGGGAGTTAAGGATTTTTTTTCCGCTGAAAGCCCTGGAGCAGGCTTTGATGCAAAATAAAAATGCGCTCCAAGACCAAGGCTTACCACCAGCACAAGGAGGATCAGAAGGGCCAGGGGACCCTGATCCACTTCCCTTCGGGGCTTGGCGGGTGCAGCTTTTTTTTTCGGTCTGGCTCCGGAGGCCCTTGTTTTTTTTGTCCCGCTTTTTTCTGCTTTTTTCTTTGTCATAAAGCGATTTCATCCATAAAGGTTCTGATCTGAAAACAAAAAACCGCCGCATCATCAGCTATGCGGCGGTTTTTATATCCAAAGCCCTGCTTGAGACAAGCTCTTTATTTTCCCTTGCCAAAAATACCGTAACCCACAAGGATATCAAGGGCCCGCTGCACTTGCTGATCTTTCATAAGCCTTTCCATATCCAACCCGGAGGAAGCAACAACAGGCATCTTGGTTTCTTCTTTCTGGGGCGCATCCTTTTTTTCAATGTGGTTTCTCAGATCCCGTTCGTGGAGCATGCGGGATTCCGCTTCCGTGTCCTCTTCCAGGATGCGCTGGGCCACGCGGATATCCGGCTCAATACCCTCCGCCTGAATGGAACGGCCAAGGGGCGTAAAATACCGGGCGATGGTGTATTTGAGGGCATACCCATCCTTCAGGGGCCGCACCGTCTGAACCGATCCTTTACCAAAGGAAGTTGTGCCCAGAATCACCGCCCGCTTGTGGTCCTGAAGGGCACCGGCCACAATTTCCGACGCGCTGGCACTGCCCGCATTGATCAGCACCACAATGGGATAATTCGGCTCCGTTCCCCGTTTTCTCGCTTTAAAAATCTGAGGGCTGATATTCTTCCTACCCTGAATGGACACAATATCGCCCCCTTCAAGGAAAAGATCGGATACGGAAACCGCCTGATCCAGAAGACCTCCGGGATTTCCCCTCAGATCCAGGACGAGACCTTTAAGCTCCCCTTTCTGCTTGATTTCTTCAAGGGCTTTTTTCAGATCCTCTGTGGTGTTTTCCCGGAAGTTGGTCACCCAGACATAGCCGTATCCGGGTCTTAAAAGGGCATATCGCACACTGTCAATGGGAATCAGATCCCGCACCAGAGTAAACTCTATGGGTTCGGAAACCCCTTTGCGCACCACCCGTATGAGAACCTTTTCTCCCTTGGGCCCCCGCATCCGTTTCACCGCTTCCCAGAGCATCATGTCTTTGGTGGACTCGCCGTCCACCTCCACAATCACATCTTCTGCCTGAATTCCCGCCTTGAAAGCCGGAGTACCTTCAATGGGAGAGATGACCGTAAGAAGTCCGTTTTTGGTGGTGATGACAATACCAATACCACCAAACTCTCCTTTGGTATCCATCTGCAGTTCTTCAAAGGCTTCAGGTGGCAGAAAGGCAGAATGGGGATCCAGGCTTCCCACCATTCCCTGGATGGCCTTTTGAATCAGGTCTTCGGTTTTCACCTCATCCACATAATTGGCTTCGATCTCTTCAATCACATCGCTGAAAACCTTAAGACCTTTGTAGGTTTCCGTATTGGCCTTTGCTGAAACCGTCCTGTGAAAACTGGCGGAGCCGAGAATAACAAGGGCGACAATGCTTACGGCGACCATGAGATGACGCATTTTCAAAAACTTAAAAGCCATGAAGACTCCTTCGCTAACCGCTTTTCACCCAAAGCATGGGGTCCACCGGTTTTCCCTGTTGACGAATTTCAAAATGCAGCATGGACCCGGAAAGGGATCCCGCATCCCCCACCGTGGCAATAACCTCATTGCGCTCCACGCCGTCCCCTGTTTTTTTAAATAACTCTTCGGCATGGGCATACACGGAGTAGTAATGGTCCCCATGGTCGATGATGATCATATTCCCGTAGCCGCTGAACCAGTCTGCATACACCACGGTCCCGTAAAAAAGAGCCCGTATGGGTTCTCCCCGATCCGCCCGGATGCCGATACCACTCTGGAAGGTCTGGATATTGAGTTTCGGATTTTTCTTATGCCCGAAACGAGAAATGATTGTACCGTTCACCGGAAGATCAAGCAAGCCCCTGAATTTTTCCATCCCCCCGGAAGCCCGTGAAACCGCAGATTTTCGCCTGCCCAGCTTCTCAATGGTCTGATCCAGAGAGGCTTTCACCTCTTCCAGGGCGGAAACAGCGGCAAGGCCATGTTTCTGTTGGGTTCGGATGTCGTTGAGAAGGGCCTTACGCTTTTCCTTTTCTGCCCTCTGAATGCGAAGCTGATCTGCCGCTTTCTGGGCCACATCCGCAATGCGCTGCTCCTCTTTTTTGAGGCGGTCAGACAGCTGGGTAAGCTCCAGGATCCGTCGGCTCTGATCTCCGAGGATGCGGTCATCCATATGCAGAACCTGCTCCAGGGCCCGTTTATGGATGGAAAATTCATACACATTATCCGTTGCCCCGAGCAAGGCCATACGACCTGTGCTCTCAAGCTTATAAAAAGCCCTGAGCCGCTTACCCACCACATCCCTCTGACTTCGGTTCTCCCTTTCCAGGGCCGCCATTTCCTCACGGGTTTTTTTACGCTGCTCCAGAAGCTCCGCCTGCTCCTTCTGGATGAGGGAAAGTCTCCCATTCACCTCATGGAGTGTTTTATCGATGGCATTCAGACCCGCTATGACATCCATTTCCCTTTCCCGATACCGGGTCAGCATACGCTCCTGCTGCTGGATCTGGGTTTTGATTCCTTCCCTTTCTTTTTTGGCTTTCTCCAGATCCAAGTCCTGCAAAGATACCCGGCGTATATACACGGGACGATCCCTGAGGTAGCCTTCCTTTTCCCCCACCATCACACGGACCCAGCCTTCCCTTTCCCCAAGGATACGGGCGCGCGCTCCTTTGGAAAGAACCAGCACAACACTGGCATTGCGATCCGGAGCGCTGCGCAGGTTAAGGCGATCGGCTTCCACCATCACCATTTCATGGGCATGGACTCCGCACATGAAAACCTGAAAAAAAAGTACTGAAAGAAAAAAAACGACCTTCATTCAAGCACTTCCTGACGAAAGGAAAGATAGGCTCCCACCCAGCCCACAAAGGCGGAAATCCCCACCATGGTCGCCGCCGTCCGAAGGGAAAGAAAGGAAAAATCAAAGGCCAGAGCTGAAAACGTGGCGTCCATGCGAAAGGTCAGGGTTGTGTAAACCACAAAAAGCACCAGAATCCCCCCAAGGCCGCCGGAAAATCCCAGAAGAAAACCCTGCATATAAAAGGGCGCCTTGATAAATCCTTCCTCAGCCCCCACAAAACGCATGATCTCCACCTCTTCCTTGCGGGAATAAAAGGCAAGGCGGATGGTGTTGGCCACAATGAAAACGGAAACAAGAAAAAAAAGACTGCCCATTCCAAACGCCGCCATGCGCAACATGGCGATCACCTGGAGAAAGCGTCCCACCCACTGCCCGCCGTATTCCACATCATCAACACCCTGGATTTTTTCCACATGAAGGGCAACATTTTCCACAATATCCCATCCCTGCTCTCCCACTTTGACCCGAAGTTCAAAGGCATCGGGCAGGGGATTTTCCGGAAGATTATGAAAAACCGCAGCGTGCCGCTGCATGCGCATGCGCAAGAACTCGAGGGCTTCCATTTTCGACACAAAACGAAAATCGGAAATCAGCTCCATCTCACCCAGACTGTTTTTGATCCGGACCAGATCCTTTTCTGTAAGACCTTTTTCAAGATACACCATCACGCGCACCCCGGCTTTCCAGGATGCAATCACATCACCGGCATTGGAGGCAAAAAGAATGAATGTGCCCGAAAGGATGACCGAAAGAACAATGGTGATCCAGGTAATGCCATGCAGAAAACGATGGGTGCGGATATCCTTCAGTGCGTGACGGAAATGACGTATCCAGAGGTCCTTTTGCATCAGGCTTCCTCCATTTCCCTGTCAGACCCATGGAGTCTTTCCTGAATGGATCCGTTCTCAAGCCGGATTTCCCTTCCCTTCAGGCGGGAAATCATCCTTCGATTATGGGTGGCAATGACCAAGGTGGCCCCACGCCCGTGAAAGGTTTCCAGCAATTGAATAACCTGTTCTGCGGAATGGGGGTCGAGGCTCGCTGTGGGTTCATCCGCCAGTATCAGGCTAGGTGATCCCACCACAGCCCTGGCCACGGCGACCCGCTGCTGCTCCCCACCGGACAGGGAAGGTGGATAGACCTTGGCCTTGTCCTCAATACCTGCTGTTCTTAAAACACTCATCACTTTTTTTTCAATGATCTTAGGCTTTTCTCCGGCGGCTTCCAGGGGCAGGGCCACATTATCAAATACCGTTCTGCCTGCGATCAGCTTAAAATCCTGAAAAATAACGCCGATTCGCCGTCTCAGCTCGGGAAGCTTCCTCGCACCCATCCTGGCAAGGTTCATACCGTCCACAAGAATCTGCCCCTGGCTGGCAAGCTCTCCTTTGTAAAACAGTTTCAGCAGCGTGGATTTTCCTGCACCACTGGCCCCTGTAATGAAAACAATCTCTCCTGCGTAAATTTCAAGGGAGATATCCCTCAGGGCGGAGGTTTTGCCATAGGCTTTGTATACATTGAACATACGGATAATCTGATTTTTTGATAAATCCATCATGATAAGGAGATATCCATTTTCACAGGTTCTGTGACATCAAAGGAGGCTCAGGTCAGAATGCCCGAGGATGGGCTTAAAAAAAACTGCAAAATCCCATCCTGATCACAAAAAAACTTAAAAGCCCTCTTTTAAGGATCCGGGCACGCATTTTCATGGACTTCAGGCAGGCATGGGGGATCCAGAAAATCAAAACAACCGGAGATCCTTACCATATTTATTCTTCCAAAGCCACAGACCCTGCATTTTTTTACCCTCTTTCTCTTATTTTTCAGAAGCTTGACACAATATCCTCCCCTTAAACAGCCCCCATACCTTTCATTGACCCTGATTCAGTCTCCATGATATGCAACAGACCTGCGGGAAGTGCCGCACAACGGTTTTTCCTGCCGCAAACCTCTGCCGGATCCCCAACCCCAAGGCTTCTTTCAGTCCGGCAGGGGTTTGGCGCATTCTCCTTACCTTCATAACCAGGAAAAAACCCGCCAATGAATATCCATGCATGCAAAGAAAGCCGCCCTGCCATGAAAAAGGCCCTGATGGAACTTTTATGCAAAAAATCCGTCCAGGTTGCCCCAAGCCCCATCTTCACCCTGGCATCAGGCAGAAAAAGTGATTTTTATATCAACTGCAAACCCACAGCCCTGGATCCCTGGGGTATGTTTCTCATCGGTCATCTGGTACTTGAAGAGCTGAAAACAGCAGGAGTCCGCGGCGTTGGTGGCCTCACCTTTGGCGCGGATCCCGTGGCCATGGCCACAGCCTTTGCTTCCGGGCTGAACAATATTCCCATACAGGCCTTTTCAATCCGGAAAGAACAGAAAGACCATGGCGTAATCCGCTGGGTGGAAGGGGACATGCATCCCGGAGACAGGGTGGCCATCATTGATGACGTGGCGACCACCGGAGGCTCCACCATCAAAGCCATTGACCGGGCCAGGCAAACGGGTCTTGAAGTATGCAAGGTTGTGGTGCTTGTGGACAGGGAAGAGGGGGGAATGGACAACATTCGTAAAGAAGTCGGCGATGCGGTGGCCGTTCTCACGCGCACGGAACTCATGGCCTGTTTTTCACAGATACACTCTGGGGCATGAAAAGAGCTTCCTCCTCTTTCCATGGTCCTCCGGCCCAGGAACCGGAAAACGGGAAATGGGCCGCATCCCCTTCACGGCACTGAAGACTCCGGGTTCTGAAGGATCACCGCACATCCCCCCCCCACAAGCGCCATGAGCGCACTGATCACAAACATCCCTTCTCCCAGAGAGGCAAAGCCCAGACCGCCGATGACATATCCCATCATCAATCCCACGCCATAGGATGTGGCATTGAGAAGGGTTTGCCCCAGTGTTTTGGCACCCGGATCCACAAGGGCGTCCATAAACAAGATGGCCGCCATGTGGAAAACACCATAGGTAAAGGCATGCAGAATCTGGCTGAAAAGAATGACCAGAGGATGAATGGAAAAAGCCAGAAGAAGCCAGCGTATAACCGCCATGACCAATGAAAAAAGCATCATTTTTTTTAAGGAAAAACGTTTAAAAATTCGTCGAAATCCCAACATAACAACTATTTCTGCAAGAGATGCCAGCGCCCAGGTGAATCCAATGAAACTGCCTGAAAAGCCTGCCTCTGAAAGGTGAATGGAAAAAAAACCATAATATGCGCCATGGCTCATCACCATCACAAAGGCGATGAAAAGGAACAGCAGGCCATTTCCGGTCAAAAGACGATGCAGTCCTCCGCGGTTCAGCAGAAGACCGCCTGTGGTCGAAACCGGTGTTTTAAGGGCCATCCAGACGCCCACAAGGCTTCCTGAAAGAACAAGCCAGAGCACCGTGCGGGAAGGCCAGAAATCCAGCAAAAAACCACACCCCCACACGGAAAAAATAAAACCCACGGACCCCCAGACCCGTATTCCTCCGTACCCGGATTTCTTTTTTCCGAGAAAATTAACGGTAAAAGCTTCCATGAAACCAATGATGGGGGAGTGAAAAAAGCCGTAAAGCCCCATGATGAACATCATAAAAAAAAAGGTGTCCGCGAAAAAAAAAAGGCTCCACGCAGCAACAGCCAGGGTATGGCAGAACAGAAATATGAAACGATGCAGATGAAAACGATCCACAAGAAAGGCCCATCCCAGAGGAAAAAAGATGGAGGCAAAGGTTCTTAAGCCTGAGATCATGCCCACTTCTTTTTCGGAAAAGCCAATTTTATAACAATAAAGGGGAAAGTACGGGAAATAAACTCCCAGAACCAGAAAATAAAAAAAATAGTTTCCGGAAAACAAAAAGTTCTTTTTTTGTGTTTCTGTAAAAAAAGAGAGCTGCATCCCCCCACATCCCATGTTATGTTTGGTTTCAGGGTCGCCCCCATATCCCCTGCAAAAAAACAGACCTTAGCGCTTTTGTGTTTCCCAAGAAAGACGTATCTGAAATAAAAAATTGAAGGAGGGCCCATGAAAATCAATATCACCATAGAAGCCACCCCCGAAGAAATCCGTGAAGCCATGGGACTTCCCGATTTAAGACTTTTCCATGAAGAAATCATGGCGGATCTTCAAAAACGCCTCAAGGCAGCCCAAGACCCCAAGGAGCTCATGAAAATCATTTTTCCCGCTGGAGGCCATGTGGGTAAGATGTTCTGGGAGCAGACCATGAAAAACATGAATCTCATGAGACCCGATTCCGCAATGAAAACGGAAAAAGCCGATCCTCCATCCAAAAATAAGAATTCATAAGGAAACGTATCATGGATATTTCATGGGCTTATATGAGGAAAGGTTGACAGACCTGTAAAAAAGCACTCGACGTGATCGAGTCCCATGCTTTCCGCCTCAATCATATTGAAGATGCACGGAAAAAAAAGCTCCTGGAAACAGATCTGTCCGCCCTGCTCCACACGGTACAGCGGGTTGTTGTTGCTTCGGGAAAAGGCTATACGCTTTTTGACGATACGGAAAATCAAAGAGAAGCTCTTTTAAAAAAAATAACAGGCCCTTCCCAAAGCCTTCGAGCGCCTGCCCTGATTTTCAACCAAACACTGGTGGTTGGCTTTCACGAAGATATGTACGCAAAATATATTTTCCATGTCCAATCTCCATGACATGAAAGAGCACATTTTAAAAACTTAAATTTTCCATGCTTTCAAAAAAAATTTTCCTCTCGTCTCCATTGAAAACACTTGATCCTGCAACAGGCTTATGCTTAATATAGGGCCATTAAGACGGAAACCTACCCTTTCCCCAAGTATGGACACCACAAGTTTTTATCTTCACCAAGACGATTTTAAAAAATCAAACAACCATCCTGAATCGATACTTTCTTCAATAACAGTCCTTTAATCCCCTGTGAGCTTCGCCCTTTCGCGGTGGGCATTCTGGTCTCTTTTCTAGATAAACCTTTCCTACCAGCTGCCATATCCGGTAATCCTATCCATCACCCTTTCAAATAAGCGAGGTCCCCATGACGCATCCATCCGAAGAAAAATCCCTTGAACAACGCTTCCATTACGACCCTGACAAAAATCGTTTTTATGTGAATTTTGAAAACTACAGCGTTCAGACCCTCAGGGAAATCCAGCGGATTGAATTCCTTGTTGCAGAACACCTCTCCCACCTCGGAAAGCGAGTGGACGCCATCATTAACTATGAAAATTTCAATATCAAACAAGAACTTATGAATGACTACGCCAATATGGTAAACCGTCTGATGGAACATTTCTATGCAGGCGTCACCCGGTACACCACCAGCCGCTCTCTCCGCGATGACTTGGGGAAAAGCCTGCAACAGCAGCGGGTTAAACCGAATTTTTACAGCAGCAACGAAGATGCTGAGCGTGCATTAAAAGCCTAAAAGCCCTTTTAAAAAACGCCGCACACCAAAAGGGCGTCCGCTTTGTTCGCCCTCCTTATCCTGTGCGGCCAATTTTTTTCCACACCCCCAGAAGCACACATGCTTGCAATCCCAGAAGCCTTGCCTTAACCGGAACAGGACACAAAAGAAGTTTTTTTTGGCCCGCTGGCCCCATCAGCATCCAAGGCAGCCTACGGCGTGGTAATTTCCCGGAAACGAGGTTTTCGCTCCCATCGTTATAGTGAAAACAATCTCTGTATCAGCCTGATTTAAAAGAACTTTTAACGGCTCTTTTCCAACCTGGAGAAAAGCCGTTTTTTAATTCAGTTGAAAATTCAGTGGAAAACTCTATTTTTTTAAAATCTAAGATATGATACCTCTATAAAAATTCTTTTCAGAGGCAAGGCGCACCCCAAAGCTGCCTGCATTGGATTCCAGCACTGTATCGGATGAATGAAATGATTCTTACCCATGGTGGAAATCGTCATGAAACAGCCCTGAGGCTGGGGTGCACAGTGGAGGAAATAACAGACTTCAGTGGCAACCTGAACCCCCTGGGTCCCCCCCCTGGTCTGATGGATCATCTGATGTCCCACATCCAAAGAATCAGCATGCTGCCTGATACGGATACGCAGCGGATTTCCCAGGCCATAGGACATCTTTTTTCCATAGACCCTAAACGCATCCTTGCGGGTAATGGGACCACGTCGTTGATCTATGCCCTTCCCTGGGCCCTCAAATCCCGCAGAGCCCTCATTTTATCCCCCACCTATGCGGATTATCACCATGCCTGTCTCCTTTCAGGGGTACAGGTGGATGAATTCACCACATCCCCTGAAAAGGATTTTGACCTGGATATTGGTCTTTTTGCGGATACATGCCGATTATACGATACCGTTTTTATTTGTAATCCGAACAATCCCACAGGTATTACCCTTTCCTATGATGTCATCCGGTCCCTCTGCGTTGCTGCACCCAAAACCCGCTTCATTGTTGATGAAACCTACATGCCCTTTCTTCCGGACATGGAAAAACAAAGCGTGACAAGGCTTTGCCAGGAAAATCTCCTTGTTCTCATATCCTTATCAAAAATATTTACCATTCCAGGTCTTCGATTGGGTTTTGCAACGGGAGACCCCATGATGATCCATCCTCTCCGGGAACACAGAATGCCATGGGCGGTCAATGCCATGGCCCAGGAATCCGTTTTCTTTCTGGCGGATCAAATGGAAAAAACCAAGGATTTCATCAAAAAAACCCAAGACTGGCTTGTGGGGCAAAGAAGGGAGATGACTAAACATCTTTCTGACATTCCAGGACTTTACCTGTATCCGAGCCGCACCATTTTTCAGCTTCTCAGAATTGCCGGGTATCCCAAAGCAGACACGGTATGCCATCTGCTCGAAAAAGAAAGAATCATCATACGCAACTGCAGCAATATTCCAGGCCTTTCAGACCGTTTTTTGCGTTTTTCCTTTGGCCGTGAACACGAAAACAAGATTCTGGCTACCCGTTTACGTAAACTACTTTTTCATACTCCTTAAATCCTTATCAAAACCCTTGATCCCGAACAAAAAAACAGGAAGACATGATGACATACTTTTATGGATGGAGCCTGAACTCCGAAGCAAGCCTTTACGAAAAACTGAGGGAAGACCTCAAAACCGCCATGAAAAAAAAAGAGGATGGCGTCCGGGATACCATCCGCATGGTCATGAGCGAATTTCCGAAACTGACTGTCCCCATCACCCTGGACTCGGGTAAAAAAAGTGTTCGCTGTAAAAAAGAAGACGAAATCACAAATGAAGATATTATGAGTATTATACGGAGTCTTATCAAATCCGAAAAAATACTCCTTGAAGCAAAAAAAGAAACTTCATCCCTTTTTCTCGAGGTGCTGCAGGAATACATTCCAAAGCCCGCAAATGAGGAAGAAATCCGAAAATGGATCCGGGAAAATATGGATTTATCCGCCATTAAAAATCCCATGAACGCCATGGGGCCTGTGATGAAACATTTCGGTCAGAGAGCGGATGGAGCCCTTGTAAAAAAAGTATTGCAGGAGACCTTGTCCCCCTGATCATGCGCCCCTTTCGTTTTACTCATAAAAAAGAGAGGCGCGGAGATGGGCTGCCTGTGATCTCATAAACATGCAAGGTGGTCGGCGTATCTGAAAACCGATCTTTATTGTCATAAACTGGATTAAGGACAGAACAATGCGAGATTTAATTCCCCAAAAATACAGAATTATTTTTTTCTTTATACTGATCTGCCTCATCGGAACTGCTTTTTTGCTTATTTTTCTCAACCAATCGAACATCCGACTTCCGAGGAACGCAGAACAGAAAAAATCTGAAAGTTTTACCTTTTTTTCTGTTGGCGAAAACACCATACTCACAAAATCGAAGCTAAGAGAGCTCAGCAAAATATTGGGTCAACACCGTCTCGAAAATCTTACCCCTGTGTACATGGATTTTGTTCACAGAGGCTGGCTGGCCTCGCGGTTTCCAGATCTCAAGGAAGCAGGTTATTTTTTCAATAAAAACAGACTTATAAATCCAATTTCCGGCCGAACTCTCAAGCTTGATTACCGTTATGCCCATCACTACAACGTACCTTTCAGTGATATCCGCTTTGTTTTCTGTGATTACACGAAAAAACCCTTATTTCTGAATCTGAGGCTCTCCGGGGATGGAAAGGGTATTGTGAATACGCTCAAAGAGAGCTACGGAGACCCTCAAATGATTGAAGATCAGCGTCTTTTTCAACCTTCCTATTTCTGGGAGGATTCAAAGGCCCTGCTTGTGACTGCCATACTGGCAGATCGTTATGGGAAGGCTGAAACCCACATCATTATTGTGTATAAGGAAAACTTGGCTTCTTTTATGGATAGTATCATGAAGGAGTATCCTGAGCCTGATGTGCGCACAGGCTTTTGAGGATCTTGTGGGAAGAGTGCGGGGATTTTTGTGTAAAGCGGCATCTTTAAGGATGCCGCTCCTTTGCATCAGAAGTTAAAGTATCTGTCTATAAAAGTATTACGGGAAAAAAATCCCTTGAAAAGTCTTACAATCATGGGGCACCTCCTTGGCGTACATAAAAAACGTTTTTTAGTCTTACCTAAAAACCTGCAACTAAATTAATATCTTTATTTTGTACGTCAACTAATTTTCACCTGAAAAAAGGATTTTTTTTGAACCTCATCCTCCTACACCCGGAAGATTTCATCTCGGACCATGAAATCCGTATTTCCGGTTCAAGATTGGCTCACATCCGAAAGGTACTGAAAATAAACCCGGGAGACTGCCTCAGCATGGGAATCGTCAACGGTCCCATGGGAAAAGGAAAGCTCATTCACAGGGAAAAGGAAAACGACATATTTGCCATCTCCTGCACAGATTCACCCCCTGCACCCATTCCCCTGACCCTTGTTCTTGCCTTACCCCGGCCCAAAGTTTTCAGGCGCATTCTGCAATCCGTGACAGCCCTGGGGGTGAAGCACATCATCTTGCTCCATAGTTTCAGGGTTGAAAAAAGTTACTGGCAAAGTCCCTTTCTTTCCCCTGTGTCCATTTCAGAGCAATGTACAGCAGGACTTCAGCAGGCCAAGGATACAATTTTTCCAACCATAGATATGGAACCACGGTTCCGTCCCTTTGTCGAAGACCGTCTTCCCCTTCTCACGAAAAAACAGAAGGGCTATGTCGCCCATCCCCATAACAGCCCGAAACTTCCAACTTCTCCTTGCACACCGGCGATTCTGGCCATAGGCCCTGAAGGAGGCTTTATTCCCTTTGAGCTGGACCTTCTTAGCAAGGCGGGAATGCAGCCCTTTTCCATGGGAGATCGCATTTTAAGTGTTGAAACTGCTGTCTCCGCATTCATTTCAAAGTTCATGTGAATAGGATCTGATAAAGGTATACAGACAATAAGCGAATTCATGCTGATCGAACCGACCCCACACCAACGGTATTTTCAAAAAACAAAGATTTAAAGGGCTGATTTTGTGATTAGCATACCTTAAATTAAAAAATTATTGGCATTTTTTAAATTTTAAAGTCTTTTTTCAGGATATTCCTTGTAAAAAAAATAAAACTTCCTATATTTTTTTAACCTTCCCGGGTGCCGTTATATTTCGTTTTCCCTGGATCTTCAAAAAACGGCTCCTCTCACCCAGTTTCCGAATTGATGAAGGAGAATGTCATGAGTTACATCAAAATTCGTTTCGGATCGGGATTTGACCAATCCCATACCTGTGGGAAGTCCGTTTCTGAAATGTTTGGATCCGTAAACCCCATGTTTTTCATTACCCAGAGGCGGTGGAATCCTCCCATGGATATTTATGAAACAGCCGAAGAAATTATCATCCTTGGGGAAATTGCGGGTGTTGAAAAAGAAAATCTTGAGGTTGAAATTGACAACAAGGCCGTGCGTATCCACGGAACCCGCAATTGCAATATTCCCATGAAAAACGCAACGTACAGGCTTGCGGAAATTTTCTACGGCTGTTTTGAGCGTGTTCTCTTTCTCCCCACACTCATTGATACAGAAAAAGTCTCTGCTTCTTACAGCAATGGTTTTTTAGAAATTCATCTGACAAAACAGGCCAGTGGACGCATTCATAAAATTGAAATCCAGACAGATTGATAAATCCTGGGTTTTTTATCAGAACTATCCGAACCAGAACTGAAGGATATCTTTCGGATCTGGACTCCATACCTATCCATGTAATACATCCGATCCGGAGGTGAGCGATGCAAGAGCAGCAGCCGTCCCTGGAATTAAGCCAGGAAAGATTACCTGACACCCTGCCCATTCTACCTCTTCATGACGTGGTTCTTTTCCCAAAAATGGTTTTACCCCTTGTGGTTCGCCAGGAACAATCCATTCGCCTCATTGATGAGGTTATGGGAAAAAACAGGCTGGTCGGCTTTATCGCTGTGAAAAAAAACAAGGAAAAGGGACAAAGCTTTACCAGTCCTGAAGAGTTATACGACACGGGATGCGGGGCCATCATCCTGAAAATGGCCAAAGGAGAAGATAACAAAGCCCAGCTTTTGGTTCAGGGGATCAGTCGTTTTTCCGTGAATGCGTACAATAAACTCACCCCCTACCTTGTGGCCAATATCACACAGATTGAAGAACCCAATACAAAAAGCAAAGAAATAGATGCTCTCATGAGTAACCTCCTGGATCTCTATATTCAGGTGGTTGAACTCTCCCCAGGTCTTCCCCAGGAAATGGGACAAATGGCCAGAAACATTGAAGAACCTGGCATTCTTGCAGATATGGTCACATCCACCATTAACACCACACATGAAGAGAAGCAGAAAATTCTTGAGCTGGTGGATCTTAAAAAAAGGCTGAGAGAAGTTACAAAAATCGTAAATTACCAGCTTGAAATACTCAAGATCGGCTCAAAAATACAGAGCCAGGTCAAAGAAGACATGGGGCAGAAACAAAAAGAATTTTACCTTCGTCAACAACTCAAAGCCATTCGGGAAGAGTTGGGAGAAACGGATGAAACCACCGTTGAGGTGGATGATTACCGCGCAAAGATTGCTGAAAAAAATCTGCCCGAAGAAGCCAGGAAAGAGGCCGAAAGAGAACTCAAGAGACTTTCCAGAATGCATCCTTCTTCGGCTGAATACAATGTGGTCACCACCTATCTGGATTGGATGGTTTCTCTTCCATGGAACATTTCGAGTAAAGATAACATTGATATCAAAAAAGCCCGTAAAATTCTTGATGATGATCATTATGGCCTTGAAAAAGCAAAAAAAAGGATTCTTGAATACCTTGCCGTCCGTAAATTGAAACCCGACTCCAAAGGTCCGATTCTCTGCCTCTCCGGACCTCCGGGTACGGGCAAAACCTCCCTTGGACGTTCCATTGCCAAAGCCCTGGGCCGAGAATTTGTCCGCATGGCCTTAGGCGGTGTACGCGATGAAGCAGAAATCCGGGGGCATCGACGCACCTATGTGGGAGCCCTTCCCGGAAGGATTATTCAGGCCCTGAGAAGATCCGGAACGGATAATCCCGTTTTCATCCTGGATGAAGTGGACAAGCTTGGAAACGACTTTCGGGGAGATCCCTCATCCGCCCTTCTTGAAGTCCTTGATCCTGAGCAGAATCATGCCTTTGTGGATCACTATCTGGATGTAGCTTTTGATCTTTCCAAAGTCATGTTCATCACAACCGCAAACGTATTACATACCATTCCGCCTGCCCTGCGGGATCGTATGGAAGTCATCGAACTTTCTGGCTACACCCTTGATGAAAAAATTAAAATAGCCAACAAATACATTATTCCAAGGCAGCGGAAAGCCCATGGCATTAACAGCAATCAGATTATTTTTACCAGCGGGGCAGTGCGTCACGTCATCGAGGATTACACAAGGGAAGCAGGATTGAGGAATCTTGAAAGGGAAATTGCCTCCATTTGCCGTGGCGTGGCCAGTCGCATTGCTGAGGGCGAGACCGACCCCATATCCATCAATGTTATGAACATTCCCCGTTACCTTGGACCCAAAAAGATCCATACGGAAGTGAATACCCAAATCAAGGTTCCCGGAGTGGCAGTGGGACTGGCTTGGACTCCCGCAGGGGGAGACGTTCTTGTGGTGGAAACCAAAGCCATGAAGGGCAAAGGCCGTCTTACCCTGACAGGTCAGTTGGGAGATGTCATGAAAGAATCCGTATCCGCTGCCATGAGCTTTATCCGTTCAGATTCTCAAGAACTTCATATTCCAGAAGACTTTTTCGAAACAAATGATCTGCACATCCATGTACCTGCGGGGGCCATACCCAAAGATGGGCCTTCCGCCGGTGTGACCATGCTCACCGCCATTACCTCCCTTGCAACTCAAAGAAAAGTCTTAGAAAACCTCGCTATGACAGGTGAAATTACCCTAAGAGGCGAGGTGCTGCCCGTAGGTGGCATCAAGGAAAAAGTGCTTGCCGCGCATCGGGCAGGCATAAAGACGCTCATTCTTCCAAAATGGAACGAAAAAGATATGGAAGAAATACCCAAAAAAGTGAAAAAGGAAATGGCCTTCTATTTTGTGGATAAAATGCTGGATGTGCTGGATATCGCCCTGGAACCGGAACCCAAAGCTCCCCGCCGCAATACCCGGAAAAAAGAAGAAAAACCTGAATAAAAAAAGTATAGGCTGACAAACAAGAAATCCCGCCCTTTGAACAAGGAGCGGGATTTCTTTGTGCAAAAATTGGATCGAATTACCCTTGGGTTAAGCCAAAATTCCAAAAAGTCTACATATCAATCATTGTAACTTCCAAAGCATTGTTCTGGATAAATTCACGCCTGGGCTCCACCTCATCCCCCATGAGGAGTGTAAAAATTTCGTCCGCAAGAAGGGCATCTTCGATTTTTACCTGGAGGAGGCGACGTTTTTCAGGATCCATGGTTGTTTCCCAGAGCTGATCCGGATTCATTTCTCCAAGCCCTTTGTAACGCTGTATATTGATACCTTTTTTCGCTTCCTCACTGATTCTTTTATAAAAAGCCCGCATATTATCCACAGAATCCACATGAAGAGATTCTTTGGATCCTATTTTAAAAGGGGCCTGATCATAAGGCTTTAACTGTAAACTGAGATCTGCACAAACTTGATATTCCTGGGAAAAAATAAAACTTCTGCCAATTCGGACCGATTTTTTTTCCCGTACCGTTGCATAATCTTCTTCAAGGGATATTTTTCTTTCCGGTGGCGTTACCACCAGCTCAAATATCTCCCTTTCCTCATTCCACACAAACTGATTCACCTCGTAATCCGAAGCCAGTAAGCGGTCACGAATCCGTGTCATGACTTCCTGATTTCTGAGATCATCTTTTTCCCTTATCCCTTCGGAAAGAAGAATATCCACCAGTTCAGGTTCATATCCCCGTCTCCAGAGTTTTTCCTTGTTTCTCATGAAGACATCAAGATTCTTTAAAAAAGGATACAGCTCTCCTTCCGGCAACGGTTCTTTCTGATCACCAATGAAAACATTTTTAAGTTCACAGATTCTTTTCAAAAGATAACGGCTGTACTCATTTTCATCCTTAAGATAAATACCGCCCTTACCCTTTCCGATCCGGTACAGGGGAGGCTGGGCAATATACAGATATCCATTGGATATAATTTCAGGTGTTTGTCTGTAAAAAAAGGTAAGAAGAAGGGTGCGGATATGTGAACCATCCACATCTGCGTCCGTCATGATGACAATTTTATGATACCGGATCTTCTCGATATCAAATTCTTCCCTGCCGATACCAGCGCCCAGAACCGTGATGATATTTTTAACTTCTTCACTTTTTAATATTTTATCAAAGCGCGCCTTTTCCACATTGAGTATCTTTCCCTTCAGGGGAAGAATCGCCTGGAATCGTCTATCCCTTGCCTGTTTGGCTGATCCTCCCGCAGAATCCCCTTCCACAAGAAAAAGCTCCCTTTCCTTGGGATCTGCGTACTGGCACTCCGCAAGTTTTCCGGGGAGGGTGGCATCCCCCATTCCCCCCTTGCTTCGCGCAAGATCTCGGGCCCGTCGTGCGGCTTCCCGGGCCCGTGCAGCTTCCACTGCTTTTAAAATAACTTTCTTGGCAATGGAGGGGTTTTCTTCAAAATACAAAGACAGCTTTTCATTGACCAGAGATTCCACAAGTCCCTTGACTTCGGAGTTTCCGAGCTTGGTCTTGGTCTGTCCTTCAAACTGCGGATTTTTTATGCGAATACTGACAATGGCAGTCAAGCCTTCCCGAACATCTTCTCCCGATATTTTGGTCTGCATATTCTTAGGGATATGATCTCCAGAAGCATAGGCATTGAGAGTTCTTGTCAAAGCCCCCTTGAAGCCACTTAAATGAAAACCACCTTCTAATGTATTTATATTATTTGCAAAAGAATGAAGTTTTTCATTATAAGAATCATTATACTGAATGGCTACTTCGATCTGTACCTCATTGCGTTGTCCTTCGATGACAATGGGATCATGAAGGACAATATGCTGACGATTCAGATATTCCACAAAGGAGCGGATACCTCCTTCATAATGGAATTCATCACGTTCATCGGAGCGTTCATCTTCAATGATAATACGTACGCCTCTGTTTAAGAAGGCCAGCTCACGCATACGCCGACTCAAGGTTTCGTAAACAAAAAGATCCGTATTCATTACGGTTGTATCGGGTTTGAAATGGACTTGCGTTCCCTGGAGGTCCGTTTCTCCGATCACCGTCAGTTCAGAGGTTTTCTTTCCTCTGGAAAAGGTTTGCTGAAATATCTGATTTTTTTGCCAGATTGTCAGTTCAAGGGTTTCAGAAAGGGCATTGACAACGGAAATGCCAACACCATGAAGGCCGCCTGAAACCTTGTAGGTATCATTATCAAATTTTCCGCCGGCATGGAGTTTTGTTAAAACAACCTCCGCTGCGGGTACGTCTTCCTTTTCATGAATCTCTGTAGGAATACCCCTGCCATTATCCCTCACTGTGACACTGTTATCCGTATGGATAGTGATCTGTATTCGATCACAATAACCGGCCATAGCCTCATCTATGGAGTTGTCCACCACTTCATAGACAAGATGATGGAGACCTTCGGTCTCGATATTGCCGATGTACATGGAAGGACGTTTACGAACCGCTTCAAGTCCCTCAAGGATTTTGATATTTTTTGCTGTATACGTATTTTCTTTTTTTTCTATCATTTCAGTCAAATTCTTATTGGCATGATTACAGAAATAAAATGATGATCCGACGCACCTTGAATGATACAGGGCGACTGATTATTCCGTATGTACACATGAACCGTATCTTCTTCTACCAGCGCTAAAGCATCCATGAAAAATTTTGGATTAAAAGCGACTTCAAAGGGATCCCTGTCAAAAACAATACTGAGTTCCTCATGGGATTCCCCCAGATCCGGATTGGAGGTCATGAGTGTGAGTTTATCCTTTTCAAAGGAAAAAATAATAGAACGGAAATCATCATCCGAAAGAATGGACATTCTCCGAAGGCTCATAATAAGATCTTGTTTTTTAAATACAACCACCGTTTCAGGATCGAATTTCATAATATCCTGATACCCTGGAAACCCACCTTCAAGAAGGGTGATGGAAAAAATTTCAAGATCTTTTATCACCACAAAACGATTGTTCAGCATCCCGATTTTTACAGGTGTAGCAGTATCGAGAAATTTTAAAAGCTCACTTAAGGCTTTTTTGGGAATCAGAACGGATTTTTCCTCTCCCTTGAAAATGAAAGGTTTATCCGAATGCATGTCATATTTTACCATCCTCTTAGAATCCGTGGAAACACCCCGAAGAATATGCTTGTTGTTTTCATCCGTCATGGATTCAAACAAAAGACCCTGGGTGTATATGCGTTTTTCTTCGATCATGGGAGGAATGGCTATATTTTTTTCTATGAGCTTTTTAAAAAGAAAGCTGTCTACGGAAATGAAGGTGTCATCGTTTTCCTTTCCCATTTCCGGAAAATCATCGGGATTCATGCCTACAATATGAAACAAGAGTTTATCTTCTCCGATTTCGATCCATCGATTTTCAACTTCATGAATTAAAATGGATTCAGATGGATAATTTTTTACAATCTCATAAAATTTTTTTGAATGTATGCAGACGCTACCCTGCTCTTCGATTTCAGCAGGATAAATTCCCGTAAAATCCGTTTCAAGATCCGAGGCTTCGATACAGATGGTGTCACTGCCCTGGGTTGTAAGACGGACCGAGGAAGTTATAAAAAGTGTTGTTTTTCTTCCTGTTATACCCTGTATTTTCCCCAGGGTTTCCTGAACTTCCTTTTTTATCAGTCTGCACTTCATGGGTATCTCCGCTTTATTCGCCTTTGTTTGTTCCTGTTTTTTCTATTCCAGGGAATTAAAGGAGTTTTTGCAAAAAAGCTTTTCCTTTTACCATTTTTACATGGGCCTTTCAATTTTTGTTTTGATTTTCTTTTTATATAAAAACTTCATCATAATAAGCTTGGTCATTTATGTTGGTAACTGTTTTATGTATTTATTTTTATGTTCTTTTTTATTATTTTTGAAATTTCATTTTTTTGATTCTCGTTGTTTGTAAGGGGAGCTTTTTTATTCTGTTTTTTTCTCTGGTTTAAAAGAAGATAATTTATGATCAAGAAATATGGTTTTTTTGTCAGTCGTTGTTAATAACTTTTTCTGGTTTGGGATTCCCTTTTCACCCAATTTCTGATCTCAAGAAGATGGTCTTTCCATTTTTCCGATGTTCGGATTTTAATAAAATAATTAAAAAGAGAGTCTATAAACTCAAAGGCTTTCTGAATGAGAAACACTTTTTCTATGATAGCGCCCTCAAGCTCATCTTTTTCTGTGACATGACCGGTATCAGGCGTTTTTAAACCGGAAAATCCCAGATGTTCGCCCTTCAGGGTAAAAATCCATTCATGATCTCCAGATACGAGAATCATATGAAGCTCTGTGACGACGGCGCCCTTCTGAAGAGCAACCATTCCCTCTTCAAGCCCTGCCGTATCTCCCTTGATAGTGAGTGTCTCAATGCGGTCATCTCCGTAGCGGTTCTGGAGAACGATGCGGTTGCCAAGGCGCAGATCTCCCATTTCCGGATGTATTTCAGGAAAAAGCCTGTCTTGGTTTTCGGATATGAACCACAGCCAGGTCAAAAATTCCTGGCCTATGAAAATATAACGATTGTATGCAACGGCAATATCCAGCATGTTTACTCCGAAAAACGAACGGGGCTGAGGGTTGTGAATCTGTCTTTTTCCATATCCGTGAGGGTCTTGCTGTGCATGGCAGCGGTATAAGGAAATATACGGATCAGATGAAGTCCAAAGGTTTTGGTAAAAAGCGTCTCCACCTCTTCATTGGAAGCTTTCTGGCTGGAAAAGAAATAGACTTCTTTTTTTTCCATATCCCATAAGAGATCATAGATATTGGGGCTGGCGGGAATTCGCAGCAAGAGGGATGCTTCAAGATCTTCCTTCAGGGCTTTTTTTTCATTTTTGGACAAAAATTCCTTTCCGGATTCTTTCAGCCGTTTTTGCGTCTCAAGGATCATTTGTTTTTTCAGAATTTTGGAAGGAACTGATTTTTTGTCAATGCGCAGGCAAAAAAGGATAAAATTAGCAAATACAATTGTTTTTTCTGAAAAATCGGATAAATAATGGGACTCAAAAGGGGTCCATCCGCTGGTAAAAACAGCGGCGGGGTCTTCTATTTCCGGAAAGCGGTTGTGCTGAAGTTTTTCCCGGATAGATTCAAGGGAAATGTCGTCATCTTTTCCTTCAACGCGGTAACGTGTCAGGGTATTTGCATTGGAAAGCAGGGCCATGGCGCTCCATTCAGATTACAGGATCAGCATAAGATGTTCAGACGGTGCGTGTATGAAAGGATGCGCATACAGCAAAGGTCACTTTAAGCTTTCCTTGTTATCCATGGAAAGCCGGAAAGCACTTGCATACACGGAAGGGAGAATATCCTTGAAGGATATTCCTTATGAAGGATTAACACGGATCCCCATAAAAAGCGATCCATGAAAAACAGGAAAATACATGAATACATCGGTAAATCTTCTGCCTGGAAAAGGGATGGATGATCTTTTTTTTGGTATGGATGAAACGCATATTGAAAAAAAATTGGGATCTCCTGATTTTAAGGAAGTCTTTGAAGATAAGGAATTCGGAAAAACCAGGGTTTTATATTATTTTGACCAGGGTCTTACCTTTTATTTTGATGAAGAAGATGATTTTCGTCTGGGCTGTCTGGAGGTGGATGCCATGGCATTTTCGCTCTGGGGTGAGAATATAGCCCGTATATCCAAGAAAAAATTGAAAAAATTTTTATCAGAAAAAGGAATTACTGAAATTGAGGAAGAAAAAGATGAGCATCAGGACGCCCTTGTGGCGGAAGTTTTGTCCGCAACCTTTTACTCAAGTTTCGGACTTGAGTTATTGAGATAAGATTTGGTCCTTTTGCTTGTCTATATAATCTTGTGGAATAAAGAACAAATTAAGACAGTCAATAAATATCTCTTTTAAAGACTCAATTGCATCAA
>Ga0265295_1000841_pt1 | contig 58202 bp, 51 predicted proteins | sample Munlansysbiofilm_FD_192503 | JGI IMG/M metagenome (GOLD analysis project Ga0265295, IMG submission 192503) | Leachate microbial communities from a municipal landfill in Southern Ontario, Canada - Methane capture system biofilm | ecosystem: Engineered > Solid waste > Landfill > Unclassified ... | reverse complement strand
TTATCCAGAACCAGTCTGTTGACGGCACGACCGATTTCTCTTTTACCGTCAACCGCAACGACCACAAACGTACTCTGGACGTTATCAATCAAGTCGTGATCCCGCAAACTGGAGCCCGTGAAGTTATTTCCGACCAGAAAGTGGGCAAGGTTTCCATCGTGGGTATTGGCATGCGTTCACACGCCGGTGTTGCCAGCCTGATGTTCCGCACCTTGGCCGAAGAAGGCGTCAACATTCAAATGATCAGCACCAGTGAAATCAAAACTTCTGTGTTGATTGAAGATAAATATCTGGAATTGGCGGTTCGAGCCCTGCACAAAGCGTTTAACCTGGATAGCGATCCAAGCAACTCAGCAACTGAAGAATAAAAGCGAAAATGCTGTTTTTTAGCTAAAAAATAGCATTTCCAAGACAACCCTGTTGACACAAGCGGGTAATATTAGTTAGAATCTCTCTTTCTTTGGAGATGTGGCCGAGAGGTTGAAGGTACTCCCCTGCTAAGGGAGCATACGGCTTATACCCGTATCGAGGGTTCGAATCCCTCCATCTCCGCCAAAGATACTAAAAAGCCCTTGAATTTATTTCAAGGGCTTTTTTTATTATCTGCGGCATGGAACAGAAGCAACCAAAACCAAAAACTAATCCAGACGCTGTACGATTGTTGCCGTTGCCATACCGTGACCGATACACATTACTTGCAGCCCAAGCTCACCGTCAACGTGACGTAATCCTGCTAACAGCTTGGCCATTAAACCCGCGCCCGTCCCACCTAAAGGATGACCATGTGCGATGGCACCCCCCCAAGGGTTAAAAATCGCTGCATCGGGTTTAAACTCGCGTTCAAAAGCAAGCGCCACACTGGCAAACGCTTCGTTGATTTCTATCCAATCCAGATCGTTAATGGTTAAACCCGCTTTTACAAGTGCCTGACGTGTCGCTGGAATAATCCCGGTTAGCTGCATGACGGGATCGGAACCAACCACCACCCGCGCCAGAAATTTCGCCTTGGGTTTAAGCCCCATCCCAGTGGCAGCACCGTAACGGCCCACCAACACCGCCGCCGCACCGTCAGACATCTGGCTTGCATTGGCTGCGGTCACTTTCCCCGTTTCGGTAGACCTGAAAACAGGCGCCATCGCATCCATGCGGGTTCTATCAATCACATCCCTAATGCCTTCATCGCAATCCAAGGTGATCGCATTACCTTCTTTATCTACCCCTTGTAAAGGGACGATTTCAGCATGTAAACCGGCGTCACGTGCAGCCTTGGCACGTGCGTGGCTTTCGACCGAATAATCATCCAACTGCGAACGCGTTAAGGACCAATGGTCAGCAATAAGTTCGGCACTTTCTACCTGATGCGGAATGGCAAAACGTTTGACCAGGTCCGGATGCAAATTATCAAAGCCCGTAAAGTCATGCTGCCCCAAGGTCATATCCAGAAACATCGGTACCCGACTCATACTTTCCACACCACACGCAATGGCAAAATCCAGGTCTTGCATACCCACAGCCTGGGCCGCGGCATGAAGCGCATATTGGCTGGAACCACACATACGGTTCATCGTAACGCCAGGTACGCTTTCAGGAAAACCCGCAACCAATAAAGCCTGCCTTGCGATATTTCCCCCCTGCTCACCCGCCTGGCTAACGCAACCTGCCAATACATCACCTACCATGGAAGTCTGCACACCTGAGCGACTGACAAGTGCTTCAAGCGCAGTGGCCAGTAAGGTATCGGGGCGTGTATTTCTTAATGCGCCACCGCGACGGCCAAATGCCGTGCGCACCGCCTCCAGAATAACCACTTCATTAGCATCTATTTTATTCATATGTTTCCCTTTATATAATGAGTTACATCAGCTCACGCGCGATGATATTGCGTTGTATCTCGGAAGTGCCTTCATAAATTTGCAGTACCTTCGCATCACGGAAAAGTTTTTCTGCCGGATACTCGGTTGAATAACCCATACCGCCAAATATTTGTATGGTTTCAGTGGCTGCCCACATCGCTGAATCTGCCGCTGTCACTTTAGCCATCGATGCTTCTATCGTGTTATTCAGCCCTTGATCCAGGCGCCAGGCTGATTGATAGGTCAGCAAACGTGCCGCCTCCAGGCGCATGCGCATATCGGCCAGCTTATGAGCAATCGCCTGATGGTTCATCAAGGATTTACCCATCGACTGACGCTGGCTGGCATAGGCCAGCGATTCGTCCAGACAACGCTGTATCAGGCCAACACCAAAAGCCGCTACCATTGGCCTGGTACGATCAAACACCTTCATGGCGATAGAAAACCCACTGCCTTCTTCACCTAAAATCTGACTGTCAGGCACAAATACCCCATCCAGAAACACCTCACACGTGGGTGCGGCCTTTTGCCCCATCTTGGAAAGCGGCGTACCGACAGATAATCCTTCACTATCCGCTTCCACAATGAAAGCGGATAAGCCTTTATGGCCTGCCTGGGCATCAGTTTTTGCAAACACCACAAAAAATTCCGCCATATTAGCGTTGGAAATCCATATTTTGCCACCCGTTAATCGATAGCCACCCGAGACTTTTTCCGCCTTGGTTTTAATAGCGGCCACATCCGAACCCGCTGAAGGCTCTGTCAATGCGAAACTCGCCATTGCTCCCGATGTAAGACGCGTAAGGTATTTTTCTTTTTGCCCCTGCGTACCTGCGATGACGATAGGTTCAGCAGCCAGGGTATTGATACATAAAGCAGCACCAATGCCCAGGCAAGCATGGCAAAGCGCCTCTGTGATCAGCACCAATTCCATGCAGCCAAGACCGGCACCCCCATATTGCTGTGGCAATACTGAATTAAGCAGCCCCAAAGAAAAGGCATTGCTATAAATATGCATGGGAAATTGTGCATCTTTATCTGCCTGATTCGCAATGCCCTGTATTTCCTTCTTTGAAAACTGTTGCGCCAGGGACTGTATTTGCTGCTGTTCTTCAGTCAATTCAAATTGCATCTTACTACTCCTGAATACGGGTACCTGTCACAAAACGCTGGCAACAGACACCCGCACAGCCAGGTTGTGGCTGCTATAAATGATAAAAAATCAAGAACGTAAACTAGGTAGAAAAACTAGGCGTATATGGCCTCTATTTCTGTCTCGTAAGTTTTATGAATGCTGCTACGCTTTACTTTCATGGTGGCGGTTACCTCACCATCATCATGGTCCAGTGCCTTCGTCAATAAATGAAAGCGCCTGATGTTGGCGACGGGTGCCAACTGGGCATTGCCTTTAGCCACTTCAGACTCGATCAGTTCTTTTACCTCATCAAGCTCGGTCAGCGAGCGAAAATGCGTAAAAGCGATTTGACGTGTTTCCGCCCACTTTGACACGGTTTCCAAGTCAATTTCTATCAGTGCGGAAACAAATCGGCGACCATCCGCAATGACGATACATTCTTTGATGTATGGGCTGCCTTTCATCGTGTTTTCTATTTCTGACGGGGTGATGTTTTTGCCACCCGCTGTAATCATGATGTCCTTCATGCGATCGACGATATAGAGCTGACCATTGCGCTCGTTAACAACGTCTCCCGTGTGTAGCCATCCATCAACAATGGTTTTGGCCGTTTCGGCTTCATTTTTATAGTAACCGGCAAAAACCATCGGCCCGCGCAACAATAACTCTCCCGTATTTGGGGCCAACTTGTACTCGGTCCCGTAGGTAACCATGCCAACAGAGGCGGGATGGGGATCCTCAAGCGGTTGCCCGGTGACCATTCCTGTGGACTCTGTCAACCCATACACTTCAACAATAGGTACACCGATGGTACGAAAAAACTTGACGACGGTAGGCGGTACGGGTGCTGCTCCCGTCAGGGCCACCCGGCAATTACGCAAGCCGATAAAGTTTTGTAAGGCACGCAAAATAACCCAATACCAAAACCCGTAAACCACTTTTTCTTTTAAGCTGCGAGCGCTTTTTGGTTTGTACCTGAAGGGTTCACACGCCGCGATGGCTTGATTAAATAACCACCGTCGAAAGCGTCCGGTTTCAGTGATTTTGATCGCTATGGATGAATGCAATTTTTCCCAAATACGCGGCACACCCAAAAACAAGGTAGGCGCCAGTTCACGCAAGTCTTCCTGGACGGTACGTATGGATTCCCCAAAACAAACCACCGACCCCAGATAAATGGGCACAAAGGTGGTTAGCATTTGCTCGGCCACGTGACACAAAGGCAAATAAGATAAATGGCTTGAGTCTGGTTGCAGCTTCAGGCGCTCTATAATGCCGGGCGTCACACCATGTATGTTGGCGTAGCTAATCATCGCCCCCTTGGGCTTGCCCGTAGAGCCAGAGGTATAAATGATCAGCCCGATGTCTTGCATCGTTTGTTTGGCCAGCACCTCTTCAACAAGCCCGGCATGCATCTTTTCATACGCTTTGCCGGCTTGTTCAACATCACTATACAGTACGGCCATATTGGCAATACGTTCGTCAGTATTACGAAAACCGTCTGGTTCAATAATAATGACATGCTTAAGCTGCGGCAGTTCATGTAAAGACTCAGCCACTTTGTCGGCCTGTTCCTGATCTTCACACACAACGATTTCAGCGTCGGAATGGTTCAATATATAAGCCACCTCGGGGGCGGGACTGGTTGGGTAAACGCCAACGGCTACCACGCCCACCATGCCACAGCCTAATTGTGCCAACACCCATTCTGAACGGTTTTCAGAAATGACACCAACATGGCCATTGCCTGAAAGACCGAGTGATTTCATGCCCAGGCCAAACCATACCGCACGCTGGTAATAAGCACCCCAGGTCAGGGGCTGCCATATACCGTAATCTTTTTGGTGTAAGGCGACTTTATCAGGCGCTTGTTGCGCGCGCTGACGCAACATTTGCGGCAACGTTAATTGTGAAATGAAATGATGATTCATAATTATGACAACCAGCGTTTACGGCGTTTGTAATGTTTAATGTTCTTGAAGCTTTTGGCTTCACCCCCACCACCAACACCTAAATAGAATTCACGAACGTCCGGGTCATTCGCTAAAAAATCAGCTGACCCATCGGTCACTATTTTGCCCATTTCCATTATGTAGCCATAATGAGAGATGGCTAAGGCAAGCGATGCATTTTGCTCTACGAGCAGCATAGACACGCCCTGTTCAGCATTAATCCTGGCAATAATCTGAAAGATATTTTCTACCAGTAAAGGCGCCAAACCCAGCGACGGCTCATCCAGTAAAATAAGCTTTGGTTTCGCAATTAGGGCCCGGCCAATCGCCAGCATTTGCTGTTCACCACCAGACAAATAGCCGGCCAAACCATGACGACGCTCATAAAGCCGTGGAAAGTACTCATACACCAGATCAAAATCCGGTTTTAACCCTGTACGACCACTCAGTGCATAAGTCGCCGCCACAAGATTTTCTTCTACCGTCAAGTCTTCAAACACACGACGGCCTTCCATAACATGAAATAAGCCGGCACGGACTAATTCATGCGGTCGCTTTTGCGATACTGGTTTCCCGTCAAAGCGAATGCGTCCATCAGTCAGTTCGCCATCTTCAAGCGCCAACAATGCCGATATGGCTTTAAGCGTGGTGCTTTTACCTGCCCCGTTGGATCCCAGCAAAGCCACGATTTGACCTTGCTCAACGCGCAGCGACAGCCCACGTAGTGCCTGAATACTCTTGTTGTAAAAAACTTCAATATTGTTTAGTTCCAGTACGGAAGCTGTCGCTTGCATGGCATTACTCCAAAACGATCCAGTCAGATACAGGTACCATTTGCCCCTTGCTTGCGTCAGCCTGATAAATACGGCCAACCGGTATAGAGTTGCCACTAATGGTGATAGGCACACCAATCAGGCCGCCTGTATCAAAGTCTTTAATGGTATTAAGGGCTGCTTTCATATTTTCTGCCGTTAATTCTTTACCTTCGGCTAACACACGACGGGCTGATTCGGTATAAAGCATGGCCGATAAAAAGCCTTGTATATAGGGTACGTTTTGATACTCGGGGCGCATTTCACGAATCTTTTCCAACATGGGTGCAGGCGCAGACTCGTCATAGTAGTAACGGTATGGCATAACGCCCATAAACCCGTCTCCGACTTCGCCCATTTGCATAACGGTAGAATTATCCATAGTCCAGAACGTACCCATAAATTTTGTATCCAGCTTCATATTTCGAGCCTGCTCAATAAACTCCGGGATGGGGGCCAATATATAACCGTGGAAAATAGTGTAGTCAGGTTTGGCGCGACGCATTTTTGCCATTTCCGTAGATACATCAACACTACCGGGTGGTGTCATCAACTCTAGCGCCACCTTCAGTCCAAGCTCTTCTGCCACCTTGCGGCTGGCTTCAATCGGGTCACGGCCAAACTCTGTATCTGAATACACAAAAGCAACCTTGGCGCCTGGTTTTTCCTGGGCGATATAGCGCAGCAAAATACTAAACATTTCGGTATAGTCCGGGCCCGCTAAAAATTGGTATGGATATTTTTCCGGATCATTAAGTTCAGTGGCAAATGATGCCCCGGACATTAATATAGAATTCATGCGATTTAACTCAGGGTTAATGGTTTTACTGAAACCCGTCGAATCGCCGTAATAAAAATCAACTTTATTCTGGCTGGTTATTTTTTTAAATGCCGCGACAGAGACATCTACTTTATAACCACTGTCCTCTGGCACATATCTAAGCTTGTATCCCTCGATGCCACCCGAATCATTAATAATTTTGACGTAATCCTGTATACCCGCGTGAATACCTATACCCGCGAAGGAGAATACGCCACTCATTGGTATGGAACCGCCGATTACAATTTCTTTATCATTGGCTTGGGCAATACCAGCCACGCCTAACAGGCTGGCAACAACGGAACCCGCAAGCCAGTTTTTCATCGTTTTAATTTTCATGGTGTCTCCTGGTGTTATAACGTTTATGATTTAAATGGCCATAAGTGAAAAAAACGTCGTATACGCCGCCAGATTTCCTGAAGACCCAGCGGCTCTACAATTAAAAATCCAATAATTAATAAACCAAATACGATCGTCCGTACGGGCGATAAAATAAGGGTTGCATCTACCGAGACAGGCAACCATCCTACGATGAGCTTGAGAACCTCGGGTATCATCGTCACAAAAACAGCCCCCAGAATACTTCCCAGGGTAGAACCCATACCCCCCACAATAATGGCAGTTAAAAAGAAGATGGACATGCTTAAGGGAAAGCTCTCGGGGGTAACAATACGAAAGAAATACGCCCATAAGCCACCCGCCACCCCCGCATAAAAAGACGACAAACCAAATGACAAAAGCTTATACCGTAACAAGGGTATGCCAAGCACCTCTGCTGAAATATCACGATCGCGAATCGCGATAAATGCCCTGCCAATGCGGGTACGGAACAGGTTCGCCGCCCCCAATAACATCATTACCATAACGGGCACCACCATCCAGTAAAACAGGAAAGAGGTATCCAGAGAAAAACCAAACAGCACCGGTGGCGCCACCGTAAGACCTGCTGTCCCCCCCGTGACTGAACCCCAATTGGCAAAAATAAAATGCAATATCATAGATGCTGCAATCGTCGCAATGGCAAGGTAAAGGCCTTTTACCCTTAAGGATGGAATGCCAACCACAACTCCGCCCAACATCGTGATGCCACCTGCTATTAATAGATTAAAGATAACAGGTGTACCAAAATGGTTATCCATATAGGCAACCGCATACGCGCCAATGCCCATAAACGCCGCCTGCCCCAGGCTGACCAGGCCCGTGTAGCCGGTAAGGATATTTAGCCCCGTGGCGCTAACGATATTAATCATGACCAAACACGCGAGGTATAGCCAATACTCATTGGCAATGAAGGGAAATGCGACCAGGCTGCATGCCAATACCAACAGCCACGCATATTGTGTACGACTGTCAAATAACGCTTCGTCGTGTTTATAAGTAAATTTTGCCGTTCCTATACGCATTACAACCTCTCGATCTCACGGGTACCAAACAGGCCATAAGGTCTGATCATCAGTACAATTATTAGTATCAGGAAGGTGACCACAACTTTGTACTCACCGCCTAAAAACCCACTTGCCCACGATTCTATAAGCCCGATGGCCATCCCAGCGACTAAGGCCCCAAGCACGCTATCAAGGCCGCCTGCAATCACAACCACCAGCACTGACAGGCCAAAAATGCCCATCGCCGGTGAGATGCCGCCAATAGCGCCAACAATCACACCAGCCACGGCCGCAATCATGGCCCCAATAACCCAGGAAAGCGAAAAAACGCGCGGCACATTAATACCCATTGAGTAAGCAGCCCCCTGGTCAAAAGCGGTCGCCCGTAACGCCACGCCACCACGCCAAAACCTAAACACCAGTAACCCTAAAGAGATCAGGATGAGGGTCACAAAAAAACCATAAAACACTTTGGACGAAACAAACGCCTCTCCGATAAATATGGCTTCATCGGGCATAATGGGTGGCATACGTCGTTGATCTGCCGTCCAGATCAGCTCGACGGCCCCCACAAGTACAGAAGCCAAACCCACCGTGATCATAAAGGTTGAGATAGGTGACTCTCCCACCATGGGCCTAATCGCCAATCGTTCTATCACCCCACCTGCCAGGCCACTGCCAAGTACACCAACAACGATGGCCAACCAAATAGGCAGACCAAAGCCGGTGGCCAGCCCATAAACCAAATAAGCGCCAACCATCAGCATTTCGCCAATTGCCAGGTTAACCACACCCGTGCTTTTGAAAATGATGACAAAGGCCAGGGCAGTTAGCGCATAAAGGCCCCCTGTACCAAGCCCGGCCAAACTGATTTCCGCAAAAAATAGCCAATCAAAATCCATGGTTCCACCTACTGTGTGACGGGTTGGCGCAAACGCTGACGCAAATCAGACACATCGCCCGATCCGAGATAGGCACGTATGACTTCCGGGTTTTGCTGTACTTCTTCAGGTGTGCCGTCTGCAATAACCTGACCGAAATTAAGCACAACCACATGGTCGGATAAATCCATAACCATACCCATATCGTGCTCTACCATTAATACGGTAATCCCCCACTCCTGGCGTACATCCAAAATAAAGCGCGCCATGTCTTCAGTTTCTTCGCGGTTCATACCGGCAACGGGTTCATCCAGCATAAGAATCTTGGGCCGGATAGCCAGGGCCCTTGCCATTTCTACGCGTTTTTGCAAACCATAGGACAAGGCCGACACTGGATGATGTCTGATGTGATCTATTTCAAGGAAATCAATGATGCGCTCTTCAACCTCACGGCGCAGCGCCAATTCTTCACGCCTGGCACGACCTAGATAGAAGAAAGAATCCAAAACGTTGGTACGTAAATGCGCATGGCGTCCCAACTTGATATTGTCTAATACGGTCATGCCACGAAACAGGGCAATATTCTGGAAGCTTCGCGCCAAACCTAAACGCGCACGCTCTGGTGCAGGGGTCGAGGTAATATTTTTACCTTCAAATAATATTTCACCCGCCTGCGGTTTATAAAAACCGGAAATAGTATTAAACAGCGAGGTTTTACCCGCACCATTAGGACCAATCACGGTCGTGATGGTATTTAGTACAACATTAAACCCCACATCAGTTAACGCTTTTACGCCGCCAAAGGCGAGCGTAATGTTGCCCAGCGTTAGCAATGGCTCAATAACAGCTTGATTCACGATGTCTCCTCTCGTAACCGTTATATATTTTTTTGGTACTTCATTATTTTATTTTTTGTCTGGATTTATTTCTTATCTGACTCAGTTATGTGATTCATTTTAGGACAGTAATTTATATTTTCAAATGACAGAAAAAGACTAAAACTATGCAAAAGCTGCCACCTTCCAGCCCCCCTATGTGTTTACCCTAAGTATTTAGCATCTAAAGTGGACCCGGTCACCTGGTCGTGTATTCTATTCATTATCTACCCCATGTTTGTCTCTCAACCCGTAGAAACCGCGTCAATCAAGGTGATAATTCATGGAAGTTCAAACCATTTCAATCCATTTTGTTAATGCTTTATTAACGGGGGCATCAAAGCATTCTACCTATAATAAAAAATGGATTACCAAAACAGGACTATCCCCCACTCTTTTAGCGCTTGAAGGAACACGTATAACCATGAGCAAATTCGCTCAACTATACCGTGTTTTAGCCATCGAGCTTAACGATGAAACGCCTGGTCTTTTCTCACGCCCACTGCGTAATGGAACACTTAAATATTTATGCATGATTATGCTGGACGCCCCCGATCTTGGCGTGGCGCTTAACCGGTTCCGTAACTTTTTCCGCTTAATTAATGACGATGTGGAATACAAAATCAGCACGTGCCCAAACGGTCTCATTCAAATAAAACTTGAAGAAAAGCATGATTTGGGCCTTACGCGCACATGGGCACTTGAGCTACTATTGATGCTGGTACAAGGCGTTTCATCCTGGCTGATAGAGCGCAAAATACCCTTCGTATCCATCGCCTTTCCTTTTACCGAACCCAGTCATGCGGCTGAATACGAGCAGCTCTATCCTGGTCCGGTAACCTTCAATCAAAATGAAACGGCACTGTATATGGATCCGGTTTATTTGCATGAGCCCATTCGCAAAGACCAGTCTGTGCTGAATGAGTTCGTCCGTAACGCGCCCCTTAACTGGTTTTATTTCTCACCCAATGACAGGCCCCATACCCACCAACTGCGGCACTACTTGCAGAATAGATTACATGAAAACGTAACCATTAATGATGTCGCCTTGATCCAGCATATATCGCCCCGTACGCTTGCCAGACACCTGGCTTCTGAAGGCACTACCTTTCAGAAAACCAAAGACAAACTACGGCGGGATATCGCCATCGATTTATTAAATAAAACCGATACGCCCATTGCCACGATTGGTAATGACCTGGGTTTTGAAGATCCTGCCGCCTTCAACCGCGCTTTTAAAATGTGGACAGGCAGTGCGCCGGGTGCCTATCGTAAACAGACTATTTTGCAGGCGTAGTGTTTGACTAACTACCAGCACAATTGAAAACAGCCGCACTGGGAAAAGCGTATTTTCTGACTGATTATCAAAATCGAATCACACCTCTTCTGGAGATAAAATGGACACTGTAGACCTTAATAGCAATCATCATTTTGATAGTAAAGCACTGCATTTTAATATTGATGCCGGTATTGCCACCATTACGCTAAGCAGGGCAGATCACGGAAATGCGCTCAACCTTGAGATGGTTACCTCATTGGCTGAGGCGGTAAATGAAATTTTGAATACTGCGTCGGTAAGGGCCATTTTACTGACCGGCGCCGGGAAGAATTTTTGTGTGGGCGGTGATATACGTGCATTTATAGAAGAACGGGAAAACCTGCCTGCCTATGTTGATGCGCTCATTATTCCCTTAAATGAGGCGCTTTTGAAACTGGCGGATTCTGGCATTCCTATTGTATCTACATTGAATGGCGCGGTAGGTGGTGCGGGTATCGGTTTAGCCCTGGTTGCTGATTTTGTACTGGCCGCAGAGTCGATGAAATTACGCTGTGGCTATACGGCGATTGGCTTATCACCCGATGCCGGCAGTTCCTGGTTATTGGCCAATCGTATCGGTGCATGTAAAGCCAAACAATTGTTTATGTCCAATGCCACCCTGGATGCCCAAAGGTGTTTAGGTTTGGGCATCGTTGATGAGGTGTATCCGGAAGCTGACTTAATGACGCAAACGCATGCTTTGCTCAAGATGCTGCAAAGCGGTCCCTCAAAAGCAATCTCAAGGGTAAAGCGCTTACTCGATCACACTTTTACCCAAAGAACATTAGAAAACCATTTGGCACAGGAACGTCACTTTATTGTTGAAAGTGCAAGTGAGGAGGATGTACAGGAAGGTATTCTTGCCTTTACACAAAAACGCAAAGCGACTTTTGCTAATAGTTGACGGTGGTATGGCAAAAAAACAATGCCCATACGGATATTAATTTAATTCCTGGCAAAAAATGGACAAACTTACTTTGAACTCTCCAGAAGATTTCCTCAGCCAGTATGCTATTGGTGCTGTGTTGGCGCTTGTTTGCCTGCTGGTTGCCATCGGCCTGCGTTTTTACGTCCATCGTCATAGCCAATTAAATCGCAGCATTGTTTTTCACCTAATGCAGATCGCCGTGCGGTGCAGCTTGGTACTCGTCGTGAAGCGATACACTCAAATGGCGATTACAGACTTTCACTGGAAATATATTTCTAATAGAGATGTGGATTTTTTGGCAGTCCTGCTGATTGTCTTCATTGTGATGCGGGAACTATTCTTGCTGATTAATCGCCTTGAGCACAACCAGATACAGAAGGGCAAGGATCAGACTTCATCACGCATGATATCGCGGGTATTAAAGCTAACGACTTTCCTTGTCATCATGTTGCTATTTGGTGAGCATTTCGGCATGAGTATGTCTGGCCTTATGACCTTTGGCGGCATCGGTGGCATTGCCATTGGCCTGGCGGGCAAAGATATCTTAAGCAATTTTTTCTCAGGCATCATGCTGTACTTTGACCGACCCTTCAATATTGGCGACTGGGTATGCTCTCCTGACAGGAACATCGAAGGCACGGTAGCCGAGATCGGCTGGCGCCTGACTAAAATTATTACCTTCGATCATCGGCCATTGTACGTGCCAAATTCGGTTTTTTCCACCATCACTGTAGAAAACCCGGGGCGCATGACCCATCGCCGCATCGAGACAGAAATCGGCCTGCGCTATGAAGATGCCAACAAAATAGCCGCCATTGTTAACGATATCCGGACGATGCTGCAACAACACAGCGGGATCGACAGCAGCCAGACGCTGCTGGTGAATTTCAACCAGTTTAGTAACTCTTCGTTGAATATCCTGATTTATTGCTTCACCAAAACGGTTAAGTGGGCCGAATGGCTGGAGATCCAAGAAGAAGTTTACTTGAAAATCGTCGATATCGTCCATGGGCACGGCGGCGACTTTGCCTTCCCGTCCCGTACCGTGTATCTCAAGAATGAGGCCAGTTGATACGGCCGGGGCTTCCCGCTGACGTTTAGCCTCTTCCAACAGATAAACCTGATAATCATTGAGGGTGGATCTTTATTTTCAGGTGAACAAAAAAACGCTAGCGAGACCGGCTGGCGTTTAAACGGAGGGATGACAGAACGAAGGGCTTGATCTGCAAAGAGGAGGAAGCCGCGAAAAAAGCGTACAAATTGTAGCATACGCGCGTTTTATTCTATATATTCTGTATGATGTAGGCGCTCGATATAACGTTGCATTGATTGTGTGACGCCCTGACAAACCTGGTGTAGTTTCAAGCAAAGGAAAAACATGAACAAAAAAAGCACGCCCGATCCGGACGAAATGGCATTAATTGAATGGTGTATTGAAGTTGAAGGCTTTTTGGTAAAGGCAGGCGCAACCCTGCGTGAGGCGCAAGACTACATCGAAGAGAATGCCGAATGGTTCACAGACCAATTCTACGAAGGATTGACGCCCGAAGAAGTGGCCAAGGAAGCCCTGAATTAAATCAGAAAATAACCATTCACTATCACGCTTTTCAGTAGCAGTAACCTGAATGCATTCGTCAGACAAACCCGGTATGGCATTGGGAGACATGGCAAACCATGTCTCCTGACCCTGTATACCGGCTTAAGAAAATTAATCGCTATCTTCGCAACAGAATATACCCCGCAATGCCGGCCGTCATTACCAACGCACACATCAGGAAAACGGATGCAAAGACATCCAGGCCATTAATACCCAAGATGGCATGCGCATTTCCTGACAGGGACTGCATGAACGATACCCCTAAAAAGAAAGCACTGTTACCCAAAGCCAGGGCCCTTCCCTGCATTTCTTTGGGGTAAATATCCCGGATATCAGCCACTTGCCAGACACTGCAACTGTTTACAATGGCAATCACAATGGTACAGGCCACGCTTACCCACAGCGAAGGACTGAAAGCCAGCACAATAAAACCAACCACCATCACCCACGGAACAAGACACAGGAATTTATAACGATTGCCGCTTCCCGGATCAAAGCGCCCAAAAAGTGAAGGACTGAACAGGGAAATAATGGAAAGCACCAGCGCCAGGTTTCCGGCAAACACCAGACTTTGCCCAAAACGCTCTACCAGCAAAGGCCCCAGCCACAGGCCACGCAGGGTAAGGAAAGCGGCATAACAGACAAACAGCAAGGAAAAAATACCCCAGGTGTGTCTCATTTTAAACAGCACTTTATAACCAGAGACCGCACGCAGGGCATTAAGCATTTTTTGTTTAAAACTTAAAGAAAAATCAACGCTATCGTCAATATCCTTGACCGTAAAATAAATAAGCAGCCACGACAGGAAGCTGCCCACTGCCAAAATATAAAAACAGGCGCGCCAGCCAAACGCATCACTAATCATGGCCACTGGGGTAGACGTAAATATTAGCCCGATACTGCCCAACCCAAGCGCAATGCCATACATGGGCGCAAACTTCTGGGCCGGAAAATTTCTGGAAATAAGCACAATACAAACCAGAAACGCCGGTGCACACCCCAAACCCAGCAAGATCTGCCCAAGCAGCAACATCCCGGGTGAAGTGGCCATTCCTGACAACACCGCACCAATAACGGTGAAGGGGGCAAAAGAAAGAATTGTTCTTCGGATGCCGAAACAGTCAACCCATATACCAATCAGCAATTGCAGACTGCCAAAAGTAACGTGAAATGAGCCGACAATGCTGCTTAAGGTTTCATTATCAAGCTGAAACTCGTTTTTAAGGGGAACTGAAAGCACACCACCAACAGTTCGGTATGCCTGGCTAAGAATAAAGCCGGTTAACAGAAAAGCCAGCATCAATCTTAATTGTTTCAACGGAAGGATTTGCATTATTATTGGATTCTTGGATTAATGTTTGATACGGCACAAAGATATTTGTGCATTTAATTGCCTGTCATTGTATGTGCCGCCCGTGGCATTTACAAGAATGACCGCTAAAACAGTTCGATAGTGCGATATTTGCCCAATTTTTCTGCGTGCCTGAAATTAGCAATATTTTTTTCAATTCGTTGTGAAAACAAAACAAAAAAACAACAATCATGCAAAAAAAACGATTTTTTCCTGTTATTTCCTCTTCCCCTAATAATTTTCTTGCTTATTCTTTAAAAATTAGTCATAATAGCTTTCTTTAAAGATGCGCCCGTAGCTCAGTTGGATTAGAGTACTTGGCTACGAACCAAGGGGTCGTGGGTTCAATTCCTGCCGGGCGCACCAAAATCTTTAAAAACGCGCCCGTAGCTCAGTTGGATTAGAGTACTTGGCTACGAACCAAGGGGTCGTGGGTTCAATTCCTGCCGGGCGCACCAGTATTCCTAAAAAAGCCACTTCTTATGAAGTGGCTTTTTTACTGCCTACCCCTTCAGCAAGCAGCCAGGCAGCACAACAACCATGCCCCCCCCTCTTTGGGCAATAACACAAACCTCCTGAATTGCCAGCAAAACCGATAAACATAGTCTGCACCTAGACAATGAGTTACACTCTTTTTTGTCTAAAACAACCCGACAAGAGTCATCATGCAAAAAAAACACATTCTATTAAGTCTGATATTAGCAAGTGCAGCGACATTGGCCGGCTGTGACAAAAAAACTGAATTAACGCCCTACCCCGAAGAAGTCAGGGTCAACATGACCAATCAATGTATTAGCAGCTACGCATCATCAAGCGCAGGCCAATACACCCAGGAAGAAGGTCGTGCCATTTGTGAATGCTTCACCAATGAAACCGAGAAAGCACTGCCGCTGGAAAAAATGAAACTTTACGAAAAGATGATTACCACCAATGACCAAAGTGCAGAGCGCAAAAAACTGGATGACGTTTTTACAAAAATCAGCCAGCAATGCCTGAAAAACTGACTTAAGTTCACACCGGTTCAAGAAGCAAAAAACGCATTTTGACATCCTCCCCGCCCTAAAGGGCGGGGTTTTACGCGCAAATCCGATAAAAAGAACCGGCTAAAACACCTGCATCAGGACAGCCCGCAAAGATAACTCATCTGTCCTGGCGCCTTACATCGCACGGATTGCAACGCTTGATCCTTTTTCTGCCCAACAGTCAGCAATGAAACACAAAGCCTTATAACGGCTTTAAGGTTGCCAATTCCAGCAATGTCATGCCATGCTCCCTGTCCAGCAGGAAAGCGCCGGTTTCAATGTAATAGGTATTACCCATTAGCTGCACGCCCTCAACCACGTTATGTCCAACCACCAAGGCGTGAACGCCCTGTATGGGGGTTTCATCCCGGTCTTTAAACCGTCTTCTGGACCAGCACAATTTCTCTTCCAGATGCAAGGCACCTTGCTTGCCCGCTTTCAAAAGAAAAATCATGTCATCCCATGAGTCCAAGGGGCATTCAGCATGAACCAGGCCGATTTTTCCGGCTGGTGTTTGCACTTCTATGGCCAACGGCAAGGCGGCAAAGGCCTGTCGAATCATGGCTTGCTCTTTTTGAGGCTTATCCATTAACCAGCCACCACCAATTTTTAGCATCAAATCCCTATAATTTGGATCGGTTGCCGAACGTATGGCAATATCTTCATGATTACCCTTGATGGCATGAAACCAGGGCTGCGCCAGAAAAGACATGACACGGGAAGATTCCGCCCCCCGGTTCACCAAGTCTCCTACCGAAAACAGGCGATCTTTTTGTGGATTGAAATGAACCGCGGCCAGCTTTTTTTCCAGCAGGGAATACATGCCGTGAATGTCGCCTACTGCAAAATCACGGCCAAGCGTATTAAGGGGAAAAGATTTGAACAAAGATAATTGCATAAAACCTGACTACCGTATTTACCTTAACGAAAAGCCCAGGTTCATTTTAATCCTTCTGTATGCCAGAGACCATGACAACCCTGCCATTAACCACACGAATTTCATGATTGCCATGTTGTAGCCGCAGGTTACGGTCAGATCCCAGTTGGTGAAGTTGGCGCAACTGCTTTATCCACTCGCTAAGTCTTGCTTCGGTTGGCATGGCAATATTTTGCAGATCAAGCCAATAACGCATCAGATTGGCTTGGCGATGCCCAGGTAGCTCGCGCCATTTACCTAAAGCAAAACTGCGATTATCAGCATTAGCTTCCAGCCCCGCATAATCCATTTGCGCCAGATCTTTTAATAACAGGGCATTTTCTGCCATTAAGCGACTGTGACGAGCCAGGTTTTTACGCCAACCCTGCCAGCGCTCATCTAGCGCGGGCACCAGCATTTCACGCACGGCAGCACGGGTATATTTGGGATCAGTATTGGTGGGGTCGTACACGGCTTGCCAGCCGGTTTCCCGGGCAAACTGCTGAGCGACATCCAGAATGTTCTGCCGGCTTACCGCTAACCAGGGACGATAAAAATGCAGCTCACCTCTTTGTGTATGTGACCCCATGGCCGCCATGCCCTGCACGCCGGCACCGCGCAACAGGCGCAGCAAAACGGTTTCAGTCTGATCATAAAGATGGTGGGCCAGCAAAAAATGCCGGATGCCGGTTCTGGCCGCAAAATCCTCATAGGCCTGGTAGCGTGCATTACGTGCCGCTGCCTCGGTGCCCAGGCCTGATGCGGCCGCTACCTTGACGTATTCAATACTGCAATCCACATGAAGTATTTTAGCCAGCGCCAGCGTATGCGAAACCCATTGATCGGCAATAGCCTGCAAACCATGGTGTACGTGCACCCCCTGAACCCTTACCTGGTATTGGCGGGCAATATGGGTGGCATACACCAGCAACATGGCTGAATCGGGCCCGCCACTAACGCCCACCACCACCGGTATATGCTGGCGTTTGGCCATCCGAAAAAACGCATGCAAGGGGGCTGATAAAAAAGCGTCTTTAAGAAAAGACGCTTTTGCTTGACCGGGCTGTTTATTCTTGGACCCGACCATACGACAGCAAGCGTTCCAGACGTTTATTAACAAGTTCCTGGGGATCTACATTGGCAACCTGTCGCAATGCTTCGCTTAAGGCGCGACGCAAGCCACGGGACATCGCCGTGACATCGCGATGCGCGCCCCCGACCGGCTCGGGCACAACCCGGTCGATCAGGCCCAGTTCAAGCAAACGGTTTGCCGTGATGGACAGGGCCTCGGCAGCAATGGGGGCCTTATCAGGACTGCGCCATAAAATAGAAGCACACCCTTCGGGCGAAATAACGCTATAGGTGGAATATTGCAACATTTGCACCACATCACCCACAGCAATGGCCAAAGCGCCCCCTGAACCGCCCTCACCAATAATAGTGGCAATAATGGGCACTTTAAGTTCTGCCATGGCATACAGATTATGACCAATGGCCTCTGACTGGCCACGTTCTTCGGCATCGATGCCCGGATAGGCGCCAGGGGTGTCAACAAAAGTGAATACCGGCAAATTGAATTTTTCAGCCAGGCGCATTAAACGCAAGGCCTTGCGATAACCTTCGGGGCGTGGCATGCCAAAATTACGCTTGGCACGTTCTTTGGTGTCCCGCCCTTTTTGGTGCCCGATAACCATGCAGGCCTCGCCATTGAAGCGAGCCAGCCCGCCTACAATGGCCTGGTCATCCTTGAACATCCGGTCACCGTGCAATTCGTGGAAATCGGTAAAAATTTCACGAACATAGTCAAATGTATAGGGACGCTGGGGGTGACGGGCCACCAATGCCGTTTGCCAAGGAGTAAGCTTAGAATAAATATTGGTGGTAAGCGCTTCGCTTTTTTGCTGCAAACGCCCGATTTCTTCTGAAATATCTACTGCAGAATCAGAAGAGACGTGACGCAGCTGTTCAATTTTCTGCTCAAGCTCGGCAATGGGTTTTTCAAAGTCTAAAAATGTAAATTTCATGGTTTTGATTTTAATATGAATCTTGCTGGAAGTGGGCTTAATTGGCTGCGGATTCCTGGCTACGCCATAAATACCACGTTGCCACCGTACGCCAGGGTTGCCACGTTTGCGCCACCTCTCTGGCTTCATAGCGGGATACCGGCTCTCCGCTAAAATAATGCATTGAGATTGCTTTTAACAGTCTTGGGTCATCAATCGGTAAAACATCTGGCCGATGCAAATTGAATATTAAAAACATTTCTGCCGTCCAGCGACCAATGCCGCGAATGCTGCACAGCTCATCAACAATTTCTTCATCGCTCATTTTAGACCATTTTGCCGGGTGCACCTTCTTTTCATTGAAATGCATGGCCAAATCAAGAATATATTCCGATTTTCTTTTGGCCAGACCGGCTGTCCTAAGCTGCTCGACACCGTATTCCAGCACTTTAACCGGTGTAGGGCGACTGCCACATAAGGCGGTAAATTTTTTCCAGGTCGCTTCAGCGGTATTAACCGACACCTGCTGCCCCACAATGGCACGCGCCAGGGTAACAAAAGGCGTTTTGTTACTGGCCAGCCAGACACCATCATGGGCAGGAATGATTTTACGAAGAATGCGATCCCGTCTCATTAGATAACTAACTGCCTCATCCCAGTAGTCAGGTTTACAGGCCTGTCCGGGTATTACTTGTGTCATTTTTTACCCCTATACCCTGCGCCATTGCGTCAACCCAGCCGGTTTATCTTCCAGTTCCACCCCTGCTTCTTTAAGCGTGTTGCGAATCTGGTCGGCCAAGGCAAAATCCTTGTCTTTCTTGGCCTGTGAACGTTGCTCAACCATGGTATTGATCTGTTCTTCAGCAAGCACGTCAACATCCGCCGCCCCAAGATTTTTGCGGGTATAACGCGTTATAGAACGCAAATAGGTTTCAGGATCGTGTGACAGCAACCCTAAAATGCCACCCAGTGCCTTGATCTGGCCCGCCAGTTCTTTTGACTGCAAACGATTGGCTTCGGTAGCCATTTCAAACAGCACCGAGACGGCAACCGCCGTATTAAAATCATCGTCCATGGCAGCCTTGAAAGCGGCTGCATAGCTGGAAGACCAGTCTATGTCGGCTTCCTGTACACCCACGTTATTAAGCGTCTGGTAAATACGGTCAATAGCCGCCTGGGCATCAAACAGGTTGTCGGGGGTGAAGTTTTGCGGGCTGCGATAATGATTACGCACAATGAAAAAGCGCAACATTTCGGCTTCTCGCGGGTTCCATTCATAATCTGCCGACTCGCCGGCCCCATCACGGGCCCCTACGGTTTGGCGAATGGTACGGAAGTTACCCAGCGATTTCGACATTTTGTCGTTATCCACCATTAAAGGACCGCAATGCATCCAGACATTGGCCAGACTGCCGCCATAAGCGCCTTCGGTCTGAGCAATTTCATTTTCATGGTGGGGGAATTTCAAATCAGGGCCGCCACCATGGATATCCAGGGGCAGGCCCAGCAACGCTTTACTCATGGCCGAGCATTCGATATGCCAGCCTGGACGTCCAAACCCATAAGGCGACGCCCACTTGGAGTCATCGGGCTCATCTTCCTTGGCGGACTTCCACAATACAAAATCAAGGGGATCTTGCTTGCTTGAGGAAACGGCCACCCGCTCACCCGCACGCATGTCATCCAGGGAACGGCCAGACAATTTGCCATAGCCTTCAAACTTACGCACGGCAAAATTAACATCACCGTCATCTGACTGATAAGCCAGCCCCTTTTCTTGCAACTGCTGGATTATTTCCAGCATACCCGGCACATGCAAGGTGGCACGGGGTTCATGATCAGGTGCCTGGACCCCCAATGCCCTTTCATCTGCATGCATGGCATTGGTGTAGAAACTGGTGACGTCGGCCAGGGTTTGATTGGTGGCTACTGCCTTGCGGATGATTTTATCGTCAATATCCGTAATGTTACGAACATAGGTAACTTCATATCCTTTTTCCCGCAACCAGCGTTGCACAACATCAAAGCTGACCAGCATCCGGGCATGACCCAAATGACAATAGTCATACACTGTCATCCCACATACATACATGCGCACCTTATTGGGTTCAACCGTCTTGAACGGCTCTTTCGTACGGGATAGAGAGTTATAGATATGCATAGAAAAAAGAGACAGAAAATCATCCGGCATAAAATACCAGATGCAGTTAATCGAAGAATTTAATCAGGTTCAGTGAGAGTTTAATACGTTCTAATCTGAACTGAGGCTAAAATACGCAATATCGGAAGTATAGCAATTCCATCTGCATATCTGCACCTGGTTTAATTTATGGATCAATTATTTTTTGGATAATCAGTGAGACAACGATTAAATTTTTTCAAATGGGCCGCCATCGCTACACTATCATTATTCATGCATAGTGCAAGCGCACAAGAACCCTCTGCCGCCAAACCCGACGGTGGCTGGCAGGCCCTGGCCGATATCCTGAAAAAGCTCGAGCCCTCGGTTGACACCTCACTGCCCGAAACGCCGGTGCAGGCCAGCATTCGCATCAACCAGCTAATTGCCAGTGGCAAATTCCAGCAAGCCCTGAACGAAATTGAAAAAAAACAGCCAACGGTTTCTTATATGGAACAACCCGGTACCGATGTGCAGCTGCGTTTCCTGCGGGCACGCGCCTTGACCGGTCTGGGAAGAACCGCCGAAGCCATTGCCGTTTATCAGGACATGACCAGCAAATATCCTGAACTTGCCGAACCCTGGAACAACATGGCCACCCTGCAACTGAAGGACGGCTTGCTGGACCTGGCTAATGAGTCCCTAAGAATGGCCATTAGTATTAATCCCCAATATGGTATTGCCCATCGTAACCTGGGGCTGGTTCAACTCATTATGGCCAACCATTCTTTTGATCAGGCTGTGCTAAACGGTATTACCGATGCTGCCACACAGGCCGCCGCAACAAAACGAATCATCAACGGAAACTAGCCATGCATTTATTCTCCAGGGCAAGCCTGCTTGCCCGTTCACTCGTATTGCTAAGTGGGCTTGCCATCGTGCCTGCTTCACTGGCTACTGAAACTTCTCCAACAACAAAGGAATCAACAATGAGCACACTACCCCGTGTCAAACTGGAAACCAACCACGGCGATATCGTGATTGAACTGAATACAGAAAAAGCCCCGGTCACCGCAGAAAACTTTCTGAACTATGTTAAAGAAGGCTTTTATGACAACGTGATTTTCCATCGTGTTATTAAAAACTTCATGATCCAGGGCGGCGGCATGCAGCCTGGCATGAAAGAAAAGAACACCCGTGCCCCCATCAATAACGAAGCCAATAATGGCCTGAAAAACGATAAATATACCGTTGCCATGGCGCGCACCAACGATCCACACTCTGCCTCGGCCCAGTTTTTCATTAACTCCAATAACAACGACTTCCTGAACCATACCGCACCTACCGCACAAGGCTGGGGTTATGCCGTTTTTGGTAAAGTCGTTGAAGGCACCGACATTGTTGACCAGATTGAAAACGTAAAAACCGGCAATCGTGGCTTCCACCAGGATGTCCCTGCCGATGAAGTGGTTATCCAGAAAGCAAGCATTGTTGAATAAACTTTCGCTAGACGGAACGCTCTGGCTCGCCTCGGATATTCATCTGGGCGAGCATATCCCCAAAACCAGACAGGCATTTTATGCCTTTCTGGACAATGCCCGCGCGCATGCCAATGCGCTGGTATTGGCTGGGGATATTTTTGATTTCTGGGCTGGTGACGACATCGCCCTGACATCATCCGAACCCTGGTTACAGGAAGCCCTAAACCAGCTAAAACAAACGGCCGCCCAAATCCCCTTGTATTTAATGCATGGCAACCGTGATTTTCTTTTACGGGACGCACTGGCCAGGCAGGTCAATGCCACACTTCTGGCAGACACCGTTATGATAAAGTCGGCAGCAGGCCCCATACGCCTTAGCCACGGAGACGAATACTGCACCGATGACCCGGCTTATCAACGTTTCAGAACAATCGTGCACAACCGCTTTGTTCAGGCTACATTCCTTGCCCTGCCCCGCAGGTTGCGCCATCGTATTGCCAACCACATACGCCGCAAAAGCAAAGATTCGCACCAATATAAAAACAACACCATGGTAGACGTATCTTCTGCCGCCATAGAACAGGCCTTTCTTGAAGACCCCCAGGTCCGTACCCTGATCCACGGCCATACCCACAAGCCGGGGCATCACACAAGCATACTTAATGGCACCACCTATGAACGCTGGGTCTTGCCCGACTGGGAATATGATCAGGCACCGTTTCGCGGTGGCTATATAGAAATAAAAAAAAGCGGTGTTTGTTTACACCGCTTTAACTGGCCTGCCAATGCCTGAAGCTTGGCAAATTAATAAAGACTAAGCACCCTGGAATACGGGAGAACGTTTTTCGATAAAGGCAACAGAGCCCTCTCGATAGTCTTTGGTTGCCCCCATTTCCCGCTGCAACTCGGTTTCCAGGTCAAGCTGCTGCTCCAATGTATTCTCACTGCTGGCATAAATGGCCTGTTTGGTGGCCGCCAGGGCCTTGGTAGCCCCATTTAACAGGGTTTGATGCATTTGCGCAATTTCGTCCTGCAAGGATTCATCCGGAATGCATTTCCAGATCATTCCCCACGCCTGGGCCTGTTCGGCAGAAATCGGCTGGGCCAGCATAGAAGCGGCCATGGCGCGTTGAGTGCCTATTAACCGTGGCAAGAAGTGGGTTGATCCGGCATCGGGAATTAAGCCAATTTTGGCAAAAGCCTGAATGAATTTAGCCGACTGGACTGCGTAAATAATATCGCAGGCCAACACCAGGCTAAACCCGGCCCCGGCTGCTACCCCATTGACAAAGCACACCACCGGTACTGGCAAGGCACGCAAGCGCATGACCAGCGGCTTGTAATTTTTTTCAAGGCTTTCACCCAAATCACGTACCTCACCCGGTTGCAGGGGTTTACGCTCACTCAAGTCTTGACCGGCACAAAACCCCCGTCCGGCACCGGTCAGAATAACCCCGCGCAAATCCACCCGGGATTCAAGCAGGGAAAGTATATCCTTAAGCTCTTCGTGCATCTGGCTGGTAAAGCTGTTCAGGCGTTCGGGGCGGTTCAGGGTAATAGAAGCGATACCTTCCCGGTAGCTGAACAGAATCGTTTCATATTTTCTGGTATTCATTCAAGAGCCTCCAGCTGTTTCAGGTGATACGTCGTATCGCCCAGCAAATAATCAATAAACGTTAAACGCTTAAAGTAATCGCCCACTTCCAGCTCATGGGTCATACCCATACCGCCGTGCAGCTGGACGGCACTCTCGCCAATTAAACGACCCGCCATGGCTACTTTGACTTTGGCTGATGACAGCATGCGACGTTTTTTGGCCTGATCGGCCTCTCCTACTGCCGCAGCCGCCACATAGGCCATGGACAAAGCCACTTCCTTCTGGACATACATATCGGCCAGACGATGCTGAAGCACCTGGAACTGGGCTAGCGGCTTGCCAAACTGTTGACGGGTTTTCAGGTATTCAACCGTAATACCCAGCAACGCATCCATCGCACCGGCGGCATGGGCACACAAGGCCACAATGCCATCATCAAGCCCCTGGTTTAATAAATCAAGTGCTTGCTGGCCGCTTGCCAACAAGGCCGTGGCATCAAGATTAACCTGGTTAAAAACGATATTGCCGCAACGGGTACCATCCATGGAGGGGAAGTCCTGCACCACAATGCCGTCAGTATCAGATGGCACCAGCAACAGGGCCAGCTCACCATTTAACAAGGCACTAACAATAAAGACATTGGCTGCCCCCGCATGCCATACAGCCTGCTTTTGCCCCGACAAAACCAGCTTGCCGTCCTGATTCTGCACCTGTGTGCTGATATCGGCCAGATTATCGTTACGCTGGCCTTCTTCATAGGCCAGTGAAAAGATGGTTTCGCCGCTGGCAAGCTTGCCCAGGTAATCCTGCTTAAGCGCTTCGTTATCGCTCCCGGCCAGAATCCGTGCACCCATAACGGCGCTGGGCACCACCGGCTCTGACACCAGGCCACGGCCCAGCTCCTGGTGAATGGCCAGCAAAGAGGCGGCCGACTCACCAAAACCGTCATATTCTGCTGGCACGCTCAAACCCAGCACGCCCAGCTCGGCCAGTGTATTCCAGGCGGCACTGTCCAGTTCTGCCTGTTCCTGCCGCTTGCGGCGTTTTTCAAAACTCCAGTCTTCTTTAACGACACGACTTAAACTTTCTGTCAGCATTTGCTGTTCTTGACTATATGCGAAATCCATTATTCCTCCAGTTTTCTTTAATTTTGGGTTCAATGACCGTTAACAATTACACATCCAGAATCTGCTTGGCAATAATGGACTTCTGCACCTCTGTCGTGCCACCATAAATCGTGGTTTTACGCATATCAAAATAATTGGCGGATGCCGCTGCCGCAAACCCGTGCCCAGGGCCAAACACGTCACTGCCCGCTTCCAGCCAGGAAGGACTGTAAGGCCAGCCGTTCAGGCCCATTACTTCAAGCTGGAGTTTGGCCAGATCCTGCTGGACTTCAGAACCCCGGATTTTTAATACGGAGGCCTGTGGACCAGGGCCTTGCGTGCTGTCTGATGCAATACGCAGCAACATCATTTCCAGGGCAATAATATCTGCTTCTATCAGGGAAATTTTGTCTTTCAGGCGGCTATCCTGATTGGCCGGTTTACCATTCCACTGCACTTCGGCAGCCAGGTCTTTAAGAATTTGCAGCTCGCGATAGCACAGCCCGATACCGGCAATCCCGGTACGCTCATGGCCCAGCAAGTACTTGGCATAAGTCCAGCCTTCGTTCTCATTACCCACCAGGTTTTCGTAAGGAACCTTGACATCTTCCAGCCAGACTTCGTTCACATCATGCCCACCATCCAGGGTCTTGATGGGACGTACGGTAACACCAGGCTGGCGCATATCAATTAACAGCATGGAAATACCACGCTGTGGCTTGGCATCCGGATCGGTACGAACCAGACAGAACATCCAGTCGGCATATTGCCCAAGGGTTGTCCAGGTTTTCTGCCCGTTAACGACATAACCTTCAGGTGTTTTTTCGGCACGGGTTTTCAGTGAAGCCAGGTCAGAGCCCGAACCGGGTTCTGAATATCCCTGGCACCACCAGTCTTCAATCCGCAGCATACGCGGCAAAAAGCGTTGCTGCATTTCAGGGCTGGCATATTTCATTAACACCGGGCCAATCATGCTTAAGCCAAATGGCAGCAGGCGGGGAGCGCCCCCTTTAAAAGTCTCAATTTCAAATATCAGTTTTTGCAAGGCAGTCCAGCCAGTGCCACCGAACTCGACCGGCCAGCTGGGTGCCCCCCAGCCATGATCATCAAGGGCGTGATGCCAGCGAATATAATCCGTATTTTCCAGGCGTTGGTGTTTAAACACCTTGTCTTTAATATCCTGGGGCAAGGCGGTTGCCACAAACTGCCTTACTTCTTCACGAAATGCAATATCTTCCTGTGTTAAATTCAGATCCATATGTCCTCCATTTTTTAATTAATGCTATAACACTACAAAAAGAAGGGTTTCACAATTTACTTTTTTGGAAGCCCCCATTCAACAGCGGTTTAACTGAACGCCTGCCCTCGCACTTTACCTTCCTGCCTATTAGTAGAAACCATCATTCATTCAGAATGAAGACGTACTTCATAAAATGAAGATTGCATTTACAGCCGTCAGAATAAATACTATACCGATTCGTTATTATCATTTTGCGAGAATTATTTATGGCACAAGACAATGCAACATTAACCGTGGGGGCTGAAAAGTACTTCCACGAACAACTTGCACAGGGACATTTCCTGATTCAACGCTGCAAGGCATGCAGCACCAGTATTTTCTTTCCACGCATGATTTGCCCGCACTGTGGCTCCGGTGACATCGAATGGTATGCCCCTTCCGGAAAGGGTACCGTCTATGCCACCACCACCGTACGCAAAAAACCTGAAGCAGGTGGTGATTACAATGTTGCCCTGATTGACCTGGAGGAAGGTCCCCGCATGATGAGCCGGGTTGAAGGCATTGCCCCTGCTGAGGTCAAGATTGGCCAAAAAGTCCAGGCAAGCGTCAAAACAGCCGAAGAAGGCAATATTGTAATTTTCACAGTGGCAGGAGAATAAAAATGATTGATAAAAAACTAAGAGGCTCCGCTGCGATTGTGGGTGTTGGACATGCCGGTCTGGGTGACGCGACCGGTTTTAGCGAAATGGAAATCATGGTGCAGGCGGCCCAGCGTGCCGTCGCAGACGCCGGTTTAACCATGCAGGACATTGACGGCATTGCAACCGCCAGCGTGGCCGCCACCATGTGGGTCATGCCAGCGATTGAACACCTTGGCATTCGCCCCACTTTTATTGACAGCACCATGATTGGCGGCTCCAGCTTTGTGGCCCATTTAATGCCGGCCATCCAGGCACTGGAATCAGGCCAATGCAATGCGGTGCTGGTTTGCTACGGCAGTACACAGCGTACATCCACCGTTAACCGCGCTGCCGTTGGCAATATGCGCAAAATGATGGACCCGCAACCGTATGAAAACCCATACAACCCATTAAGCCCGCTCAGCTCGTATGCGCTGGCAGCCAATCGTCACATGCACCAATATGGCACCACCCGTGAGAACCTGGCCGAAGTGGCGGTTGCCGCACGCAAATGGGCACAAATGAACCCTGAAGCCAGCATGCGCGACCCGCTTAGCATTGAAGACGTACTGAATTCAAAAATGGTGTCAGACCCACTAACCGTGCGTGACTGCTGCCTGGTAAGCGATGGTGCCGGTGCTTATGTACTGGTACGTGCCGATCGCGCCAAAAACATGAAACAGAAACCGGTTTATGTACTGGGCAACTCTACGGCCATCTGGAACCGTCAAATTTCTTCCATGCATGACCTGACAGTCACCGCAGCCCAGCAATCAGGCAAAATCGCCTTTGAAATGGCCGGTGTCAAGCCTGCCGATATTGATGTGGTTGAAGTGTATGACGCCTTCACCATCAATACCATCCTGTTCCTTGAAGACCTTGGTTTCTGCAAAAAAGGCGAAGGCGGCGCGTTTGTGAGCAATGGCAATATTGCCCCGGGCGGTATTTTACCGGTTAACACCAACGGGGGCGGCCTGTCATGCGTTCACCCCGGCATGTATGGCATTTTTATTCTAATTGAAGCAGTTCGACAATTACGCGGCAGCTGCGGTGAACGCCAGGTGGACGGCGCCCAACTGGCTGTCGTTCATGGTAATGGCGGCACCCTGTCAAGCCAGGCAACCGCTATTCTGGGTACGGCAGAAACACTGTAAGCCGGTGATTCCGCTCATCCAATTTTAAGCCGGTGATCCCGGCATCCAATACTGGAGACTAATGATGAAACGTATTAAATCCGCACTGGCCCTATCCCTGGGCATTCTGTTCAGCACACCCGCACTGGCAGAATGGCCGGAACAAAACATTACCATTATTGTTCCCGCCGCCCCCGGCGGCACCACTGATATTGTTACCCGCATTATTGGTGAAAAGATGGGCAAGGAACTGGGCCAAACCGTCGTGGTTGAAAACAAGGCCGGTGCCGCCGGTATTATCGGCACCCAGGCACTGGTGCGCGCCAAGCCCGATGGCTACACCTTAATCATGGGTAATATCGGCCCCAACGCCATCAACTACAGCCTGTACGACTCGCTGCCTTACAAGAAAGACGACTTTACGCCCATCACATTGGTTATTTCCGTACCCAATGTACTGGTTGTCAATGAAGCAACACCCGTCAACACAGTGAGTGAGCTGATCAAATACGTTTCAGAAAACAAAGACCGCCAAAACTTCGGTTCATCCGGCAAAGGACAGTCTCCGCATATGTCGGCAGAAATGTTCCTGCAACGTGCCAACCTGGATGCCGAACATATTCCTTATAAAGGCGCGGGCCCTGCCGTTAGCGCGCTGCTGGGCAATCAATACACCTTCATGATAGACAACCTGCCCAGCTCACTGCCTTCCATCCAGTCGGGCAAGTTCAAGGCACTGGCGGTTACCAGTGACGCCCGTGTCGCCGAGCTGCCTGACGTTCCCACCATGAAAGAAGCCGGTATTGACAACATGGTGGTGACTGCCTGGTTTGGTTTGCTGGCCCCCGCCGGTACACCCGAAGACGTCATTAACAAACTCAATACGGCAGCCAAAAACGCACTGGAAAGCGAAGATGTGAAAGCCCGTTTTGCCGGTATGGGTGGTCAGGCAGGAGGTAATTCTCCTGCTGAATTTGCAAAATTCCTTGAAGACCAGCAAGCTTTATGGGCAGATACCGTCAAGGCGGCCAATCTGAAAATGGACTAACACACAGCATGATCAATAAAATCGTTTCATCCCATCTTGAAGCGCTGGAACAAATCCCCAACGGTGCATCCGTCATCGTTGGCGGGTTTGGAGATGCAGGCATTCCCTTCGAGCTGCTTGCCAGCCTTCAGAAAATGGGCACCAAAGATCTCACGATTATCAGCAATAACGCCGGTACCCGTGAAAACGGTATTGCCGGCCTGATTAAAAACGGACAGGTTCGCAAAATCATTTGTTCGCACCCACGCCCACCACTATCCGACGTGTTTGCCAACGCCTTCCGGGCCGGCCAGGTTGAACTTGAATGCATGCCGCAGGGCACGCTGGCCGAACGTCTGCGTGCAGCGGGTGCAGGCCTGGGCCCCTTCTTTACACCCACTGGCTACGGCACCCGTGTTGCCGAAGGCAAAGAAGCGCGTGTTGTTGATGGGGTTGGCTATATTCTTGAACAACCCCTGCGTGGTGATTTTGCCCTGGTTAAAGCCCATTTGGGTGATCGCTGGGGGAACCTGACCTATCGCTGGGCCGCCCGCAACTTCAACCCGGTCATGTGTACGGCAGCCAAAAACACCATTGCCCAGGTCGATAAAATCGTGGAACTGGGTGAACTGCACCCCGAACACGTCATGACACCGGGCATTTTTGTCAAATCAATTGTTCTGGCAGGAGCAGGCAATGTCTAGTATCACTTCATTGAACCGGGCCCAAATTGCCAAACTGGTAGCACAAACCCTGCCCGACGGTTCCTACGTAAACCTGGGTATTGGCATGCCTACCCTGGTTGCCGATTACCTGCCCGAAGACAGGGAGATCATTCTTCACAGTGAAAACGGTATTCTGGGCATGGGCCGCACCGCCATTGACCATGAAATTGATTATGACATTATCAATGCCAGCCGCACGCCCATCATTCTTCTGGAAGGCGCCTCTATTACCGAGCACACCAATTCTTTTGCCATGATGCGTGGTGGCCATCTGGACTATTCCATTCTGGGCGGTTTTCAGGTAGCCGTTAATGGAGACTTGGCCAACTGGATTACCGATGCACCCGATGCCATTGCCGCCATTGGTGGCGCCATGGATCTGGCGGTAGGTGCAAAAAATGTGATTGTCATGCTGGATCATACAACCCGTGATGGCAAACCTAAACTGCTCACTACCTGCACTTACCCGCTAACCGGGATCAAGGTTGTCAATTGGGTATATACAGACCTGGCAGTTATTGAAGTAAAAGACAATGCATTTCATGTCCATGCCATGGTAGATGGTTTAAGCCTTGAAGAACTGCAGGCCAAAACCGAAGGCAAACTGGTGGCGGATACGCCGCCCAAAAAGATAGCCCTTGATGAGAACCAACAACCTTATTACAAAAACTAAACGGATCTAACAAAAGCATAACGAGGAGACATAAAATGAAAGTTTCAAAGACGATCGTTGCAAAATTGCTGGCAGGCATGGGGACCGTATTATTATGTGGTGGTTTAACGGTTGCCAATGCGCAAACAGACAACTTCCCAACCAAGCCAATCACCTTGCTTATTCCTTACCCGCCGGGTGGCAGTGCCGACATGCTGGCGCGCCCGGTTGCCGCACAAATGCAAAAAGCACTGGGCCAGCCCATTGTGATTGAGTACAAACCAGGTGCAGGTGGCAGTATTGCCACCTCCCAGTTGGCACGATCAAAACCCGATGGTTATACCGTGCTAATGGTGCTGGCCGCACATGCAATCAACCCAAGCATGTATTCCTCATTGCCTTACAACACCGAACAGGATTTTGCACCGGTATCCCTGCTGGCCACCTTGCCCATGCTGGTGACTGCCCCGCACAAGACACCTGCCAACAATATTCATGAACTAATCGACTACGCCAAAAAAAATCCGGGCGCCCTCACTTTTGCTTCTGCGGGTAATGGCAATACCAGCCATCTGGCCGCAGAACTGTTCAAGGCATCTACCGATACCGATATGATTCACATCCCTTACAAAGGTAGTGGCCCAGCAGTCGTCGCTTTGCTAAGCGGTGAAGTATCGTTAATGTTTGACAGTATTTCCACTTCTATGCCGCACGTCAAAGGCGGCAAGCTCAAAGGCCTGGCCGTCACAGGAAAAAATCGCTCCAATGTTCTGCCCGATGTCCCTACCGTTAGCGAATCAGGTGTGCCCGACTTTACGGTTGACGGCTGGTACGGAATTATTGCTCCGGCCAACACTCCCGACACCATTGTCCAGAAACTGAACAAGGCTTTTGTTGATGCAGCCAATGATCCGGAAATAAAAAATCAGCTCAATAGCTACGGCTACGAAATCGCCGGTTCCACACCGGACGAATTTAAACAGCATATCAGCAACGAAATCCAGAAATGGAAAGTAGCGGTTGAAAAATCAGGAGCCAAAGTTCAATAACTTTTGGCACATCAAAAATTTTAAACCTTCTTAAGGCTTTTATTTTAAGATTGTATTTATTGGAGACCTAATGTTAGTCAAAAAACTATTAGTGGCAGCCTCAGCCCTAACCGCCCTTTCAGCCTCAGTATCCGCTTTCGCGGCTGAGTACCCTGAACGCCCTATCAGACTGGTTGTGAGTTACGCAGCCGGTGGCCCGGTTGACACGACCGCCCGCTCCTTTGCCAAATTCCTGTCAGATGAGCTCAAGCAGTCTGTTGTTGTTGAAAACAAAACCGGTGCCGGCGGCATGATTGGTGCAGAAAGCGTTAGCCGTTCAAACCCGGATGGCTATACCCTAGCTTTTCTGGCCAGCCCTGTACCCACCATTGCCCCACACATTCAGAAATCAGTCAAAATTGATTTTGACAATGACTTCACTTACATTGGTAATATTGTTGATTACACCAACGTTCTGGTGGTCAATAATGACCTGCCAATCAAGTCAGTGAAAGAGCTGATTGATTATGCCCGCAATAACCCGAATACCGTTGCATTCGGCTCAGCCGGTATCGGTTCATCCAATCAGCTTTCTGCCGAACTGCTGAAGCAGAAAACCGATACAGACATGCTACACGTACCCTACCGGGGCAACTCACCCGCCATGATTGATGTAATTAGCGGCAAAATCTCGTTCATGTTTGATATCAGTAACACTGCCGCTTCTTACATTCAGGGCGGTAAAGTACGCCCATTGGCCGTAACCTCAAAAACCCGTAACAGTGCCCTGCCCGATGTACCCACCATGATTGAAGCGGGCATTGAAGATTATGCCGTTACCGGCTGGTATGCCCTGGCTGCCCCCAAAGGCTTGCCAGACAACATCACCCAGCGCCTGGAACTGGCACTCAGAAACATTGACAAAAACCCCGAGTTCGATGCATTGATGGAACGTGGTGGCTACACCCGTACCTTCAGCAACGGTGCCGACCTGAAAGCGCGTCTTAATAGTGAACACAAACTTTGGGGCGAAGTTATTGAAAAGGCCAACATCCAACTTAATTAATGACAACAACGGGAAGGACGGCTTCACCGTCCGCGCTTACATCCCCGCCCTGAACGACGGGGTTTTACGCGCAAATCCGATAAATAAGCAACAAGCAATAAAAAATCCGGCCAGGCCGGATTTTTTATTGCGCATCACAAATTTAACATTAACCCTGCACTTTAATATTTGCCTTCTGGATTGTATCGCGCCATTTTTTAATTTCCACATCCAAAAACTGGCCAAACGCTTCCGGTGACATAGGCATAGGCTCAGAGCCCGAGCCATTCATTTTCTCTACCGTTTCGGGTATATTCAGGCTGGCATTCAGGTCGGCATTCATTTTTTTAATAACATCAGCCGGTGTACCTTTGGGGGCAAACAGGCCACTCCAGGAATAAGCCTCATAATCGGGCACCCCCGACTCTGCGATGGTTGGAATTTCAGGCGCAAGGACAGAACGTTCTGTATTACCCACCCCCAGCGGAATCACCTTGCCGGACTTAATAAACGGCAGTGCGGAAGTGGCATCGGCAAACATAAGCTGCACCTGTCCTCCTACAAGATCCTGCACAGCAGGTGCACTGCCCTTATAAGGGATATGCTGCAACTTGACATCCGCCAGACTGGCAAACAGTTCTCCGGCCAAATGCGTACCGCCCCCGGTGCCCGAGGAACTATAGGCAATCGTATTTGGCTTTTCTTTTGCCAGCTCAATTAATTCCTGTACCGATTTAACATTTAGTGAAGGATGCGCAATAAGAATAATAGGAAAACGACCGACGCCGCCCACCGGCTCAAAATCTTTCTGGGCATCGTAGCCAAGATTGTCATTCAGGCTTGGCAAAATGGCATGGTGAATGGCCGTGAAAAAATAATTATAGCCATCGGGCTTGGCCTTGGCCGAATAACGGGCCCCCACAATACCACCGGCACCTGCTTTATTATCAATCACAACAGGACGTTTCCATTGTTCTGCCAATGGTGCCGTGGCAATTCTTGCCGCTGTATCAACCGGCCCCCCAGGCGGGAAGGGTACCACAAAATTAACCGCCTGTTCCGGCCACTTGCCTGCATCTGCCCAGCTGGCCGCAAACGGTACGCATGAAAGGATAGCAGCAGCAAGCATCTTCATGGTTTGCCGACGTTGAATGAATAAGCCTGACATGACTTGATCTCCTGTTATTTTATTTAAAAAGTCATTATCAGGCTTATTCATTATTATTTATATAATTCTTTGAGAAAGAACAACCTCACCAGATACAAAGGCTCTTCAGGGAAAATACCCATTCAATTATTTTACTTTATGCCTGTTAACAGCACCTTTTACACTCTGCCCAATACCATAATAAAAATTGCAATCACTTAAAAAGTGCGTAAATGCTCCCCGAAAAAACCGGGATACGGTTTCCATTTAATTGGTATCGTTTATATTGCCGGCAATCCTGATCACATGTTCAATGAACTTTTCTGCAAAAGCAGGAATGTCCCGTCCGCCACGGCGACAGATAAAGCGCTCACGGTTGGCCCATTCATTGCTAATGCGCACTATATGCAGACGTTCTGGTTTACTGTAATTACGCGCACACTCAATAGGCACAATAGCCAGGCCGATTTTGGCATCTACCATACGACAGACCGTTTCAAAACTGCCCACATACACACGCTGGCGAAGGCGCTTGCCCAGTTTATAGGCCTTTTCTTCCAGGAATGACTGGATCACACTTTCTGGATGAATCCCCACAAATTGATATTTTTCAATCAAATCCTCAAACCGGATTTCTTCAACATCCTTCAGCTCATGTTCAAGATCGGTAATAACCACCAGCTCATCCTTAAATAGCGGAACAATATCCAGACCATCCAGGTTCACGCTACCGGACGCAATACCCAAGTCGGCAGAGCCGGCCCGAATAGCCGAAACAATGTCTTTGGTCAGTTTTTCTTCCAGCTCAATATCCACATCGGGGTTTTCAAGCAGGAAAGAAGATAAGGCTTCTGAAAGAAAAGAATGGGTGGCGGTCATGTTGGCCAGAATCCGCAGCTTTCCCTTGATACCGGTTGAAAAAGGCTGCAAGTCGGAATGCAGGCATTCCAGCTGCTGAAAAACACCTTTGGCGTATTTAAGCAGGATCTCGCCAGCCGGCGTCATTCTTACCCCGGTAACCTGGCGGATCAACAAACGCACCTTCAGCGATTCTTCAAGATTTTTAATTCGCGCACTGGCTGCTGGCAAAGAAAGAAAGGTTCTTTCTGCTGCACGAGTCAGATTGGATGTCCCGCCAATATTAATAAATAATTTTAAATCTGTTAAATCGTAGCGCATCTTAAATAAATTGAAAGGGGGTAGTTAAAAAATATGAATAAATAAAATTCACGTTATGGCCTACTATACTCCAACCACATGTGTAAACCCTGAAGACATCGTGTTGTTAGGGTTGAACCCCTATTTATATCCTAAAAAAACCTTGGAGAGCAAGAATGAGTGGAATCGTAGACGGAAAAGTAGTTGTTGTAACAGGCGCTGGTGGCGGTATTGGCCGTGATATTGCCCTGGCTTTTGCCAATGCAGGTGCCAAAGTTGTCGTTAACGACATTGGTGTTTCCCTAACCGGTGAAGGCGGTGGCGATGGCCCGGCCAAAACCGTTGCCGATGAAATCATCAAGGCAGGCGGCCAGGCCGTCCCCAGCCTGGATAGCGTGGCCAGCTACGAAGGCGCCAACAACATCATCCAGACCGCCATTGACAGCTTTGGCAAGATTGACATTATTGTTAATAATGCCGGTAACTTGCGTGACCGCCTGTTTCACAAAATGAGCGAAGAAGAATGGCGTCAGGTGCTTGATGTTCACCTGAACGGTTCATTCTTTGTCAGCCGTGCCGCCGCCCCTTACTTCCGCGAGCAGGAATCTGGTGCTTTTGTACACATGACATCCACCTCCGGCTTAATTGGCAACTTCGGCCAGTCCAACTATTCAGCAGCAAAAATGGGTATTGTTGGCCTGTCCAAATCAATCGCCCTGGACATGTCCCGCTATAACGTACGTTCAAACTGTATCGCTCCCTTTGCCTGGAGCCGCATGACCAGCTCCATTCCGGCAGAAACGCCCGAAGAAAAAGCACGCGTTGCAAAACTGCAAAAAATGGAATCCAACAAAATTGCCCCTATGGCCGTTTATCTGGGCAGTGACGCCGCTTCTGAAGTAACCGGCCAGATCTTTGGTGTGCGCGCCAACGAAATCATGCTGTTCAGCCAGCCTCGCCCCATCCGTTCGGTTCACATGTCTACCGGCTGGACGCCCGAACTGATTGCCGAAGTGGCCGCACCCGCACTGAAAGGCAGTTTCTTTAAACTGGAACGTTCTCCTGAAGTGATCAACTGGGACCCCATTTAATCCCCGTTGCACAATCAGGAGATAACCATGCCTTTAGACTATAACCTTATTAAAAACTGGACCTTCCCCGACGTCGTACAGGAATACACCGTTAAAGACAGTATCCTGTATGCGCTGGGCATTGGCCTGGGGCAAGACCCCCTTGATGAAAACCAGCTGCAATTCGTTTACGAAAAAAACATCAAGGCCTTCCCCACCATGGCGGTTGTACTGGGTTATCCCGGTTTCTGGATGCAAGATCCGGCGGCCGGTATTACCTGGGTAAAACTGGTTCACGGCGAGCAACGCACCACCATTCACCAGCCTCTGCCGCCCAGCGGCAAGCTAACGGGTAAAATCAGGGTCTCCCACGTGATTGACAAAGGCGCCGAAAAAGGTGCCCTGGTGATTACCGAGCGCAAGCTGTACGATGAAGCAGGCACCCTGCTGGCCACCATCGAACAAACCACGTTCTGCCGTGCCGATGGCGGTTTTGGTGTTAGCGATGAACCGCCACCAGCCCTGCCAAAAGTACCTGAAACCGCGCCCGACCAGGTATGCGAATTGCCCATCCTGCCTCAGGCGGCTATTTTGTATCGTCTCAATGCCGATCCAAATCCGCTGCACATTGATCCGGCCGTGGCCAAGGCAGCAGGCTATCCGCAACCCATTTTGCATGGCTTGTGCACCTATGGTGTAGCCGCCCATGCTATTATGAAATCCTTCTGCGACTATGATCCTGCGCGACTGGTTCGTTTTGATACCCGTTTTTCAGCCCCGGTATATCCGGGCGAAACACTGGTATGTGAAATGTGGAAACGCAATGAAAACGAAATCCAGTTTCAGGCTAAAGTCAAAGAACGGAATATTGTTGTATTAAGTAATGGCTTTGCCGAGATTAAATAAATGACTAAACGTGGATTACCATTAGAAGGCATCAAGGTACTTGACCTGTCGCGTGTGCTGGCAGGTCCCTGGTGCTCGCAAAACCTGGCCGATCTGGGTGCCGATATCATCAAGGTTGAGCGCCCCGAAACGGGCGACGACACCCGGGCCTGGGGGCCTCCATATCTTAAAGATGCACAGGGTAACGACACCTCCGAGGCCGCCTATTATTTAAGTGCCAACCGTAACAAGCGCTCTATCGCGATTGATATTGCCAGCGAAGAAGGTAGCAAGCTGGTTCGTGATCTGGCCAAATCATGCGATATCCTGGTTGAAAACTTCAAGGTAGGCGGCCTTAAAAAATATGGTCTTGATTACGACAGTATCAAGGCCATTAACCCGAAACTTATCTATTGCTCTATTACCGGTTTTGGCCAAACCGGTCCCATGGCCAAAGACCCTGGTTATGATTTCATTATCCAGGGCATGGGCGGCCTTATGAGCATTACCGGTGAGCGCGACGACCTGCCTGGCGGTGGCCCGCAAAAGGCCGGCGTTGCCGTTACCGATCTCATGACGGGCATGTATGCCACTATTGGCATCCTGGGCGCCTTGCAGGAACGCAACAAAAGCGGCCTTGGCCAGCATATAGACGTAGCCCTGCTAGACAGCCACATTGCCATGCTGGCTAACCAGAACCTGAACTACATGACATCAGGCGTTGCCCCCAAACGGGCCGGCAATGCTCACCAGAATGTAGTGCCTTATCAGGTTTTTGCTTCCAGCGATGGCCATTTAATTGTCGCTGTGGGCAACGACAGGCAGTTTGTCTCCTACAGCAAGGCAATTGGCAGGCCCGACCTGGCAGAAAACCCCAGCTACACCACCAACAGCAGCCGTTTAAAAAACCGCAAAGAACTGATTGCCATTCTGGAAACCATCATGCGTACCGATACCCGGGACAACTGGCTGGCCAAACTGAATGCAGCAGGCGTACCTTGTGGCCCAATCAATACGATTGACCAGGTTTTTGAAATGCCCCAGGTCAAGGCCAGAGACATCTGGAAAACGGTTGAACATCCGGTTGCCGGCAGTGCCCCCACCACGGCTAACCCAATCAACTATTCAGCAACGCCCATTCAATATCGCATGGCACCGCCTTTATTGGGCCAGCACACTGAAGAAATCCTGCGCGAGTTCAAGCTGGATAGCAAATACAAGCTGAACCAGTAAAGTTGGCGAATGGTCAGGTTTTCCCGTCGTGCCAAATCCAGCAAAAGTTGCTGTCGGCACGACGGGCAAGTTCCGCGTCAATCACCCCGCCCTGAAGGGCGAGGTTTCCCGCGCAAGTTGATGAAAGACTTACCAGGCCATTCTCAAGTCTGCAAAAGAACGGGGCAAGGAAGATGGATTAAACGCTTGTGTGTCAATCTGGTTAACATCAATATCCAGAAAATCACTCAACACATCATCGCGCAAACGTATAAAATCCGGGTCGCTACGATTGCGCTCACGTGGCAAATCAATCTCTACCGTACGCTTGATCCGCCCCGGATGGGGTTCCATCACCACCACCCTGTCTCCCAGAAATACAGCCTCATCAACATCATGGGTAACCAGCAGCATGGTAATTTTTTCTTTTTCCCAAATACGCTGCAACTCAACCTGCAAACGTGATCGTGTCAGGGCATCCAGCGCACCCAAAGGCTCATCCAGCAATAACATGCTTGGGCGATTAACCAGACCACGGGCAATCGCCACCCGTTGCGCCATACCGCCCGAAATCTGATGCGGGTAAGATTGTTCAAACCCTTCCAAACCAACCAGGGCAATATGCTCGGCGATAAGATCGCGTTTCTGAGCCGCATTAAATGGGGCATTGCGCAAAGCTACGCCAACATTCTGCGCAACCGTCAACCACGGGAACAGGCGATGATCCTGAAAAACAATGCCACGGTCACGCCCCGTACCCGATATAGCCTGGCCGCCAATAAGAATCTGCCCTTCATACTCGCTATCCAGCCCCAGTACCAGCCGTAACAGGGTGGATTTACCGCAGCCACTGGCCCCCACAATACTAACGAACTGCCCTGCCTGCACATTCAAATTAATATTTTCCAGAACCTGCAAAACACCATCACTGGACTGCTGGCTGGCATAGCGTTTGCCCAGTCCGACAATTTCCAGATTATTGGATTGCCGCGGTGTTCTTGGATTCTGATCTGACAGTACCTGTACTAATGGGCCCGAACTACCCCCTGACCCAAGTGCGTGATCGGCACGATCCCTGAATTGATATTGCGTCATTATTTATTCTCCTTATTCCATACCTTTGATAAAGGGTCAAGAGCGGCCATAACCAAGACTGATACGGCGCTCAACAAGCCGTGCCAAGGCATTCATCAGCCACCCCACCAACCCGATAACCACCATCCCGAAAATCACCAGATCCATTTGAAAATGCTCGCTGCCATCAACCAGCGTATTGCCAATACCCGTACCGGCAGCCAGCAAATACTCTGCCCCGATGGTTGCCAGCCACGAATAGATCAGGGCCAGATAAACACCGGTAAAAATAGAGGGTATGGCGGCAGGCAAAATCACACCCGTAATGGTTTGCCAGCGCGTATAACCGTACACCTGCGCTACTTCAAGCAGTTTGGGTGGCGTGTTTTTGATGCCATCAGCAGTATTAACCACTACCGGCAGCAAAGCGGCCAGCGACAGAAACACCACCTTGGCCACCTCTCCCAAACCAAACCACACGGAAAGCAGTGGAATCCAGGCAAACAGGGAAATTTGTTTAAACGTATTAAAACTGGGGCCTACAATACGGTTGAATAAAGGCACAAAACCCAACAGTCCTCCCAGGATCAGACCGGCAAACGTTCCAATTGCAAAACCGGCCGCTTCACGTCCCAGACTGGCACCCAGGGCAATCCAGATCTTGCCCGAAGAAAACTGCTCAATGGCGGTTTCCAACACTTTTAGTGGCGACACCAGCAAAGCGGAGTTAACCAGGTCCAGCTCTGAGCTTGCCCACCACAGGACAAGGGCAAAAACCGGCAACACAAAACCTTTCCATCGCCCGTTAGACCGAACCTGTAAAGGTGCCGTGGTTTCGGAAGCCGCAACAGCAGAAGATAACGCAGCAAATTTACTCATTGAACCCTCCTGAATGCAGGTAAATGACGTTTTCCCATCAACCTGGATTCAATAAAATCAAGAAACCGGTCAATCAGATAACCAATCGCCCCCACCACAATGACCGCCGCCATCACCAGATCCAGCTGGAATAACTGACGCCCATAAACAATCAAAAACCCAAGTCCTTCACTGGAAGCCACCAGTTCCACAACCACCAGTGATAACCAGGCCTTGGTGAAACCCAGTCGCAAACCGGTAAAAATCGTGGGTGCCGCCAGTGGCAGGATCACCTCAAATACTTCCTGCCGGCGGGTATAACCGTAAACGCTGGCCACCTCACGAAAGGAAGGAGGCACCTGATGAAAACCTTGTAGGGTATTAAGCGTTGCCGGCACCAAAGCCGCCTTGGCAATCAGGATATATTTAAGTGGCTCACCAATACCCACCAGCAATAAAACAAATGGCATCCAGGCCAAAACCGGAATCTGCACCAGTGCATTAAAAGTGGGCAACAGATATGACTCGATCTGGCGTGATAAGCCCAGCACGCAACCCAGCAACACGCCTAACAGCGACCCGGCCAGAAAGCCCAGCAATACCCGCTGCAGACTGACCGAGACGTTCAGCCACAGATCACCACTCTTAACAAGATCCACCAGCGTTTCAAGCACAAAGGCGGGCGATGGCAGAACCTGAGGAGAAATCCATCCCTGATCTACCCCGGTCTGCCATAAAACCAGCAGGACCGCAGGCAACAGCCAGGGTAAGAGTCGATCACCCATGCGCAACAGAAACAGGCTGCCAAACTTTCGGACAGAATCCTTCTCATCCGTGTCAACCGGAATCACGGCCAGACTACTTTGTGTCATAACGTCCCCCTGTTTAGCCGCCACTGGCGACAGTGGCAACCTTGGCTTGCTGCTGAGGCTTGCCAGTCACATCAAAGCGGGTCCAGCGATGGGTCAAGCCCTGCGTTTCAAGTGCTTTTTGCAGAAAACGGGTATCAAACCAATCATCTACCGACACATCACGTCGAATCAGTTTCAACTCGAGCGCGTCACTGACCACTTCCTTATAGCGACCCACGATAAAATCATCAATCAGTGGAGAATTACGTACAGCCAGATCCTGATTCTCGAACTCAGCCACATAGGACTCATAGGGCGTGCCGCTACGGGCCCACAACCTGAACAACGCCTCACGATTTTTCTCATCCGAAGCCCAATCGGCAGCCCTGACAAAGGTATCAACCACTTTCTGGACAGCTTCGGGATGCGCATTGGCAAACTCATCCCTCACGTGTAGATGTGCCTGGCGGGTAAAAACGGGATCTTTGCCCTGAGTCGAATGAACAATATCAATCAGCCCTTGATTACGCAGCTTGAACAACTCTTGCCCGCCAAAAGCGGCATCTACACTTTTGGATGCCAGCGCTGCCTGTGCACTGCCCGAATCCAGATTTATCCCTTTTATATCGCGCTCTTTCAGGCCATGTGCCGCCAGCAGATTATTGGCAACAAGATGACCGTTGGTACCACGAAAAATAGACACCCGTTTACCTTTCAGATCGTTAATTGACTTGATATCGGAACCGACAGGTGCCACAACATATAGATTATTACGAGCCCCACTAATGAGCAGCACACGTGTTTTAAGACCATTGGAACGCCCAACCACCGAGGGCAAATCCCCATGATAGGCAAAGTCAATCTGTTTATTGGACAAGGCTTCGTTAACGGCCGGGCCCGCCCCTTTAAAAAACACCCATTCAACCTCAATCCCATCTTCCTTGAAGGCCTCTTCAACCCAGCCATTAATTCGCGCGACGGCACCGGGTGACCCTCCCCAGGTAATCGGCTCGCCACCGCCTGCAGTGGCAACACCAATCCGTACTTTTGACAGTTTTTCTGCATATACCGGTGTAACGGCAAAAGCCAGCACCAATCCACCCAGCATGGTTTTCAATAAAGACCGGCGTATTTTTTTATATTTCATCATAAATATTCCTGCATGAATCCGTTTGGTTAAAAATCGGGCGGACCCTTTCACACCCTGGCACACCCGAGCCAGTTAAAATAAGGTTTATGTAAAATAAGTCCGCGTTACCGGTTAAGCCGCCTTTTTATCCGAAGAAAGCTTTTTCTCTATGGATGTACCTGCAAAAAAGTTCGGATTGGCTTCTGTATAAAAGCGGTAAGGGTTTCCAAAAACCAGCGCTTTAAAATCGTCTTCGCTGATCACGCCCTGCTCTACCAGAGCCCAGCTTTCTGCCAATGGTTCCGTTAAATCGGGCACATCCCAGTGACCAATATCGGAAGACCAGATCGCTTTGGTTTTAACGCCAAGCGGATTAAGTTTTTCATTGAAAGCAACCGCAACCGTACGGTCGTCCGACTCGGCACCAAAGTAGAAACTGTCTGCCCATTGTTTTTTAATATCCTCTGGTGACTCAATGCCTGCCAATGCAAAATCATCCAGCTCTTCGGCATTCGGTTCACGGCTGTGCGGGAAAGCCGATACGCCCAGGCTATCAAGCAACAAGGTGTTCTTATCAAGCTTGCGTCCCTTGATAAAGTCTTGGCCATAACGCTGGAACAGGTTTTCCAGCAAGTCCAGATCGGCATTGGCCGGGTTGTAATTCTGTACCGCCACGCGATTGCGCTTTTCCCAGCGATCAATCAAGTGCGTAAACACATTGGCTCCCCAGTCTGCGCCCCCTTCAAGTAAGGCCACACGCAGCCCCGGAAAACGTTTGGTCACGCCACCAAAGAAAAGCGCCTTGGCAAATGCCTCGGAACCATCTGCAAAGTGCCCAATATGGTTGAACATGTAATTACTGACGGAATGGCGCCCGGTCCAGCCCTGACTGCCATAATGAGTAGTGACAGGCACACCCAGCTCCACCACTTTGGCCCAGAACGGGTCATAGTCATAGTCACTGTCAATGCCATAAAAATCGGTGTAATGCGCATATTTGGCCACATCCGGATGATGAGCCGATGGATATTTGTCGGCAACTGCAGGCACAGGGCGACGCACCCCACCGGCAATGTTGATCACCTTCAACCCCAAAGTCTTGACGGCAAACTCCAGCTCTTCTATTCCTTCTTCTGGTGTATGCAATGGAATACCGGCTACGGGTGTCAGGCGATCACTGTATTTACCGTATAAATCCGCATGAAAGTGATTAATAGCACGATGCAAAGCCTGGCGATGCTTACCCGCCCCCAGCGGCGCCAATACATCATTGGGGAACAGTACCGAGTAATCAGCGCCCTGTTCTGACAGGCGTTCTGCCAATAGCTCGGGCAAGGTATACGTGGCTAGATCAAACGTATTACGGGTAACCCGTGCCCACCATGGAGCACGCAAGGTACGATAATAACGACGTTCTTCCTGTGTCTGCTGGTACCAGTCCTTGCCATTGCTGCGTGTTTTGAAACGGGAACCAAGGACTTTGCGCAAGGCATCAACCAGCTCACCGCCCCCGTATTGCTGCACATACTCTTCCAGCGCGGGATTATAGTCGTTTACATGGACATCAGTATCAATAACCGGATAATCCAGACCGGTTTTGACGGCGAGTGAGCGGGATGCCTGAGCAGGGGTAAGACGTGCGTTCATAAAATCTCCAGATAAAAGGTGACATTGATGAAAATTCCGATGAGTTATACCGCGGAATTTTTAAATTGAAAGCAAAGTATAGGCAGACCCGGATTCATTTCTAAACAATTTTTTTAATATTTCCATATGCCTTATTCTTATTTTTTATCTTGCCAATAAAGGTTTATTTACGCGTATGTACTTATATTATTTAAGGAAATATGATTATTGAAAAACATTAAATTTATTTTTAATTTGAAATAAAATAAGATTTAATTTCCTGAGGTGATATCAATAAGATAAAAATGTCTTTGGAAATTGAACCCAGGTTTCTTATGATGAAAAGAACAGCAGCACGCAATCATTACCCGTTTTTATTATTTATTTTCCATCAAAGGAAATCATCATGTCTATCAAATCAATCAACGCACGCAACCAGTTTCATGGAAAAATCGTTGAAATCGTTACCGGACCGGTTGTGTCCGAAGTGGATATTGAAACGCCAACCGGTCTTATCACCTCAATTATCAGCACCCGCTCTATTGCCAAGCTTGAACTGAAAACTGGCTCGGAAGTTATTGCGTTTGTAAAATCCACAGATATCGCGCTGGCAAAGCTTTAAGGTGTCATTGGCAGTGGTGGTTAAACTGGAAAACACCGCCAACTTATCCGTAGCGTCAGCCATCTGGGCCATACCGGCCTTGTTCGTGATGTATTTGCAGACTTGACTTATGCTTGGGGATTAATGCTGGCAGGAGCGCGGGAGACAGAAAGCCAAAAAGACGTAAAAAAATCCCCCTGTAACCAAGTTTCAGGGGGATTTTTTACTCGTTCCAGGCTCTGGCAGGGATTCGAACTAACTGAGGCGGTTTCCACGCAGAAGCATGGAAGCCAGAAAACCCCGGGTTGCCGTAAAAAACCTTAAGCGGCTGCTGACAACACCCACACGCCTACAATCAGACCCAGCGCAATACGGTACCAGCCAAACGGTCGATAAGAATAAACGCTAATAAACTTAAGCAAGGCACGAACCAGCAACAGGGCGCTAACAAAAGCCGCAATAAAACCGATAACCACCGCCAGCATATTACTGTCGCTAAGCTCGCCACCATATTTATACATGCTTAAAACCGTGGCCCCCAGCATGGTAGGCATGGCCAGGAAGAAAGAAAATTCGGTCGCGGTTTTACGGTGAATACCTGACATCATGCCGGCAATAATGGTTGCCCCCGAACGGGAAGTTCCGGGAATCATGGCCAGGCACTGGGCAAATCCAACAATAAGCGCCTGCTTCCAGGTAATGTCTTCCAGCCGTTGTACCTTTGTACTTTGGGCTTGCTCCTCGGGTGAGGCGTGCTTGGCCATATCGGGGCGACGCTCAACCCACAACATCAGGATGCCCCCCAACACCAGGGTAAAGGCATAAATAATAAACTTGCCATCCAGCAACTGGGTAATTTGCTTAATCAGAATAAGGCCAATAACCGCGGCAGGTAAAAACGCCAGGATCAAGTTACGTGTAAACAGCAGCTCGGTGCGGTCACCGGTAAACGTACCCCGTATGACCTGCCACAGGCGATGCCTGAAAATCCACATGACCGCCAGAATGGAACCCAGCTGAATGACAATCTCATAAACCTTGAAATCACCCGAATCAAAATTGATCCAGTCACCAATAATTAACAAATGTGCCGTACTTGAAATAGGCAAAAACTCGGTCAGGCCTTCTACCACACCCAGGAAGGCCGCCTTCAGTAAATAAATAAACTGTTCCATTCAGGTTTTCTTGCCGTTATTCTTGCAAAGCTGCAATCATTTGCGTAAATACTTTAGGGCTGCCTGCCAGCAAATTACCCGTTTTCATCCAGGTTTGCTCGCCTTCAAAGTCGCCAATCAGGCCGCCGGCCTCAAGAACCAGCAAACTGCCTGCGGCAATATCCCAAGGCTTCAGGTTGACACCGCAGAAGCCGTCAAGACGCCCGCACGCCACATAGGCCAATTCAAGCACTGTGGCACCCAAACGACGAAAGCCTGTGCTTTCATCTATCAGGGGGTAAAAACGCTCGGCCCCTTTACGATTGGAACTGGTAATAGAAGGGAAACGGCCTGCCAGCATGGCATCGGCAAAGCGCGTGCGATTACCAACACGAACACGACGGTCATTCAGGAAAGCGCCACCACCACGGGTAGACGTAAACATTTCATTGCGGGCCGGGTCATAAACAACGGCTTGAGTAATGACGCCACGATGCGCCAGGGCAATGGAAACGGCATAGTTGGGAAAGCCATGAATGAAATTCTTGGTGCCATCAAGCGGATCTATAATCCATTGATATTCGGGCGCGGCATTGGCTTCGCCATCTTGTGCAGATACGAATCCAGACTCTTCCCCCAGAAAGGCATGATCAGGGTAAGCATCGCGCAACACATCAATAATTGCCTCTTCTGCTGCGTGATCAATTTCAGTCACATAATCATTATGGCCTTTACGGGCGATTTGAATTTTATCAATATCAAGACTGCCGCGGTTGATAATTGCGCCGGCACGTCTTGCTGCCTTGATGGCAATGGTGAGCATTGGATGCATATTTGTTCTGTTTTAGTCTAGTTGGGTAAAACGCTTATTTTAAAGGACAACCGCCCCAAGTTCTAGCCAAACCCTCATTTTTCATTAGAATATATGGCTTTTGAAGGAATATCATGCTTTCCAGCTTTGCCCATACCCGTTTCATCATGGTGGCACCCAGTCACCCCGGCAATGTCGGCGCTGCTGCCAGGGCCATCAAAACCATGGGCTTTAACGAGCTGGTGCTGGTGTCTCCCAAAGATCCGGCCATCAAAAACAACCCCGAGGCCATTGCCCTGTCAAGTGGCGCGACCGATGTCCTGCACAACGCCCATCTTGTTTCCACCCTTGATGAGGCCCTGGCGCCGGTCACGCTTTCATTTGCACTAACGTCGCGTAACCGGGACATGGGCCCGCCCGCCCTGGACATCCGCCAAAGCGCCAGTCTAAGCGCCCTGCATTTGGCCACTTCCCCTGAAAACCGCGTGGCGGTGGTGCTGGGCACGGAAAGAACCGGCCTTGAGAATGAAGAGATTAACCGTTGCCACCGCATTTGCCACATTCCGGCCAACCCGGCCTACAGCTCCCTGAATGTATCGCAAGCCTTGCAACTGGCCGCCTGGGAATTGCGTTACGCCCTCATGGAAAACAATCCGGCTGTCACACCGGCCAATGACATCCCACCTGAAGCTACGTATGCGCCCAGCGAAAAAGTAGAGGCCCTGGTTAAACACTGGGAACAAGCCCTGGTCGCCATTGACTTCCTGAACCCGGCACACCCCAAAAAACTCATGCCCCGCATGCGTTACCTGTTTACCCGCATTCACATGAGCCAGGAAGAGGTGGACATGATGCGCGGTGTTTGCACCAACATCATCAAGCATGCCAGCAAAAAATAAGGCGGGTGCTGTCATTGTCATAATATGTCGCTATACTGTGTAAACAGGACATATCCTTTAATTCCAATAACAAAATGGCACTGTTACAGCAATGACACATACTCACCTTCCCCCCAAAGCCATCTCCACACCCGAGCATATTGCTTTTACCGCTTTTGATAATGCCGAACAGGCATATGAGCAACTGGTGTATATTTATCAACGCAACACCCAGTTTATTCGCACAGCGTTCAGCCATTTCATCAACAATGAAAGCCCACCCGAATATAGCGTTCGGGCCTTTTACCCGGCCATTCGCCTGCGCGTTAGCGATCACAAGGAAATTGACTCGCGCCTTTCTTACGGTTATGCCACCGAACCGGGTATTTACGCCACCACCATTACCCAGCCCGAGTTGTATAAATCCTATTTGCTGGAACAAATCAGCCTGCTCATTAAAAACCACGGGCTGGCGGTTGAAATTGGCGAATCCAAAACGCCTATTCCCCTGCATTTTTCTTTCACGGGCAGCCAGTATGTGGAAAGGGTCTATGACGACACCAACAACTTGACCCTGCGCAATTATTTTGATGTACCCGACCTGGCGGTCATGGATGACGCCATCGTTAACGGCACATTGAAAACGGAAGCCAACACACCAGAGCCACTGGCCCCTTTTACCGCACCGCGCATTGATTATTCCCTGCACCGCCTGCAGCACTATACAGCAACGGCTCCCGATCACTTTCAGGGTTTTGTCCTGTTCACCAACTACCAGTTTTATGTAGACGCCTTCTGCAACAAAGCCCGCGAACTGGTCCGTGACCCCAACAGCGGCTACAGTGAGCTGGTTGAGCCTGGCAACCTGGTTACCACCGCCGCACATACCCCCGAAGCAGGCAGTCAACCGGTACGCCTGCCGCAAATGCCCGCCTATCACCTTAAACGCCCCGATGGCCTTGGCATTACCCTGGTCAATATGGGGGTTGGGCCTTCCAACGCCAAAACCATTACCGACCACATTGCCGTACTGCGCCCTTCTGCCTGGATCATGCTGGGCCACTGTGCGGGCCTGCGCAATACCCAACGGCTGGGCGACTACGTGCTGGCACACGGTTATGTACGCGACGATCACGTGCTGGATGCCGATTTACCTTTATGGGTACCTATTCCGCCACTGGCCGAGGTACAGGTTGCCCTTGAACAGGCCGTGGCCCAGGTATCCGGCCTTGACGGCTGGGAGCTCAAACGCATTATGCGCACCGGCACCGTCGCCAGCATTGACAACCGCAACTGGGAGCTGCGTGATCACGATGAGCCGGTACAGCGCCTGTCACAATCACGCGCCATTGGGCTGGATATGGAATCGGCCACCATTGCCGCCAACGGTTTCCGCTTCAGGGTGCCGTATGGCACTTTACTGTGCGTATCAGATAAACCGCTGCATGGCGAACTGAAACTGCCCGGCATGGCCACCGATTTTTACCGCACCCAGGTTAACCAGCATTTATACATTGGCATGCGCGCGCTGGAAATTTTGCGTGAAATGCCCAGCGAACGCCTGCAATCGCGTAAACTACGCAGCTTTATCGAAACCGCTTTCAAATAAGCAAAGAATTTTTAGTTTGACGGCGGCTACAATAACCCCCTATGAGTACAAAACCCCCATTATCCAAAGCCCAAACAGACAGTAACCGTTTTGCCGGCCACACCCCCATGATGCAGCAATATCTTGCGCTTAAAGAAGAAGCCGGATCAATATTGCTGTTTTATCGCATGGGCGATTTTTATGAAATGTTTTACGACGATGCCATTAAAACGGCACGCCTGCTGAATCTGACCCTGACCAAGCGTGGCACCTCCAATGGCGAGCCAATTCCCATGGCCGGTGTACCGGTTCATGCCATGGAACAGTATCTGGCACGCCTGGTAGCCATGGGTGAATCGGTGGCCATTTGTGAACAGGTGGGCGACCCGGCCACCAGCAAAGGCCCGGTTGAACGCAAAATCGTTCGCATTGTGACGCCCGGCACCCTGACTGATGAAACCTTGCTGCCGTCCAAGTCTGACCGCCCTTTAATGGCCATTTACCTGCCCCATAAAGGCCGCCAGCCCAAATATGGCCTGGCCTGGCTGAACCTGGCCAGTGGCGAGTTTCGCCTGACCGAATGTGATGTGGCTTCACTGGATTCCGAAATCCACCGTATAGCCCCAGCCGAAATCGTGCATGCCGACTCTTTCCAGCCAGAAACCAGCTGGCAAGGCACCTTAAGCACCACCGCAGACTGGCACTTTGACCAGAACGAAGGCAACGCCTTGCTATGCCAGCATTTTGGCATTGATTCGCTGGCCAGTTTTGGTATTCACGACATGCCTTCGGCAGTCACCGCTGCCGGTGCCCTGTTGCGTTACACCGAAAGAACACAAACCCAGTCGTTGTCCCATGTGCAGGGCATTAGCGTTGACCAGGCCAGCGATTACCTGGTGCTAGACCCGGTAACCCGCAAAAACCTGGAAATTACAGAAACCATTAGTGGTGAAGAAAGCCCAACCCTGTTTTCTTTACTGGATGCCTGCGAAACCCCCATGGGTAGCCGCCTGCTACGCCGCTGGCTGCACCACCCGCTACGCGCCAATGAAGCGGTTGCGGCCAGACAGGCCTGCGTGCAGGCTTTCCTGCTGGGTAGATCTGACAGCCCCTTGCACCCGGCCATCGTACTGGAAAAAATCAACCAGTTATTCAAATCCTTTCCAGACCTGGAACGCATTGCCACCCGGATTGCCCTGCAATCGGTTCGCCCGCGCGAGCTGGCCAGCCTGCGCGATGCCCTGGCCCGCCTGCCCGATTTGTACCAATTGCTCCACGAGCATATTGCCTCTACCCCGCGCATGGAAACGCTGTTTGCAGCCCTGGCCATAGACCCGGCCTTGCAACACCGCCTGCACCAGGCCATTGATGCGGAACCCGCTGCACTTATTCGTGAAGGTGGCGTGATTGCCCCCGGCTTTGATGCCGAACTTGACGAGTTGCGTACCCTGGCCAGTGACAATGGCGCCTATCTGCTGGAACTGGAAGCCAGGGAACGCACCCGCACCGGCATTGCCAACTTGCGGGTTGAGTACAACCGGGTACATGGTTTCTTTCTTGAAGTATCCAAAGGGCAAATTGACAAAGTCCCTGATGATTACCGCCGCCGCCAGACGCTTAAAAACGTTGAACGCTACATTACCCCCGAACTAAAGTCCTGGGAGGACAAAGTGCTGTCTGCCAAAGACCGCTCATTAAGCCGGGAAAAATGGCTGTATGAACAGTTGGTGGAAGAATTGACCCAGGCCGTACCGGTGCTGCAGCAATGCGCCCAGGCCATTTCTGAAATTGATGTGTACTTATCGCTGGCGCAACATGCCCGCAACAATGACTGGGTGGCCCCTGAATTATGCGAAGCACCCATTATAGAAATTGAAAGTGGCCGCCATCCGGTGGTTGAACGCACCATAGAACGCTTTACCCCCAACAGTTGCCAGATGAACCCCAACCGGCGCATGCTGCTAATTACCGGCCCCAATATGGGGGGTAAATCCACCTACATGCGGCAAATCGCCCTGATTGTTTTGCTGGCCCGCATGGGCAGTTTCGTACCGGCACAGTCTGCCCGCATTGGCACGATAGACCGTATTTTCACCCGCATTGGCGCTGCCGATGACCTGGCCGGTGGCCGCTCCACCTTCATGATGGAAATGACCGAAGCCGCGGCCATTCTTGCCGCCAGCACGCCACACAGCCTGGTACTGATGGACGAAATCGGACGCGGCACCTCGACCTATGACGGGCTGTCTTTGGCCTGGTCAATTGCCTGCCGCCTGTTAACCCACAACCAGGCACTCACCCTGTTTGCCACCCACTATTTTGAAATTACCCGCCTGCCCGAACAAAACGAGGCGGCCGTTAACGTTCATCTGGCCGCGGCCGAATCACCCGGTGGCATTGTGTTTTTACATGAAGTCCAGGAAGGCCCCGCCAGTCGCAGCTACGGGATTCAGGTTGCCCAGCGGGCCGGCATTCCCGCTGCGGTTATCCGCCAGGCCAAGCGTGAGCTGGAACGCCTTGAAAACCAGGCCAGCAACACGGCACAACTGGATTTATTTGCCGAAACCGCCCCAGCCAATGACCAGGCCAGCGATGACCAGCTTGAGCTACAGGCTCTGCGAGAAGCGATTAACGATCTTGACCCTGACAGCCTGAGCCCGCGTGAGGCGTTGGATGCGCTGTATAAATTGCGTAATCTTTTTGGGCAGAAATAATAGGGCATATACGCGTTCCCACGCAAGTGAACTGACCCCCTAAAGTTGGACAGTTCACTCCTTGCATGGGAGCAAACCAACTGAAGTATAAAATCTAAAGACGAAAAAAAACCGCACAAGGCGGCTAATTTTTTTGGGGTGACCGATGGGGCTCGAACCCACGACAACCGGAATCACAATCCGGGACTCTACCAACTGAGCTACGGTCACCACTGATATAAAGATAAAACTATAGCAAGCTCTTTCAGATTTGGCAAGTCCGCTTTACAATAAAGTACATTTCTGTTGTTTTTTGTTGGATTATTGAACTTATGACCGCTTTTTGGGCCTTTCTGCTTGAATACCAAACCCACCTGATATTTGGTTCGGGTTTACTGATTGGATTGCTGGCCGCCATTCATGCAGCAATGACCAAACGGGATGTTCGGGCTGCCATTGCCTGGGTGGGCGTAGTGATTCTATCGCCTTTTTTTGGGGCATTTTTATATTTTCTGGTCGGTATTAACCGAATCAACCGCAGCAGGCGCCTGCAACACAATGAACATTTGCTTCAAGACCATTTAAACAACAAATACCGGGAAACCGGCAATATTGCCGACATATCCGGCCCCCAATTCGAGTCCCTGAAAAAAGCCGGTAACCAGTTAAGCCGCTTTCCCATCTGGAGCAACAACAGTATTACCCCACTACTGGGCGGTGATGACGCTTATGCCGCCATGATTACCGCTATTAACGGCGCCACCCATACCATTGCCATGCAAAGTTATATTTTTGACAATGACGTGATTGGCAAACGCATCGTACAGGCCCTGGTTCGTGCCCGCCAAAGAGGGGTCACCGTTAAAGTTTTAATTGATGCCATTGGTGCTAAATACTCCCGGCCCTCCATTACGACCCTGTTCAGGGATACCGGCATTGATGTCGCGCTTTTTGAGGCGCATTTCTTCAGCTTCAAAATGCCCTATTCCAACTTGCGCTGCCACCGCAAAATCCTGGTCATTGACGGCCAGCTTGCGTTTAGCGGTGGCATGAACATCAGGGAAGGCTTTACCTCTGAAATAAGCCGGGGCACCCCCATGAAAGACGTTCATTTTCAAATAAGAGGCCCGCTGGTGTTTCAGCTGCTGCTGGTGTTTTTCCATGACTGGTCATTTACCACCCATGAAAAACTCATGCCTGCCAACTGGATACCCACCCCTGAAACCCTGCCCCAATCAAACATTGCCGCCCGCTGCATTACATCGGGGCCCGATAACGACATTACCAGTACCCACCAGCTGATTCAGGCCGCCTGCGCGGTGGCGCAAAAGCATATCCGCATCCAGTCACCCTACTTCTTGCCCGACCAGGTCTTGCTGGGTGCCCTGAATACCGCGGCACGCCGGGGTATCCGGGTAGATATCTTAATACCCGGTAAAAACAACCTGTATCTGGTCAATTGTGCCATGATGGCCCAGCTCAACCAGGTAGTGGACGCGGGTTGCCATGTCTGGCGCAGCAACGGCCCTTTTGACCATTCCAAGCTATTCACGATAGATAATGGCTGGGCCCTGGTGGGCTCCTCAAACTGGGATGCCCGCAGCCTGCGCCTGAACTTTGAAGTAGATATAGAAGTGTATGACCGGGCCTTCAGCACCCGCATTGGGCAACACATAGACGGGGAAATTGAAAAGGCTGTCCCAGTCACCCGGGAAACGCTAAAATCAATCAGCTTTATCAAACAGCTCAGGAATAAAATCGTCTGGCTGGCTTCACCTTACCTTTAAATTAACAATAAAACACTAATAAATGAGCACAATCACTGAAAACAAAAAAGCCTGGCTGGTACTTATCCTGACGCTTACCATCCAGTCCCTGGGGTCTATGGTCTTGCTGATTCCGCCTGTATTAATTCCGGTCCTTAGCACCGATCTCAACATTTCCACCAGCCACCTGGGCCTATATATTGCCTGCGCTTACCTGACCGCAATGACCATGAGCGTTTGCACCGGCATGCTGCTTACCATTACCGGCCCCATTCGATTAAGCATACTGTGCATTGCCTCTTGCGCCATCGGCATGCTGCTTTTCCTGCTGCTGCCGTCTTTACCTACCCTGCTGCTGATGGGTGCCTTCATTGGTGCCGGCTACGGCCCCATTACCCCCTGCAGCTCGCAAATCTTAATTAAAAACACCCCCAAACACCGGCTTAACCTGATTTTTTCCATCAAACAAACCGGCGTCCCCCTGGGGGGCGTACTGGCTGCGCTATTAATACCGGCCCTGCTGGCGGTCATGAGCTGGCACTCAGCCATGCTGGTTATTTTGCTGGTACTAATTGTGTTTGTGTGTATTGCCCTGTTTACCCCCAAAGACTGGGAGCCCGAAAACACGGTTATTTCCACCTCTTTCAAGGCCGAATTTATTAATGCCCTGAAAACCGTTTTCCGCACCCCCGCTTTGCGTACGCTGGCCTTGTCTTCTTTCTGCTTTTCCATCTGCCAGCTTACCTTAATGACTTACGCCATTACGTTCCTGAATAAAGAACTGGGTTTTGCGCTGGTTATTTCCGGCCTGCTACTGTCTTTTTCTCAGGTATCCAGCGTCATCGGGCGGATTTTCTGGGGCTGGCTGGCCGACCGGTTTTTTTCTCCGTGGAGCATGCTGGTATTTTTGACCCTGGGCATGATTACCGCCTCATTAGCGGTGTATTCCATTAACCCCGATACCAGCACCCTGTTCATTGCCCTGTTTTTTATTTTATACGGTGCCATGGGTATTGGCTGGAACGGTGTTTACCTGACCGAAGTGGCCCGTAAATCGCCCGAGGGCAAATCCGGCTCTATCACGGGCGTAACGCTTTCAGTCACGTATTTGGGCGTGGTCATTGGTCCCCCGCTAATTGGCCTGGTCTCTGAATCCATGGGCAGTTACGCCTATGGCTTTTTATTCTTGCTGATCCCGCTTGGCATTGCGCTGTTATTGTTATTGGGTACGCGCAAGGCGTTTTAGGGAAAAACGCGCCAAACCCGCCCCACTTTTTTAATCAACAACATTTACCCCAAGTACAAAAAAACCGGTTCATGCTTAAAAAAACGCATGAACCGGTTTTTGTTACGGGCTTGCATATTAACAGCAAGCCCTTGGGCATGCCTGGCAAGCCGGGCTACACCACACCCGACCCTACCAACGGTTTACCACAAGTAGGTAACGCTGGCACCACCACCGGCACCGCCACGACCTGAGCCGCTAACCGCACCTTTAAGCAGCCATTTGCCGTTCTCGGATACGGTAGAAACACCCATCGCATAACCGGTTTCACCGCGCCATGTACCGCCACCCATAGAGAAGGCGCTTTGCCCTGGCTGGTAAGCCTGGCCCAGTGTAGCTACCGCAGTGGCAGCGGCAATACCGGCTTCGGAACGTTTTTCGGCACGACGGATATCACCGCGTAACGCAGCCGCTGTTTCGTCAAGCTGTTGCTTGTTAACGGCATGGTTAGGCGCTGTACCTGCCGCCACACCAGTAATTTGACGATCACCATCTGTACCGGCAATGTTAATGACTGTACCGCCCGTATTGCCACCGATGGAAATTGTCTGATCACCTGTACCGGGCTGCTGAATCAGGCCAATAGATGAATTGACCTGATTTTGCAGGCTAACCACCGAATCATTCAGGTGCGTAAGCGCACTGCCAACACCCGTTACCTTTGTTTTTTCTGTGGTGCTTACGCCATTGTTGGTAACGTTATTTAATTCATACAGCGGGTTGGTGAAGTCACCCTCGTCATTGAAAACGCCGGTTGGATTGCCATTGGCGTCTTTAGCGCCGCCCAGGGCAGCGGCAACTCTGTCAAGCTGTTGACGGTTAACCGCATGATTAGATGCGGTACCTGCCGCCACACCGGTAAGCTTACGATCAACAACGGCACCCGTTGCATCTTTGCCAGCGAAGTCAACCGATGTAGCAACTACTTCGCTACCCACCGTGATTGTTTCACTAGCCTGATCGTATTTAACAATTCCGGCACCACCCTGTTGGATTTGGGTGATATTTTCATTAATGGTATTGATATCCCCATCAATGCGTGTAATAGCCGAAGTATTGTCAGCTACACGACCGTCAAGTTGCTTAAATGCACCCTCTACACCAACCACATCAACTTTATTACCATTGCCGTCATCCAATTGATAGGTAGGGGTAGTTACCGTACCGTCATCATTAACTTTAGCACCGCCACCCAGCAAACCAACAGCTGCGTTCAACTGCGATACATTCACCGCATCAGTAGTAGCAGTACCCGCAGCAACACCACTCAAAGTACGGTTGATTGCGTCACCTGTTGTGCCATCTTTACCGGCAAAATTAACAATCGTACCGTCGGTGTTAGCGCCTACCGTAATGTTGCGTGTTACGACATCCTGCTGTACAAGGCCAATCGTGCCGCTATTCAACTGGGTTTGCAAATTATTAACAATTGAATTCACATTACCCATTGATGTATTCAGGCTGTATAACGCGCCACCCACACCTGTGGTGTCAACATCTGCAGCACCACCTTTATCATCAATTGCTGTCAAGGTATAGGTTGGGGATATCAAATTGCCATCGGCATCAAGCACACCAGTACCCGTTTTCAAGGCGGTATTACCACTGGCATCCTCACCGCCCAAAGCGCTTTCAATCGCTTTATTAGTTGTAAACAACTGACCACCGGTTACGGCTTCGTTACCGTTTTCCACTACATTACCATTGGCAATACCAGTGAGCTTACGGTTGACTGCGTCACCTGTTGTGGCATCCTTACCGGCAAAGTTTACAGTCGTAGCACCTGCTGCCGGACCATCACTGCCTACAGTAATTGTACTGGTGGCACTATCATATTTCACAATACCTGTCTCACCATTAATGATGGACTGAATATCACCCGTAATATTAGTAATAAGGCCTGTATTGGCAGTGACACGACCATCAAGATTGCTCAGGGCACCGCCCACCGTCTTCTCTGTAGTTTTGTCACTATCCAGCTTATATTCGGGGTCCTTAAACTCGCCAGTTATAGGGTCGATACTAGCCCCCAATACATCCAGCGTTTTACCCAGATTGGTATTGGTGGTGAACAACTGCGCGCCTGTCACCGCATCGGTACTGGCTCCCGAAAGCTCACCAGCAGCAAGACCCGTCAATTTACGGACCTCACCATTATTAGCGGTAAAGTCTACAGAGGTTGCATCATCAAACTTGGCGTCATTACCAACGGTAATTTTCGGATTGAGCAGATCAGTGTCATCATATTTAACAATACCTTCTGCACCACCCAACAGTTGGTTGATAGTGTTAGTATTATTCGCAATATTGACAGCATTGCTGCCTACATGACCTGCCAACTCACCCAGCACTGAACCCACATCACCATGTTTGGCGCCTGCCAAGCCAGAGGCACCATAAGTAAGTTCATACTCAGGTGCTGTTAACGTACCGTCCGGCTCAACAGTGGCACCACCGCCCAGAGCATCAGCAGCATATTGATTGGTTGCATGCAACTGGCCACCGGTTACCGCCTCATCGCTGTCTGCTTTGGAAATATCCCCATCGTCAACACCAACCAGTTTGCGCTTCCGGGCAACTTCGTTACCACCACCATCAAGATATTTTCCAGTAAAGTCCACTTCCAAACCTGCCGTATCTTTACCTACTGTAATGGTAGATGTTGACGATGCCTGCTGAACCAGACCGGAGGTAGTGATATTATTAATGGCTTCTGACAGCTGACCAAATGTAGCTGCATCATTATCACCAGTACCATCTGCCACATTGGTTATTCTGCGCTGACGCTCCTCTGCCGGATCATCTGAACCGTCATTACCTACTGAAACTGTCCACTCATCCGTAGCAAGTGAGCCTGCACCAAGCGCAACTGCTCCTGTAGCATTGACTTTAACTTCTGCACCTGTACCAAAAGCGATTGAGTTTGCAGCTTCTGCATTTGCATTATTTCCAAAAGCAATTGCTGTTAGATGGCCCGCTGTGGCTTCCTGACCATTTGCACCTAGGCCGGAGATTTTGTTACCACCAATGGCGATGCCGCCTTCAGTATTTAAACCGATAGTATCTGCGGCAAGGTTACACTCTGCATCATCAATTACAGATAGCTTCCCATCTTTCATCCCAAGCACCCCAACTTGCAGAGCCTCTCCGTCGGCCGCTTTCTGCAGAAAACCAGCTAGACCAAGATCAACAGTGCCAAGGAGAGTCCCTAACAATGTTTCCACAGGCGTGACAACCGGCACCAGTACTTGACCCAAGATGCCTGTAACCGCACTTGGTGGTAAACCTATACCTGTACACGCATTGACCAAACCATTTGCATCCTGCGCCTGCACAGACCCCATCGCCCCCAGCCCCAACACAGCAGACACCACTGTTGCTGCCAGTACTTTATTTCCTTTTTTGCCCTTGTTTTTTGTGTTTTCAGAAACTGCTACATAGGTTCCTGTTTGCTCATTAAAAATGCTTTTGTGAATCCTGTTCATCCTTAAATCCTTTTTAATACCAGACAGATACGAGTTTTCGCTGTCTTAGCTGACCATTCCTGTCAATCATATAAAAAAAATGAAGGACTTACATTAAATTACTTTTATGGCTATTCCTGCTGTTTTGTACAATAAAAAATAACTCATTACAAATCAATGGGTTACGAATTTTTCTAATTTTAATGACAGTTATTGACTTTTCATTTCCTTACAACAATGATTGATTACTGTCTTATATAAACAACCCGTT
>Ga0265295_1000840_pt1 | contig 58304 bp, 53 predicted proteins | sample Munlansysbiofilm_FD_192503 | JGI IMG/M metagenome (GOLD analysis project Ga0265295, IMG submission 192503) | Leachate microbial communities from a municipal landfill in Southern Ontario, Canada - Methane capture system biofilm | ecosystem: Engineered > Solid waste > Landfill > Unclassified ... | reverse complement strand
TTATATACCTTTATTTTTACAAGTAAATTCTCAATAATACAGTACTGGCATTTATTTGTCTTTGGATTTTTATGGAAAATTCATATCATTTTATATTGCTGAGCATTGGTTTTATCGGACAATCTTTCTTCTTTATGCGCTTTTTTTGGCAGTGGATTGTCTCTGAAAAAGAACATAGAAGCGTTATCCCAGCAATTTTTTGGCATTTCAGCCTATTTGGAAGTTTTTTCTTGCTCGCTTACGCAATCATGCGCAAAGATATTGTCTTCATTTTTGGTCAATCGACAGGCTTGATTATCTATGTTCGAAATATATTTCTCATTAAGCGTGAAAATGAAAAATCTGCACCCTCTCTTTGTCAAAACAATACAGCCTGAAAGCATGTTCGCATTTCCAGGCAATGCTGAGACAGGCAGATACGTTTCCGTAAGGCCAGTACCAAAGCAACCCGCGACCCCATGTAGCCGTTCAGGAAGAGGCTCGTTCCGAAACCAAACTCTCTTTGCGCTTCAAGAAACACGACGACATCGCCGCCATCGCGATACATTTCCAGCAATCACCTGTCTCCGATAGCCTGCCTGTACACGCTCTCGATCCTGTCGAAGATGCCCTCCCAAGTGAATGGCCCCGTGATTTTCCGGATATAGTCCTGATCCGGCTCCACTCCGTTCGTCACATCGGCCATGCTCGCCAGCAACGCCTCGACCAGTCGTTGTTCCAGCAGCGGCTCATCGGCCCTGTACGGCCGGTCCACGGTTTCAAGATCCGGCAGTTCCACCATGCGCACCATGCTCGGATGGGACTCCGCGAAAAGCTCTCTGGCCCCCGGCAGATCCGTGGTGACAATGCGGCAGCCGCACGCCATGGCCTCCAGCAGAACCAGGGGAAGACCCTCGAAAAAGGATGGCAGCGCGAAGATGTCGCAACGCCGCATCAGCGCGCCCAGTTTCTCGTGGGAGAGGAGCCCGTGGACAGTGACCTTTGTGCCGTGGCCGGCGGCCAATTCCAGGCACAAGTCCTTTTCCGGACCACTGCCAGCGCCCACCAGATGGAGGTGCCAGGGTTGGCGGATTCTTTTCAAGCTTCTCAGCAGCCAGGGCACGCCCTTCGATGCATCAAGCTTGCCCGCATAAAGGATCTGCACGTCCCCGGCATCATCCGCATCTTCCCCGGCATAAAAACACAACTCATTGAACCCGCCGCTGACGACGTCCACCTTGCAGGGGTCGATGCCCAGCAGCTTTACGATCTCCTGTTTCTGCTGCCCGAAAAGGGCAATGATTCGGTCGATGTCACGCAAAGAACCTTTAAGCGAATCCCCCAGTTCCGGACACAGGCGGTGCTGACGCAGGCACGAGCCGTGACAGGTGGTCACCAGCGGCACCTGGGGCGCGACCTCGCGGGCCACCGCCGTTGCCATCCACAGATGGTTGGAGTGGATGACGTCGGGCGCGAAATCGGCAATGGCGGAACCGATGACCCTGGCGAAGGCCGTCCTGTACTCGATGATCTGCAACTTGGTCAGGGCGGAACAGACCGTGCTTGGGTAAGGCATGACATCGCTCATGCCCATGACGGGGAACCCAAGGTCATGACCGTCGAAACGGATGACCCGGAACCTGCCCGGCTGCATCAGCTCTTCCGGCACCGCGAAGTCAGCGCACACGCCCGCAACGAGAAAAGGCTCATGCCCCCTGCTGCGGCCTTGCCGGATCATTTCCTGGACGTATTTTCCACTGCCGGTGAAGTCCGGTTTCTGGCTGATGATGTGAAGGATTCGCATGCCGGTCGGCTAGCATTTTCTTTTTTGGATATCCATGAATGAGTGAGGCGAGGAACGCCCTGACAAGCAGGATAAACAGGCGTATCACCTGAAAACACCATGAACGGAGAAAACATACTCAGACTCGGTACCTTCATACTGACGGCCATGCTCATGGCCGTCCTTGAAATCTCCCGGCCTCGCAGACGGCCCGATCCAGACCGCAAGGGTCGCTGGGTGGGGAATCTCGGCGTGGTGGCCGTGTCCACGGTGCTCGCACGCCTCATTTTCCCCGTTGTGCCCATGGCTCTGGCCGCCACCCTCCGGGATCAGGGCCTGGGAATCTTTCCCGCACTCGGTCTGCCCCTGACCGCGGAAATCGTTCTTGGCATCCTCATCCTGGACCTGGCCATGTACGGCCAGCACCGCGCCTTCCATGCCTGGCGTCCTCTGTGGAGGCTGCACCGCATGCACCATGCGGACACCTTTTTCGATTTCTCCACCGGGGTTCGCTTCCACCCCTTGGAAATCCTCATCTCCATGGCCTTCAAACTCGCCCTGGTGGGGCTGCTTGCACCGCCTCCCCTGGCCGTTCTGGCCTTCGAGATCATCCTCAACAGCGCCGCGATGTTCAACCACGCCAACTTCTTCCTGCCTCTCCCCCTGGACCGTATCCTGCGCCTCGCGCTGGTCACGCCGGACATGCACCGCGTCCACCACTCCACCGACGGCAGGGAAATGAACAGAAACTTCGGCTTCAGCTTTCCCTGGTGGGACCGGATTTTCTCGACCTACCAGGACCAACCCGCCGGGGGCCACGAGAACATGCCGCTGGGACTGAACATTTTTCGTGATTCCAAGTACCGATCCTTGTTTCAGATGCTGGCAATGCCGTTCGTAAGTCCCAAACCCTCGCGAAAAAGGTGACAGAGAGCCTCTGTTCCCGTCACAAAGCCATTTTTCCGCATTTCAAAAACGATCCAGAGACAAGATCGCATCCCCACATATCAGTCCCGTCACAAGCCCCCCGACCAGCAGCCGCACGGTCTGGATGATGATTTCTTCAACACCTTGCGACTGTAGTGCGCGCCCAGAAAAGCCGATAGCGTCGCGGCGATGACAAGCCCCGCGTTGTCGGTGATCATGTGGATGATCACGAGATAATCCATGCTGATCTCCATTTATTCAGCTCGCACGACATCGTCCTGCATCACACGGACGCATTGTCGGGCCATTCGAACAAACGCCGCGTTCCATCAAAGAAATGTGAACAGATACCCGATACAGCCGGTGCCCAGGACCACAAGCCAGGATGGCAGTTTCCAGAACATCAAGGCGACGAAAGCCATCAAGCCCAGCCCAAAGTCCTGCGGCTTGTGCATTGCACTTGTCCAGACGGGAGTGAACAGCGCCGCCAGCAAGAGGCCGACCACTGCCGCGTTGATGCCGGCCAGGGCTGTTTGCATCCGGGCATGACGACGAAGCTGCTCCCAAAAGGGAAGCGCCGCGACAACCAGCAGGAAGGAAGGGGCAAAAATGGCGAGCAGACAAATCATTGCGCCGGCCAGGCCTGACGGGGCCACGTTCATCGATGCACCAAGAAACGCCGAAAAGGTGAACAGCGGTCCCGGAACAGCCTGGGCTGCACCATAACCGGCAAGAAACGCTTCCTCATTGACCCATCCGGAGGGCACGACTTCGGCCTGAAGCAAGGGCAAAACCACATGGCCGCCTCCGAACACCAGAGACCCGGCGCGATAGAAAGCGTCAACGAGCGCCAAGGACTGGTTCGAGGCCAGTTCGGCGAGGATCGGCAGGCAGAAAAGCAAGGCCAGAAATGTAACGAAGAACAGCGCTCCGGTGCACCGCCTCACCATCAACGGCAATGGGTCATGGTCGGCGACCTGCTCCGGCCTGAAAAGGGCGATCCCGGCCAGGGCCGAGACGACGATCACTGAAATTTGTCCCATAGCGGTCGGAAACAACAGAACGAGACAGGTCGCCACGGCCATGATCGTCACGCGCAGCGCATCGGTGCAAAGGCTTCTGGCCATTCCCCACACAGCCTGCGCTACAACGGCAACGGCGACGATCTTCAGTCCGTGGAGAGCGCCGAGCGGGAGCGTATCTCCATAGCTGGAAATGCCCATAGCAAAAAGAGTCAATGCCAGGGCCGAAGGCAGCGTGAATCCTGCCCAGGCAGCCAGGGCCCCTGGATAGCCTGTGCGCGAAAGCCCCAAGGCCAGGCCGACCTGGCTACTGGCTGGACCCGGAAGAAACTGACACAGAGCCACAAGGTCGGCGTAGCTTCGCTCCGAGAGCCATTTACGACGGGTGACGAACTCGTCCCGGAAATACCCCAGATGCGCTATGGGGCCGCCGAACGATGTAAGGCCCAGCCGCAAAAAAATCAAAAACACCGCCCAAGCGCTTCTTTCTTTAATGTCTTGAGGTTGCATGAAACTCCTCCTTTGTTATTCGATCTCGTCTTTAAGTTCCCGCACCTGGCCGAGCACGACAGGCAAGACCTCTTTACCTATCTCCGTCGCATAAAACGAGCGTTTGGCCTTCTGGCCACCCAACTCGTCAGTCTCGCTCCTGAGCCAACCTTGAGGAACAGACCGAGGAAAGGCCCGCGTGGGTGGAAAGACTACGGAACGAGGGGCGTCTGTCAGCCCTGACCATGCAGGACGCCCCCGCCCCGGCCCGGCTCGTATCCTAAATTCCTGAGCCGCAACGGACGACTGCTGGGCGCCGACGGCGCCCCGGTGCTGAACGACATCGGCCTCGCCGCACTGGCCCTCCTGGTCGCGGAATCCGCCCCGGCCCAGAAGGAAACCATCATCCGCCTGATCATGAACATGCTGAGCACTGACGACGCATTATGAATTGCGTCATGCTCAGCCAAAATCCAGCACGCTTCATTGCCCACGATGTTCTTCAGAGCCCGGCCAACGGGAACAGCAAGATGGATCGCGGATAAAAACCCTCGAGAAACAACTGCGTAAGTTGACCATGAACGACCTCGACTCCCGGGCCGGAAAGACGGTGTCGCACGCGGAAAGGGGAAATCCATCCGGCGCTCTGCGGTCTTCCTGTGAGAACAGTTCCATATGCGACCATCTTGCGGCCCCTTAACGCCAAAGGCTTTACCGCCGGCGGCGAAAGACGTCCTCTGGATAGCAGACACCGACGCCGATACAAAGATTCATTTCGCCATCCGAGAAATGTGACAAATCCGCCCTTCCGCGCGTATATAACCGTACATGGATCAACTGGACAACGACAGAGACGACGCCTGGGCTGTGGAACAGACCCTGAACGGCGACCGCGAGGCTTTCGCCGTACTCGTCAGGCGCTATCAGGGGCCCGTCTATCGCCTCATGTTGCGCTTTTCGCGGGATGAAAGCGACGCTGCGGAGATGGCCCAGGACGCCTTTGTCAGGGCCTACGAACGTCTGGCCGCCTACGATTCGCGCCGACGTTTCTTCACCTGGCTCTACACCCTGGCCCTGAACCTGGCTCGGGACCATGCGCGACGGCTCAAACGCGCTCCCCAGTGCCGACAGAACTTGGACACGACCCACGCCGATAAGGGCCGCGACCCGCTGGGCAGTCTCGAAGCCGCCAGGCTCCTCAACGTCCTGCGTGGCCTGCCGCCCAAATACGGCGAGGCCCTGGCGCTGCGGTACATCGAGGACATGCACCTGGAAGAGGTGGCCGAGACTCTGGGCCTGTCGGTCAGCGGCGCCAAGATGCGCGTGCACAGGGGGCTGCGTATGATGCGGGAACATTTCGGAGAGGAAGGATAATCATGAACAACGAGCATCAAAACAACACAGCGCAGGCCAGGCTCGCGTCCGGCCTGCGCGGACTGGGTGGCATGGATCCGGGAGCGGACTTCGCATCCTGCGTCATGGAGCGCATCGGCTCCGCGGCTCCCCTGCCCCTTCCGAAGCGCCGGTCGGAGCGCGTCCTCGACTGGCTCGCCAGACCACGCACCGTGCGAGTTTCACCCCTGGCCGGTCTGGCCGCTGCGGCCTGTCTGCTACTGTCCATGGGCCTGCTCCTCAAGCACGACTTCGGCGTCGGCAGTCAGGCACCGAAAGGTCTCGTCCCGGTGACCTTCGTTCTGGCCGCGCCATCGGCCAGGGAAGTGGCCGTCATCGGCAGCTTCAACGACTGGAACGCCGTCGGGTGGACCATGACCCGCGACCCGTCCCGGGGCCTGTGGACCCTTTCGTCGGCCCTGCCGTCCGGCAGTCACGAATACGTCTTTCTCATCGACGGGACCACGCCCGTGGCCGATGTCACGGCCGCGCTCAACGTCGACGACGGCTTCGGCGGCCGCAACTCTGTTCTGCTGGTGAAAAGCGACCATGACTCGATTCTCTAGAACCCTTCTCGTGTCCTTTCTCCTGGCTATCTGGCTTTTGGCACCATTCACAGCCGAGGCGTATCGCATTGAAAGCTCCCTTCGCCAGGCCCAGGAAGACGGCAGGCTGACGCCCGAGGAGGCGCAAGGCATTCAGGCCCGCATCGATCAGACCCGGGAACAAGGGCTGCCTTCGGCACCCTTCGCAGCCAAGGTCGAGGAAGGTCTGGCCAAACACGTCCGCGCACAGGCCATCATCCACGCCCTGGACGTCATTCGCGGTGATTACGTCTTCGCCCGCGACACGCTCAGGCGAAACGGTGTCGAACCGACGCCAGACGACATCGTCCTGACCGGGGACAGCCTGAGGCTCGGTCTCACGCGACTGGAACTGACCGCAATGGCCGATTTGAACCCTCCGCCGCCCATGCTGGCCACGGCGGCCAGAACCAGGGCAGCCCTGAACGCCATCGACTTCCCCGTCCCCCTGTCCGACAAAATCATGCGCCAGGGGCTTTCCCTCGGATCGCTGAAGCCCGGCTGGGAACGGCTCTTCCGGGTGGTGCAGCGCACCCGCGAGGTCGGCATTCCTGACGTTACAGTGGCCGACGCCGCCGCCCGGGTCCTGGCCGACGGAGGCAGTCCCGCTGAGCTGTTGCAGGAACTGGGTTTGACGGGCCGCGACACCCGGCACGAACCGGACGCATCAAAATAATCTGTGACCTCATGGTCGCCCAAACGTATATTGGTTTGACATGAAAAACATCATCCGACTCCTCGCTCTTGTGCTACTGGCGACCTTCATCCACGGCTGCGCGACCATGGATACGGCCGTCCGGAAAATCCAGGGGGAATACCATCAGGTTCAGGGACAATATTACCTGAACAGAGGCGATTTCGCTGCCGGACGCGCCGCCTTCGCCCCCAGGGTCGCCCAGTTTCCCGATGATCCGGAGCTCAACTACTTCATGGCGCGCTTCGAACTGGGAACGGACAAGCCCGAAGCCGCGCTTCCCTTCATCCAAAAAGCCGTGAAGCTGTCCCGGGCCAACGCCGATTACCGGTTTTGGGAAGGCGTGACCTACTGGGCCCTCATGAAACCCGACAGGGAGCGGGCCGCCTATGAAAAAGCCCTGGCCATCGATCCGGACCACCTCTCGGCGAACCTCTACCTCGCGCACAACATGCTCGACCGGGGCAACAACGCCGAAGCCCTCCGACTCTACGACAAGACGCTCTCCCTGAACCCGGAAGAGCCCCAGGCCATGTTCAACAGGGCCGTGGCCCTGGAGCGCATGAAACGTGACAGGGAGATGACGCTGTCCGTGCACCGCTACCTGGAGAGCTACCCGGACGCCCCCCTTGCGCAGCAGGGAGTCCGGATGCTGAACAAAGCCGGCGACTTCACGTGGCGCAACCACGTCATCGGCCTGCGCACCATCCCCCTGCGGGCCGTGGAGTTCCTGCCCGGCAGCGCGACACTGTCCGAAAACGCCGAAGCATCCCTGAAGAGCATCGGTGAAATCCTGTCCAAAAAGACGGACCTGAGCGTCCACGTCGTTGCCTACGTCAAGGGCGACAAGACCCTGGCCAGGCTGCGCGCCCTGGCCATCAGAAATTTCGTTAGCCGCGAATACCCGAAAGTCGCCCCGGAACGCCTCGCGCCGAGCTGGTTCGACAAGCCCGAAAACATCAAAACGAACGGCAGGACCCACAGCCTGACCCAGTCCGTCAACATCTTCACCAAGGTTCAATGATCCCAGGAGGTTTTACCATGAACAGCATCCTTCGTCTTCTTCTGTCCGGCCTCATCCTCGTGGCCCTTTCGGCCCTTCCGGTCCTGGCCCAGGCGGCGGATGAACCGACCGACGACCCCGACGCCGTGTCATCCCTGAGCAACCCGGCCCAAGCAGCCAAGGCGGAAGGTCTGGCTGCCGCCGCCACGGAAAAGGCCGCCGAAGTGCTCGACACGGCGACGGCAGATCTCGGCGAAGCCCAGGCCGCCTACGATTCAGCGGTCGCCGCCCAGGACCCGATCGCCATGGAACAGGCTGAGGCAGCCCTCACGGCAGCTACAGGAGCATACAACGAAGCTCTGGCGGACGCAGCCGGAGTGACCGCCGCCGAAGTCGGAGCCATGCGCGCCGAAGGCCTTGGCTGGGGAGAAATCGCCCATGAACTCGGCGTCCACCCCAGCACTATCGGCCAGAGCGTCGCGAACCAGAACCGCAACATGAACCACTTGGGCAAGGAATACGGCGTGACCGCCCGCAACACGGCCACGGGCAAGTCCTCCAAGGAGTCGGTCTCCAGCTCCGGCAAGAGCAACAATGCCGGTGGCAACGGCAAGGGCAATGCCGGCGGCAACCCTGGCGGGAATGGCAATGGAAATGCCGGTGGAAACGGAGGTGGTAACGGAGGCGGTAATGGTGGCGGTAATGGTGGAGGAAACGGCGGCGGAAAGAAGTAGCACCCTTCGTCTTCGTTGATGATTACTCAAGGGATCGGACAACTCGTCCGGTCCCTTTGCTTTTTGAGCGGGTCTTCCCCCGCAGGTTAGGAACAATCCATTATGTAACGGTCCAGCTGCAGGGCGAGAGCGGGGGCTTGCTGTTCGAGCTGATTGCGGGCTTCCGCCGTGAGCACGGCTATGCGGCATATCCCATCCGCTTCCATGTGTTCCTTGGCGATGCAGGAACCGAAAGCCGCCTTGGGAGCGACAACGGCCCCGGCATCGTAATGCGCAAGACGGGAATTTTTGTCCGTGGATCTGGAAGTCGCAGAACCCCACATGATCAGATGCATGCCTTCGTAGGCTGCCCCCTGCGCGACGATGACATCGCCTTCTTCGTACGACCGTTCCGTAAGCCACGGAGCAAGCTGTTCCACCAGCGCTTCAAAAATGCTCAGCCTGTCCAGGTGGGCCATCATGTCGTCCACAGTCTGCTCGAAAAGGTTATCTTTTGCCGACTCCTGAGTCTCCAGGATCTGCTCGAATTTTTCCAGGATCATATCTTCGCAAAGCTCAAGTCCCTGATCGAGATCTGCCGTGAAGCGAATCCCCTCCAGGACCGCCGGGGCAAGCGCGCGTGACAGCGCGTCCATGAAACGGTTGGTCGGGCTGGCAATCACGATCGGAATCATTGCCGTGTGCGCAGCCTGAATGACGCGCTGAAGGGCGTTGACGGAAGATACGTCAAATCCCGAAACGCCGGAAAAATCCAAGAGCATGCACCATGGCCGGGGAGTGACGCTCAGTCCGGCCTTGAGCTCTTCACTCAGGCGAGCGGCGGAGCCAAAGAACAGATAGCCGCTCAACTGGTATCCCTGCAGTCTGCTCCCGTTCGTCTGCAGGATGGTGCGCATGGGAATTGAACGGTTTTTGCAACTGTGCCGCATGGTGCCATTGAACCTTTCCCTGATGACATCGATTCTGCTGAAACGAATGATGAAAAGCACCGTGGTGATCAGCAGGCCGATTCCGACTCCCTTGAGGAATCCCAGAAGGCAGATGGACAGAAAAATGCTCCCCAGCACAAGATAGTCCTGGAGGGGAAGCTTGCGGTATGTGCTGTAGAGCCAGTTATCCATGATATCGATGCCAAGGAAGACAAGCAGGCCGCCGAGAACAGGCAGAGGAAAGAACTCCAGCGCCGCGCCACCGGCAAAGAGAACCGTGGCCACAACGGCCGCGGCCACAAGCCCTGCCAGACGGGTGTAGGCTCCCGTCATCCGGCAGAGAAGGGAAAGCGAGAGCGCGTGGGCTCCGGGAGAACTGCCGCCCAGTGCACTGGCAATGTTTGCCAGACCGACGTTGCGAAATTCCTTGTTGAAATCGACGTCAACGCCTCCCCCGAGGTCGATGCCGCTCACGTTCAGCAGGAGCCCAATCAGGGTGACCAGAAAAACGGCGCCCATGACGGGCAACTGGTCCAGTACGACATCCCAGCGCACCATGCCGAGTTCGGCCGGACTAAAGGCGGGCCAAAGGCCAGTGGCCGGCACGCCGGAAAGAAGAAAGCCGGTTGACCGGGCTTCGGCCAGTGACATCCCGGCGATCTGGAATGCACCATAATAGGCAGCGGTCACGACCAGCAGCGATGCGGGAAGGATGAGAAAATGCGGCCAGCGTTTCAGGACAAGCCAAAGAAGGATGGCATACAGGGCGCCTGGCCCCCACTTCAGAAGCGGTGATGCATCCAGCAGGCTCTTCATCGTGTCGAAATTGACGTCCATGCCGCTCATGACCGAGATGCCGCCCAGGGTGAGAAGCCATCCTCCGCCTGCCAGAAAACCGCCTACAACGGGGTAGGGCATGAAGCGGAACAAGTTGGTCAGCCTGAAATGGCCGATGGCCGTAAGCGCCAGGCCAGTGGCGAGAGTAGCCGAACCGATGGAGGCGACCATGGTCATGAAAGTTGCTTCCGGGGACGCCATTCCCATGGCTGCGACTACCGAAGGACCCATCCCTGCGAGGACAGCCACCGGAGCATCCTGCGGCAAGCATATGACGGATCGGAAGGAACTGGTCAGGGCGAGGAGGATGCCCATCACAACCGCGCCGAAAAGCAGCAGCCCCGATGCCCGCGTCGCAAGCGGTGCGAGCGAGCCCGAGAAAATCATGGCGCTCAGGGAAACCTCGATGACGACAATGAGAACGCCAATGACACAGCCGAGAGCCAGCGCCGGGACTATTTTATGCGACAACAGGTCGTCCGCAAGTTCCTTGAGTAGTGATTTCATGCTCGTCTCCTCTAAGAAACATATTTCATGACAGGGCGTTAACGCAATGCATATTCGTTCGATCCAAAAAGGCGCATGTTCTTCCTGCGCTGTGGGCAAGCCGCCACGGCATCTTGTCCGCCGCCCTTGTCGAGCGTTCCCGACAATAGGCCGAATCGTTTTGCCGCAAGGGTAATTCTTCGCTGGCAAAAGGCTGCCAAGCCCGCTAAGGACTGCGCATCCCCAACCGTATCAGGAATATGCAATGTCCACGAACGCCGCAGCCCTCTTCTCGTACCCCTTCGTGTCCCTGTGCCTGGTGGCCCTGTTCGGGTTCGGCAACATCGCCGTTTTCTACGGTCTCTATCCCTACCTCATATCCATGGGCATCTCGCCCTTCTGGGCCGGGTGGATTCTCGCCCTAGAACCCCTGGCCGCCTTCGTGCTGCGCCCATTCATCAGCCCCGGGCTTGGGCCGGGCAACGCTTTGCCGGTCATGCGCGCAAGCCTGGTCATGATCGCTCTCGCCCTGCTTGGATACGCCCGGGCCCAAAGCCTTCCCGCGCTCATCTGCCTGCGCGTCTTCCACGGAGCGGCCTTCGTGAGCCTGGTCTCGGCCACCACCGCCCTGCTCGTGCATTTCATCCCGCCAGCCAGAAGCGGCCAGGGCTTCGGCCTCTTTTCCCTGACCACCATGCTGCCCTTTGCCGTCATGCCCCCGCTCATGGAATACCTGCTCCGGATCGTCCCCGACGCCGGGCACGCCTATGCCTGGGTCTCCCTCATGGCCCTGCCTGCCCTGGCGCTCCTGGCGCCCCTCGGGCCCCATGCACGTCAGGCGCGGGAAAATGAGAGGCAAATCTCTTCCGGACAGGCATCGACCGGGCTCGCCGACATCGGGTCGGCCTTGAAAAACCCCGGAGTGCCGCTTGTCCTGGGCGCGGGCCTGCTGACGTTTCTGGGCTCCACCCTGCTCTTCTTCTTCATGAAGGACTTCGGGGCGAGCCTTGGCCTGGCCAACGCGGGTCTTTTCTTCACCGTGTCCACGGGAGCCACCATCGCCGTACGCCTGTTCGGCAGCGCCCGCTTCGACAGGATGGACAAGCGCCGGACCCTGATGCTCACGTTCCTCGTCCTGGCGGGATGCTACGCGTCCTACTCCCTGGTCGCATCGCCCCTGCCCTTCCTGCTCGCGGCCGGCCTTTTCGGCGCCTGCATGGGCGTGGCCATGCCGCTTCTGCAATCGACCCTCTTTCACCTGGCAGACCCATCCAAACGCGGCCTGACCGCCAACCTCATGCTGTCCACCATGGACGCAGGCTATGTCCTGGGCCCCTGGCTCGGCGGCACGATGCTCGGCACGGGCCTGTCCCACGCGGGCCTGTTCCGGATCTCGGCGCTGCTGGCCCTTGGCGCCTGGCTGCTGATCCGCCAGACCGGACAACCAGCCCCGGCCACCCTCAACCCTTCCCACGGGAGAACCGCATGACCCGCACCCGACAGGAAAACCTGGAGCGCCTGCGCGCCAACCCCGGAACCGTCGAACCCGACCAGAAAATCGAGGTCAGCCCATTCCGGCCCGAAGACGCCGAAGGCGTGGCCAGGCTCTATTTCGCCATTTACGGGGAGAATTTCCCCCTGGACTATGTCTACGATCCCGAGCAGATCGCGGCCGCCAACGCCGGACCGGACCTCCACCAGTTCGTGGCCCGCACGCCGGCAGGGGACGTAATCGGCCTGACGGCCCTCTTTCGGGTGGCGCCGAACCCGGACATCATGGAGTCCGGCGGGCTCATGGTCCTTCCGACCTATCGCGGAGGCACGCTGGCAATGCGCATGACCAAAGCCTCTCTGGCCACCTTGCCGGAGGAACTGGGCCTCAACGCCATCTTCGGCCAAAGCGTATGCGACCATCTCATCACCCAGAAGCTGGCCCGCCATTTCTCCTTTCCTCCCTATGCCCTGGAGATGGAAGCCATGCCCCCCAGACCCGAAGGCAGCACCGACGGCATCGGGGGAAGAATATCCCTGCTGAATGAACTGCGCGTCTATCGCGATCTGCCCCACACGGTGTACCTCCCTGAGCGGTTTGCCGGTTTTCTCAAGGACCTGTACGCAAAATACGGACTGAATAGATCCTTCGGGACGCCCCAACCCGCCAGCGGGCAGACACGATCCAGCGTGACGACCATGGACGGGGCGTCCCTGGCCAAGCTCCTGATCGACGAGCCGGGCGCGGACCTCGGCGAGACCATCGACGCCTTCGAGGCCGGACATCCCGGACGGCACGCCTACCAGCTGCAACTGCCCCTGGCCCATCCGGGGCTGCCTGCGGCCGCGGAAACGGCGCGGGAGCGCGGCTACTTCTTCGGCGGGCTCCTGCCTCTGTGGACCGGGACCGACGTGCTGCTGCTGCAAAAGCTCGCCTCGGACCCCGACTTCTCGCTCCCGCTGCTGCTGACCGACGAGGCCAAAAAACTCATGGACTGCATCCGCTCGGACTGGGCAGGGCTGCCCGGCCGATGAAAGGGAAAGACCGGGAGTCGGCCCCGCGAGTTGACACAATGCCCTTTTCTTCCGCACTGTTTGGCACTTTTTCAGCCCAAGGATGTGTCCATGTCTCATGAACCTTACGATATCGGCCCTGCACGGCCCCGCCTGGACGCCCTGGCCAAGGCGTGCGGCACGGAGCTTTTCAGCGCCGACAGCTACCCGCCCGGCCTGCTCTGGGCCGGGGCCAGACGCTGCGGCGTGCCCCACGGCATCCTGCGCGGCGTCGATGCAGCCGAGGCCAGAGCCCTGCCCGGGGTGCACGCCGTCCTGACCCGCGAGGACGTGCCCGGATCGAACCGACAGGGCATCGTGCACAAGGACATGCCCGTGCTGTGCGGAACCAGGGTCCGCCATTGCGGGGATCCCGTGGCCCTCGTGGTGGCGGAATCACGCGACGTGCTGCGGAAGGCCCTGGCTCTCATCCACGTGGATATCGAGCCCCGGCAGACCCTGGCCGACATGGACGCTGCCCTGGCGCCGGACGCCCCGCTCATCCACGAACCCCACGGCTCCAACATCCTCCTGGCCGCCGAGATCCACAAAGGGAACGCCGAGGAGGCCCTGGCGCAGTGCGATGTGGTCCTGGAGGAAACCTACTTCACCCCGGCCCAGGCCCACGCCTTTCTGGAAACCGAAAACGGCCTGGCCCGCCTGGACGAGGACGGCATCCTGCACCTGACCGTCTCCACCCAGGCCCCTTTCCGCGACCGCTTCGAGATCGGTCACGCCCTGGGCATTGAGCCCTGGAAAATCCGCGTCCATAGCCCTTTTCTTGGCGGCGGATTCGGCGGCAAGGACGGGGCCACGGTGCAGTGCCTCCTGGGACTTGCGGCCCTGCGCCTTCCGGGGCGGACCATCAAGATGTGGTGGGACAGGGAGGAAAGCTTCCTGGCCGGTTACAAGCGCCACGCGGCCCGGATGCACTACCGGCTGGGCGCCATGAACGACGGCACGCTCAGGAGCCTGGTCTGTCACCTGTGGTACGACACCGGTGCCTACGCCCATCTGGGCGGCGAAATCATGGAGCTTGGCATGGAGCACGCCGCCGGACCCTACCGGGTCAACCACATGGATTGCCGGGGCCTGTGCGTCTACACCAACAACCCCGTGGCCGGGGCCTTCCGGGGTTTTGGCGTGGCCCAGGCCAGCCTGGCCTTCGAGGGCATGATGGACCGGCTGGCCGACCGGCTCGGACGGGACCGCCTGGACCTGCGCCGCCAGAACGCCCTGCGTCGCGGGGACCGCAACTGCGCGGGCGTCACGCTGACCTCCTCCGTGGGCCTTGACGAGTGCCTGCGCCGCGTCCAGGGCCACGAACTGTGGACCACGCGCCACGCCTGGAAAAAGGACGCCCCCCCGTTCACCCGGCGCGGCGTCGGCGTCGCCGCCGTCTTCAACGGCATGGGCTACGGCCGAGGGCTGGCCGACAACGCCATCGCCAAGATCGAGCTGACCCCGGACGGACGCTTCGTCATCTACAGCGGCGTCCCGGACATGGGCCAGGGCAACGCCTCCACCTTCGCCCAGATCGCGGGCGAAATGCTCTGCCAGGACGCCGGACGCCTCGAAGTCATCCAGCCGGACACGGAACGCTCACACCCGTCGGGCTCGGCCTCGGCCGGCCGGACCACCTACACTTTCGGGCAGGCGCTGATCAAAGCCTGCGAGATGATGACAACCAAGCTCGTCCGCCGCGCGGCGCTGGCCCTCATGATCGACGAACCCGGCGGCTTCACCCTGGTGCCCGGAGCGGTCAGGCACCTGCCCACGGGCAAGGAGCTGCCCCTGACGGTCATGGGCGCCATGCTGCCCCGCGACGACCGCGTCTGCGTGGCCGAATACCTCATGCCCGTTTCCCGCGACGTGCTGGACACGGGCAAGGATTTTCCCCTCGGCTTCCCGCACCTGATCTTCCCCTTCGCCGCGCATCTGGTGCGCGTCGAGGTCGACGAACTGACCGGCCTGGTGCGGGTCTGCGACTATCTCGCGGCCACCGACGGCGGCCGCGTCCTGAACCCCCAGAACTTTCACCAGCAGATCGAGGGAGCCGTGGCCCAGGGCCTGGGCTTCGCCCTCATGGAAGGTTTTGGAACCGAAAACGCCCGCATCACCACCCCGGACCTCTCGACCTACCTCATCCCCACCAGCCTGGACCTGCCGGATACGCAGTCCGTGGCCGTGGAAACGCTGGAGCACAGCGGGCCCTTCGGCATGAAAGGCGTGGGCGAAGTGGGCATGAACGGCCCGCTGCCGGCCGTGGCCTCGGCCCTGTCCGACGCCCTGGGCGCGCACATAACCCGCGCCCCCGTCACTCCGGCCATGATCCTCGAACTTCTCGCCTCACGCGGAGCACAGGCATGATCATTCGTTTTTGCATCAACGGCCGGGACACTGAACTCGATGTCCGGGGCGACGAGCGCGCCGTGGACACCCTGCGCGAAAGGCTCGGACTGACCGGCACCAAGGAAGGCTGCGGAACCGGCGAATGCGGCGCGTGCGCCATCCTGGTGAACGGACGGGCCCGCCTGTCCTGCCTGACGCTGGCGGCCCAGCTCGACGGCCAGGACCTGACCACCATCGAAGGCCTCGGCAGCCCCAAAACGCCTCACGCCCTGCAACGGTCCTTTGCCGAGCACGGCGCCGTGCAGTGCGGGTTTTGCACGCCGGGCATGGTCGTGGCCGCCGCGGACCTCCTGGCCCGCGATCCGCATCCCGAACGCGAGACAATTCGCGAGGCCCTGTCCGGAAACCTCTGCCGCTGCACGGGCTACACTCGCATCCTCGACGCGGTGCACAAGGTGGAAAAACCATGAGCGTCTACCTACCCGGGACCTTGAACGAACTCTGGAACCTTCTCGACGAACCGGACACTGCCGTCATGGCGGGAGGCACGGACTACCTCGTGCGACGCAGGGCCGGAAAATCCGCAGGACAGATCTGCTGTCTTGAACGCATCACCGCACTGCGCGGCCTGGAAGCACAGGGCGGCTTCCTGGAGATCGGCGCGGCCACGACCCTGACCGACCTGCTGGAATCCGGGACAGTCGCCGCCCGGCTGCCCTTGCTGCATCAGGCCGTGCGCTGGCTGGGGTCCCCCCTGGTGCGCAACCAGGCCACCCTGGGCGGAAACCTCTGCACGGCATCCCCGGCCGGGGACACCCTCCCCGCCCTGTACGCCCTTGGGGCGCAGGTAGCGCTCCTGTCTCGTGACGCAAACCGGGTCCTGTACGTGGCGGAGTTCATCACCGGCCCCGGAAGGACCGTTCTTGAATCCGGCGAGATCCTGGCGCGCGTGATCATTCCGTTGCCCGATCCGGACTCCGTGCAGCATTTCGAGAAGGTTGGCAGACGCCAGGCTCTGGCCATCAGCGTGGCCAGCCTGGCCGCAATGCTGCGTCTGGACGGCGACATCATCCGGGACATCCGGCTGGCCTTCGGCAGCGTGGCCCCCACGGTGCTGCGCTGCACCGAAGCCGAGTCCTGGCTGACGGGCCGCTCCCTGAGCTCCGGCAACCTGAATCACGCGGCCGACCTCGTGCGCGCGGCCGTAAGTCCCATCGACGACGTGAGGGCCACGGCGGACTATCGCCGCCAGGTGGCGGGCAACCTGATCCTTCGTCTTAAAGCGTACAGGCCATGAAAGCGCTTCTTCCGGCGCAGCTGCCGACGTTGGCCAAAAATGCACCTATCGCCACTGCGGCGACATGAATGAATTCAGGGCCTGCTTCGCGCTGCCCAAGGAAGAGCAAACATGACCAATCAACGAACCATAACCCTGCGCCTGCACGCGGACGCGGCCTGGATTACCATGGTCCAGGGCGTGGCCAAACAGTGCGGCGCGGTTTTCGGCCTGGATCATGGCAAAGCCCTGCGCCTGACCATGGCGGTGGAAGAAATTCTGGCCTACCTGGCCGACCTCACGCCGCAGGCCCCGCTGGAACTGAATCTGACGCCCGGCGCCAGCCATGTCGACACGACCTTCTCCTTCGCGGCCAGGGACGCCGACCTTTGGGCCATGAACATCACCGCCTGCGGGGCCGACTGCGCCGAAGAAAATATCCAGGCCATGGGACTGCTCCTGGCCGCGCGCATGAGCGACGGCCTGGACGTGCGCCGCGACGGCGCGAACGTGATCCTGCGCCTGCGCCTGGACCGCTCCTATCCAGGCCTTGAAACGCGGCAGGCCGAGCGCTTCGCGCCCCGAGGGGAAGTGCTGTTCCAGCCCGCCCTCGACCCGAGCCGGATCAAAGAGGCCTGCGCCCTGGCCACGGCGCTCTATCCCGAAGCAGTGGTGCCGCAGGCGTTCAGAACCCCCGGCAAGGTGGTCGACCAGATTCTCGGAGGCGAGCTTTCCGGAGCCATGGCGCTGGACCAGGGCGGAAATGTGTGCGGCTTCATGACCTGGAGCCCGCGTTCCGCCACCAGCGTGTCCTTCTGCGGGCCATATGTCTTCACCAGTGAAAAGACGGTCGTCGCGCGAGGGCTGACCGAACATCTCGTCGGCGCCGTGGCCCGGACTCCCGTCTCGGCCATACTGAGCCAGCTGCCCACGGAAGACCTGCCCCGAGAGGATGTCGAGCTGCTGGGGACCCTGCCCCTGCTCGCGGCCGACGGCACGCCCTGCCCCATGCCGATCTGGTATCGGGGCATGCGCGAGGACAACGGACTGGCAGTCTGGACACACCCGGAACTGGAAGGATTTCTGCGCACTGCATACGAGCAGCTTTTCCTCATGCGCAACATCCACGCCGTCTCGCACCAGGGCGAACAGGTGGCCGGGCGCTCCGTCTTTGCCACGTCCTTCCAGCCCGAGGCCAGCCAGGCGCTGCTCATCCCCATGCTCGACGGGGCCGACGCCTCAGACACCCTGCACGGACACGTCCAGTTGCTCCTGTCCGAAGGGTACCGCAACATCCTGATCCACCTCGACCTGGCCCACGGCTGGCAGGCGGCTCTGGCCCCGGTCCTGCTGAAGAACGGCTTTAAACCCCGCGTCCTGCTCCCCCATGCGGGACAGGCGGACGTGATGGTGCTGCAGCATGCTGGATCTTGAACGACTGGTGCCGGCCCACGTCCGGAGCTTCGAGGTATATACGCCGAGCAGGCCCGACCAGGAACTGATGCGCCTCTTCCGGGTCGCCCACCTGCACCGTCTCAACAACAACGAGAACCCTCTGGGTCCCCCGCCCGAAGCGGCCCGTATCATAGAGGGTTTCCCGCCCCGCCTGACACCCATCTACCCCAGCGGCGACGCCTACGCCCTGCGCCGGATCCTGGCCGGGCGCTTCTCCAAGTCGCCGGACCAGTTTCTGGTCGGCAACGGCTCGTGCGAGGTCATCTCCAGTGTCATCAAGGCCTTCTGCGCCGAGGGCGACAACATCGTCACGGCGGACAGGACCTTTGCCGTGTACGAGTGGGTCGCCGAGTTTTCAGGCATTGAGGCCAGGCTCACCCCCCTCAAGGATTTCGGCTTTGACCCGGATGCCATGCTCGCCGCCCGCGACGCACGCACCAAGATCCTCTTCGTCTGCAACCCCAACAACCCAACCGGCACCTGGTGGGACACGGCCACCCTGCGCCGCTTCCTGGACGCGGTGGACGGCCGTCAGATCGTTGTCCTGGACGAGGCGTATTTCGAGTTCGTGGACCAGATCGGCTTTCCGGATGGCATGAAACTGCTGGAGCAGTATCCCAACCTGGTGGTCTTCCGCACCTTCTCGAAGATGTACGCGCTGGCCGCACTGCGCATCGGCTACCTGTGCGGTTCCCCGGCGGTGGTCGACATCATCCGCCGCACCCACGTGGTCTATTCGGTCAACTCCCTCGCCCAGCAGGCCGCCGCGGCAGCCATGGAAAATGACGGGCCCTTCATTGCCGCGACCCGCGCCATGGTGGCCGCCGGCAAGGAGAAGATCCTGACCCTGTGCGAGGAATTGGGCCTGACCTGCCAATGCGGCGAGGGCAACTTCATCATGATCCGCGTGCCCATCTCCGACACCCTGCTCTACCGCAAGCTCATGGCCAAGGGCGTCATGATCCGCACCATGACGGGCTTTCGCTTCCCGGGCTGGATCAGAGTCAGCCTGGCGCAGGAATACGTGATGGAGGAATTCTGCGGAGCCATGCTGGGCGTGCTTCGTCCCTGAGAGACCGGCAATCGACAAAACCCTGTGCCCTCGCTCACGATCGCAAATTCGGCACAAACGTCCTTTCGGCATTTTCCCGCTTGACCCCGTCAGGGGTGCCGCGCCATGTATTCGTTTCCATGCGGGATCCCGGCCACGCCCGTCTTCCCGCACCCGGGGCATGGCCCCACCGAGAACATCGCCCCCTACAGCCTCACGGAGCTTGCACATATCATGCTGTCCCTCTTCATTCTCCTGTTCATAGTCCTCGCCGCCCTGGTCCTTTTCGTCAGCGGCTGGCTGCCTGCGGACGTGGTCGGGATCATGGTCCTGGCCGCCCTCGCCCTGACCGGTCTGGTCTCCCCGGAAGAGGCCGTGGCCGGATTCAGCAGCCCCGCAGTCATCACCGTGCTGGCCATGTTCGTCCTTTCGGCCGGGCTGACCCGCACGGGCGTGGCCTACCGCATCGGGCAGCCCCTGCAGCTCTTCGCGCGCAAGGGCGAAGCCGTGCTGATCGTGGTTCTCATGACGGCGGCCGGCCTCCTTTCGGCCCTCATCAACACCACCACCGTGGCCGTCATCCTGCTGCCCGCAACCATGGACCTGGCACGCCGCAGCGGCCTGCCACCGGCGCGCCTGCTCATGCCCATGGCGCTCGGCTGCCTGCTTGGCGGACCCTTCACGGGCATCTCCACACCGCCCAACATCCTGGCCACCAACGCCCTGCGCGCCGCCGGACTGACACCCTTCAAGATTTTCGACTTCACCCCCATCACCGCAGCCTTGGTCGTGGCCGGCATCGCCTTCGTGGTCCTGCTCGGCAAGCGCCTGCTGCCCAAGGGGGCTGCCTCGGGAGATCAAAAAAAAGGCATCGAGTCCGCCTACGAGATCGGATCGCACATCTTCACCATCGAACTCCCTGCGACGTCGCCGCTGGTGGGTCGCAGCCTGACCGAGAGCCGCCTGGGCTCTGCCCTGTACCTGACCGTGGTCGGCCTGCAACGCGCCGGTGAACTGATTCTCTCCCCCCGGGCGCAGGAAACATTGCGCGCCAATGATATCGTCATCGTCCACGGCCAGTCGGATCAGGTCAGCCATTTTCGCGGCAGCAGGCATCTCCGGGTCGAGCAACCCGGACCCGAGACCGAGGAAATCATCCGGCGCCTCGGCACGGCCTCGGTCCGCATCGGCCAGGGATCGCCACTCATCGGGCGTACTTTGGCCGAAAGCGGGCTGCGCCGGGATCATCGCGTGCATGTGCTGGCCCTTGGCTCCCCCACAGGAGAATGCCTGCGCGAAGTCCGGCGCCATCGTTTCGAAGAGGGGGACAGCCTCGTGCTCCAAGGCGAACACAAGACCCTTGAGGCCCTGGCGGACACCAGCCTCGTCGAACTCGTGGCACCGCTGACGGAAGGACCGGCCGATGCATCGGTTTGCGAACTGCTTAGCCTCTGTTCCGTGCGGGTGCCGGAAGGATCGGTGCTGGCCGGACGCAACCTGGTGGAAAGCCGCCTGGGCAATGCCTTCGGCCTGACGGTGGTGGGACTGGTGAGGGAAGGGAAGGTGACCTGCCTGCCCGCCCCGGAAGAAACGGTCCAGCCTGGCGACCTGCTCGTGGTCCAGGGGCTGGCCCGGGACATCGACGTGTTCGAGGGCCTGCAGGAACTCGAAATTTCGGAGCAATCGTCACAACTGGCAGCCGAACTGGAGTCCCAGCAGATCGGCATGACCGAAGTGCTGCTCTCACCCCGCACTACCCTGGCCGGAAAATCCCTGAACGATCTACTCTTCCGAGATCATTACGGATTGAGCGTTCTGGCCGTGCTGCGCAAGGGCCGGGCCTGTCGCTCGGGCCTGCAGGACATGCCCCTGCAGTTCGGCGACGCGCTGCTGGTGTACGGACCACGTCAGAACCTGGAAGCCGTGGCCCGTGACAACGACTTCCTGGTACTGGACCAGGAAGCGGCCCAGGCCCCGCGCCTGCACAAGGCCCCCCTGGCCGCCCTGATCATGGCGACCGTGCTCCTAAGCGCCATCCTGGGTTTCGTGCCCATCGCCATCGCCGCCCTGACCGGAATGGCGGCCATGGTCGTCAGCGGTTGTCTGACCATGGAGGAAGCCTATCACTCCATCGAATGGAAAGTGATCTTTCTCATCGCAGGTATGCTCCCACTGGGCATGGCCATCGAGAACACAGGAGCGGCACAGATGGGGGCGACGGCGCTTATCGGCATGGTTGGCGACCTGGGCCCACGCTGGGTAGTGGCGACGCTCTTCGCGGTGACGGTGCTCGGCACGCAGGTCATTCCCACGGCGGCACTGGTGGTGCTCATGGCGCCCGTGGCCCTCGGTGCGGCTTCGGCACTGCAGATCTCACCGCAACTTCTGATGATGACCGTGGCCATGGCAGCTTCGGCGAGTTTCGCGAGCCCGCTTTCGCACCCGGCGCATCTCTTGGTGATGGGGCCAGGCGGCTACAAATTCATGGACTACGTGAAGGTCGGCGCACCTTTGACTCTCGTGGTCATGGCCGTGTCGGTCTGGCTGCTGCCCATTCTGTGGCCAGCGTAAACGAGCTTGCGCCCCCCCACCAAATTCCCGCAGGATTTCACCCGAAAATTTCGACTTGACGATTCCTGGGGGCTACCTATAATTTGCTTTCTTTGAAGGGGAGTAGCTCCTCAAGACAAGGTCAACATCACTGGCGCGAGAGCGCTTGGCCTTGTCGTCGGATCCCACCGATGAGCAAGACCTTCAGCACGACAAACCGTGCTGGAGGTCTTTTTTTTTGACCTCCAGCCAATCTTTGGAGGTTTCATGACCGCAGGGATCTTCTCACCAAACCCGGGACGCCGGACAATGTCCAGTCACGACCCACCCGCTATTTGCCGTCAAACCCGAGGCTTGTCCTTGTGGCGAAATGTTGCGTCGCTTTCCTGGATTCGTTTTAGATCATCCATCAGTCAAAACCCATGGGGCTATCAGACGCCCCTGTCCGCGTAACGGACTTGGAGAAATATATGGACACATTGCTTTTATGGACCGGATTTCATGTTTTCATCATTGCGCTGCTGCTTTTCGACCTTGGCGTGGTGCAGCGCAAAAACAGGGAGATGAGCGTCGGAACCGCCCTTTGGGTGAGTCTGGGCTATGTCGTTCTGGCGCTTCTCTTCGGGGCGGGGGTTTTTTTCTTCAGAGGCTCCGAGGCCGGACTTGAATTTCTGACGGGGTATTTCATCGAGAAAAGCCTGAGCGTGGACAACATCTTTGTCTTCCTGCTCATCTTTCTGCATTTCTCGGTGTCCAAATCCAACCAGCGCCGGATTCTTTTCTGGGGCATCCTGGGGGCACTGGCCATGCGCGCCACGCTCATCATCGCCGGAGCCAGCGCCATCGCCTCGTTCCACTGGCTGCTCTACGTCTTTGGCGTTCTGCTCATCGCCTCGGGAATCAAGATGCTGGTCACCATAAACCAGGAACCGGACCTCTCGCGCAACCGCATCGCCCGGTTCATGCGCAGCCATTTCCGGGTCACCGAAGACTTCGAGGGCGACAAGTTCTGGGTCCGGCGCGACGGCCTTCTGTACATGACGCCCCTGTTCATGGTCCTGATCATCGTCGAGGTCTCGGACGTCATCTTCGCCATCGACTCCATCCCGGCCATCCTGGCCATCAGCAAGGACACGTTCATCGTCTATTCATCCAACGTGTTCGCCATTCTGGGACTGCGGGCGCTGTATTTCGCCCTGGCCGGGGTGATTCACCGTTTCCACTACCTCAAGTACGGGCTGTCCTTCGTGCTCGTCCTGGTGGGCGCCAAGATGACCGTGAACACCTATTACGGGACCAAGATCATCTCCACCGAAATGGCGCTCCTGGCCACCGCATGCCTGATCGGCGGTTCCATGCTCTACTCCATGTACCGCACCAGGGAATTGCCCGAATCCGAAAGGAAGAAATCCATTCGCTGGTGGATTCCGGGCACCCCGGCACGCAAGGAGCGCAGCGAGGATCAAAAACCGGATGTGAACTAAAAAAACCGGACGCGCATCCTTTTTCATGTGTCTTCTAAGGATGCGCGTCCAATGATCGCAAAAAGGCGCTCGCGCCTACTGCATCACTACCCAGCCGTCGGGCCCTTTCACAAAACGCACCGTCGTCATTTCCTTGGAGCGCCCGGCAATGGGGACGGTCATGTCGACTTCGACGTCGCAGACAAAACCGGGCGCCTCCTTGGCCTGCGTGCAGCCGATCTTCTTCACGGCATGAAGCTCCGTCTTCCCCAGCGAATCGGTAAACGCCTTGCCCGCTCCGCCGAACAGTTTTCCGGCCTCGTCGAGGCTTTGAGCGGTCTTGGCCATGTCTTTCTCAAAGGCGGCCCTTATGTCGGCCTCGGACGGCTCGCCTGAGCAACCCACGGCAAAAAGCGACACGGCAAAAAGAATTCCCGTCAGCATGAATTTCATCATTCCCTCCATTGGTTGCGGATACCGTGATCCATTGATCATCCTGAAGTCGAATATTGGCTTTAAACGGGACGGTTGTCCAACTTCCGCCTATCCATGCGGCTGCTCCCGTGATGCCAGTCCCGCCGAAGCGCGCATGTCCGCTCGCTGCCACCGCGACATTCTCCCCAAGAACCGTTGACTTCCACGCCGCCCTATGCTCAAGGTTCCGCTCCCGGGCGCGCCTGCCCGGGCGGATCACGCGGCATGCCATTATTGAAGACCGGAACATGCGCAAGGTCCGGCTGTTTTTCAAGGGTGCGCCCTGAAGACAGAATTCCCGACGACTCAAGGCTCCGGCCACGCAAGGCCTGAGCCTTTTTCGTTGTGCCCCGCATTGACATCACGGGGACTGGTTACTAAGTTTGCAACTTTCCCTGTCCACCGGACGTGCCTCTCGGGCCTGTCGGCAGGACGGCACAACGATCCGGTTTTCCTACGGAGTTCCATGCATCCCTCGACCCTGATCTCGCGCATCGAAACCACGGCCCCGCTCCAACTGGCGGCGTCCTGGGACAAATGCGGCGTGCAGATCGCCTCTGCCGCCTCCGAGATCAGGACCTTGTGCGTGGCCCTGGACCCCAGTGTCGAGACGGTGCGCCGGGCGGTGGAGCATGAGGCGGATTTTCTGCTCTGTCACCACCCGCTGAGCCTCGCGCCCAGGCTGCCGAGCCGCCTCGATGACTTCCACGGAGTGCTGAGCCTGAGCCTCAAGAACTCCATGTGGCTCTACAGCGCGCACACCTCCCTGGACGCCAATCCGCATGGTCCGGTCAATTGGCTGGGACGCGCCCTTGGAATGCAGGACATGCGCATTCTTGAAGTGACCCGCCGCGAAACGCCGAGCCTGCTGCGCCTGGCCGATCCGGCCATGCAGGAAAGAGTCCGGGATTTTGCAGACTCCGTCACCCGCCGCGATGGACAAATGGAGGAATACCTCCTCTGGCCGGAAGAGAGCTCCGCTTTCAAGGCCAAACTGGAAACGGGGACGCCCTGGCAGGAGATCGCCCTTGCCGCGCCGATCCGTGAATACGGTTTCGGATGCATCGGAACGCTGCCCGAAGCCCTGGACTGGAATGAATTTTCAGCGCGGCTGGCCGCCCTTGAGCTGCCGCTGTCGCGCATGGTGGGGCAAACCCCCGAGAGTGTCGCCCGGGTTGCCTATTGCCCCGGATCGGGAGCCGACCTTGGACCGGCCGCTTTCGCCAAAGGTGCGGACGTCTACCTGACCGGCGACGTCAAATACCACCAGGCCCAGGCCGTGCAGGATATCGGCCTGACCATCGATGTCGGTCATTTTTGCCTTGAAGAGACCATGATGCGCACCTGGAGCCAGAGCCTGGACCGCGAACTGTCCCCCGAGGGAGTCCGGGTCGTCTTTCTGCAGGGCCGCGATCCCTTTGCCTGAATCTTCCCGGGAAGAACCCCGGAAAATTGATACGCTTTTGAGGAGGATGCTACCTTGAGTATTTATATGGAACAGATCGAGCAGCTGGTCGTGCTGCAAAAAGTGGATTCGGAGATGATCACCCTGGAGCGCATCCTCGAAGACGCGCCCAAGCAGCTGCGGAGCCTGCAGGAAAAACAGGCCTACCTCAAGCAGCAGCAGGACGTGATCCAGGAAAAGGTCGACGTGCTGATGGAGCAGAAGAGCCGCCTTGAGGGTGAGATCGAAAACGACACCCAGAAGGTCAAGAAGAGCAAGAACAAGCTCATGATGGTCGAGAACACCAAGGAATATCACGCCATGATGCGTGAGATGGACACCATGGAGAAGATGAACCGCTCCCGCGAAGAAGAGCGGGCCAATCTTCTTGCAGACCTTTCCGACCTCGAAGGTCGTAAGGAAGCCCTGCAGGGTGACATCAACAGCCTTGAAGAAACCATCACTGCCCAGCAGTCCACCCTGGACCAGGAACTGGCCGAGAAGCGCGCCCGCATCGAAATTCTGGAGAAGGAAAAGCGGAAGGCCTCCGAGGCTGTTCCCGCGCCCATCCTGACCCGCTACAATTTCATCCGCGACCGCATCCCGAATCCCGTCATCGTTCCAGTCAGCGAAGCCGTGTGTCAGGGCTGCCATGTCGTCATCCCGCCCCAGGCCTTCATCGACCTGCAGAAGGGCGAGCAGATCCTGAGCTGTCCCAACTGCCTGCGCATCATTTTCTGGGAGCGTCATTTCTCGGGCAATGATTGATTTTTTGCGGAGCCGGACAGGCTGTCGCTGCCGGCCGCAAGGCCGGGAGAGGAAAGTCCGGACACCACAGGGCAGGATGCTGGATAACGTCCAGCGGGGGCGACCCCGGGACAGTGCCACAGAAACAAACCGCCCGGGCTTCATGTCCGGGTAAGGGTGAAAAGGTGGGGTAAGAGCCCACCAGTTGTCGCGGTGACGCGGCAAGCTAGGTAAACCCCATCCGGTGCAAGACCAAATAGGAAGGTGACCGGCCCGGTCGCGACCCTTCGGGTAGGTTGCTGGAGACGGCGGGTAACCGCCGCCCTAGAGGAATGACAGCCGCCCGGCAACGGGCACAGAATCCGGCTTATCGTCCGGCTCCGTATTTTTGACAATGACACACTCACTATGGACCATAATCCTGGCCGCCGGCCAGGGTTCGCGCTTGGCTGCCTCCACGGGCGGCACGCGCAAACAGTTTCTGCACCATGAGGGACACCCCCTCTATTGGCGCAGCGTTCTGACCATGTCCGCAGTCCCTGAACTTGCGGGCGTGGTCCTCGTTTTTCCGCCCCAAGAGATGGAGCAGCGCTCCGCCGAACTGGAAAACCTCAAGAACATCTCGGACCCCGGTGTCCGCATCCTGACCACCGCTGGCGGCGACAGACGCCAGGACTCCGTGCGCCTGGGCCTGGCCGCACTGCCTCGGGATTGCACCCGAGTGCTGGTGCACGACAGCGCGCGCCCCTTTTTCTCGCCCGCCCTGGTGCAGGCGCTCCTGGCCGGATTGACGGACGACGTCTGCGGAGTCATCCCTGCCATCCCCGTCACGGACACGATCAAGCAGGTCGAAGACGACCTTGTCCTGGCCACGCTCCCGCGCGAAACAATGCGCGCGGTCCAGACGCCGCAGCTCTTCCCGGCCGACCTGCTGCGCCGGGTTCATGAACAGGCCCTGCGCGAAGACTGGACCGTCACGGACGACGCCAGCATGATCGAACGCGCGGGATATAGCGTCCGGATCGTGCCTGGCGAGTCCGCCAACCTGAAGATCACAACCCCGGAGGACCTGCGCGTGCTTGCCACTCCCGCTCCCCTGCCCGTGCCCTGCACCGGATTCGGCTACGACGTGCACGCCTATGGCGGCAACCGGCCCATGGTGCTGGGCGGCATGCCCATCGCAGGGGCCCCCTTCGTCAAGGCCCACTCCGATGGCGATGTGCTCCTGCACGCCCTCTGCGACGCCATCCTCGGCTGCCTCGGCCTTGGGGATATCGGCGAACATTTTCCGGACAGCGACGATCGCTTCGAGAACATCTCCTCCGGCATCCTGCTTTCGGAGGTCATGGACAAGGCTCGCGCCCTGGGACTTTGCATCACCCATGTCGATCTGACCGTCATCGCCCAGGTCCCGCGTCTGGCTCCGCACAAGGAAGCCATCCGCGGCAACGTGGCGCGCCTGCTTGAGCTTTGCGACCAGCAGGTCAACGTCAAGGCGACCACGGAAGAACACCTGGGTTTCACCGGCCGCAAGGAAGGGATCAAGGCCGTGGCCGTGGTCACCGCCACAAGGAAGCAGGCATGAGCAACTTCAAGACCGGCGGCCCCTTTGTCACCCGCTTCGCCCCCAGTCCCACGGGAGGGCTGCACCTTGGCAACGTGCGCACGGCCATCCTGAATCATCTTCTGGCCAGGCAAAGTGGCGGCAAATTTCTGCTTCGACTTGAAGACACGGACCAGGAACGCTCCACCTTCGCCGCCGAAGCCGCCATCCTGTGGTCCATGTCCTGGCTTGGGCTTGTGCCCGACGAACCGGTGCGCCACCAGAGCCTGCGCCTTCATCTCTACCGTCGCGCCGTTGACGGTCTGGTGGCCGAAGACCGCGCCTACCCCTGCTTCTGCACCGATGCCGAGCTGGACCAGGACCGCAAGGAAGCCGCGGCCAGAAATCTTCCTCCCCGCTACAGCGGCCGCTGCGCCCGCATGTCACGCGAGGAGCGCACCGAGAGGCTGAACCGGGGCGACGCCCATGCCCTCCGTTTCCGTCTGCCCGAAAAGCCGGAGGTCAGCTTCAAGGATCTCATCAAGGGGCAGATCGCCCTTCCGGCGGGCGCTTTCGGCGACTTCGTGCTGCTGCGCTCAAGCGGTTGGCCCAGCTACAATCTGGCCGTGGTCGTCGACGACGCGGACATGGGCGTCAATCTGGTGCTGCGCGGTGAGGACCACCTGACCAACACGGCCCGTCAAATCCTGCTCTACGACGCCCTTGGGCTTACGGCTCCGGCTTTCGCCCACCACGGCCTGCTCATGGACACGGACGGCAAGAAGCTTTCGAAGCGCAGCGGCGCCCTGAGCATTCCCGAATGCATGGAAATGGGTCTTGAACCTCTGGCCGTGGTCCAGTATCTGGCGTCCTTGTCCGGCGCCCTGCCGACCAAGAATCTTTTCGCCTCTCTTGACGAAATGGCCCGGGCCTTCAACCCCTTCGCGCTGGGCCGGGGCAACGCGGTCATGAGCCTTGATGAGCTGACGGCCCTGAGTGCGCGCGTTTTTCGGGCGGCTGATCCTGCGGAACAGGTCCGGCAGCTTGACGAAACCTTGCCTGCCGAGAGCGCCTGGCACGAATTCGATCCGCAAGTCCGCCTGCATCTGCTGGCCAGTCTGCGCGAAAATGCGGCGAACCTGCATGAACTGCGCGCCCTGTTGCCTCTCTTCACGGAAAAAGAGGCCCGATTCACCTCGGGAGCGCTGACCGAACTGGCCGGGAGCCTGCCGGTGCTTGTCGCCCTTGACCAGGCCATGTCCACTCACAGTCCGGACTCTCGTCTGGACAAGGATGCCGCTGGCGCCGTGTTGCGCGGAACGGGCGAAAAAGCCGGTGCCAAGGGCCGAAAGCTCTACCACCCCATACGGCTGGCCCTGACCGGCAGCGAAAACGGCCCGGAGCTTGCCACTCTGCTCACGCTTTTGCCGGCTGGCCTGATCAGGGAGCGTGTACAAACGGTGCTGAACATATTTTCCCATTGCAACCACAAGGAATGAGCATGCAGATCTACAATAGCCTTACCAGGAAAAAAGAGGAATTCGTCCCGCTCAAACCCGGTCATGTGTCCATGTACGTCTGCGGCATCACGGCCTACGACTACTGCCACATCGGACACGCACGCTCCGCCGTGGTCTTCGACGTCCTGGTCCGCTACTTGCGTTACATCGGCATGCAGGTCACCTTTGTGCGCAACTTCACCGACGTGGACGACAAGATCATCAATCGCGCCAACCGCGAGGGCACGGATTTCGAGACCATCGCCCGCACATACATCGACGCCTTCTACACCGACATGGACCGACTCGGCATCCTGCGGGCCGACATCGAACCCAAGGCCACCGAGCATATCAAGGAGATGATCGAACTCTGCGAAAATCTCATCGCCAAGGGCCATGCCTACTCGACGCCCAGCGGCGACGTATATTTTCGGGTTCGTTCCTACGACGATTACGGCAAGCTTTCCGGCCGCAACGTCGAGGAGCTGATGTCCGGAGCGCGCATCGAACCAGGCGAGAAAAAAGAGGACCCTCTCGATTTCGCCCTGTGGAAGGGCGCAAAGCCCGGCGAACCGTCCTGGCCCAGCCCCTGGGGACCGGGCCGTCCGGGCTGGCACATCGAGTGTTCGGCCATGAGCGAGCGCTACCTGCCCCTGCCCTTCGACATCCACGGTGGCGGACAGGATCTGGCCTTCCCGCACCACGAAAACGAGCGCGCCCAGACCGAGGCCGCCACGGACAAGCAGTTCGTGCGCTACTGGGTGCACAACGGATTCGTGCAGATCAATTCCGAAAAGATGTCGAAATCACTCAATAATTTCGTGACCATCCGCGATATTCTGGCCAATTACCTGCCCGAGGTGCTGCGCTTCTTCCTCATCACCAAGCATTACCGCAGCCCCCTGGATTACACCGCCGACGCGCTGGAAGAATCGGAACGTGCCCTGAAGCGGATCTACCTGACCAAGGCCGCCGCCGAGACGCACGTGGCCGGAACCAAATGGACCGCCACTCCTCTTCCGGCCGAAATCGTGGTCGAGGCCACCGCTCTGGAAGCCAAGTGGGACGAGTCCATGGCCGACGACATGAACACGGCAGCGGCCCTGGGGCACGTCTTCGTGCTGATGAAGATCGTCAACCGCATCCTGGAAGACAAGGCCCTCAAAAAGTCCGAAGAAGGCCGCGACATGATCCGCCATGCCCTCAAGCTGTTCGAACGCTGGGGCGAAGTGCTCGGCCTTTTCCTCATGCCCAGCAGTGATTTCTTGACCGAGCTCAAACAAAGCCGGGTACTGCGCAGGAAAATCGACACGGAACTGGTGCAGGCCAAACTGCAGGAACGCATGGAAGCCCGTGCGGCCAAGGATTTTGCCCGCTCGGACGCCATCCGCGACGAGCTTCTCACGCTGGGAGTGACCATTCAGGACACGGCTCAGGGCGTTCAGTGGGACGTGGAATGCGCTGAGAAATAAAAGGACTCGCAACTGCGCTCCGGCAAGGGTGCGCTTTTGTTCCAAGGACGTAAACGACGAAAGGCCGCGCAATGCGGCCTTTCGATTTTTCTAGCCAAAGCACAAGGCTGTCATTTGAAGAGGTTCTTGAGGCCCTCCACTCCCTTGTTCAGACCCGACCCCACGCCTTTTATGACTTCCTGCACGGCCTGTCCGCCGCGCAAGCCCAAATCCCGCAGGACAGCTTCCATATCAGGACTGATGGTAGGCTGGCGCACTGGCCCGCTGATCCGCACCGGGACGCTGTTCAAACCCAACGAACCTTCATCGAATTCACCCTCGCTTCCGGCAAGCTCGATGAGAAGCCTGAAGTCCAGAACCTCGCGCACCAGATCCGTCTGCCCGTTGCCGGTGATGCGAAAACGTGGCGCGAGAAGCAAAAGATCGGGCGTTGTTTCCACCCCTCTGGTTATGGTCCCGCTGGCTGAAAGAACTGAAAAAACTGTGCGCGGAGGTTCCTGCGGCCCTGGAGAAAGGCCTTTGACCTTGCGGATTCCATCACGCAGCAACTGCGAGACGTTCACGTCACTTATGGCGCCGTCGGACACCTTGAAATCCACTTTACCTTTCAGATTACGCCGCAGATCCATCGTGCTTCGTCCGGAGGTATCAAGGACGGCGCTGCTCTTCATGGTGCCCGAGAGACTCTCCTTGCCATGCAGATCGCGCAGCAATGGCCCAATCTGTACGGCGCTTATGGAATGGGACCAGGAATACGCGGGCAGCTCCCGGCGTACATCAAGAGAGGCCGAGCCCTTCAAACTTCCGCCATACAGACTTGATTCGATCCGGGACATATCGAAAAACCCGTCCTTGGCCGTAAGACGGATGCGCGAGTCGGAAATACGCATATTGATTACGCTCAGGGTATCCACCGCCAAGGTCGCATTCAGATTCAGCTTGCGCATCAGCGAAACATGAAGGTCGATGCGCTCTTCAGAAGCCCCCGACGAAGCAGCCTTGGCACCATCATCGGACCGGATGCGGTATCGGTCCAGATTCAAGCTGTCGAGATGCATATCCAGGTCGATTCGCGGATCTGTGCGACCGTGAACGGATACACGGCCGTTCAGCGCCTGCCTGTCGAGCACAAGACGCAGGTCCGACGCCTCAAAACTGTCTCCTCCGGCAGACCACTTGCAGGAAAAGGCCGCCTCTTCCAAAGCGGCAGGGTCAGTGAAATTCGGCAGTGGAATAGCTAGCCGCGCAAAGGCTTCCTTTGGATTAAAACGTGCGACATCAAGAACGCCAGTACTGCCGGCGTCGCCTGAAGGCTGGGCTGAAAAAGTGATATCAAGCCCCAACCCCTCCATACGTGCGTTGTCCATCCGGCCGTCCGTGGAAAAATAATCCGCCGAAAAAGATATTACTTCAGGACTGTTGGGCAGACTGCCGCCCGACAGAACGGCTTTGAGGACCAGATCCTCGACGCTGAGCCGGTCGAGATCCAGAATCGCCTTGGCGGTAAAATCAAGCTCGCCGGTAAGTTCGTTGCGCTTGGCCATTGCATGTGTGTCCACCACAAACGGTTCCCCAAAAGCAAAATCAGAAACGTCAAGACGAATTCCCCCGACCTCAAAACTTTCCCCGCTTAGCTTGTCATCCCAGACAATCCGGGCATCCGAGATTTCAAGTCCGTCCACGATCAGGCTCGCCAAAAAAGGAACGCGCTTGTCCCGGGCCAAAACGGGAGTGTCCGGTGCACTGTCTTCAGCCGAATCGGGCGTGGCAAGGTCCATCCAGTTTCCGCGCCCATTCGCATCGCGGGACAGGAACAGGGAAAGCCCTTCAATATCGATTGCCACAACTTCGAGCCGTGACGATAGAAGCGGCAGAAGACGGGCCTTCAGATGCGCGCCGTTCAGAGTCATGAAGGGTCCGCTGAAACCTTCGCTGTTCCCAAGCTCAAGGTCACTGATAGAAACGGACAAATAGGGAAAGAATTCAAGCCCCAGATCCCCGGAAATGGTCAGCTCGCGACCGGTGTTGTCGCGTACGGCGTTTATGATCTGCGGCTTGAAATCATTGGGGTCGACCGTCATGAGCAGCACCCCTGCAAGAACGCCGCAAAGCAGAATCAGGCCCAAAAGACCGCGCACGATCCAAGTTCGAATATTCATCACATCTTCCCCTGGTAAAGTGTTAGAGCGAAAAGCTGTCATCATCGCGGGTCATGATGATAGTTGCTCGCACAAAAACACCATAAAGACAAAACACGTCGGAATAAAGGGAGGAAACCCGTAGAAACGCCGGACAGGATGGAATCGGGGCATCGATGTGCAAAAAAAAGCCGGCTTTCGCCGGCTTTTTTTAATCGATAAAATCAATAATCTCTGGCTGCTAACTCCACTCTGGAGAAGTAAGGCGTGCACCTGTGGAGGTCACCAGCAGACAGGAATGTCCAGGCAGGGAAGACGTCAGGCGCAAGGCTTCACGCGGAGACATGAGGCTGAGCGCAGTGGCCAGACCGTCAGCCTGCATGACCGTGGGCGCCTGTACACTGACGCTCTTGATGTACTGCGGGGAAGTGCCCGTCTCGGGATTGATCAGATGGGTCGATTTGCGGGAAGAATCAAAATAGACTTCATACCCGCCGGAAGTGGCTACCGCACCCGAACGCATTTCGATCACGGCAGGATAGTCACCCTGCTTGTCCGGATCTTCGATGGCGATGCGCCACGGACGTCCGTCACCCTTGGGTGAACCCTCGACACGGATGTCTCCGCCAGCGTCAACCATGTAGTGGGTGACACCGAGCAACGTGAGCGTGTCCGCCGCGCAGTCGGCTATGTATCCTTTGGCGATTCCGTCAAGAGTCGCGCCCATCCCGGATGTGACGAACTTCAGATTCGTACCGGTCTGCCGCAACCCTGCGGAATCAACCAGGGCCAAGGCTTCTTTAAGTTCCAGCTCGTCAGGTTTACCCTTGGAGCGCTCCATCAGGTTGACCACAGGTGCCACAGTCATGTCAAAACGTCCGCCGGATTGGCGGTGCAACGTACGCCCGTGGGCCATGACATCGAGCAGCTCCTGCGGAGATCCGGAAAGACGTCCGTTAACATTCAGGACGGACAGGGCGGTATTCGAATCAAATCGGCTCAGAATGCCGATCAAACGGTTCATTTCATCAAAGGCGCGACCGATGGCTTCCTGTCCCTGGTTCGTGCTCGGCGTCATGACGGTCATGCCGACAATGGTGCCCATGAGCATGCGTTTTTCGGTGGTCGTGGCCAGGCCGCCAGCGGCCATGGCCGGAACCACGCGCAATGCCGGAGCCAGGGCTGCTCCGCCGGCGAGCACAGCCAGTTTTTTCAGAAAATCACGGCGGTCTTGAGTGTGGGTCCCATGCTTCATTGTTATGCTCCGATTCTGTGGCGTGGGTTAGGCGTTCAGGTCCGCGACATGTGATTCTTCAGGATAACGCGCGGGCTCAGTGTCGGGCGCTGCCGACATCAACTCGGGATTCAGGCAACGCAGGATATTGCGAGGACATTTCTCCACACACACTTCCTCGCAAGAGGGACCATAGGCCAGACACGCCTTGTGATCGATGAAGATACGCTCATCAACCATGGAGATGCACTGGGCCGGGCATTTCTTGATGCAGGCGCCGCAGCTGATGCATCCGACTTCACAGACATCCTTGACGGCCTTGCCCTTGTCCTGGGACGAACAGAATACCATCACCCGAGAGCGTCTGGGAATGAGTTCGAGAATCGAGTTTGGACAGGTCCGCACGCAAGTTCCGCAGCTGGTGCATTTGTCCGGAGCGATATGAACCAGATCATTCTCGATCCACATGGCGTCAAAGGGACATGCGCGGACACAATCCCCGAAACCGAGGCACGAATACTTGCAGGCGTCAGGGCCATCCTGCACCAGCTTCGCGGCGGCACAACTTTGGATGCCGAAGTAATCGAACTTTTTGGCGACATTGCCTTCGACTTTTATGCAGCGCCGGAAAGCGACCTCAGGCTCGGAGTCACCGGCTGCCTTGCCGGTTAGCTCCGCTACCCTGGTGGCTACATCCGGGCCGCCGGCGCAACATTTGTTGGGCGGCATGTCGGGGTCATTGATGACCGCGGCAGCATATGCCTCGCAACCTGCGAACCCACAGCCGCCACAGTTGGCGCCGGGCAGAGCCTCAGTGACAACCTCGATGCGCGGGTCCTCTTCGACATACAAGACTTTGGACGCAATGGCCAAAATACCAGCCGACGCGAACCCCAAGCTGAAAAGTGTCAAAACGGATACAGTAATCATAAAGAAATCTCCACCTTAGGCTATCATACCCTTGAACGCCATGAATGCCAGTGACATGAGTCCAGCCATGACCAGGCCTATGGGAACACCGCGCATGGCCCGAGGAATCCGCGTGATCTCGAAACGCTCGCGAATTCCCGCGAGCAAAACAAGAGCCAGCATGAAACCGGTTCCAGCCGCGACGGCATAAAGCAGCGAGGTCACGAAATCGTATTCTTTACGCTGTACCAGAATGGCCACACCCAAAACCGCGCAGTTGGTGGTGATGAGGGGCAGAAAAATACCCAGAGCCTTGTACAACGGTGGAACCATTTTCTTCAAAAACATTTCCACGAACTGCACCAACGCCGCAATGACCAAAATGAAAACGATGGTCTGCAGGTAGGCAAGGTGAAAAGGAATCAGGACAAATTTCTGGATGAGAAAGGTGAACATCGTGGCCATTATGGTCACGAAAATTACGGCACCGCCCATCCCGATCGACACACTTTTTTCCTTGGAACAGCCCAGATAGGGACAGTTGCCGAGGTATTGGGCCAAAACTATGTTGTTAACGAAGATGGCCGAGATAAAAAGCAGAAAAGTATCCATAAGCCGTCACTCCCCTTGTTAGCCCTTGGCTGCTTCAAGCCGTTCCAGCTTTTTTTGGTTGACGATTTTTTCCAGGCCCTTGCAGGCAGCACACCCGGAACAACCAGCATCGAAATTGGGATCCAGGACAACACCCTTGCGTTTGGCCTGCCAGGCAGTCAGGAAGTTCATGCCTGCGAGAATAAGTCCGAGGCAGACAAACGCTCCGGGCGCCTGAACCATGAAGGTAAAAGGCTGAAAGTCCGGTCCGAAAAGATCAACTCCAAACAGGGAACCGGCACCGAAGGCCTCGCGAATGCCCCCAAGGAACGTCAGGGACAAAGTGAAACCGATACCCATCCCCAACCCGTCGGCCAGGGCCAGATGGGGAGGATTCTTGGCGGCGAACGCTTCAGCCCGGCCAAGGATGATGCAGTTGACGACGATAAGGGGAACAAAGATGCCCAGCTGCTGGTAAAGTGGATATGCAAATGCCTGCATGAGAAGTTCCACGGTAACAACAAGGGAGGCGGAAATCGCGATGAAACAGACGATGCGCACCTTTTTGGGGATGATGTTGCGCACCAGGGAAATGATGAAGTTGGAAAGAGCGAGAACGAAGATGACCGCGGCACCCATGCCAAGACCATTGTTGGCGGTGTTGGTGACGGCCAAGACAGGACACAAACCCAGCACCAAGCGGAACGGAGGAAGTTCATTCCACAGTCCTTTGGTGAATTCTTTCATTAAACTGGCCATAAAAATTCTCCTTGGGATGATCGCTAGCCGACTACCACGTGGTTTTGATCGTATCCTTGAGGGCCGCATACCATCCGGCGGCCTGCTTCACAGCATCAGCCGCGGCAACAGATGAGAATGTCGCGCCTGAAATGGCGTCGATGTCACCGCCATCCTTTTTAAGGACGGCTTTCGCCGGATCCTTGGCCTTGAACTGTTTGGTAAAGGCAGGTTCCTGAATGCGCGAACCAAGCCCGGGCGTTTCCTTGTGGGTGGTGACACTGATTCCGACGAGATTATCCGCTGCAACGTCAAATCCGACGATCACGTTCACGTCGCCGCCATAACCCTTCCCGGACGCTTCCATGGCCACGGCCTGCAATTTGCCTCCCTTCAGGGAGGGGAAGACGATAATGGTCTCGTCTTCATTGCCGGGCATGGGCAATTTCTTGCGATCGGCAATGGGATCATTGTCGCCCTGCAAAAAAATCTGCTTCAAAGCCGGGCCCTGGACATTGGTCAGGACCTGTTCCTCAATGATGGGAGTAGTCCAGACCTTGAGCCCGGAGAGGACGAAACCCGCAAGACCGGTGATGGCGGAAAGCACAACCACCATTCGTACAATTTCCATCATACCGTGCTACCTCCCGCCGAAGGGCTTGGGTTGAATAAGATCAAAGAGCGGCGTGCAGAGATTTGCCAGCAGAATCGCAAAGGGCGCGCCATCGGGATAGATGCCATATGTGCGGATGATGATCACCATCACACCGCCGAAAAAGCCAAACAACAACATCGGCAAGCGCCACGTTGGAGAGGAAGACGGGTAAGGCATCAGAAAAAACGCCGCGAGCAGGGTGCTGCCGGAAAGCAGGTGGAAGGTCGGAGAGGCATAAAGCTGGGGGTCGATGAAATTGTAGATGGAACCAGCCACCAGTACACCGGCCAAAAAAGACACCGGAATGAACCAGCGCAGCAGCCCTCTGGACATGAGGTAGGCACCACCGATGATGATCATCAGAGCCTGGGACGCGCCCAGAGCCCCAAGATTCTCTCCCAAAAGAAGGCTCATGGGAGTGACCGAGGAGATGGCATCAAGGCCGAAGTACTTGAGTTCGCTCAAAGGTTCGATAAGGTCCCATTTGAGAAGCATCCCGTTCAGGTCAACGAGATCCGGCCAGGAGATGGCCAGCACGGCCCAACCCAAAGCAGGAGCGCATACCGGGCTGCCTCCATAGCCACCGAAGACCATGCGTCCGAGGATGACCATGAACGCGGTCCCGAGAATGACCATCCACGCAGGGGCAGTGGCCGGGAGCAAGAAGGCAAAGAGCAGACCATCAACCAAAGCGCTGAAATCGTCAGACGTCGGTGCCTGCTTCATGATTTTTTGTACGACGGCTTCCGTGACCACGGCGGTAAACCCGGCCCACGCCATGACAACCACCGCATCATAACCGTAACGATACACAGCCATCGCCACCACCGGCAAAATTGCCAGCAGCGTATGAAGCATGTTTTTTTGTAGTGTTGCTCCGGAATGCCACAGCGGAGCCGAAGCAACGGAATACATTTTCTTTGAAATATCCTGGCTTGCCATGTGTTTTTATCCTTCCTTGTTCATGACTGATTGAAACGACGCGGGAAGCATCAGTCCTGCAATCTGCATGTAGACACTGCTTCGTCCTGAGCTGCCAGCTGCTTCTTGGCAAGAAGCAGATACTGCATCACAGGACGATTGGCCGGACACACGAAAGTACACATGCCACATTCAAAACAGGCTCCGACATGCTGTGATTGAGTACTTTCAAACATATTGAATTCGGCATACCGGGAGAGCATTCCGGGATGAATCCGGGCGGGACAGGCCAGAACACACTCGCCGCAATTGATGCAGGGATTGGGCTGCACCGGAGGATAGAGCCCATCCTGAACCAGGGTCACGGCGGTACAGGTAGGTGCGATGCCTACGCCAAGATCACTCACGGCAACACCGCGCATGGGACCGTCCAAGGCCAGCTTCCAGTCTGTTCCGTACGCCGTTCCTGTCGTATCCAGAAGATCCTGCACCGTCATGCCCGTTGGCACGCGGTAAACCTTCTCGCCGACACTGACGACGGCTTCCATGAGAGGCAGCTTGGTCGTGGCCACAAGACCGATCCGGTACAGGGCAGAAATCGAGATGACATCGACATTGTCCGGTCTTTCGGCGCCGGTAGCGGCGTAAACGACAAGCGGGTCGATGGTGGCCGGGTAAACGTCGCTGGCGTTGACGGTGGTGCAGCCGTGCAGGGAAAACTGCTTGCCGTTGGCAACGACCAGCTTCACCACGCCGGGCTTGAAGGCCCGTTCCAGAACCTGGAGACCAGCTTTCAGGACTTCCTGTGCATCCTTCATGAGCTGCTCGCTGACCAGCACTCCGGGCTCGGGATTGAGGCCGTTTATGACCAGGTTGCGTGTCGCGTGAAACCTGCTCGTATCCACGCCCATTTCCAGCAGCTTGCGGCACAGCTCCTCGTTGCCGAGAGAATCCAGCTCGCTGCATGGCTCAGGCCTCGGAGCGGCCACGGCTTCCTCCCCTTCCTTGGGAGCAGGGATGGGTCCTATGACGATGGCATCGGGCAGAATGTCCTCGACGATGCCGTCAATGGAAGAATGCACAAAGCCGATTCCGTAGGCGCCCTTGGTGGAATTTTCCGCGATGACCTGGCCGCGCCCCAAAATCTGCTTCTTTTTTACAACGGGTTTGTGTTTGCTCTCAATAGGAATCCTGACCCGCAAGGGGGTAGGCACTTCCTGCAGAGTGTCCTTGATCTCAACCGAGGTGTTCAGGCGTAGTTTCATCATGATGGTCTTACCTGGTATGACAGCGGGTACACGATTTTTCGCCAAAAGGTCCTTTGCCGGCCTCTTCGTGACACGTCATGCACTGATCGTGAAACGAATCCATGCGATGCGGCAAGGGCGTGGCGTCAGTATCGAAGTGGCAGGAATTGCAGGACGGCTGGAGGCTTCCAGTCTTACCGGGCAGCAATTCATGACATTCGTTACAACCTTCCAATTTTTCCTCATACATCTCGGCATGACAGCTTTCGCACTTGGCATGAACGGCATCGCGCAAGGCGGGCGTGTCGCCATCTGCTTTTTCGCCATGACACTGGTTGCAAGCACCCGGCTCGGCCTCGATGTCCGTGTCGTGATGGCAGTCGGTGCAGCTCGAAGCATACTGCTCCGCATGGTCGTCATGACTGTAGACAAGCTTGCCCAGTTCGGCATGATGACAACGCGTGCAGGTCTCCTCGGGCAGACTGGTCTGGTGGTCCGAAGAAAACTTCGCATCAAATTCCGTCGCATGGCATGAGCCACACGGCAGCGGGGTCAAACCTGGGTTTTCACTCTCGTGATGGCACTTGGCACAGTTGCCACCATCTTTCTCAACGTACTGCACGTGACGAGAATGGGTGAAGACTACATCGCCGCCCTTGTTGTCCAACCGAAGACGAACGGGCAGCTCTTCCGATGGGGCTGGTGCAAACTGACCGCCGAGGGCCAGAAGCGCCAACATACCGCAGACAATGGTGATGGGTACGTAACGTTTTTTCAAGACAGTGTCCTTGTGCTCCGGTTTGACGCAACTAAAGACAGGATGCTTCACTCAAGCATCCATCCCCCACTAAACAACAACTCAAAGCAGCTTTTTCCCGTCAAAAGCCTGCTTAAACGGAACGCTTATTCAATTATCGATTTTTTGTAAACAGAAATATGAAATGGGTTTTAAACTCAACTGTTTTGCTCAGAATACTCCCGCAAAACCCCCGGTCTTCGGAAAGCCGTGAGCCCCGTCGAAAATCACGTCTGGACCTCGCCTTTTTTTCGCGACATGATAAAAGGCTCATGCTTCAGGGCGACGTGTTCTGTTGTCCTGCCATAATCCGGGATCCAAGGCGCCCGGATCAATTTTTAGCGAATACGGTGTCACATGTTTATCGCTTTTCTCGCCCTTTGTATCGGACTTGCCGTGCTTGTCTGGAGCGCGGACCATTTCATCGACGGCGCGGCCAGCGTCGCGCGTCACTTCTCCATGCCACCACTGCTCATCGGCATGATCATCGTCGGATTCGGCACGTCCGCCCCGGAGATGGTCGTCTCCGCTCTGGCCGCCGTGAACGGAACCCCCGGCATAGCCCTTGGCAACGCCTTTGGTTCAAACATAACAAATATCGCGCTCATCCTCGGTTTCACGGCACTGCTCAAACCCATCGAGATCCACTCTCAGGTGCTGCGCAAGGAATTGCCCCTGCTCACGGCGATGACCGCCGTGACGGCATACCTCATTCACGAAGGCACCCTCTCCCGCTCCGACGCCGTGATCATGCTGGCTTTTTTTGCCGGAGTCATGTTCTGGACCTTGCGCCAGGGCATGCAAACCCAGCCCGACGCCTTCGGGGACGAGATGGGAGAGGAATTGTGCGCGAAGTGCATGCCCCTGGGCCTCGCCTACTTCTGGCTGGCCACGGGCCTTGTGCTGCTCATCGCCAGCTCCCGTCTTCTGGTCTGGGGCGCGGTGGAAATCGCCCACGCCCTCGGCGTGAGCGATCTTGTCATAGGCCTGACCGTCGTGGCGCTGGGCACCTCGCTTCCGGAACTGGCGTCCTCGATAATCGCAAGCCGCAAGGGCGAACACGACATTGCCCTGGGCAATGTGCTTGGCTCCAACCTTTTCAACACCCTGGCCGTAGTGGGCATTGCCGGGGTCATCCACCCCATGGATGTCGAACCGGAAGTCATCACGCGCGATTTGCCGGTCATGACCGCCCTGACCCTGTCCCTTTTCGTCATCGGTTTCAGGTTCAAACGCCCCGGACGTATCAACCGCTATGCGGGCATGGCTCTGCTGGCCTGCTATGTCGGCTACACCGCCTTTCTGGTCAAAACGACCATGTTCCCTTGAAAATGAACGCAAAGAGGCCCGCAAACTTTCGATTGCGGGCCTCTTTGTCGACTTCATTTCAATGTTCACTTGGCGGAGTGAAGATCCTCGCCTATCTCCTGCAACATCACGCGGATGGCCGCGAGCTTGTCGCGATGTTTTCCATCCAGACGCTGGTCCAGGTCCTCGGCGGCATGCGCCATGGCCTTGACCTGATTCTCCATGGTCATGAGCGATGTCCGCCTCGGGAGCGTGCCGAGTTCAGTCACCTTGCCGTCCAGCGTGGCATGCCGGGCATCGAGATCCAGCACGGCGCTGTTCAGCGACTTGAGTTCGTCGATTTCCCTGCCAAGCCCGGCCACATTCTGGTGCAGAGCGTAAAAAAAGACGAAAAGAAGCAGGATGGTGCAGGCGGCAAGCCCCGCAGCCAAGCGGTCCTTTCCGAATACGTCTTTTGACTCCATTGATGCCTCCCAAGCGGCAATCGCCGCAAAATGCCTTTTTCAAGCCACAAATCATACCCGGATAAGGCGTCAGACTCAACCTCAGTTGATAAGAGCCTGCAAGGGTGCCGGGATGCCTCCACCCCGATTGATGAATCCCGCCGAAACGCCGTTGCTGCGCACGGGCATGATTTCCGCCTCGCCCAGCAAGCCGCCGAAGTGGACCCGGTCGCCGGCCTTCTTGCCGGGAACGGGAATGAGGCGACACGCCGTGGTCTTCTTGTTGATCATGCCGATGGCCATTTCGTCGGCGATGATCGCGGACAGGGTCTCGGCCGTGGTGTCGCCCGGCAAGGCCACCATGTCGAGGCCCACGGAACACACTGCGGTCATGGCTTCGAGCTTTTCAAGACAAAGATGTCCGGCCGAGGCGGCGGCCGCAATGTTCAGATCCTCGCTGACCGGGATGAAAGCGCCGCTCAGTCCGCCCACGCGGGAACTGGCGAAGGCACCGCCCTTCTTGACCGCGTCGTTGAGCATGGCCAGCGCTGCCGTGGAACCGGGCACGCCGATGGCGCCCAGCCCCAGGGACTGGAAGATCTCGCCCACGCTGTCGCCGACATTGGGCGTCGGAGCCAGGGACAGGTCCACGATGCCGAACTCAACGGCCAGGATGCGGGCCACTTCGCGGCCGATGATCTCGCCCACGCGGGTGACCTTGTAGGCGGTGCGCTTGATCACGTCCGCCAGCTCGCCCAGATGCGCCCCTGGATTGTCCTGCAAGGCGCGATCGATGGCTTTCTTGACCACGCCCGGGCCGCTGACGCCGACGTTGATGACGGAACTGGCCTCGCCAATGCCCAGATAGGCCCCGGCCATGAACGGCACGTCCTCGGGGATGTTGGCGAAGACGACGAGCTTGGCGCAGCCCAGGCCATCGCGGTCGGCCGTGCGGGCGGCGGCGGCCTTGATGGTCCGTCCCATGAGCGCCACGGCGTCCATGTTGATACCGGCCCGGGTGGTGGCCACGTTGATGGATGAGCACATGCGATGAGTGACGTCCAGGGCTTCGGGAATGGCGTCTATGAGCGCCAGGTCGCCCTTGGCCATCCCCTTTTCGACCAATGCGCCGAATCCGCCGATGAAATCGACATTCACGTCCTTGGCGGCCTGGTCCAGGGTCTTGGCCACCTCGACCATGCCCCGGCTATCGAATGGAGCAGCGGCCACGGCGATGGGGCTGACCGAAATGCGCTTGTTGACCACGGGAATGCCGTAGCGGTCGCCAACTTCGTCGCACACCGTGACCAGATCCCTGGCCAGGGTGGTTATTCGTTTATATATGGTATCGGTGAATCTGGGCAGGTCGTGGGAAGCGCAGTCGAGCAGGCTGATGCCAAGGGTCACTGTGCGTACGTCCAGATTCTCGTTCTTGATCATGGACAGGGTGGAAAGAACCTCGCGGTCGTTGAGCATGCCTGGTCTCCTAAACTCTATGAATCGTTTCAAAAATGTCGCGGTGCTGGACCGAGACGTTAAGGCCGAATTTGGAACAGGTCTCCTGCATGACCCGCCGCAGATGGCGATGCTCCACACCCGAGGGGACATCGACCTCAAAGATCATGATCATCTCATCCACGCCGTCATCCTGGGTGATGATGGCCCGGAAGTGAACCACGTTGCAGGTGAGCGAGGCGATGGCCTCGGTCACGGCGGCGATGGTGCCGGGCTTGTCCACGCCCTTGGTGGTTATGACGAAGGGCTGCGTGGCGGAAGCCGCCACCGGTGCCGAAGCCGCCATGGGGCGCAGGTGGGCGCTGAGCTCCATGTCCTCCAGGGCGGCGTTCAGGCTGCTCCCGATTTCATCCAGCGGATGGTCGTCCGGATTGAGAACGATGAAGATGGAAGCAAACTCGGTTTGCAGGATGGTCTGGCTGACATCTTCGATGTTACAGCCATGGGTGAACAGGATGGTCGATATTTTTGCCAGGATGCCCGGCTTGTCTTTGCCGATGACCGACAGCACGAATTTATTCATTGATCCTCCAAATCGTGGGAAAGTTCTGGTCTATTGCTTGGGGCGCGGGCATGCGTCAAGCCTTATCCCCACCCGGCTCTGGTCAAACAAAACGAGATAGGCTACGTGGCGGGCACCCTGATACATCAACCCCACCGAGGAAAAAATGGCACAAATAGGCACCCCCCTCTCACCATCATCCACCAAAGTTCTTCTGCTCGGTTCCGGCGAGTTGGGCAAGGAAGTCGTCATAGAACTGCAGCGGCTTGGCGTAGAAGTCATCGCCGTGGATCGCTACGAAAATGCCCCGGCCATGCAGGTCGCGCATCGCAGCCACACCGTCTCGATGCTGGACGGCCCGGCTCTGCGCAGGATCATCGAGGATGAAAAACCGGACTACATCGTCCCTGAAATCGAAGCCATCGCCACCGACACCCTGGTGGAACTGGAAGCCGAAGGCCATACCGTCATCCCCACGGCCCGCGCGGCGAAACTGACCATGAACCGTGAAGGCATCCGCCGTCTGGCCGCCGAGGAATTGGGGCTTGCCACGTCGCCCTACCGCTTTGCCGAGACCTACGAAGAATACCTGGCTGCGGTGGAAGCAGTGGGCACCCCGTGCGTGGTCAAGCCCATCATGAGCTCCTCGGGCAAGGGCCAATCCGTGGTCAAGACCCCGGCCGACGCCGAAAAATCCTGGAAATACGCCCAGGAAGGCGGACGCACGGGCAAAGGCAAGGTCATCGTCGAAGGATTCGTCGATTTCGACTACGAGATCACGCTGCTCACCGTGCGCCACGCCGGAGGCACATCCTTTTGCGCCCCTATCGGCCACTTCCAGAAAGATGGAGACTACCAGCAATCCTGGCAGCCGCAGCCCATGAGCGAGACGGCCCTGACCGAGGCCAGGCGGATGGCCCAGGCCGTGACCGAAGCTCTGGGCGGACGGGGAATCTTTGGCGTGGAACTCTTCATCAAGGGCGACACCGTCTATTTCAGCGAGGTATCCCCCCGCCCTCACGATACGGGGCTGGTCACGCTCATCTCCCAGGACCTCTCTGAATTCGCGCTGCACGCCCGCGCCATCCTCGGCCTGCCCGTGCCAAGCATCCGCCAGCATGGCCCCGCCGCCTCCAGCGTCATTCTGGTCGAAGGCGAATCCCGGCAGGTGCTGTTTGGAAACCTTGAAGCGGCCTTGAGCGAAGCGGATACGGATTTGCGCCTTTTCGGCAAACCCGAAGTCAGCGGCAAGCGGCGCATGGGCGTGGCTCTTGCTCGAGACAAAAGCCTGGAAAAGGCGCTGGAAAAGGCCAAGAAAGCCGCGTCGGCGGTCACGATCCAGCTTTAGAAAACAGCCCGGCATCAGAGCGGCGGCTTTGAGCGTCCACTGCCCTGATCATGACTCTTCGATGACGAGGGACTCAGGCTTGTTATGTGCCCTGGGCCCTTGTAATCCGAGATGGCTTGCACTAGGAATTCACGGTCCTGGCGATGTCCGCCATAACATTCTTACGGCAAGATCCCGCCATGCTTCGGTTCATCCCGCGCAAACGGATCGCCCCTTTGTCCGCCAAGGAGACAACATGTTGAAAAAAATGATTTTTATTGTTTGCTTCGTACTTGCTTGCAGCACCGCCTACAGCGGAGAAAAAGAACATCGGGCCCTGGCTGAAGAGCTGATCAAGATCACCGACGGCGACACGGTCATGGAAAAGATGAAAGCCCAGGTGGCCATGATCTTCCAGCAGATCGCCTCCCAGATGAACATTCAGGAAGCCGACAAGCCCAAGCTGGAAAAATACTCAGCCCGTTTCGACGCCATCCTGAAGGAAGACATGTCCTGGGAAAAGGTCAAGACCCAGTATCTGGATCTCTACACCTCCGTTTTCACCGAGGAAGAAACCAAGGGTCTGGTCGACTTCTATAAATCCGATCTGGGCAAGAAGGTTACCGCCAAGATGCCCGAACTCATGCAGCAGAGCATGACTGTGGCCCGCACCTACATGCAGGGCGTCGTGCCCAAGCTCGAAGCATTGACCGAGGAAATGCGTGTGGATTTCGAAGGCGCTGCCCCCGAGGCTCCTGCCCAGACGGCTCCGGCTCCGAAGCAGTAGTCCCTTCCGTGCGACCAAGAAAAGGAAGGCTCCCCCGCATGCCGGTGGAGCCTTTTTTCATGCCCTCAGGACAGCAGAGTGCGGATCTCTCGCCGGGCGGCTTCCAGAAACCGTGGATACCTCTCCTTGACCGGATCGGATAGTTCCATGGACCATTCGCTGATTGTCAGCGGTTCAATACCGATAACCATCAGTTCCGGCTTGTTGCCAAGCAATTCGGCCATTTTCAGGGAATCGAGAAGATCGATGTCGTGAAGGGACAGGCGCTGCTGATAATTGTCGCGCAAATTGTCTTCCGTGAAACGATAGACCGTCCCCGGTTCCCGCCCGCCCTTGACGGTATCAAGGACAAGCACCCGCTCATATTCCTGGAAAATGTAAAAAATATCCTGCGTGAAGGTGGCCCCATCCAGAAAATCGACCTTTTCCTGATCCCACTCTTCCTCCAGGGCAAGATCCTTGACCGCGTGCACACCAGCGCCGTCGTCAGTCAGAAGCAGATTGCCCACTCCAAGAACCAAAAGTCGTTTCATGCCATATTCTCCAGATCCAACGTTCTGCCGACAGTAACCACATTCATGGCTTCCCTGCCGGGCGCACTAAAAAAAAGGGCCGGTTTCCCGGCCCTTCATGGTTCAGTCAATCCGCGTTAGTCAATGTTGACAACGTGTTCTTCACCGGTCTCAGCGTGCAGCACGTGCACGGCACAGCCCAGTCACGGGTCGTAGGAGCGAACTAAGCGCCCCACATTGACGGGATTCTTGATGTCGGGAACCGGCACGCCGATGAGGGCTTCCTCGATCGGGCCGCGCTGTCCCATGTCATCCCTGGGGTTGGCGTTCCAGAGAGTCGCGGACACGATCTGATAGTTCTCGATCTTCTTGTCCTTGATCTTCAGGAAGTGCAGCAGGGAGCCGCGAGGAGCTTCCGTGAATCCGGTGCCTTCGGCGGCGTCCGGAATCTCGGACTTGACGTAGGTTTCGGCGCCGGGCTGAACCTGCTTGAGCCATTTTTCAACGGCCACTGCGGTAAGCCAGGTTTCTTCAGCACGAGCCACGTGGCGGCCCATGATGGAGAAAGCCTTGTCGCCCAGATCGCGGAAGTTCTTGGCTTCGATGCCGTAAAGTTCCTTGAGCAGTTTCTGGCCAACGGGGCTGAGCTCGGGGTTCTGGACCCACATGCGGGCCAGCGGACCGACTTCGCAGGGCTTGTCCTTGTAACGGGGAGCCTTGACGAAGCTGTATGCACCGGGTTTATCCGGGTTGGGATTCGTTTCACCGACGCTGTAGTGCAGGCCGCCGGGAGCGGAATGATCAAAGAAGGAATGTCCGACATATTCCTTGACCAGCTTGGAATCGAATTCCTCGTCCTTGCCGTCGATATATACGCCGGGCTTGAGCAGGAAGGTCTTGTAATCATCGTCTTCGGGGAAAACACCGAAGGCGATAACGTTCTTCCAGCCGATGCCGGTCTCGAACAGATCCGTGTAAACGGAACCCAGGGTGTAGATCAGAGGCAGGTATTCCTCGATCACGAACTTCTGGACTTCCTTGAAGCGGGCCGCGTATTCTGCGACTTTGTCCGCCGTGGGAATCTCGGTTGCACCGCCCACGACCATGCCCTGAACATGAGGCATGCGACCGCCGAACATGGCGACCATCTCATGACAGATGCGGCGGATTTCAAGCGCCTTCAGGTACTGGTTCAAGCCGTAGGTGTTGGTTGCATCGGCCTTGGCTCCGTCCTTGATGCGATCCGTCAAAAGATCCGCATTGGCGTAACGGGGAACAAAGGGAGAGACATCCGGACCCTTGACGTAATCCAGGGCGGCCAAATGATAAAAATGCAGAATATGAGACTGCAGATAGTTGGCGCCAAAGATCAGGTTACGGGTAATGCGGCCGTTGGTGGTTACTTTGACGCCAAAGGCGTCGTCCTGGGCCATGACGGAAGCCGTACAGTGCGCCGTGGGGCACACGCCGCAGATACGCTGTACGATCTGGGAAGAATCCCTGGGATCGCGGCCGCGCAGAATCTGCTCGAACCCGCGGAACATTCCGCCGGAACACTTGGCATCGACGACCTTACCGTCCTTGACTTCAACTTCAATCTTGAGATGACCTTCAACCCGGGTCAACGGATCGATGGAAATCTTGACTTTCCCGTCAGCTGCGGGAGTAGCTGCTTGTGACACGTGCGTCCTCCTTGATTATTCCGCTACATAGAAAGGAGACTTTCCGTCCGGAAAGTCCGGTTCCACACAGCCGATACACACGGCGTTCTCGACACACCAGTTGATGCCGTTGTTCCAGCGACGCTTGGCGCAATCGGCATAGGTGGACGGACCCTTACAGCCAAGTTCGGCCTTGCAACCGGGCTTGGTGAAGGTTTCCGCGAATTCGGAGTTGTCGTATTTATCAAGATACGGACAGGTCTCGTGGATGTTGTCGCCAAAGAAGAGCAGCGGGCGTCCATCGTCATCCAGTTCGGGCAGGGGATGCTCGGTAGGATTCAGGACATGGCTCCAGGCGGCAACCAGCGTGCCGACCATCCAGTCCGGATGGGGCGGGCATCCGGGCACGTTGACCAGCAGTTTCTCGATCTTTTCATCGGCAAAGAAATCACGCACGCTCTTGGAGCCGGTGACGTTGCCTTCGGCGGCGGGAATGCCTCCGTAAGCGGAACAAGTGCCTACAGCCACGGTGGCCAGAGACTTGGGTGCCAGATCCCGGATCAGTTCCATCATGGTGACTTCATGATGATGCCCCTTGGCATCCAGAGTTTCACCGACAATGCAGTAGCGACCTTCCTTGGCGGTAGGGATGGCACCTTCCACCAGCAAGAAAAAGTTGCCGTTAAACTTTTCAGCAATTTCGTACATGTGCGCCAATGCCATCTCACCTTCACTTGCCATGACGGTGGGATGGAACTCAAGGCTGATCACATCCAGCAGAATCTCCTTGATTCTGGGATGGACTGCATTGAGAAGAGAAACGGAGCAACCTGTACAACCCTGTCCCTGTACCCAGATGACCGGAGCTTTTTTAGCCCCTTCGGTCATGGCGTGCACGATGCCCGGATGATAAATCTGGGAAATTCCCAATCCGGCGACACCTGCGGAGCACAGTTTTACGAACTCACGTCTGCTAAGACTCATACCCTCCTCCTTCAAAAAGGTAATAGCGTGCAGAGACTTCGGCCTTTTTTTCACGAGCGATCAGATATCCTTAAATTTCTTGATATGTCAACGGACTTTGGATCGAAAATCATAATCACGAGAATCTGTTCGCCGCAGCATGGATAAAGCGCGATTCGTTCTTTTTTTCACATGGGTTATACATGAAAAATATTACATAAATGAAAATCGTAACACTAAAGCGTCTTCACTCCAGAAGATTCCGCGCACGACGCTTCACTCGGAAGCGCAAGCCTACGGAAAGAGATACGTAAATTAATTTTCTGCTCAGGTGACGTATTCAGACATGCAAACCGGAAGCAATGGTCTCAGTCACGACGTGGAAAATAGGCGTGTGTCGAGTTGTGCTGCCATAAAAACTGGTGGATGTGATAGCCGTCGGAAAAGAAGGTCACCGACCCTAGAATGGGTTCGGGAGAACCAGGCTTTTCACCGTAAACATAGATAAAGCGGTTGAACCGAAAAAGCGGACGTCTAAGTCCCATGGACTCGGCATGCAGGATAAGATGTCCGCTTCCCCCACGATCATCCTCGATCCAAACCTTCCCGGCCTTGCCCAGAGAATATTCGCCGATGTAATTCTCCTCCACGAATTCCTCCGTGGCCACGCCATGCATGAAGCGGGCTTCGGCGCCATGTTTGAGGGCGTCTTGCCCCGACTCGTTGGCCAGTACGGTCACTCCCTCCCGCGGAACGATTTGTCCGATCGGCACAGCACTCTTGACGTCCGTCTGCGACACCGAAGCCGTCTTATGCACATCTTCCGGCGCAGACACGTTCTGGACGCTAGATTCCGGCTTTACGCGGGGCACGATTTTTTCCGGCATGGTTTTCTCCGAGACAGCAGTATGAACCGGGCCGTTGAGGGTGTCAGGCGCGGACGTTTTTACATCCGGTGACGGAACTGGAACCGTCAGTTCCGTCTCGGTCAAAGGAACCTTGACAGGAGCAGGCGCGACTAGCGGCTCGGCAGGAGGGGTTGGGGCGGGTGTGACAATGTCCAAAAGAATGAGTCGGTCCTGAATCAGTTCCTGCACGGGCCGAAAATCAGCAAGCCAGCCACCAAGCACATGCAAAATCAGCGACAAGAGGACACAGCCAGCTAATTCAACTTTTGTGATGCCGAAAATATGACCACCCTGGGCAGGTCTATGCGATTTGTTTTCCGAAACATTCTGCTCGGAACCAAAAAAAGCCTGAAAACTCGTCACGGAAGGAATCATGTTGTTCTTTCCTCCGACCCGTGATATTTTTAAAAGAATATCAAAGCGTTCCACGGGAGGCGGATATGCTGAAGCTGGTCTTTACAATGCTCATCATGTGCACGGCAATATCCAATGCTGCCGCAACTGTTACTATAAGCATCGTTCACAGCTATCACAAGGAGTACGCTTGGGAGCAAAGTTTGGCCAGCGGCCTTTTGGACACCTTGCCCCAAAACGCGACTCTCGATCATTTCTATCTGGATACCAAGCGCCTGCCCAAAGCCCAGCACGAGGACCGAACCAAAAAAGCCTTGCATCACTTGGCGTCAAGCCGGCCTGACCTGATCATCCTCTGCGACGACAACGCGGCCAAGTATCTGGGCCCGCACCTCAAAAATGCCTCCATTCCGGTTGTTTACGTAGGGCTCAACCGCAATCCCAGAGATTACGGTCTCTTTCCGGCCAACAACATGACCGGGATTCTTGAACGCCCTCTGCTCAAGCGGTCGCTGCACTCCATGTGCCGACTGGTCAACACGGAAGACACCAAGGTGCTCGTTCTGTTCGACTCGGACTCCACATCCGATGCCGTCCTGTACGAAGCTTTCAAGGGTGAAAAGTCTTTTAATCTTGGCAAGGTGCGGGTGGAACTCAACCAGTTCGAATTGCTGAAAGACTGGCAAAATGCACTGCTAAATGCCAAATCCGAGGGCTTCGACACCGTTTACATCGGCCTCTACCATACATTGCGCAACGGCAAGGGCGAGCATGTGCCCGATGAAGAGGTGATCGCCTGGGCCAACGCCCATGCCCCCGTGCCCATTTTCGCGTTTTGGGATTTCGCGGTCGGCGAGGGAAAGACTATTGGCGGGCATGTACTGAGCGGCCGCGACCAAGGTCTGGCAGGCGGTCAGATCGTGTCGGAAATTCTGAACGGCGTCGCGCCGGCGGAAATTCCACCACGCTCCGCAAAAGAGGGTTCTTACAAGTTCAGCATTCATGAATTGAAGCGATTCGGCATCAGATTGCCGCAAAAAATCCGTGAACAGGCCGTTCTGGTGCCTTGAAGCATGATAAACTGCCGCGCCCGAAAGAACCACCTGGAACCACTTCTTGACCCGGAGCGGGTCACTCATTACCAGCCTTGTCCATGAGCATAAAAAACGCCGACCAAAAAAAGCAGCATATTCTGGACCATGAATCGCAACTGGCCAACCAGTTGGCCTTACAGGTTCTTGAAAAGCCCAAACCGCCCATCTGGATGATCTTTGTCCCGATCTTCTTTGTCTTCTTCCTACAGAAGATGAACCAGTACAAAAGCGGTCTGACGGAATTCGTCGACAACTACCTCAAATCACGACGTTACGCCCTGGAAGCGGCCCTGGAAGCCGAGGAGACCGGAAGGCCGGCCAACGTGGCCGGACTTGTAGAAAAAGTGGGCAACATTCCGGAACAGGCCAAGCCTCTTTTCGCGGAATGGATGAACGTCCTGGTCGATCACTACCGTTTGCTGCTGACCTCGCAAGGAAACAACCATTCCAAATTGGTCCGCGCCGGCTATCAAAGCAAGACGAATTATCTCCTGTTCTGCAATTGCCTGAACAAGGCCGAAAATGCATACAGCATGGCTCTTCTTCCTGAAATGGACGGAGACAACCAAGACCTGCATCACGTCATCCAAAAAATAAACGTCTGCGTCACAAATCTGCGCAGACAGGATGCCGACACCATTTTTTCCTGAACACAAAAACGCGAAAGACACCTCTAAAAAGACCGCAATCCGCCCTCGCTTCAACAATCAGTACAGTAAAGCGGCAATACCGTATCAAAATACGGTATTGCCGCTTTCATTTTTAAATTATTTTTTTCACGTCTTTATGTTATTACACGATATAATTTATGATACACGCATCCAACTCGTAGAGTGTAATAAAATAAATTCTTGGCTATGCTTTATGCCATATAAGCACTTGTCAATATGACCTGAAATTCATTTTTTTAAGGCAATATATCCGAAATTATTTCTAAACGCCCTCTTCATCGGAAGGAAAAGCCGATTTGAGTTGATTCAAGTCAAAAAAAAATCTATCGTCGGCTATCCACATCAACCTCTTTGCGGCTGATCCACCAATCAACAAACGCACTGGAGTTGACAAAACTGATGAACACACCGTGCACGGAAGAAAAAAAGCGAATTATTCTGGGTCAAGAAACCAAAATGGCTCGCCAGCTTGCGTTGATCGTCCTGGAAAAACCCGAACCACCCTTTTGGGCCAGTTTCATCCCCATGGTCTTCGTTTTCTATGCTCAAAAATTGAAGCAGTATTCATCTGGGCTAGACGAATTCGCCCACAACTATATGACCCTTCGGAGAGGGGCACTGGAAAGCGCCATGGCGGCCAAAATGACGGATTCAGCAGTGGACGTCGCCAAGCTATTGGAAAACGCAGGAGACATGCCCCCACCCGCCAACCCCCGGTACCTGAGATGGATTGCCCTGCTCACGGACCACTACCTGTTGCTGCTGAATTCCAACGGGAACTGCCATGCGACACTGGTTCGTAGCGGATACGAAAACAAAGCCGCCTACCTGTCTTTTTGCGCCTGCTTCATCGAGGCGGAACAGGATTTCAACCTTGCACTACTGCCGGGAATCGAGGGAGAGGCTCAAGATCTCTTCGAAGTCGTGCAAAAGATGAACATGGGCATAGCCAAGTTGGCCTATCATGAAGCCGAAATAATTTTCCCTCCGGACACGCAGGCTTTGAAACCGCTCCCCTGACAAGCTACAGCATCTCTTGCATCTGAGTAAAAAAATCCCCACGCTCAAAAACCGGAGCATGAGTTTTTTCCAACCGATCCAGACTCGCAAGAAACGCTTCCCACCCCTCGATTTCCTCGATTTTGCTCTTGTCGCAGAAAATCTTGAAGCGCGTGCCCTTGGGGCACTTGGTCAGATTTATCTCGAAGCTGTGCCCCTGATTGTACACTGTCCAATGCGCGGACCAGCTGCTCCGGTCACCCTCGGTCTTCTTGTACTTTTCAAAAAAAGCCTCGAATATTTCGACAATTTGTGTCTCATCCATCTTTTCCTCCTTTCGATAGTGCATGATTATTGCCCAGTTGCATTCCCATGGAAGAAAAAAGCATTTTCCCCGCTCTTCGGCAACCCCCAAGCGGGGACTTGCCCTTTGACCAGATTCAGACGTATTGGTAGGACCAATTTCACGGGAGAAAAACTGTGACAATATCCTTCAGACAAAAAAGAATCTACGAAGAAATCACAACACGTCTGCAAACAATGGTGCAAAACGACGATCTCAAACCTGGGGATCGCCTGCCGCCGGAGCGTCAACTTGCCATAATGTTTGGAGTTTCTCGAAACTCTGTGCGGGAGGCAATCAAAAGCCTGGAACAGCACGGCGTTTTGCTCAGCAAGCCAGGGGCAGGCACTTACATTGCCGAAAACAGCCAGACAAATCTGGCCATGGCCATGGGGGACGCCTTCGCACGAGAGAGGCACCGTCTGGAAGATATTTTTGAACTGCGCCTCCTGCTTGAACCTCAAATCGCCCATCTGGCCGCCCAGCGCGTCACGAAACATGAACTTCAAAAGCTGCGGTCGCTTATCAGCGCCTACACAAAAAACATGCAGGATGGCCTCCCCGTCTATTTCTACGATCAGGCGTTTCATGACGCCATTGCCGCCGCCACGGGCAATCAGTCCATCACGATGATCATGGTCCAGATGCACGAACTGCTGCGTGAAAGCCGTGATGAGGCGCTTCAATCAACTGTTCGCAGCGCCAAATCGCTTGAGGATCATCAAAAAATCCTGGAGGCCTTGAGCATGCGCGATCCGGAGCGTGCCCGGGAAGCCATGACGGACCATCTCAAGCATACCAGGGAAATTGTTTTCACTTCAACCACGGGAGAATGAAAAATGAAGGAAATACGCAAAACAGCCCGCGACCTGATGACCGGATACTGTCGTGTCTGCCCTGTCTGCAACGGCAAGGCTTGTGCCGGAGAAGTCCCGGGCATGGGAGGACTCGGCACCGGATCGGCCTTCATGGCCAACGTTCAGGCCCTGGCCAAAGTCACTTTCAACATGCGTCTGGTGCATGAAATCACCGAACCCGACACCAGTACCAGCATCCTTGGACTGGACCTGTCCATGCCCGTCATGGCGGCTCCCATCGGAGGCATATCATTCAATATGGGAGGCAAGCGCACTGAAGAGGAATACATCAAGGCCATCATCGACGGAAGCAGACAGGCAGGAATCATCGGCTGCACAGGAGACGGAGTGCCGCCCTTCATCCACGAATCGGGCCTGGCTGCCATCGCGGCCGCCGGAGGGCACGGCATTCCCTTCATCAAGCCGTGGGAAGATGCCGAACTTTACGAAAAACTGGCCAAGGCCAAGGACAGTGGAGCCACGATCGTAGGAATGGACATCGACGCGGCAGGTCTTATCACCTTGCGCAAAATGGGGCGTCCGGTTTCACCGAAATCGGTGGACACATTGCGGGAAATCATTGCCAAGACCGGAGTGAAGTTCATCATCAAGGGCATCATGACCCCGGAAGACGCCACGTTGGCCCTGCAGGCAGGCGCTGATGCCATAGTGGTTTCCAACCATGGCGGACGAGTGCTTGATCACACGCCGGGAACAGCCGAAGTGTTGCCGGCCATAGCCGAAAAGATGAAGGGAAAGCTGGGAATAATCGTGGACGGCGGAATACGGGCCGGAGCCGACGTGCTCAAAATGCTCGCGCTGGGCGCGGACGCGGTCATGATCGGAAGACCATTCAGCATCGCGGCAATGGGTGGTCTGACCGAAGGCGTTGTCGCCTACAGCGAAACGCTTCGCACCGAACTCATGCAGGCCATGGTCATGACCGGCACGGAATCAGTCGCAAAGATCTCCCCTGCTCTGCTCTACGGCAAAGCCTAAAAAAAAAGGGCCGGAAAACCGGCCCTATCCTCTATATTTCAAACCGGTCTCGTAAACCGGCAACCCGCGCTCCGGGATTTCCTTGCTCCAGCAGACAGCCACTGGGTAACGGTCGAATTCACCCATGGAGGACTCCGGAGAGTAACCTTCCAGGGAAAGCTCGAGCTTTGCGTCCTTCTGGATGGGCGTACGGGTTTTAAGACACAGGCCGCCGTCGCTGTAGTTGATCAAACGGGCATACTGGGTCTTGTTCTGCCCTTCATAGACATAACGGACAGGCACCAGGCAATCTTTACGAATATGCATGCGCTTGTTTTCAGACATTGGATTCCTCCTCGCGTTTTGCCCTGATTCTCATGGATCAGGAGTGAAGCACTCACAATTAGGACATGGAAATTTATAGCCGATTCCAGCTGAAGAGGCAAATATTCAATTCCTGAAAATATCTTCAAAAAAAACTTGCCATTTGCGAACCCGCTCTATATTAACCGACTTCGCTTTCGGGGCAACTCAAAGCGAATACGGCGAGGTAGCTCAGACGGTTAGAGCATGCGGCTCATATCCGCAGTGTCGGGGGTTCAATTCCCTCCCTCGCTACCATAAAAAATAAAGGACTCCAGCTACTTAGCCAGAGTCCTTTTTTACTTTTCATGTTTTGGTCAACTATTGGTCAACCATGGTTTTCGCTGAGCACTTTACAAGCCCGTCTTATGCTTACAAGCCAGGACGGTAATGCTGCCCCTTTTCTGGCGTCTGCGCGTTCCCTGTTAAAAATCTTCCCTTTTCCGCCCCCAAGACTTCATTGGCTACGCCAAGACGCTCAAGGATTTCCCTATACTCCTGCCAGCGTTGAACAAGAAGTTCTCCCTGTTTTTGGATTTCCGTCCTGTAATGGGCATTGCGTTCCGCGTAGTCGTCTTCAAGCATGACCTTTTTGGCCCGCAAACGCGAAAGCTGCTCGGGGAGGGTCTTGTGTAATTCCTTGACGCTCATATTGATGATTTTCGACCAGCTATCGCCGTCAGCAATTCTTTGTTTTTTCGGCTTGCCGCGCTTGATGCCAAGATCTGCCCATGGACGGGCAACAACGTCTTGGCGCGCCTTGCACTCTTTTGGCCCGATTCTCAATATGCGCCCATCTGGGCCTACTCCTAGCAGTTGAAAATGTGCATGAGGAGCCGATTCGTCCATATGGATCGCTAATCCTATCAATATGCCCCGGTGATACTGGCATACAGCGTAAACAGCCTCCTTGACCCTGCGAATAAACTCCGCCGTGTCCAAGGCTTTGACTATGGCTTGCGCCTCATAATCAAAAAACAGGAGCCCGTCGAAAACAAGCGTATTCCTGGCCGAGTTGAACTTTTGCCTGGCCTTTGCTTCCGACTTAATTTTAACGATCATTTCATGCGCTTTTTTTGCTGAAGGAGCCGGGATTATGACCTCATTGAGATGAAGCCTATTTGGATCTGCGTGATTAGGAATTTGCTCACGAACATCATGACTCTTACGTCTTTTAAACCCCTGAAGCTTCACAGGCTTAACCCTGCAACCTACCGTACTCATATGTACTCCTTATCTTAACAATGTTTATAATGTATTGGGTTGACTTGTATCGAGGGTTGACTTGTATCTACCTACGAGACAAGCAGTCGCACTTTAGGCGCTCTGAATCTCTGACATAGAAGACTTGGAGCGCCCGCGCATCCACTCAACAAGAAGAGCTTTGTCATAGGCGACTTTTTTTCCAATTCTGATCATTCCATCAGGACCCAAACCGAGGGAGTCAACATTTGCCATCGTTCTTGGATGCAACACTCCACCAGAAAACCGCGCGACTTCATGGCGAGCAACAAGCGTGCTTCCCCAGCCTTGCGCGAGACGATCGAAGACGTCTTGACTTTTAAGCATTCGACCGCTCCTGAAGGCTTCCGAACCCGTGTTCATAGTCATGATGAGACGGAATATGACACCAGCAGTTCGAGTTGATAGGATAAAAACACCGTCCTTCGCCAAAACGATTTAAAATTACGCCTGGAAAGACGCCAAAGGGGATAAAAACGCCAGGGACCCTGATAAACACAGGGCTTGAAGATAAAGCTGGAAAATTCAATGAAAACTCCTCGCCACCGATGGACCGCCCAAAATTTTCGAAAATAAATTATTGACGAAAATTCCACAAAGAGCTAATAAAACTCAACTGCTGTCCACCCGATGGTCTTTTGGTTACGATGTTAAACAAGACTACATGCCTTAGCCAATAATGAGTGGACACAAGCAGTTCCACACCGCACATACCGAAGAATTATCAGGATTCTTCGGTATCGTGTCGCTCACAGTTTTCCAAAATATCAGACTGCGCCAAAAAAGTCAAGCTTTTTTTGTACAAAAAAAAGCAAGCTCTCTGAGTGCATCTGACTCGTCAGAACGCCCTGCCCAAATTAGACAATAAATTTTGAGGTTACGACTAGCGCTTGTCACAAGGAAGCTCTTGGATTCATGTCCGGCTTCCCTTGTGATTTGTTGAAAAAAAGGCTCGAAATTAAAGCGCTATCGATAGACGGGTTGATGCTAGGTGCTGGGAACTCGGAGTTCTTGAGCGTAAAGACGCAAATATCTCAATTTGCGCCTGTAAACTCCGGTATAATCTGGAGGACTGAAAAAACACAGGTTACACGATAATCGAAAAGTCCCTCATGGAAATCGACAGCTTTTTTTCAGCGTATCGGCTTATCCCCGAGAATCCGGCAAACGAATACCCCACCTCATATCGCACCGCAGGCTCAATTCTCGATTTCGTGCTTTTTCAATAGATCATACATGGTCGGGCGGCTGATGCCCAAGGCTTCGGAGGCCTTGACGATATTGCCTTCGAACCTCGACAGGGCGGAGAGCACCATTTTCTTTTCGAGCATGGCCCGCGCCTCTTTGAGGGTCTTGTCCCCGAGACTGAACCCCTCCATGCCGTTCCCCTCCTGGCCGAAGCCAAGCTCGTCGGGGGTGATGAAATTCGAATCCGCCAGCAGCACGGCCCGTCGCAGCTTGTTCTCCAGCTCACGGATATTCCCCGGCCAGCCGTACCCTTCCAGACAGGCCAACGCCT